>OLVZ01002080.1_pt1 | contig 15707 bp, 12 predicted proteins | sample 1673341 | NCBI WGS metagenome assembly OLVZ01 (sample SAMEA3178944, study PRJEB25190) | human gut metagenome | biome: human gut; feature: human-associated habitat; material: faeces | place: Austria | collected 2013 | reverse complement strand
TCATACCGGCAGTCGGGGGTAAGGGCCTCCTGGGTTTTGGCATAAAGCAACAAACCTGAAACCTTGCCCGTATGGCCCCGATCCTGGTTTTTCACATAGGCATAGATTTGGTACAAGTTCTGGGAATGGAGCGTCTTTTTTCCGTAGTTTGTCTGCAAGGTGCTGCTGTAGAATTTTGCATCGATGATAAGCGTCCTCTCTCCCCGACGCAGGAAGACGTCGCTTTGCATGGCGGGCAGCAGAGCCAGAGAATCTTCCTCCGGCTGCGCGTCCAAATGCCAAGAAATCTGTGCGGACTTCACCTCATCCAGCTCCGGGTGGTGCTGGCAATAGTAAGCCAGAAGAAATTTCTCATATAGCCGGGCCATGTGTTCATCGGAGAACAAGGAAAGCTTCCAATCTCCCTGTTCTGTAGTCTGAAGCAGCCCCTCCCAAGTTAAATAGCAAAGATTTAGGAGCATCTCATAGGTTCGGTTCCCCCGGTGAAACCGCAGCATCCTCCAGGGAATCTGCTCCGGCTGCACGGTGCCCACCTCTTGGAAAAACACCAGCAGCTTTTTCAAAGCGGATCGCCGCTCCCGCTTTACCTCCTCCGAGCGGGCCAGGGCCCACAGGGTGGTCTTGATCACTTGGTTGTAGAGGTTGTTCTGGGTGAGCTCATCGTACTGGCAAGAGAGCAGCCGTCTCTGCTGCCACTGGTGGCGAAATGTGCCGTTTAACTCCAGTTTGCCTCGCAGCACCGGCAGAGAATCCTCCTGTTCCCGATACTCCCGGTAGAGGCCGCGTTTTACTTGCTGGGCCACACCCTTGGCCAGGATGGCCGCCAACAAATCCTCCATGTTCTGGAACTCCTCAGCGGCCACCTTTTTATAGTTCTCTTCTTGCAGCACTTGGAACGCGTAGCTGAGCATAATGAATATATTCTTAATGAGGATGGAATTTGTCTCAGCCATGGAACACACCACGCAGTTTCTGTTCCCATTCTTTCACTTTTTCCAGATCATCAAACCAATACTCCCTCAGGGTGGGCAGAATCTCAAATTCCACCACCGCTTGTAAGGCTTCGTCTGTACACTTTCCCGGCTGCCAGCCGCATAAGTAGCTGTGACCGATCTGAAAGCCCTCTCCCAAATCGGGATCGTCCACAATGGTTTGATTCAGCGCCTTGATTTTTCCAATCAAAGTATGTAGCGTTTCGTTCCCCAGGCTCTCCTGATAGGTCTTGAAACCCTCCGACTCAAATCCCGGTTTCATGGGAAAGAACGCAAACCGGCGGCGCAGGGCGTAATCCATCAGGGCCAAGCTCCGGTCGGCGGTGTTCATCATGCCGATAAGATACAGGTTTTCTGGCACGGAGAATCTTCTCCCGTCATAGGACAAGGTGATGGGATAATTTCGGTAGTCCTTTTCGATGAGCATGAGAAGCTCCCCAAAGATTTTGCTTAGGTTGCCCCGGTTGATCTCATCGATGAGAAAGAAATAGGGCTCCTTCGGATGGTTTTGAGCCTCCTGGCAAAATTTGAGGAACACCCCTTCCCGCAGCTCGAAGCCGCTGTCTGTGGGCCGGTATCCCATGACAAAATCCTCATAGGAAGTGTTTTGATGGAATTGCACCATCTGGATGTGGGAGTCGTCTTGCCGTCCTAACATGGCCCAGGCCAACCGTTGGGCAGCAAAGGTCTTTCCTACGCCGGGCGGGCCCTGGAGAATCACATTTTTCTTGTAGCGCAACAGGGAATTAAGCCTCTGAAACTCCATCTCATCCAGGTAAACTTCCGAGAGAAACCTGGTTTCGTCATAGGCTTCCCTTTTCTCCTGTGCCTCTGGGAGGGGGTTGCTCTCACGAATCACATCCAAGAGGAACTCATACTCCTCCTGGGTCAGTTTAAACAGAGAGCCATTGGACTGCTGAAAGAACTCCATCTGTGCCAACTCTGGGCACTCTTTTAAAGAGCTGTAGGATACAGGCTCCACTAAGCCCTCTGTTTTTTGAAATTGAATTCTCTTGCCATCGCTGCCCTGCGTAATCTGTCCTAGAGCTACAATCTTCTTGGCCGGCGCAGACTCATAGCCGATCACCAAATCCCCAGGCTTTACTGCCAAAAAATTTTGGAAGATGCGTCGTTTATGGTGGTTGTCGTTGTACAGGGTGTAACTCTGTTCCTTGCCCACCGCCAGGCTGGAAAAGCTCCAGATGCGGGGATTGGCCACCAACCACCAATATCGGATGGTGGATGGGGTCTCCCCTTCCAAAAGCTGTTCTACGGTCACGCCAAAATACGGCTTCAAAATCAACTCCTCACACAGGGAAAAATCCTCCTCTCCCACCTGCACGCAGGTGGAATTATCGTTGGGCGTCCACCACTTGGCCTGGCCGGTATAGGGTACCTCCAAAAGAGGTGTTGCCACCACCTGGTAACCGTGCTCCAACCAGCCATCTCCCATCTCAGGGTTAGGCGCAGCCTGTTCGGTGGTAATTTTTCCCAACAGCTGGATGCGGTTTCCATAGCACAGAAAGAAGTAATCTCCCTGCCGGATCTCTTCCACAAATGCCTGGCCTTGGGATTTTTTGGAGATTCCCTTGGCTTTCGTAGCACCGTGAACCGCAACCACATGCCGGTGTTCCAAAATTGGCTTTACAGCATCGGGAATGCCTCGGGAACCCGCCCCGTGGCTGATTTTCCACAGGGCAGGGGCTCTGTTCTCGTTTTCGGCGGGAGTGTCTACTTCTTCCGTCTCCTCATCTTTTTCCAAACAGTGCCGGCTGATGTAAAAGCCCACGTCAATGGTCAAAGTCTTCAGCTCTGCGTCTGGATAATAGACCCCTGTAGCGTGAGACCGCACCAGTTCAACCAGCGCCACGTCTTCTTGCAAGACTTTGTTAATCTGCCCGTACAGGGAAAAACAGTTGCGGATATTTTCGGCGTAGATGCCCTTCCGGAACCGGTAGGGGGATTCTAAGAATTCCGCCACATTCTTCACTTCTCCGTACTTGTAGATGTAGTACTTGTCTGGATAGCGCAGCCACAGATAGGTAGTTATGGAATTATCATACTGGTAGTGATGCGCCGCGCCATCACCGAACTGTTTCAGCAGGCTGGCCGCCTGCTGCTTAAACGCAGTGATCCTCTCCACCACATCCGCGCTTTCATCGAACAGGGCCCTGAACATGGCCCTGACTTCTTCGGGGGCAGCTTTCGCGAACCGGAGGATCATCTCCCTAGGATAATTGCTGTAAGAAGCCAGCAGATTCCCTGTCTTTTCCAAAGACCCGGCCAGCATTCCCGCAAAATCCGCTGCGTCCATGTCCCAGTGTTCTTGGAAATGTTTGACTGCTCGCCATTTATATTTCTCATCGGTCCACTGCTCTTCAAAATGGGCTTTGTACTGTTCCAGAACCTCCTGGAGCTTTTCCGGATTGAAAGTAATTGCCATGGTATCCCCCTCTCATTCCATGTGCTTTAGGCTACCCGAGCGTTTGCGTTGATCTTTTGAATGATCTCCCGAATTTTCTTCCAATTCCCTGCGTCAAACACCTGGGAAATGCTTCCCAAATCGGTAAAAGGTGGCTTTTGCAGCACGGAGAGATCTTTCATCAATCCGTTTTGCACAATGTATTCCACGATTTGGTTCACAAAATAAATCTGTCGATCATCAAGATTCACATCGTTTAAATATACGGAAAAGGCCTCTTTGGCTGCTTTCATATCCATGCCTACCACTTCCCGCACAAATTCCCCCAAAGGCTTTTCCCCGTATTCCGCCTCATAGTCCTCCTGGGTACCCACTTGGCTCCATAGAATGGACTCCAGCTCTACAACGTCCTGCTGTGTCAGCGGGAGATTGGACTTCAGCTTGGCAATCGCAGGGGAATCCTGGTGCTCCCGCACATAGAACTCCGCTTTGGCCCGATAGTTTTTTAAATCGTCTGTCTCCAGCTGCGATTCGTGCCACTCCGTTTCGAGAATTTGGTCGTCAAAGTTCGTGCTGTAAGAGTGGCCGGAAGGGAGAACATATTTCATCAAGTCACGCAGGCTTTTCCGAATATGCTCAAATTCATTAAGGCCAGCCCGCTCCAGATAATCGGTGTGAAGAATTCTGTCCAGCAATTCCTTCTGCTCCTGAATCTCTGGGATATTGCCTACACTGGCCGCCGCTTCCGCTTGTCTCACCAAGTCCCGCCGGGCTTTTGTGCTCGTTTTTCCCACCATATAGGCCAGCTCTATGCCGTATAGCAGTGCGTCAAAGCGCAAGGCTTTCGGGTCGTCTGCATCGGGCAAAATCAGGGGACAGAGTTCTTCTTCCATCTCCCGAATATCACCGTACACCAACCCTTGGTAAGTTTCCTCTTTGGAAAACCGCTCCACCGCCCGCAAATGCTGCTTCACCGCGAAATTATCCCGATTAAGCTCCTGCACCTTTCCCAGCAACTCTTTCACCAGAGCTTGGCGAAATGGGATCAGTTCCTCCGTCTGGTACGCCATGTCCTGGAGCTTATAAACGATTTCCCCCTTTAGGCGGAACAGTGCCCCTTGCAGAGACAGCTGGGCATGGACAGGCTTGCCTTGGCTCATGCGGAAAAAGGCAAAATTGCCGCAGAAATCAAAGATGTAGAACTGGTTTTTATCCGCCCCATCCAGCAGACCGGGACAAAGACGGGTACCCCGGCCAATCATTTGCCAGAATTTGGCCTTGCTCATGACCTTTTTGAAAAATACCAGATTCAGCACCTCTGGCACATCGATTCCAGTGTCCAGCATATCCACGGAGATGGCAATTTGAGGCAGCTTGCCGGGATCGGAAAAGTTGTCAATAGCGCTTTGGGCATAGGTCATGTAGTTGTCGATGACTTGGGCGAATCCATCGCCCAAATGGGGATATTCCCGCTGAAACACCTCCAAGATCATCTCCGCGTGGCGATGATTCTTAGCGAAGATAATGGTCTTGCCCAATTTCTCCCCGTAGTCGATTTTCAACCCATACTCCATGAGAATGTGGAGCACTTCCCGGATGGTATCCTCATTAAACACCCACTCGTTTAAGGCGCTGGACTCAATTTTCTCCGGAAGCTCTCCATTCTCATCGGTGAAGGTGTCCTCGTACGCGGCCTTGTCCTCCTCGGACAGCTGGTCGTAGGTGATCCCCTCCTCCAAGAATTTCAGTTTGGTTTCCACGCTGAGAAAATCTACCAGGTAGCCGTCCTTTACAGCCTGAGCTAGCTCGTAGCCGTAGGTAGGCATGCCTTTTTCCAAGTCGAAAATGGCGTAGGTGTTTTTATCGATTTCATCTTTGGGGGTGGCGGTCAAGCCCACCAGAGGGGCATCAAAATAGCGAAAGATATCTCGGTACTTGTTGTAGATAGAGCGGTGGGCCTCATCGCAGATGAGCAGATCGAAATGGCCGCAGGTGAACAGCTTGCCCTGTTCATCGGTCACCGTATCGATACAACCCAGCATCGTCTGGTAGGTGGAAAACACACAGTGGGCGGCGGTGTTGTCTTTTTCTTCACAGAGATTGGTGACGGACAAATCCGGCAGAAGGTTGACAAAGCTCCGTTTGGCCTGGGTGACCAGGGAAGTCCGATCCGCCAGAAAGAGGATATTCTTCACCCAACCCCGCTCCAACAGGACTTTGCACAGAGCCACTGCTGTGCGGGTCTTCCCCGAGCCGGTGGCCATAACCAGCAGCGCCTTCCGGCGGTTTTTGGCGTCGAAGGTGTGACACACGGCTTTGATGGCCCCCTCCTGGTAATAACGGCCAGCGATATTCTTGTCCACCTGAATGTCCGTGAGAGGCTGGCGCATCCGCCGCAAGTTGAACAACTTCTCCAAATCCCGCTTGGAGTAGAGGGCCGCCACCTGCCGCTCAGGGTACTGGTTGTCCTGGAGGTAAGTTTCAAAGCCGTTGGTGAGAAACACCACCGGCCGGCGGCCGTGCTGCTTTTCCAGCAAATCCGCATAGAGCTTGGCCTGCTGCCGCCCCTTGGCCGGGTCAACACTGGTGCGCTTGGCCTCAATCACCGCCAGGGGCTTGCCGTTGTCCCCGTAAAGGACATAGTCCGCAAAGCCCACCTGGGCCTGGTTGGGCATCCCCTGTAGCTCCACCTCTTCCAGCCAGTCCACCCCCAGCTGCCACCCCGCATCCCGCAGCATGGTGTCTATGTACTGCTGGCGGGTTTCATGTTCGGTGGGAGGATTTGGGAAGGGGATTTTATTGGTCATTCTCATCACCTGTTTTCGCCTGACATTTTTGCCCTATAAGCTTAAATGAATAATGATAAAACACGTTAAAATCATCAACAAGTTGTTTTAACGAAATGCTATGCAGAACTGGATTAGAAATATTGTGATTCCAATTAGCATCTATAGCAAATATACACGGTTCATCTCTGCCAATCACGATATCAGTATTATTTAAGAACGAATGCTTATACGCATTTTCGATATCATTTACAGCTTTAAAAAACGGACAGAAATTCACAAAATCCGTCCAGGCACCGCCTCCATTTACATGATTGAGGTATTTGCCTATGTCATCTATCCTTACTCGTTTTGATGTTGGATGCTCCAAAACCCAGCAAATGGAAATAATATCATCTATATAGCGTCGGATATCATGAATAACATGCGAATTCAAGAAATTTATGCGACCAATTAGATAGAAAACATCCATACTGCTTTCTATAGCTTTTCTCCACAGGTCGTGTAATTCTATCAAATCCAAATTCACAAAATCAAGCTGCATCAACATATTCGTCATTTTAACATGAAGATTCAATGATTTTGCACGCTCCGACAATTTTGGAATGTATTTTTCGTGTAGACCTTCTTTTGGTACTTTCCCGGTGTCGATTAAGTGATATTTTTTAAAAAGCTCTTTTTGCTCTTCGATTTCGAAAAACTGTTTTTCCAATACCTCATATAAATTATCCATCCTGCTCACCTCCCCAAAAATACTCCTGCATCAACGCCTTTTTCAGCGTTTCCAGCTTTTCCAGGCCTTTCTGAATGGCCAATTTTGCTTTGTCGGTCTGGGCGACAAAGGCGTAATACCCTTTTTGAATTTTGATCGGTGGCCTAATTATTAGAAAATTTGATACAATAGGAACATTTAAGTTAGGCATTGTCTGCCCTACGGCCATATCTTCAATCGTCTTTCTGAACGATGGGAATGAGATAGTTTTCTGTATATAGTCCGCTGTTACTTCGCCTCTGCTTCTAATCAACAGGCTACCAGTTCCGCACAAAAAACCTTCGGATGGGACAACAGCGCAACGTCCCATTTCCCCTCGGCGTCCCATAACAACATCACCGGCATGCAGCTGATATGGTTCAAGCTCGTTATATTTTTCATCAGAAATTGTTAGTTTTGCATCTGGCTCTACTTTTCCATTCACTATATGCGATGGGTTTAAGAGAGGATGTCCACCTTCGATGTAATCTTCTTTGTGTAGTAACGAGCCAAATGGGCCAATCTTTATATCTGCTAATTCGGAAAGAGTCACCTTTTTATATCCATGCGGATTTTGCACAGGGTCCCCAAACATCTCCACAAACCGGGATTTTACCAACTCGTCCAGCTTGTCCAGCTGCTGGCGGCGTTTGGCAATCAGGGTGCTGACCTTGTCCAGCACGGCGGCAATATGGCGCTGGGTGGAGAGGGGCGGGAGGGGGATTTCTGTTTCGGCAAGTATTTTTTTATTGATGGCCTTGAATGTACTGCCCGTTCCTTTGGAATTTAGTTCGTCAACCTTACCCGATAACATATGCCATAAATATTTCTGAGCACAAATATCCTCATTTACCGTTAAAGCAGCTAATCCTCGGCCTATGCAGCATTCACAATTCGCAATATTCAAGGCGCCAATAGGTGCACGAACCGAGATTAAAATATCTTTTTCCCGTGCTATTTTGGTCGGCTCAGAGCACCACACACGAATTGTAGGGTAAATCTCTCCAAAATCAGCATTTCCCTGAAAAAACGGAAGACCGCTTCCATTCTCGTTGTATGTGGAAGAATCCGGAGACTGTCCCATATTAATTGCACAAATTTCTTCTAACTTCGCCATCACAGCATCTCCTCCAGTTCCGCCAGCCCTGCGGTGATCTCCTGTTCCAGCTCGTGCAAGTCGGCCAGCAGCTCCGTGGTGGAGGGGTACTCCACCAGCACGTACTCCACCTGTTTGTACTTGTTGATGGACAAGTCGTAACCGTTTTGGGCAATTTCCTCCTTGGGCACCAAAAAGGACGGCTCTGTGCGGGCGCGGGTTTCCTCTTGTTCCCGATTGCGGAACCGGGCCACAATGTCGGGGATGTCGTTCTCCGAAACCGGGGTGCGCTTGTCGTCCAGGGAGAAGCCGTCGGCTTTCATGTCGTAGAACCACACCTGATCCGTGCCGCCGTGGCCGGTTTTGGTAAACACCAACACCGCTGTGGACACCCCGGCGTAGGGCTTAAAAACACCGCTGGGCATGGAGATGACGGCCTCCAGGCGGTTATCCTCCACCAGGGCTTTGCGGATGTCCTTGTGGGCTTTGGAGGAGCCAAACAACACCCCGTCCGGCACGATGCAAGCACACCGGCCGCCCACCTTGAGCATCCGCAGGAAGAGGGCCAGAAAGAGCAGCTCGGTCTTTTTGGTTTTGCACAGCTTCAGCAAGTCGGCGGAGACGGTGTCCGCGTCTAAGCTCCCCTTAAAGGGTGGATTGGCCAGCACCAGGGTGTACTTCTCCCGGTCGGTGTTCTGGTCAGACAGGCTGTCCCGGTATTGGATGTCCGGGTTTTCAATGCCGTGGGTCATCATGTTCATGGCGCCAATGCGCAGCATGGTGCGGTCCATGTCGAAGCCGTGAAACATGCCATCCATGTAGTGCTCCAGGTTTTCACGGTTGTAAAAAATCTCTTGCCGCCTGGTTTCCCGCAGATATTCGGCGGCAGCTACCAGAAAGCCGGAAGTGCCGCAGGCAGGGTCACAGATGACCTCCTGGGCAGTGGGATCCATCAGCTCCACCATCATGCGGATGATATGTCGAGGCGTGCGGAACTGCCCGTTGCGCCCCGATTGGGAAATCTTGCTCAGCAGATACTCATACACGTCGCCGCGAATATCTGTCTCTTGGATTTGGGCCATCTGCGCGTAAATGCCGTCCAAACAGTCCACCACCTTGGACAGCACCAAGGGGGTGGGCAGCTTAAAGATCGCGTCGTCCATGTATTTGGAGTAGGCGCTGTCCGCATCGCTGTGCAGCGTCTTGATAAAGGGAAAAACCCACTCCTGAACAATCTCATACATTTTCGCCGCAGGCAAATCGTGAAACACCGACCACTTAAGCTGCTGGCCATCAATGGTTCTCCCGTTGACGGTCACTTCCTCCGAAAAAATGGTGGCATAGGGCAGGCCCAACATTTCACTGTCCTTTGCCTTTCGATTGTCCATTTCATCCAAGTCGTGGATAAACATGAGATAGGTAATTTGCTCAATCACATCTAGCGGATTGACAAGCCCGCCTGCCGCAAAAATATCCCATAAAGCATCAATCCGATTTTTCAGTTCCCCAGTGATCATGTTCCCTCTCCTTATAAAAAGACAAGCGTCTCGATAGAATTTTAGTAGTCTTTTTCATTTTATCAAATCTACTGCGAAAAGTCCAGAATTCGCAGAGTATTCGGCTCAATATCTTGTGCCTTTTTCACGCAAAATGGCACAACGCATCTTTAAAAAAGAAAGTGGGCCAACAGTAAACGCTTTACGCCTTGTCAGCCCATCGAAATTTCCAAAATTTTTTATTTTATGATTGTTTCTCTATGGATTACTGTCGTAAAAACTCCCCCACCAGCTCCCGGCACCCAAGCACTCTCTCCGGCGTGGCCAAAAAAGCGAGGAGCTCCTCCTTGCTGCACAGTTGGTTCCGTCCCACCTGCACTGCCTGGAGGCGGCCCTCCTTTATCCAGCGGTGGAGGGTCTGGGGGTTGCGGCCCAGCAGCTGGGCTGCCCGCTGGATGGGCAGGGCGTCCGGCTCGTTTGCCCAGCGCTGGGCCAGCCACTGCCGAAAACGTTGGCAGTTCTCCGGCGTGGGCTGGAAAGCCGGCTCCCGCTTGGGCCTGGGTTTGGGCGGATGGTGAGAGCTGAACTGCCCCGCCAGCTCCCCAAGAAAGCCGGGCTCCTCCTCCATACGGCGCTTAAATTCCACCGCGTCCTCCCAGCGGACACGGTACCGGTAGGTGGCCTGGCCTGTGTCCTCATGGGGGATGTAGTCGTGGTCCATCAGGTACTTCAGCTTGCGGGTGGAGATGTGCAAATACTGCCGCAGCTGGCTGCCGGTGAGCATGGGATAGATTTCCATCGTACTCTTCCTTTCTCTGTAGAATCTGACGCGGAAGAAACGGGCCTTTAGGCGGCCCACGGCAGCTTTCTATCCTTTGCTTCTCTTTCATGTACATTCACCTCCTATAAAATGAGGGCGTCCCAAAGCGGGGCGCCCTTTACGTTTGTCTGTCTGTATTGGTTTCTGGTTCGCCCTTCGGCTGGGCGTGCTGGTTCTCCCCCTGGAGAATGTCCGAAATCACAGCGGCGCTGGCCTGCTTGCTGGCCTTGTCCAGGTGGGCGTAGATGTTGGCGGTGGTGGAGAGGTCCGAGTGGCCCAGGAAGTTGGACACGTTAATCAGCGGCACGTCCTGGTTGATGAGCAGGCTGGCGAAGGTGTGACGCAGGTCGTGGAAGCGGATGTGCCGCAGGCCGTACTTCTCCAGCAGCTCCCGGAAGTGGTCGGTGACATAGCTGGGGCGCAGCAGCTCCCCCAGCTGGTTGACGCACACATAGTCCAGGTACTGGGCGTTGTAGCTGCCTTGGAACATCTTCCGATACACCTCCCGGTGCTCTTTCTGCACCTGGAGCATCTCCACCACCGGGTCGGGGAGAGGCAGGGTGCGGCGGCTGGATTTGTTCTTCATCTCCTCCACCGGCTCCACCTTCTTTTTCCCGTTTTCCCGGTACTCCACGATTTTGGTGTCCAGCAGCACGGTGCGCTTCTCCCAATCAATCCGCGACCACCGCACGCCTAAGGCCTCGCTGCGGCGCAGGCCCATGGCCCCCGCCAGGAGAATGGCCGGGTAGATCACATCTCCCCGGGCCAGGTGCAGCAGGGTGAGCAGCTCCTCCTGGGTGTAATTCTCCCCGTGGAACTTGTTCTTTTTGGGCCGCCCCACCCGATCGAAGGGGTTGGCGTCGATTCGCTCCTCCTTAAAGGCCTGCTGGAAGGCCCGCCGCAGCAGGGCGTGGTAGTGGATCACCGTGTTGGCCACCACTCCGTCCGCGAAGAGGCTTTGGTAAAAGTCCTGAATGTCCTGGGGCTTCAAGTTCCCCACGGTGAGCTGGGGCCGGCGCTGAAAGTACCGGCGGATCTTCCCGTTGGTCATGCTCCGGTAGCTGACGATGGTGTTCTTTTGCAGCTCCGGTTCCACCCGTTTCAAAAACTCTACCAGGTACCGGTACACAGGAATGTCTGACGGTGGTCTCCCCTCCCGCTCCAGGTTCTCCCAGTACTCCTGTTCATACTGGGCCACCACCTCCCGGAAGGCCTTGTTGACCTTGGTCTTGTTGGCCCCCTCGGGCAGTCCCAAGGCCCGCCACACCGGCTTGGTGGTCCCGTCTTTTTTCACTTGAATCACCGCATACAGCCGTTCCTTTTTGCTCTGGACGCTGGCGGCGAAGTGAGGTCTTGCTGCCATGCTGCCTCTCTCCTTTCTGTGTTTTTTGTTTTCCGGCAACCGGAACCATACTCCAAAACCCGCCGGAAGTCCACCCCTTTTCTCAAGAGTTATCAGTTTGGACACATTTGGGGTTCGTTCCCCTCTTGTCACGCTCCCGAAGGAAGTTGATCAGCTCCACCTTGGCCACCCGGTTCTCCCGGCCCACCTTGCAGGCGGGGAGGGCTCCTTCTTTGAGCAGTTTATACACGGTTTTGGTGCTCACCCGCAGGATCTCCGACAGCTCTTTCACGGTGAGGGCCGCCGGATACTCCTTCAGGGATTTTGTAATTTCTCGTTTGGTCAACGCTTCCTCCTGTATGCTTACATAGTAAAAGCAGGGCCCTCCTCCTGGGGAAGAGGGTCCTCGTTCTCCAGCAACGTGGAAGCCAGCCCCAGGGCAATTCCCAGGGCGGCGCCCAAGTCCTGGCCGTTTTCCTCCGCCAGGATGCGCTCCCGGCGCTGTTCTTCGTCCTCCTCCTCATTCTCCATCACCGCAGCAGCATCCACAACGCCCCGCAGGCCAAGGCCCAGGAGAGCAGCAGCCCCAGGGTAAACCTTCGGCGAAGCTGCCGCCACCGGCGCTCCGTCTGCTGCTGAAAGTCCTCCAGCTCGTTCTTCCAAGTGGAGAACTCTTCGGACAGCTTGGAAGTAAACCGCTCTTGCTCCTTCCCAACCTGTTGTTGGAACGTCTCCCGGCTGGCTTGCTCCTTCTCCAGTTCCTCCTGGATTTGGGTCAGGGCCTGCCGGTTGTTCTGGGCCACCAGCGACAGGGCTTTCTGCACGGTCTGTTCCTGGGTTTCCTCCATCTGGGCTGCCAGCTCCTGCACCTCCTCCCAGGTGGCCAGAGGCTGCAGCTTCTGGTACAGGGTGGGCTGGAAGGTGGCGGCGTTCTGCAGCAGATTCACCATAGCCGTCCAAATGGTGTCCGGAATGGCGTACACCGTAGGGGTGTAGGGTTTCAGCTGGATCTCCGCCAGGTCTTGGGTGTTCTTCTCCAACAAGGCTTGCAGCAAGCTGTCGGAGGTGTTCTTCTCGGATGGTGAATTCATACTCCATGTTCTCCTTTCTGAATTTGTCCTGATGTAGTCGGATGTCCCGGCACTTTCGTCCGCCGGGGGTGGTGTAGGTGATGTACTTCCGGTTGTCCTCCCAGGCCACCTGGTAACCCCGGCGCTCCATGGCGCGGAGGAAGTCCCGGCGGGTGCCGCTGCGCTCCATGGCCTGGGTAATGGCCCCCATCAGCCGGAACTTCCAGCTCTCCCCTTTCTGGGCAGCCCGGTACTCCCGAGAGGAGAGCTTGGCTCCCGGCTTCTCATACCGGGGCAGCACCGAGAGCCCCTGGGCGGCGCAGATCTCATCGCTCAGGGCCCGGAGGGTCTGCAAGGTCTTGGGGGATTGCCGCAGCTTCAAGCCCGTCTCCCAGCTGACGGAGTTCACCACAAAGTGGGAATGCAGGTGCCCGGCGTCCCGGTGAGTGGCCACCAACACCTCGAAGCCCGGCCAAGCTTTTTGGGCAAACTCCAAAGCGATGGCGTGGGCCTTCTCCAATGTCACCGCCTCTTTTGGAGAGAAGGATTGCACGTACTGGTAGAAGTTCATGCCCTTCGTCTTGCCATAGGTGCGCTTGGTGGCCAGAAATTCCCGGCAGGCATTGTCCCCCAGGCAGTGGACGCCGGTGACAAACCGCTGGCCGGTGACCGGGTCCCTGGTCTTTTTCTCCTGGCAGACGTAGCCCATCACCCCTTTCATGGCCCCCAGGGACTGCTTCTTCTCCGGGATATACATCACCGTTGCCATGGGCTGCTCCTGGTTAAGCGGCACAGCTCTTCGTGCAATGCGCCCAGCTGGTCCACCACCTCCTGGAAGTTGTAGGAGGTGAAAGCCCCGGCGTTTACCTTCTGGGCGATTTGGTTCACGTTGCTGCCCATGCGTTTCAGCTCCACCAGCAGGGGACGGGTGTCCGGCCCCAGGCAGATGGGCGTCTCCCAGGACAGGGCCACCAGGTAGTCGGTGACGCTGCGCCGGGCTTTCTTGGCCTGGGTCTGGATGCGCTCTTTCTCCGCCTGGGTCAGGCGGACGGTCAAAGTCTGGTTTCGTTTTCTTGGTTTTGCCATGTGTCGTCTCCTTTCTCTTTTTGCACCTTGTTTGTAACGATTATCAGGGGCAGGGGGGCGAGGCCCCCAAAACCAGTGCCAGGCAGGACAGCCAGGCGCTCTGCTTGCCCCGGACTAAAGTCCGGGAAAAAGGCTTTTATCCCGGAGGTTTCCTGCCTAGAACGGGAAAGGTTTTGCGTCCCTCTCAGCTCCTGCCAGGGCCGCAAGGAACGGCAGGGACGGCGGTTTCTTCCCCACCGGTTTTGCCAGCTTCCCCAGGGCCCGCTGTCTCCCCCAAAACCGGCCCCCAGCGGCCCCACAGGGCCTTTTCCGGGCCTGGGCGGGGTGGAATTCCACCGGGCGCTCCAGGGGCGGACAGAGGCCTCACAGGGGCGCAGCCGGGCTTTTCCCGGTCCCAGGGGATTCTGCGTCACCGCCGTCACCCTCGTCACCGGGAGGGGTGTAGAACACCTCCACCAACCGGCGGCCGTTGCTGCGGCGGTTCACAAAGCGCACTCCCTGGTCCTCCAGGCAGAACCGCCACTGCTTCATCAGCTGTTTCAGCACCTTGGCGGTGAGCTGCGTCCCGGCGTACTGGTTGAAAGCTTGGGCAAAGTCGCCGTTGCCGCCTTTGTAGGTTTTCGCCTTTTTCATAAAGCCCACCAGGGACTGCATCTCCTGGGGCAATCGCTTTTCCGGCTGCTCCAAGGTGTCGGAGAGCAGTTCCCAGGAACAGGTCTCCCGGTGGAAGCGCAGCTCCATCTCCCGGTACTCCGTGTCCCGGCCGGTGGCGTAGAAGGTGGCGCAGTCCGCGCTGCGGTGGCTGCGTTCCAGGATCAAGACGGTGTCCGCCGCCCCCACGATGCCCGTGGTGCCGGAGAGCCGGTTGAGGGGGTCGCTGTCCCCCAGCTTGCGGACGTGGTGCACCATCAGCAAAGTGATCTTCAGCTCGTCCGCCAAAGCTTTCAGCTGGCGCACCTCCTGATAGTCGCTGCCGTAGGTCTGGTCCCCGCCAAGGGCACGCACCACGGCGAAGGTGTCCACCGCCACCAGCACAGTGTCCGGGTGCTGCCCCACAAAACGGCGGATCTCCTCCAGCAGGCCGCCGGCCATGGTCTCCGCCTGGGCGGAGAAGTAGGCGTTCCCCGGCACCTCGTCGGTGATGCGGTTCAGCCGATCCTGCACCCGGCGGAGGGTGTCCTCCAGACACAGGTACAGGGTGGTTCCCTTCTGGGTGGGCAGGCCCCACACCGGCTCCCCCTTGGCGATGCGGACGCACCAGTCCAGCACCATCCAGGACTTGCCAATCTTGGACGCCCCGCCCAGGAAGCACACCCCCTGGGGCAGCAGCGTGTCCACGCAAAAGCGGGTGGGCTCCAGATAAAGGCCCATCAAAGTTGCGCCGTCAATGGCTTGCAGGTTTCTCTCTTCCATAGAATCATCTCCTTTGTTTTTTCATTCCCGCCCCCGCCGGAGAGAGAAAAGGTGGGAGCAGTGTTTTATATTCCGGATTTCATGGAAATTCAAACCCCAAGGGTTTTCCCAAACTGCCCGGGGCGATGGCGGGACAATCTGGAAAGCGCGGGAAATTTTTCCCGCGGCGAGGGCCGGCTCTCCCGTTATGCACCGGCGTGTTTTCACAGAGGGGCGGCCTTTTCTTCTCCTCAATCCCGCAGGGAATGGGAAACACAAAAGTTCCCACCGAGAGAAAAGGTGGGAGCAGTGTTTTATATTCCGGATTTCATGGAAATTCAAACCCCAAGGGCTTTCCCAAACCGCCTGGAGCGATGGCGGGACAATCTGGAAAGCGCGGAAGATTTTTCCCCCGGCAAGGGCCGGCTCTCCTGTTATGCACCAATGCATTTTT
>OLVZ01002077.1_pt1 | contig 15716 bp, 9 predicted proteins | sample 1673341 | NCBI WGS metagenome assembly OLVZ01 (sample SAMEA3178944, study PRJEB25190) | human gut metagenome | biome: human gut; feature: human-associated habitat; material: faeces | place: Austria | collected 2013 | reverse complement strand
GTTGACGAAACGGGAGGCCCAAATCAGCGCGGCCGGGCCGATGAAGGCGTCGCCGCCGGCGTACACCGGGCAGGCGCCTTCGCACACGCCGCAGGCGATGCAGTTGCTCAGCAGCTCGTATTTGGCGAGTTGTTCGGGGTTCTGCAGGTATTCGAACACGTCCACCTTGCCTTCGGCGGTGGTGGCGAGCACGCCGTCCGCCTGAAGATACGGGGTGAGCTTCCTGATCTGGTTGAGCATAGGGTCGATGTCGGCGATGAGGTCGCGCTGCGGCGGGAAGCCGGGCAGGGACGCCAGTTCGATGACTCCCAGCGAACCGTTTGCGGCTGAGTTCTGGGCGGCCGCCGCGTTTGCGACGTTTTCCGCGGAATCGTCGGATTCCTCAGCCTCGGTGCCGGTGTGTCGGAACCCTTCGTCATCGACTTCGGGCATGGCGCCGGGTTGCTTGGCCCAATCGCGGATGGTGGCTGTGCACAGCAGGGTGGGGGTGCCGTTGATGGCCACGGCGTCCGAACCGCACATGCCATGACCGCACGAATAACGGAAGGCCAGCGTCGGGTCGACGGTGCGTTTGATGGTCAGCAGACAATCCAACACAGTATCCGAAGGGCGCGCGGGAATCGTGTACTCCTGCACCCACTGCTTGCCGCGCGGACGACGGCGCGCCGCCGAATCCGAGCCGCCGCCGAACGGGGAGCCTTTCTTGGCAAACGGGCTGCACGTTCGGCACGCTCGGGTCGCGGCGTGAAACGATGCACTTGCAGGGTAACCGTCGTGTTGCTCGCCTCAGCCATGTTCTGCCTCCATGAAACAGTGGGATGTCAAGTCCAATATTAGCCAACCTATTGTGCCACAAGCCCTAGGCGGCTTGGATATTACCACCAGCGGATCAGTACTCGCGCTTCTTGGGCGGATAGTCGGTGATGTGCACCGGCTTGAAACTTACCGAACCATCATCGGCGACCATCGAGTGAGCAAGGAAATGCTCATCGTCGCGTTCGGGGAAATCAAGGCGTTGCATGGATCCGCGAGATTCCTGACGGGATTCGGAAGCGTGCAGCATGACCTCGGCCAGTTCGATCAGATGACGGACTTCCCAGATGGCGGTGACCTCCTGATTGAAAGCGGCGGTCTTGTCATGGGCCCGCAAGGTATCGGCAACCGGTGTGATGTCACCGTTGATCTGGGTCAACGCCGTATCGATGGTCTGAGCGGTGCAACGTACGGCCAGAGCCTGCTCCATCACTGATCCGAGTTGGGCCATGAGCTGATAAGGATTGGCGGTGGGCACTCCATCGTCTGAATCATCTATTGGCCCGGCGAGCAGTTCGTCAAGCTCCGCTTTGCGAGAATCGGCAGCCTGATCGGCGGCATCGGTCAGCATGTCATCGGCCGAATCATCGGCCATGGGGGAGTCAACCGGGTTCTCGGCGATGCGTGCGGCCATCGTCTGACCAGCGCGTGTGCCGAACAGGCAGGCGTCGAGCAGAGAATTGCCTCCCAGACGATTCGCACCATGTACGGAGACACAAGAGCATTCGCCAGCGGCGAACAGTCCATCGACTACCTGCACGGCACCGTCGGCCCAACGGTACACCTCGCCGTCGGTGGTGATGGGGATGCCGCCCATCGTGTAGTGTGCAGTGGGCTTGATGGGTACTAGGTCCTTGGCCGGATCGAGGTTCGCGTACTGCTCGATGGTTTCGACCACCTGCGGCAGCACTTCCTTCATACGTTCGGGGTCGATGCCGGTCATATCCAGCCAGACGCAGTCCTTCGGACCATCCGGGTCCTTCGGGTCGGCGACGCCGCGACCGGCATCGATCTCCGCCATGATGGAGCGGGAGACCACGTCTCGTGCGGCCAGATCCTTATGCTCCGGAGCGTAGCGTTCCATAAACGGCTCACCGTCGGCGTTCCTCAGAATGCCGCCCTCGGCGCGGGCCGCCTCGGACAGCAGGATGCCGGTGTGCGCGAGCCCGGTGGGGTGGAACTGCACAAATTCGATGTCCTCCAGCTGCAGACCGGCGGCCAAGGTCAAGGCCATGCCGTCGCCGGTCAGATCCCAGGAATTCGATGTGGTATGGAACAGTCGGCCCGCGCCACCGGTGGCAAGCAGCACGTTGCGCGCGTGGATGGCCTGAATCTTGCCCGAATGCGTGTCAAAGGCCACGATGCCGGCCGCCTGCTTGCCGTCGTCGGCGAGCACCAGGTCGGTCACATACCATTCCTCGGCGAACTCGACGCCGGCGGCCACGCACTGCTGCCACAAGGCGTGCAGAATCTGGTGGCCGATGCGGTCGGCCGCATAGGCGGCGCGCTTGACCGGGGCGCCGCCGAACTCGCGCGTGTGGCCGCCGAACCGGCGCTGGGCGATATGCCCGTCCTCGGTACGGGAGAAGGCCACGCCCTGACGCTCCAGGTTGATCACGGTCTGCGGCGCGTATTCGGCGAGCAGTTTGGCCGCATCCTGGTCCACCAGCCAGTCGCCGCCCTTGATGGTGTCGTAGTAATGCCAGTGCCAGTCATCGGACTCCACATTGCCCAGGCTCGCGGCGATGCCGCCCTCGGCCGAACCGGTGTGCGAACGCAGCGGCTGCAGTTTGGAGACCACGAGGATCTTCGGGTCCACGCCTTGTTCCTTGAGCTCGGTGATCTCGGGGGAGCGCAGCAGTCCCAACGCCGCCGACAGGCCGGCCGCTCCGGCGCCGACGATCACCGCATCATACATATCTTCCAAACGTTTCGGACTCATGGGTTCGATTCTCGCACACCCGCCGAACAGCCTTCGAGCCGTGTCATGGAAGCCGATTAGCCGACACGGCTGCTCAGCTTGAGTATGCCGGCATCCCGCTCGATCACTCCCTTCAGCTCCAATGCGCCGAGTAGCTCAAGTATGGTGCCGATATTGGGAATCTCGTCGGGTACCGTCTCTCGCGCCACACGCAATAGTGCGTCCGGGGTGACGATGAGATGTCGTTTACGGCATTCACGAATCAATGCCACTAATGTGCGTTCCATTTCCGGCAGCTTGGCGATAATGATACGTTGTTGGGCTTCCTTCTCGGGATCGAGCTTCGGCTTGACACGAAGATCCGGCATCTGATGCGACGAGGGCGGCTCTTCACCCTTGCTCTTGTTGGCACCGGCCTCGGCAGTTGCGCTCGCCGGCCCATCCTTGGATTGAACGAGTGTGGGCTGAGTATGCTTGGTCTTCGAACGTTTCGAATGACCTGAATCTTGTGACGACTCCTGTGACGCCGATGATTCCGAGGATGCTGGCGATAACGGAGTCGTTGCCGGCACTTCCATGGCCTCCTCGTTTTCGGACGAGTCCTGACCTGTGGATTTCGGTATGCCTGGGCATGCCGCCATAACGGGCTTATGCCGTTCATGGCATATATCCTCGGTGGATGTGGCGGCACACAGAATCATCGCTCGGTGGTCGCCGATCATCTTATTGCACCCGGCGTTGCAAGGCTGATTGATGTCACCGGGAACCGCATACACTTCGCGCAGCAATTCGCATGCCCATCCCGCGGTGTTGAGCGCTCCGGAACGCAACCGGGCTTGCGTCACAATCAATGTGGAAGACATGGCCGCGATAATGCGGTTGCGAAGCAGAAAACGACGGGCTTCGGGAATCGTCCCGGGGCACAGTTCACTGATCAGTGCACCACCCTGCGCCTCGATGCGTTCGAACAGCGTGCGGTTACGCATCGGTCCGATATGGTTGAGCCCGCCGGCGAATACGGCAACGGTTCTGCCCACATTGGCGGGCATTCTGCCGTGCAGCGCATTCAACGCTCCCCAATGTGCCGCCGCATCCGTGCCCATCGCGCCTCCGGACACGACCAGATGCCCGGCAACGACTGCCTGTTCGGCTACGGTGTGTGCCACATACCGGCCATATTCGGTCACGTCCCGTGAACCGACGATGCCGACCGGTTTGGCGCAACTGGTCAATGCGCGTGGATCGCCTTTGATCCACAAACACAGCGGTGGCGCCCAATCGGAGCGAATGGACAGGTCGGCCAACTGCGAGGGCCAACATGGATGGCCAGGGCCGATAATCCATTGCGTGCCATCCATAGTGAACCAGTCGGCCAGTTGGATGATGTCTTGCGAGGGCAGGTCCATCATGCGGTTATGCCAGCCGGCCAGTGCATTGCGGAAGGAGCACATCGCATTCGCCGACGCCTTGCGGCCCCATCGGGTGAGGCCATCCACGAACATGCGGTCAATACGTGACAGCGCCGGGCCGCAGATTCCAGATGGCTGGCTTGGATGGGATTGCGCCAACGCATGCCAGAGGGATTCGGCGTTTTCCGCGCCTTTGAGCGCGGCGTACATCATCACATCCGCCCCATCAAGACAGAACGTGAGCGCGGCACGATACAACGTATCCGTGGGAGGCATGGGAATGGTGCGCGAAACAGCGAGGCCCGTATCGGTGTGATCCACACTGCCTGCGGTGCCGCCAGATTGTCGAATATCAGTAGCGTTACTCATGTCATCCTCGTTCTCATTTCGATGCCCTGATGGACGTCCTGCTCGGTGGGGGATACGCGGCCGGCCAGATCGGCGAGCGTCCAAGACAGACGCATGGCGCGATCAGCCCCGCGCAATGTGAGTTGATGATTGGACAGGGCCCGATTGACCAATTCCATCGCTTTCAGCGACGTATTGGCGTGCAGCCATTTGCCCGAAGCTTGCGCGTTGCACACCCATCCATACTGTCTGAACCGGTCCTTGGCCACTTGACGGGCACGAATCACACGAGCTTGTATCCCGGCACTGGACTCGCCGATCGTCTCGCTCTGCGCGGCAATGCGCGAGACCGGTGGCACCGCCATCTGAATATCCACACGATCCAATATCGGTCCGGACAATCGCGAGAAATAACGAATACGGTCTTTTTCCCGGCAAGCGCAACGTTCGCCGGTACCGTAATAGTATCCGCACGGACAGGGGTTGGCCGCCATGATGAGTTGGAATGAGGCCGGGTAATAGGTGCTGCCTTTTGAACGGGAAAGCGCCACATACCCGGATTCCAATGGTTCGCGCAACGTCTGCAGGGCGCGTGCGCTGAATTCCGGTGCCTCGTCCAGAAACAGAATGCCTCGATGCGCGCGCGTGATCGCGCCGGGAACGGCGATGCCGCTGCCACCACCCACCAAGGCCGCCGTGCTGGCGGTGTGGTGCGGTGCCTCGAACGGCGGCATGTCGGTGATGCCGTACTGAGGCAGTATGCCGCACAGCGACCGTATCGATGCCACCTCCAGTTGTTCCGCCTCGTTCAACGGGCACATGATGCCGGGCATACGTGAGGCCAACATGGTTTTGCCGCTGCCTGGCGGGCCGGTCATGATGAGATTATGCCCGCCTGCCGCCGCCACTTGCAGCGCCCATTTGGCATGCTCCTGACCCAGAACCTCGTTCATATCGCCACAATCGTTGGGATGACTTGTGGGCGATTGATCCGTGGTGGTCTCGTCGGCAACCGGTGTATCGGGAATCGTATAGGTGGCATCGCCGCCCATCAGTTCGATGAGCTCACCCACATGCCTCACGCCCACTACATCCAGTCCACCCACCATCGAAGCCTCGTCAAGATTGCGATGGGGAACAATCATTTTGCGCACGCCACGTTCCTCGGCATGCAGCATGATCGGGAGCAGCCCATGAATCGGCAGCACCGAGCCGTCAAGATTCACTTCGCCGAGCACAATGGTATCTTCTAGGCAATCATGCCCTATGGCACCCGCCGCGCATAGGACGCTGGCCGCGATGGCCAGATCATGCGACGAACCACGTTTGGGCATGGCCGCAGGGCTCATGTTCACGGTCACGCGGGTTTGCGGCCAACCGAATCCAGTGGCTTGACACGCCGATTTCACGCGCTCGCGGGCTTCGGACAACGATGCATCCGGCAATCCGATGATGCTGAAGTATGGCAAGCCAGGGCTGATGAAAGCCTGCACTTGGACGATGAAGGCCTTAAGGCCGATCAGTCCGACTGAGAGAGTGCTGCCAATAGCCATGTCTACTCCTTTCGCAATGTGTTTCGCAACGTGGCTGTTTTTTGGGGGACGAATTCAGAAGGCGTTTTCGATGTGATGCACGAGCGGTCTGCCCACCCGAAGCACGATGGTGACGACATCGAAACGGACTGCCGAATGCGGCACACGATTACGCCGGTCAAGCAGCCAATCGCAGGCGGCTTTCCTGAGATTGTGCTGTTTCGCCGGCGTGACGGCCTCTTGCGGATATCCGTAATGCATGGACCGGCGTGATTTCACTTCGACGAACACCACCGTGTACTCGGGATTGAGCATCACGATGTCCAATTCGCCGTAACGGGTATGCCAATTGCGGCTCAAGGTCTTCCAACCGTGTTCCTCCAGCCACGCGGCGGCATACTGCTCGCCGAGCGCACCGAACTGTTTGGGCGTCAGATTGCGGTCGCCCATCGTGGCCGCAATCCGTTCCGAAGGCAGCGTTGCCTGCGGATCAGGTGAAGCCAGCATGGGCTGGTGAAAGGCAAGACCGGCGTCGATGCCGGACTTCGTCGTCGGCTGGGTAGGTGGTAAAGCGTTCATGATTCCACTGTGCGGGTTACTTATGTAAGAGCACAAGCGCAACCGGCAAATGTGGATACTATGACGCGGTTTGGCGTGTTGTGGATAACGTGTGGATGAAAACCCGGTTATCCACCATTAGTTCAGAAGGTTTACCAAGGCTCCCCAGTCGGCTTCCCTGTGACGACAGACAACCCGCCGAGTTGTTAGCTGAATACGTCAGACCCAGTGAGCGGAGAGGGGAGCCAAGGTGCGGTCACTTCACCAAATCGGTGAGTTCGCCAAGGTTCAGTTCGAAGCTGACGCCACGATCCTCGAAATGCGGCTGGTTACGGGTGCTGACCATGGCGTGTCGCACGAACTCGCCGGCGATTTCGGCCGACTTGGCCAAGCCGCGGCCGGCCATCACCGCGCCGCACAGGGCAGATGCGAAGGCGTCACCCGTGCCATGAATCATGTATGGCAGCTTTTCATGAGCCAGCTCGATCTTGCCGGCAACACCGGTGGAAGCGCTGGCCACATAGTTGACGATTTTGCCATCGCCATGGTCGATGCCCTTCAACACCACGTTCTTGGCACCCAACTCCAGCAGAGCACCAAGCAGCTCGTTAACCGTGGCCTCATCAATATCCTGGCCGGGATAGTCACGCTTGGTGAGAATGCTCGCTTCGGTGAGGTTCGGCATCAACACGTCGGCACCATCGGCCAGCGCGCCCATTGCCTCGCACAGCTCCGGTGTGTACGTGGGGTACATTTCGCCGGCGTCTCCCATCACCGGGTCAACCAGACGCAGCGCGTTCGGATATTCGCGGTAGAGACGCTGAATGATCGCCACCTGATCGGGGGAGCCCAGGAATCCCGAGTACACGCCGTCAAGCTCAACGTCTTCCTTCTGCCAGGCATCCAAGTAACCGGAGAGAATATCCGTGGTGTCATGGAACGTGAACACTGCATAGCGCGTGTGCGCCGAGAACAGGGCGGTCGGCACCGGGCACACATCGCAGCCGGCGGCCGAGAGAATCGGAATCGCAGCGGTCAGCGAGCACTTGCCATAGCCACACATGTCATGCACGGCGGCCACGCGCGGGATGTACTTCGGATCGCGGTCGTACAACGTAACGTCGGACACTAGAAAACTCCAATCAATCAGACGGATGTCACATAATCACAGTTGACACTAGTCTGTAGGGATACGGACACGCTAACCGGTATTCATCTGGTGAGGTTCCGTCGCCGAATTCAACAGATCGCTCAAACTCCTAGCGACAGAAATCTTGGAAATAAAACCATCCACCCCAAAATTCCGTTGCTGGTTCCATCTGAGCGACAGAAATTTCGGAAATCATCCCATTCGTCCTGAAATTCTGTCGCTGACGTCACCTCAGTGACAGGATTTCAGGAAATTGAGGATGATTTCCTAGATTTCTGTCGCGAAGAGTCGTGGAAGTGTCTCGGCGTGTCGTGAGATTTTTGATGACTATTTTGCCCGACGTAACCGCCTCATATCCCAATGATTCCAAGGGTTTATAAGGGTCTATAGGCAACCCCGATAACGCTCAGCTTGCGACATGCACCTTGAGCGTCGTAACTTCATAACCAACACCTCGCCAACCGCCCGAACACGGCAGGCGGGTGGCAAGGAAAAATCCTCGCGACCTAGCACAACCAAGGAGAAAGACCCATGGCCGAGAACAACAAGAAGTACCGTTTTGAGACCCTGCAGCTGCATGTGGGCCAGGAGCAGGCCGACCCGGCCACCGACTCCCGTGCAGTCCCGATCTACGCCACCACCAGCTACGTCTTCCACAACTTCGACCACGCCGAGGCTCGCTTCGGTCTCGCTGACCCGGGCAACATCTACGGCCGTTTGACCAACACCACCCAGGGTGTCTTCGAGGACCGCATCGCCGCCCTTGAAGGTGGTACCGCTGGTCTGGCCGTCGCTTCCGGTGCCGCTGCCGTTGAATACGCTGTGCGTAATATCACCCAGTCCGGTGACCACATCGTCGCCGCCAAGAACATCTACGGTGGAACCTTCAACCTGCTGCGCCACACCCTGCCGCGTGACGGCATCACCACCACCTTCGTCTCCGCCGAGAACCCGCAGGAGTTCGAGGACGCCATCCAGGAGAACACCAAGCTCGTCTACTTCGAGACCTTCGGCAATCCGAACGCCGACCTGCCGGACTTCGAAGCCATCACCGCCATCGCCCACAAGCATCATCTGCCGGTGATCGTCGACAACACCTTCGCCACCCCGTACCTGTTCCGCCCGCTGGAGCACGGTGCTGATGTCGTGGTCGAATCCGCAACCAAGTTCATCGGCGGCCACGGCACCACCCTCGGCGGTGTGATTGTGGAAGGCGGCAACTTCAACTGGGCCGAAGTGCCGGGCAAGTTCCCGACCCTGACCGAGCCGGATCCGTCCTATCACGGATTGAACTTCTACGAGGCCCTGGGCGGATCCGCGTTCGTGACCCGCATCCGCGCCATCCTGCTGCGCGACACCGGTGCCACCCTGTCTCCGTTCGCCGCATTCCTGCTGCTGCAGGGCACCGAAACCCTGTCGCTGCGCGTCGAACGCCACGTTGAGAACGCGCTGAAGGTCATCGACTACCTGAAGACCGTTCCGGAAGTCGAGTCCATCTCCCACCCGTCCATCGAAGGCCGCAAGGACAACGAGCTGTACAAGAAGTACTTCCCGAATGGCGGCGGCTCCATCTTCACCTTCGACATCAAGGGCGGCAAGGACGCGGCACGCGTGTTCATCGACAACCTGCACCTGTTCAGCCTGTTGGCCAACGTGGCCGACGCCAAGAGCCTCGTGATTCACCCGGCCTCCACCACGCACTCCCAGGAGACAGTGGAGGAGCTCGAGGATCAGGGCATCCACCAAGGCACCATCCGCCTGTCCATCGGCACCGAGAACATCGAGGACATCCTCGATGACCTGAAGGGCGGCTTCGAAGCCCTTCGCGCTTCCGGCTTGGCCAAGTGAGGTCGACAGGAAGGTTGACGGCCCGATGAGAAGGGGCGCGATGCTAATGGGGTGCATCACGAATCATCGAGCCGCATGGGGTGCCTTCCGCCTGATCGCTTGACCCAAGGAGTAGAAAGCTCGCACTGACGTCATGCAGTGCGAGCTTTCTTGCGTCTGTATGCCTCACACTGTTTGCGCAGAGGCATGAATAGTGTGAGACCTGAGACGACATAATCCTCAAGGATGAGGGCCGGCGCGTGGCCGACCGCCCAATTCAGTCTGGCGCACGATGGGGCGCGCCGTTATTTCTTCATAAGTTGGAATCGTCATCCGGGCATAAGGCCCGGCCAAATATGGAGAGACATTATGAACGTGCAGAACCCGGCCGCATCGCGCGGCATCGCTATTCAGGCCGTCGACTTGGTCAAGAACTACGGCACCGGCAGCAATATGGTCCATGCCCTGCGCGGCGTGAACGTGAGTTTCGAACGCGGCAAATTCACCGCCATCATGGGCCCGTCCGGCTCCGGCAAATCCACGCTTATGCACACGCTCGCCGGCCTCGACTCCGCCACATCCGGGCATATTCTTTTCGGCGGGGCAGACCTGACCCGCATGGACGACAAGCAGCTCACCTTGCTACGTCGCCACAAGATCGGCTTCATCTTCCAAAGCTTCAACCTGTTGCCCATGTTCACCGCCGAACAGAACATCCTCATGCCACTGACTCTCGCCGGAGACAAGCCCGACCACGCCTGGTTCGACCTGCTCGTCGATACCCTGGGACTGAAGCAGCGCCTGAACCACCGACCGAATGAACTGTCCGGTGGCCAGCAGCAGCGCGTGGCCATCGCCCGCGCGCTGATTACCAAGCCGAAGCTGGTGTTCGCTGACGAGCCGACCGGCAACCTCGACTCCGTTTCCAGCGCCGAAGTGCTTGGCTTCCTGAAGCGTTCGGTCAACGAGCTTGGCCAAACCATCGTCATGGTCACGCACGATGCGGTGGCCGCCTCCTACGCCGACCGTGCCATCGTATTCGCCGACGGACAGATCGTGGCCGACGAGGCGAATCCCACTGCCGAAACGATGAACGAGCTGCTTATGGCCGAACGCGAACGCGCCACGCGCACTGCCGTCACCAGCACACGCGCCGACACGCTCGCCCGTCTTGCCGGTGTAAAGGATGTGCCCAACCTGCCCATCACCGACGCTCCATTGCCCCCAGCTGGGAGAACCGGCACCATGCGCCATGCCCGCGCCGCCGCCCAGCACGCTCGCTGAGCCGGAAAGCGAGAGACAGGACACCCCCATGTTTTCCATCACTCTGAAACTCATGAAGAAAAGCGCCAGGATGCTGATTCCGGCAGGCATCGCCATCCTGATCGGCACTGCGTTCATCGCCGCTACCTTCCTGTTCGGCAACGCGATGAACGATGCGCTTGCCGCTCAGAACACCGCCCAGCTCGGCGGCGCGAACTACGTGATCAGCCCGGATAGCGGCAAGGACCTGACCGATAAGGACCAGGACTACATCTACACGCGCACGGTTAACGACTTCCAGCTTGACCGCATCCGCGCCACCGAAGGCGTCAAGGACGCGCGCGCCAGCTACGCGGGTTCCGTGACCGTAACCCGTGGCAACAAGCATGCCAGCAGCTACGTCATCACCACCGCCGCAAAACGTACGCTGCTGCCGGTCACCATCACGCAAGGAGACCAGCCGGCGGACAGCAACGAGATTGCCCTGACCAAGTCCGTAGCCGACCAGCTTGGCGTCAAGGTAGGGGACCGTGTGACCGTCAACTCGCAGGCGGCGCAGTATGCGGGCAAGACCGGCGATTCGGCCGGTAATACCGGTGACGCTGGTGATGAGTCGGCCCAGAACGCCGATGGCACGAGCTCGCACGACGGTGATTCCGATGCCGCGTCCGGTGCGTCCGTCTCATCCGATGGCGCCAACACTGCCGACTCCGGCATGACCGTGCGCGTGGTAGGCCTTACCGACGACCCGAACGGTGCCTACGCCTACTACGGTGGCGCTTCCGTGCTTTCCGACAACGTTATTACCGCGATGGCCGGCAGCAACGATTTCGGCAACCTGCCTGTCTACCTCGTCTATCTCGATATCGACGATGCCAGTGACACGGCTGCGGCATCCACCGTGAAACAGGTCAGCACACTGCTCCCTAAGCATTTCAGCGTGCAATCCCGTGCCGCGCTCGTCGAGGAATCCGTCAAAAGCATGAGCTCGGGCGAAACCAGCATCACCACCATCTTCCTGCTGAGCTTCGGCATACTTGCCATGCTGGTCGCGGCACTCGTCATCGCCAACACCTTCCAAGTGCTCGTGGCACAGCGCCGCCGCACACTCGCCCTGCTGCGCACCATCGGCGCGAACAAAAGCCAGCTGTATGTCTCCGTGCTGTTTGAAGCCGGTGTGCTGGGACTGATCGCCTCCGCACTGGGAGTGGGCCTGGGCATCGGACTCATGGCCGCACTATGCCAGTCGGGCCTGATGAAAGCCACCGGCATGACCATGCGACTGGTGCTATCCGGTCCGGTGTTCACGGTGCCTATGGCATTCGGCATCATTATGACGGTGATTGCCTCGCTAGGCTCTGCGCGTTCCGCTACCGCCGTCACCCCGCTGGAAGCGTTGCGACCCATCGAACTGACCGACACGCGACGGGCCGGTGTGGTCCGCGCCGTGATTTCCGTGCTGCTGATTGTGGCCGGCGTGGCACTGTGCGCATTCTCTGTATGGCAGATGTCCGAGAACATCGCCGGACGTGATTCAATGGCCGACAAGCAGTATCCGCTGGTGCTGCTCGCCGCCATCATCGGATGTGCATTGATCTTCCTTGGACTGGTGCTTTCCGCCACGTTCTGGCTACCGGTGCTCATGCGCGGCGTGGGCGCGATGGTTGCACTGGCCGGTCCGTCCGCCAAAGTGGCACATGCGAACATTCAGAAGAACCCGCGCCGCGTGGCCGCCACCGGTGCCGCACTGCTTATCGGCGTGACGCTGGTCTCCACCATCGCCACCGGTGCCGCCAGCGCCAAGCAAACCATGAACGAGGCGCTGACCACGCGCTACAGCGTCGACATGATTGCCGCTGGCACCGATATGACTGGTAAACAGGCCAGCGAGGCAGCCAAAGTCAAGGGCGTTCAGCGCGGTATCTACGCGCCGACCCGCATGATGACCATGAAGGATGCCGACGGCAAGAGCCTGAGTGTGCTGGTCGTGGGCGTGGATGGCGTCGACGCGCTGCGCAAGGTGGTGCGCTCCGATTTGTCCGGTGTGACCATTGATGGCGATTCCGTACTGATGCCCAAGTATTCCGCCGCTACAGGCAAGGATATTCCGCTGGACAAGAGCGTTACGTTCACGGCTGGAGCGGCCGAAGCACAAGCCGATGCCGCCAATGGTCCGTCCGGCAATGATGCGAACGGCAGCGCCGAAAACGGCAATGGACAATCCGGCGGCACACAGACGCTGACGCTCAAACCGCGGAAGGTGGACTATCGCCGCATCGCCTCCAACTACGCCGCGGTCGCCTTCGTGGACGCCAGCCACTTCACCAACGGTGGGATCAAGGCCGACGGGCATATCATGCTTATGCGCATTGACGCCGAAGGCGCGGGTGTTGCGTTGAACGACGTATTCACCAACGTGCAGAATGTGTTCTCCGCCAGTGCGGGTGTTACCGTGACCGGTCCGGTGGCCGAACGTACTCAATGGGAGACCATGATCAACGGCATGATGGCATTGTTGGTCGGTTTGATTGCGGTGGCTGTGCTCATCGCCTTGGTCGGTGTGGCGAACACGCTGAGTCTGTCGGTGATCGAACGCACACGCGAATCCGCCACCTTGCGTGCCATCGGCATGACGCGCGGCCAACTGCGGCGCTCGCTGGCGGTGGAAGCGTTGCTGCTTTCGCTCGTCTCCGGCGTGGTGGGAGTGGTACTGGGTACCCTGTTCGGCTGGCTCGGATCCTACATGGTGTTTAGTTTGTACGGCGACACCGTGTTCCCGTTCGAATGGGCTACCAACGGTGTGGTGCTCGGCGTCGCCGCGCTCGCCGCTCTGCTGGCCAGCGTGGCTCCCGCCCGCCGAGCCGTCAAGACGCCACCCGTCGAGGCTTTGGCCGAGGCGTAGGGCAATAAGCTCCCTCATCAGAGGGAGCTTTGTTACACCAGCCCGTTATCGTACGCGAAGACTACGGCTTGTACGCGGTCGCGGGCGTTGATTTTGGCCAGAATATGTGCCACATGGGTTTTGACGGTGGGCAGAGAAATGAAGAGCTTGTCCGCGATCTCCTGATTGCTCAGACCATGGGCGATCTCCACCAGCACCTCGCGTTCGCGGTCGGTAAGCAGATCCAGTTCGGGATCGGTGTATGCCGGGCGTGACGTATTGGAACCGTCGGAAGCGGCTCCGGCAGGGGAGGGGAAGCCGGTCATCGAGCCAGCACCGTTGCCGGCCGCACCGCCAGAGACGCCGCCGGCGGAACCGTACACGGCACCGGAGTGTGTGGTTTCTCCACCCAACGAACCATGCTGCGCGTAACCGTCCTGCATCATCTTTTCGATGAGTCGCTTCGTGGCGGAAGGCGCGATAATCGCATTGCCTTGGAATACAGTACGAATCGAATTGAGCAACGTTTCCGGTTCGGTGTCCTTGAGCAGGAAGCCCGAGGCGCCGGCATTGATGGCCGCCATCACATACTCGTCCAAATCGAACGTCGTCAGAATGATTACGCGCGTCGGCCGGTCGTCAGCCGATTCGGCCGAGACGGTCGCGTCGGCGGCCAGACTGGCCGAATCGGCCGCGTCGCCCGGCGCGGCGGAGAGCGAGGTAATACGGCTCGTGGCCTCAATGCCATCCATGCTGGGCATGCGCACATCCATCAGCACCACGTCGGGATGCAGGGATTCCGCCAACGCCACGGCTTGGGCGCCGTCGGGTGCCTGCCCGACCACCTCCATATCCGGCTGCGAACCAATGACCATGGCAAAACCGGCACGCACCAGCTCCTGGTCGTCCGCAATAATCACGCGAATGCTTCTGCTCTCGTTCATGCTCTCCACTGTATCCGTTTCCTATCGGAGCGCCGCTCCATGGACACCCTGATTGTTCCCTGAGTTCATGTTCGTGGACGAATCCGTCTGAGATGTGGATTCCGCCTGCCTCATCTGGCTGGACAGAGGAGCAGCCGGTCGCAGTTGCATGTCGGGTTGTGCGCCTTCATGCATCTCGTCGCTGAATCCGGTTTCACGCAGCACCGTCAGCAATTGCCGCATGTGCGCCAGAGCCGCACGCCCGCGTTCCCCGATGACCGTGAACGCGGCGATGATCTGCTCGCTATCGGGAGCCGGTTCGGAGTTCAGCATGGCCAGCCCATCATCGGCTTGCGTGATCACCGATTCCAACGTATTCAATACCTCGGCCTGCATGGCCGTGCCGATGCGATTGCGCTCCAGATTGGCGGCCAGCACCTTCTGCCGATCCTGCTCGGCCTTGAGCGCTTCCTCGCGTTGCATGAGCACCAGCGCGTTCGAACCGCGTGAACGGCTCCACCGGGCCATCGCAATGCAGGCAAAGCCAAACAGCATCACCACGCCACCCGGCATCAGACCGGAAAGCACCAGCAGCCAGCGGGACATCGCCGATTCGCCGTTGAAGGGCAGCAGCATCTGAATCAGCATCCCATAGCCGTTCCAGCCGGACATTATCTTGATGCCGGCCAGCCACGAATCCGCAACCAGTGCCACGCTGACCCAGCGCCACGCATGTTCGCGGCCATACAGCACGGCGGCATGCACGGACACCAATGCGAACATGTTGAAGGTCAGGATGGATGGCAGAAACAGCAGCTGCACGGCGGACAGAATCGCCATGACCAGTGCGCTGCCCTCTGGGAAGCGGCGGCGGAACGCCAAAGGCGAAAGCATAATAATCGTCAGCGCTATAGTCAGCACGCGGTTCGGCGAATACGGGGCATTGCCGATCATTTGCAAATCGCCATACGTGGCGGAATCAAATAGCGCAATCAGCACGATAGTGGCGATAACGTCCATCAGAAGATAGTGCCGCTCGGTCCACTGCGCAAATCGACCCACCCAGTTCGACTCACGCGTATCTCCTTGGT
>OLVZ01002060.1_pt1 | contig 15813 bp, 16 predicted proteins | sample 1673341 | NCBI WGS metagenome assembly OLVZ01 (sample SAMEA3178944, study PRJEB25190) | human gut metagenome | biome: human gut; feature: human-associated habitat; material: faeces | place: Austria | collected 2013 | reverse complement strand
AGATCGTAGCGCTCCACGCCCAGAAGCGCCAGCGCCTTTTCCCCATTATAGCAGTAGTCCACGCTGTAGGCCAGCCGCCGCAGGCTGCGGACGATGGTTTCGCACAAGGCGCGTTCATCTTCAATTACTAAAAGGTGCATGAGAGCCCTCCTTTTACATTTCTTCATGTTCACGTTGTTCTTAATTATAGCAAAAACAGATAAGGTTTGTGTTAAATTTTCTTCTTAACAGGGACTTTAACTCCCCTGCGCTATGATAGGGGCAGAAAATCGGAAAGGGTGATAAATTTGAGCCATGTAAAAAAGGCGGCGGCCCAGGTGATCCTGCTGGCAGCGGGAGCCGCCATGCTGTGCTTCGGCGTCTGGCGGGGCGAGGCGGCGACGGTACTGAGCAAAGCGATCAAATTATGTCTGGAGTGTGTGGGCATTGGGTAAGAAAAAACGCGGCGTATCTCAGGTACTGTCCCGCTTCCGTGGCTGGATACAGGCGGGGGCAGCTTTATTGACCAACCTGCATCTGCCGAACTTTCTCAAGGGCAAACTGTATCAAGGCGCAGGGAAAACCGTATGTGTGCCTGGGCTGAATTGCTACTCCTGCCCGGCAGCCTCCGGCGCTTGTCCTATCGGGGCGTTTCAGGCGGTAGTGGGTTCTTCCAAGTTCAGCTTTTCCTATTATATCACAGGCTTTCTCATTTTGCTGGGAGTCCTGCTGGGACGCTTTATCTGCGGTTTTCTGTGCCCCTTCGGCTGGTTTCAGGAACTGCTGCATAAAATTCCCACGAAGAAGCTTTCCACAAAGAAGCTGAAGCCGCTGACATATCTGAAATACGCTGTCCTGCTGGTGATGGTTTTCCTGCTGCCGGCGCTTCTGGTGAACGATGTTGGCATGGGAGACCCGTTCTTCTGCAAATACCTCTGCCCCCAAGGCGTGCTGGAGGGAGCCATCCCGCTGTCCCTTGCCAGTTCCGGCATCCGGGCGGCGCTGGGAAAGCTGTTTACATGGAAATTCAGCATCCTGCTGTCGGTGATTGCGCTGAGCGTGATATTCTACCGCCCCTTCTGCAAGTAGCTCTGTCCGCTGGGAGCGTTTTACGCACTGTTCAACCGGGTGTCCCTCTTCCAGATGAAGGTGGATAGGAACAAATGCGTCTCCTGCGGGAAATGCGCCAAGGCCTGCAAAATGGATGTGGACGTGACAAAAACGCCCAACCACACCGAGTGCATCCGCTGCGGGATGTGCATCCGCGCCTGTCCTACCAACGCCGTCAGCTTCCGCTACGGCTTTGGAGACGGCAAAAAAGAACCTGTAAAACCTGCAGATAAATTAAAAACGGAGGAAACAAAATGAACGTAAAGAAAATCATCACACTGCTGCTGGCAGCACTGCTGGTGCTGTCCCTGGCCGCCTGCGGCAAACAGGGCAACGACGACACGACAAAGCCCGACAGCGAGCCCAAGAACGCCCAGGAGGCGGCCGCTATGTACAAGGACCTGATGGATCAGGAGAATGCCATTCTGATGGAAAACCAGTCTCTTTGGGAGAAGGTGTTCCAGTCCGCCGACAAGGGCATGACCACGCAGGAGGACGGCAAGAACTACGGTGATTTCCTGCTGGACACCATTGAATCCGCCAAGGACAAGTTTACCGCCGACGAGCTAAAACTCCTGCGCCAGGGCGGCGAGAAGATCCGGGAGATCGAGCGCACCCTGACCGCCATTGAGGCCAAGTTCCCCGAGGCGGCTCCCAAGGCCCCGGACAACGGTGACAGCATCCCTGCCGACAGCCCCACGACACCCGGCGACGGCGACAAGACGCAGAAGTTCCCCGCCTTCGAGGGCAAGGACCTCAACGGCAACACCGTCAAGAGCGATGACCTGTTCTCCAAGAACGCCGTCACCGTGATGAACTTCTGGTTCACCACCTGCAATCCCTGCGTGGGAGAGCTTGCCGAGCTGGACGCGCTGAATAAGGAACTCGCAGAGAAGGGCGGCGCACTCATCGGGGTCAACACCTTCACGCTGGGCGGCGACGAGGCAGCGATTTCTGAGGCGAAGGACGTGCTGGCCAAGAAGGGCGTCACCTATCAGAATGTGTATTTTGACTCAGATGGTGAGGCGGGAAAGTTTGCTGCCAACATCTTTGCTTATCCCACCACCTATGTGGTCGACCGCAACGGCAATATCGTGGGCGACCCCATCGTAGGTGCTATTACGGAAACGAAGCAGGCGGAGGCACTGCAAGCCCAAATCGACAAGGCACTGTCCGCCGATAAGGGCTGACCCAAGATTTTTAGAAAGTGTCTACGATGAAGAAAAACATCGTCAGCCGGCACATTCTGCGCACCATTGCATCGCCTCCGGCAAGCAAGCACCTATCCTATCGAAATAGCCTTTGAAGGCGAAACCGGAGCATCAGAGGGGTGTTCATCCTTGGAGACCCCTGCTCCATCAAACAGGTATTGGACGAACACCTATTTCTTCAGCGGCGGTTTCGCCGTGAAGTGTTCGCTCTGATCCGCAGCAGAAAAGTGCCGTCTTGGAAGTGATTCCGGGACGGCGCTTTTTACTATCCGCACATTCGATTTCCGCTATTCCTCCTGCTGCTGTGATTACAGAAAGGAACGGGAGGTTATGCGAATGGAGAGATTTATCGCAGATGAACGATGCCGTTACCTGCGGACATTCCTTTGCGTAATGCAATAACCACAGAATCAAATGAAAACTAAACGGCCTGAGTCCTGTGCAGTACAGGATTCAGACCGTTCAGATCGCTTAATTCTTATTTTGTCTAACTTTTGGGGGGCACTTCACACTGGCGCGCCGCTCTTTTTATCACATTTCGCTAAATTCCCGGATGGGGCTTACTTCTTCAGCTTCTGATCCACCACCTCGTGGAGCATGGCGGTGAAGCCCGCCACGGTCATGGCACCCAGATCCTCGCCGGTACGGGTACGGACGGAGACGGTACCCGCCTCCATATCCCGGTCGCCCACCACCAGCATATAGGGGATCTTCTCCAGTGTGGCCTCGCGGATCTTCTTGCCGATCTTCTCGTTGCGGCTGTCCACCTCCACCCGGAAGCCCTCGCGCCGCAGCTGCTGGGCCTGCTGGGCGCAGTAGTCGGCGGCCCGGTCGGTGATGGGCAGCAGGCGCACCTGCTCCGGCATCATCCAGGTGGGCAGCGCACCGGCGTACTCCTCGATGAGGTAGGCCAGCGTCCGCTCGTAGCAGCCCAGAGAGGTACGGTGGATGATATACGGCAGGGCCTTGTTGCCGTTTTCGTCGATGTAGTACATCCCGAAGCGCTCGGCCAGCAGCATATCGATCTGGATGGTGACCAGCGTATCCTCCTTGCCGTACACGTTCTTATACTGGATATCCAGCTTGGGGCCATAGAAGGCGGCCTCGTCGATGCCGATGGAGTAGTGAACGTCCAGATCCTTCAAAATCTTCTCCATGGTGCTCTGGGCGTGATCCCACTGCTCCGCCGTACCCTCGTACTTGTTGTTGGGGTTGGCGGGGTCCCACTGGGAGAACCGGAAGGTACACTTATCCAGCAGACCCACGGTGCCGAGGCAGTACTTGGCCAGAGCCAAGCAGCCCTTGAACTCCTCCTCCAGCTGATCGGGACGCAGCACCAGATGGCCCTCGGAGATGGTGAACTGGCGCACACGGATCAGGCCGTGCATCTCGCCGGAATCCTCGTTGCGGAACAGGGTGGACGTCTCGCCCAGCCGCATGGGCAGGTCACGGTAGGAGCGCTGGCGGTTCAGATACACCTGATACTGGAAGGGGCAGGTCATGGGCCGCAGGGCAAAGCACTCCTTGGTCTCGTCATAGGGGTCGCCCAGCACGAACATACCGTCCAGATAGTGATCCCAGTGGCCGGAAATTTTATACAGGTCCCGCTTGGCCATCAGGGGGGTCTTGGTCAGCAGGTAGCCGGCCTTCTCCTCGGTGTCCTCCACCCAGCGCTGCAGCTGCTGGATGACCCGTGCGCCCTTGGGCAGCAGGATGGGCAGACCCTGACCGATGCAGTCCACGGTGGTGAAGTACTCCAGCTCACGGCCCAGCTTGTTGTGATCCCGCTTCAGAGCCTCCTCCCGCTCCTTCAGGTAGGCGTCCAGCTCCTCCTTCTTGGGGAAGGCCACGCCGTAGATGCGCTGGAGGGTCTGGCGGCTGCTGTCGCCCCTCCAATAGGCGGCGTTGCAGGCCGTCAGCTTGATGCCGTTGCCCTTGATGCGGCCGGTGGAATCCAGATGGGGGCCGGCGCACAGATCGGTGAACTCCCCCTGTTTATAAAAGGAGATGTGGGCGTCGGCGGGCAGGTCGTTGATGAGCTCCACCTTGTAGGGCTCCTCCCGCTCCTCCATGAACTTCAATGCCTCCTCACGGGGCAGCTCGAAGCGCTCCAGCTTCAGCTTCTCCTTGCAGATCTTCCGCATCTCCGCCTCAATCTGGGCCAGATTCTCCTGTGTGAAGGCAAAGGGTGCGTCCAGATCGTAGTAAAAACCGCCGTCGATGGACGGGCCGATGGCCAGCTTCACCTCCGGCCACAGGCGCTTGACGGCCTGAGCCAGCACGTGGGAGCAGGTGTGCCAATAGGTCTTGCGATACTCCTCGTTTTCAAACGTGTACTTGTTTTCTTCGCTCATGATAGCTTCCTCCTTACTTGGTCGGGGCGGGCAACAAAAAAACCCCGCCCCTGATACGGTTCAGGGGTGAGGTAAAATAGCTTTACTCCACGGTTCCACCCTGCTTACGGAAATTTTTTTCCGTCGCTCGTGATCTCTGTAACGGGAGAACCCGGCCCGGCCTACTGGTTTCCGTTCGGCGAGCGGCTCGGAGGGGGTACCGTTCCGCTTCCCGTCAGATCCCTTGCACCACGGGGGGACCCTCTCTGTGACCTTCTGCGGACAGCTTCCTCGTCTATGCCTTTTTTATACCCCAGAATATAGCACCCCCGGCGGCGGTTGTCAACGGCCTTTTTGAAGTTTTCCCCGGATAAAACAAAAAAAACTACCCTTTTCACAGGAACTGTGCTATGATATAAGAGTATGATTGTCGTTTGATAAGGAGGGGACCTATGCGACATCTGAAACGCCCGGCCCTGTTGGGGCTGTTGCTGCTGGCCTGCCTGCTGCTGGCCGGATGCCGGATGGACAGTACCGTGGAGGAGCTGTTCACCCTGCCCCGCCTGCCCACGGAATACACCACCCTCTCCCGCCAGCTGGATCAGCTGCTGTCGGAGGGCTACGAATACATGGCTCCCACCTCCGGGCGGAACATCCAGTCCCTCCAGATGGTGGACATCGACGGCGACGGGCAGGACGAGGCGCTGGCCTTTTTCCGCCTCAGCAACGGTGAAAAACCCCTGAAAATTTACGTGTTCCACTCCCGTGAGGATAGCTATGAGCTGACCTCCATCATCGAGAGCAGCGGCACCGCCATCGACTCCATCTACTATGAGGATCTCACCGGCGACGGTCGGAAGGAGCTGATCGTAGGATGGAAAATCAGCTCCGACGTCCAGGCCGTCACCGTCTACGATATGCGGCCCGGCCCGGTGCAGCTGATGCAGAGCAACTACACCCGTCTGTCCTTTCAGGAGCTCAACGGCGACGGCATCCCCAGCCTTCTGCTGCTGCGAACCAACAGCGACAACCAGCCGGTGGCGGAGTTTTGCAGCTGGCAGGAGGGGTCGCTGTCCGTCTCCCACCGCTGCGCCCTGTCCAGCACCATGGCAGAGCTGAATCAGGGCAGTGTGATCACCGGCAAGCTGGATCAGGACACCCCGGCGGTGTTCATCACCGGCATCAACAGCCAAGGCATCGCCGTGACGGATATCCTCGTCTGGCAGGAGGACGCCGGGCTCGTCAACGCTGCGCTGGACCGCAGCACGGGGCTCTCCACCGCCACGGCTCCCTATCGTCAGCTGGCGCCGCAGGACATCAACGGCGACGGCATCACGGAGCTTCCCCGGCCCGACAGCTCTGTCTCCGACACCAAGCAGGCCGACGGCATGGTCTTTTGGGAGCAGTACCGGCCCGACGGCCTTGCCACCGTGGAGCGCACCTATCACTGCCTGTCCGGCGGCTGGTACTTTATCCTGCCGGAGGATTGGACGGGCGAGGTCACCGCTCTCGCCTCGGACGCCGGTATCGGTGAGACGCAGGTAACGCTGTCGGTGCAGGGGGAGAAGGCCCTGAGTATCTGCGCCCTCACCGGCGAAAACCGGGAACGGCGGGCCCTCCGGGGCAATCGGGTGGTGCTCAAGCGCCGCACCGGCACCATTTACGCCGCCGAGACCCTCAGTGAGACCTATTCGCTGGATGAGGAGACTCTGCGTCAGAATTTCAACCTGATCGTCCACTCTTGGGACGCCAACTAACGACATAGAAGGAGTAGCTTATGAAAAAAGTTCTGGTTCTGGAGGATGAATCCAGCATCCGCAGCTTTATCGTCATCAATCTGCGCCGTGCCGGTTATGAGGTCATCGAGGCAGGCACCGGCGAGGAGGCGCTGGAGATGCTGCAGCAGCACAGCGATATTCGTGTGGCGCTGCTGGATGTGATGCTCCCCGGCATCGACGGCTTCGAGGTATGCCGCCGCATCCGGGCCACCAACTCCCGCATCGGCATCATCATGCTCACCGCCCGCTCACAGGAGATGGACAAGGTCACGGGCCTGATGACCGGAGCCGACGACTACGTCACTAAGCCCTTCTCCCCCGCCGAGCTGACGGCACGGGTGGACGCCCTCATGCGCCGCAGCGGCGGCAGCATGGAGGAGCACTCCGGCGAGATCAGCCAGCCCCCCTTCCTGCTGAACACCCGCAACCGCACGCTGGAAAAGAACGGCAAGCCCGTGAAGCTGACGCAGGTGGAGTACTCCATCATGCGGATGTTCATGGAGAATCCCGGCAAGGCCCTGTCCCGTGAGGAGATTTTGGATCTGGTGTGGGGCCGGGATTACTTCGGCGAGCTGAAGATCGTGGACGTGAACATCCGCCGCCTGCGACTGAAGATCGAGGACAACGCCACCAACCCCACCTTCATCAGCACTGTATGGGGCTACGGCTACAAGTGGGACGCCTGATGGCCCCGCAGCAAGGAGGTGACGGTCCATGAAGGAGCGTCTGCGGATACAGGGCCTGCGCAAGCGCTGGATCCTCAACAGCGTGGGGCCTGTGATCCTGATACTGGTGCTGGCGGCCATTCTGGCCTCGGCCACCGTGGCCAACAACTACTACGGCTCCGCCCGCTCCACGCTGGAGGCCAAGGCCAAGGCCGGCGCCGACTACTTCAACTCTTACAGCATGAGCAGCTACAGCGAGTACTACCGCAACGCCTCGCTGTACGCCGCCAGCTTCGACAGCACCCGCATCGAGCTGCAATTTCTGAATCTCTACGGCCGGGTGGATAACTCCACTCAGGGCGTGGCCGCAGGCACGGCTCCCCAGACCCCGGAGATCGCACGGGCGCTGGAGAGCGGCAGCATCGAGGTATTCAGCGGCAAGGACCCCGTCACCGGCGAGTCGGTGATGGCCGTCACTACACCCCTGAAGTTCAACGGCTCCACGGTGGCCTTTATGCGCTACGTCACCGCCACCCGGCAAATCGACCATCAGATCCTTCTGACCATCCTCATCATCAGCGCCATCATCGCCGGGGTCATCTGTCTGGTGCTGATCTCCAGTCTGCTGTTCATCAACAGCGTGGTGGCCCCGGTGGCTGAGGTGACGGACGCCGCCAAGCGCATCTCCGGCGGCAGCTACGGCATCCAGCTGCCCAACCCCTACACCGATGAGATGGGGGAGCTGGTGGACAACATCAACGATATGTCCCTGAAAATCAGCCAGAGTGAGAAAATCCAGACGGAGTTCATCTCCTCCGTGTCCCACGAGCTCCGCACCCCCCTGACGGCCATCAATGGTTGGAGCGAGACACTGCTGGAGGACGACGATCCCGCTCAGCTGCGCCGGGGTCTGCACATTATCCTCAAGGAATCCCGCCGACTCACCAACATGGTAGAGGAGCTGCTGGAGTTCTCCAAGATGCAGGACGGTCGTTTTACCCTCCGCATCGAGGACGTGGATCTGCAGACGGAGTTTGAGGACGCCGTTTACACCTATCAGGAGCTGTTCCGACAGGACGGCATCCGTCTGGAGTATGACGACGACGGTGAACTGTACACCGATCCTATCCCCGGCGATCCGGAACGGCTGAAGCAGGTGCTGTGCAACGTACTGGACAACGCCGCCAAGCACGGTGGCTCCGGCAAGCGCATCATCGCCTCTCTGCGGCGGGAGGCGGACAACTATGTCATCCGCATCCGGGACTTCGGGCCCGGCATCCCCCCGGCGGAGCTGCCCTATGTGAAGCAGAAATTCTACAAGGGCTCCTCCAAGGCCCGTGGCAGCGGCATCGGTCTGGCGGTGTGCGATGAGATCATCACCCGCCACGGCGGCACCTTCGAGATCGGCAACGCCGACGGCGGCGGCGCTCTGGTGACCATTACCCTGCCCATTCCGCCCCACACGGAGCACCGATAGAAATAGAACAGCTGTTGCATTTCATTCGGGCAAGTGCTATACTTACGGAAAGGAACTTACATCGTCTATGGAACACAAACCCGGTACATTCCGCACCTCCATCGGCGGACAGGCTCTCATTGAGGGCATCCTCATGCGTGGCCCGGAAAAGCAGGCCATTGTGGTGCGCTCCCCGGAGGGCCTTGTGACCAAGGTGGAGGAGCTGACACTTATCAAGGACAAATACCCCATTCTGGGCCTTCCCATCCTGCGGGGGGCCGTGACCTTTCTGGACTCCATGATCCGGGGCGTCAAGGCCCTGATGTTCTCGGCGGACTACTTCCCCGACGACGAGGCCGCCCAGCCCTCCAAGCTGGACCTGTGGCTGGAAAAGCACGTTCCGGCAGAAAAGCTCCAAAACGTGCTGGTATGGGTGTCGGTGCTGCTGTCTCTGGGCATGACGCTGGCGCTGTTCATGCTGCTGCCCACCTTCGTGGCCGGGCTGTTCCGCGCTCAGAACGCCGCCCTCCACAATCTCATTGAGGGCGTCATCAAGGTGGCCATCTTTCTGGCCTATCTGATCCTCTGCTCCAAGCAGAAGGATGTGCGCCGGGTGTTCTGCTACCACGGTGCCGAACACAAGACCATTTTCTGCTATGAGGCGGGCCTGCCCCTGACGGTGGAAAACGCCCGCATCCAGCCCAAGCATCATCCCCGCTGCGGCACCAGCTTCCTCTTTGTGGTCATCATCGTGTCCATCCTGTGCAGCAGCATCGTTTTCAGCTACGTCAACTGGCAGAACATCTGGGTCCGTATCGGGATGCATCTGCTGCTGCTGATCCCGGTGGTGGGCATCACCTATGAATTCAACCGGCTGGTGGGGCGGCATGACAATGCCCTCACACGGGTGCTGTCCGCCCCCGGTATGTGGCTCCAGAATTTCACCGTCAACGAGCCGGACGACTCCATGCTGGAGGTGGCCATTGAGGCCTTGAAGCTGGTGCTGCCGGAGGAGAAGGGCAAGGACCGCTGGTAAGAAATCCCCGGCCGTTCTCCCCTGAAAAGCTCAAAATATGACAACGGAGCGTATTATGGCGACTACTTACAACAATTTGTATATGGATATCCGGCAGACTCTCCGCCGGGCAGGCATCGAGGCCGCCACGCTGGAGGCCCGTGAGCTGATGTGCTTCGCCTCCGGCAAGACCCGCAGCCAGCTGGTGCGGGATGGGCAGCTGTATGTCCCCCCGGCCATCGAGGAGCGGGCGAGGGATCTGGTGTGCCGCCATCTGGCGGGGGAGCCGGTGGCCTACCTCATCGGGGAGTGGGAGTTCTACGGGCTGCCGCTGGACATCTCCGAAAGCGTGCTGATCCCCCGTCCGGACACGGAGACGCTGGTGGACCACGTGGTAGCGTGGCTGCGGCCCCTGCCGGAGTGCCGGGTGCTGGATCTGTGCGCCGGCTCCGGCTGCATCGGTCTGGCCATCGCCAGTCAGGTCCCCGGCGCACGGGTGGTGCTGGGGGAGCTGGACGAGGGGGCCTTGCGGATCTGCCGCCAGAATATCCGCCGCAACAGTCTCAGCGGACAGGTGGTGTCCTTAAAGATGGACGCTCTGTCCGATCCGCCTCCCCGGCTGGGGGATTTTGACTGTCTGGTGTGCAACCCCCCCTACATTCCCTCCGGGGACATCGCCGGACTGGACGTCTCCGTCCGGGACTATGAGCCCCATCTGGCGCTGGACGGCGGGACCGACGGGCTGGACTTCTACCGCAGCGTCTGCCGCCGCTGGCGGGACGTGCTGCACACCGGGAGCCGCCTGGCCTTCGAGGTGGGCATCGGGCAGGCCGACGACGTCCTGCGGCTCATGCGAGGCGAGGGCTTCGGTGAGCTGGAGATCCTGCCGGATCCGGCGGGCATCCCCCGTGTGGTTACGGGCCTGCGCTATCGGGAGGTCTATGCCGACGCCTGATGACCGGCGAAACGACTTTGTAGATCGATGGGCCTCTGCCCATTTACCACGAAAATTTTCATTGATACAGGAGGAAGAAACATGGCAGCGAAGAAAGACAGCTCTATAGCTGCTCCCGTGGTCTCCGACAAGAAAAAGGCGCTGGAGACCGCCATGCAGCAAATCGAAAAAACCTACGGCAAGGGCTCTATCATGCGCTATGGCGACAATGTGCAGCCCAATGTGGAGGCCATCCCCACCGGCTCTCTAGCGTTGGATCTGGCGCTGGGCATCGGCGGCGTACCCCGTGGCCGCATCATCGAGATCTATGGGCCTGAGTCCTCCGGTAAGACCACGCTGGCTCTGCACGTTCTGGCGCAAGCCCAGAAAATGGGCGGCGAGGTGGCCTTCGTGGATGCCGAGCACGCTCTGGATCCCACCTATGCCCGTGCGCTGGGGGTGAAGATCGAGGATATGCTCATCTCCCAGCCGGACACCGGTGAGCAGGCGCTGGAGATCACCGAGGCGCTGGTGCGCTCCGGGGCCATCGACGTGGTGGTGGTGGACTCCGTGGCCGCTCTGGTCCCCCGTGCCGAGATCGAGGGAGAGATGGGCGACAGCTTCGTGGGGCTCCATGCCCGGCTCATGAGTCAGGCGCTGCGGAAGCTGACGGGCATCATCGCCAAGACCAATACCGTGGTCATCTTCATCAACCAGCTACGGGAAAAGGTAGGCGTCATGTACGGTAACCCGGAGGTCACCACCGGCGGTCGGGCGCTGAAGTTCTACGCCTCCGTCCGCATCGACGTGCGCCGCATCGAGACGCTGAAGTCCGGCGGCGAGATGATCGGCAACCGCACCCGCGCCAAGGTGGTCAAGAACAAGGTGGCGCCCCCCTTCCGGGAGGCGGAGTTCGATATCATGTATGGCGAGGGCATCAGCAAGCTGGGCGAGATGCTGGATCTGGGCGTGAAGCTGGATCTGGTGCAGAAGAGCGGCTCCTGGTTCAACATGGGCGAGGTGCGCCTGGGGCAGGGCCGTGATGCCGCCAAGCAATATCTGCGGGATCATCCCGACGAGGCCGACGCACTGGAGGCCAACATCCGCCGTGACTTCCACAAGCTGATGAGCAATCAGTCCAAGGTGGCGGCACGGGCCGCAGGCCGTGCGGTGGATGTATCCGCCGACGACTTCGACGATGCGGATTGATCGCATCGAGCCCTCCCGCCGCAGGAAGGACCGGGTACTGGTATTCCTGGAGGGGGGCGACCTGCTGCGGGTAACGGAGCAGGAGCTGCTGGTCTTCGGGCTGCGGCCCGGTCTGGAGCTGCCGGAGCAGCTGTTGGCGCAGGTGGAGCAGTCCGCCAAGCGGTCGGAGATGAAGGCCCGTGGCGCCCGACTCACCGGCAGCCGAATGCTGTCGAAAAAGCAGGTGATGGAGCACCTGACCCGTAAGGGCGGCGACCGGGAGCTGGCGGAGGATACAGCCCAGTGGCTGGAGGAGTTGGGGGCCGTGGACGAGTCGGCCTACGCCGCCGCCATTGCCCGGCACTATGCCGCCATGGGCTACGGCCCCGGCCGGGTGCGGCAGGAGCTGCAGCGCCGGGGCATCCCGCAGGAGCTGTGGGACGATGCGCTGGCCCTGCTGCCGGAGGGCGAGGAGGCCATCGAGCGCTTTATCCGCAGCAAGTGTAAAGGGAAGCCCCTTGATCGAGAGACGCAGCGCAAGCTGGCTGCCGCTCTCCAGCGGCGGGGCTTTTCCTGGCAGGAGATCCGTCCGGTGCTGAACCGTCTGGGCGAGGAAATGGCGGAGGAATAGGGAGAATCCCTTCCCAAAGGTAAATTGCTCCTATGCAAAACCACCTCCGGCGGCATATTTTTTCCGATCCTTCTTCTTATTGCCTCCGGCGGGAGCAGATCACATTTTTATCGTCTATCCAGAGAGCATCTCCTTGAATGCTCCTTTGCAAGATCACAAATCCACATACCAAACATCAGAGGAAACACAGCATGAATGTATCATTTATATCCCTGGGCTGCGACAAAAACCGGGTGAACACCGAGCAGATGATGGCCCTGTGCCTGCAGGCCGGACATACCGTGCAGGAGGATTGCTCCGGCAGCGACGTGGTGGTCATCAACACCTGCGGCTTCATCGACAGCGCCAAGAGCGAGGCCATCGATACCATTCTGGCGGCGGCGGAGCTGAAGGCCGCCGGTGAGGTGGGCAAAATTCTGGTAACAGGCTGTCTCAGCCAACGGTATCAGGCGGACATTCTGGAGGAGCTGCCGGAGATCGACGGCATCATGGGAACCGGCTGCTTCGGTGACATCGTCACGGCGCTGGAGCAGGTGGTGAACGGTCAGGAGTGCCGCCATTTTGCCGACATCAACGGCCCCGTGGAGGAGCTGCCCCGTGTGTTGTCCACCCCCCGGCAGTACGCCTATCTCCGCATTGCTGAGGGGTGCAGCAACCGCTGCGCCTACTGCGTGATCCCCTCCCTGCGGGGCAAATACCGCAGCCGCCCCATGGAGGGCCTTCTGGAAGAGGCCAGGGAGCTGGCGGACGCCGGCGTGAAGGAGCTGCTGGTCATCGCCCAGGACATCACCCGCTACGGCCTGGACCTCTACGGGGCGCGTACCCTGGCCAAACTCCTGCCCAAGCTCTGCGCCATCGAGGGGATCCACTGGGTCCGCCTCCACTACCTCTACCCCGACGAGATCACCGACGAGCTCATTGACGTCATCGCCAACGAGCCGAAGATCGTAAAGTACCTGGACATCCCCATCCAGCACATCAGCGACCACCTCCTCAAGTCCATGCACCGCCGGGGGACGGGGGAGGAGATCCGGGCCCTCTTCCGGAAGCTCCGGGAACGGATCCCCGGCCTGGTCCTGCGCACCAGCCTCATCGCCGGCTTCCCCGGGGAGACGGAGGAGGACTTTGAGGAGCTGTGCACCTTCCTCCGGGAATTCCGCATCCAACGGGCGGGGGTCTTCCCCTTCTCCCCGGAGGAGGGGAGCGCCGCAGCCACCTACCCCGACCAGGTGGACGAGGACGTGAAGCGCCGCCGGGTGGAGCTCATCACCGAGCTCCAGCTGGCCGTGGTGGACGACTGGTGCGAGTCCATGATGGGCCAGGTGGTGGAGGTCCTCTGCGAGGGGTACGACGACGAGACCGAACTCTACTACGGCCGCAGCTACGCCGACTCCCCGGGCATCGACGGCCTGGTCCACTTCGAAGGGGAGCGTGCGCCCCGGGGCCTTCTACCAAGTGAAGATTACCAGCAATTACGATGGGGAACTCATCGGCATTCTGTATGAGGAGGACGACGAACCATGACCACAGCCAACAAACTCACCCTGTGCCGGGTGGTGATGATCCCCATCTTCCTGGTGCTGCTCTACGTGGACTTTACCGGCCACCTGTGGGCAGCCCTGGCGGTGTTCATCCTGGCCAGCGTCACCGACTTCATCGACGGTTACGTGGCCCGGCACTACCATCAAATCACCGACTTTGGCAAGTTCATGGATCCCTTGGCGGATAAGCTCCTGGTGATGTCCGCCATGGCCTGGTTCGTGGAGGTGGCCTGGATGCCCGCCTGGGCCTTCTTCGTGGTCATCGCCCGGGAGCTGGCGGTCACCGGCCTGCGGCTGGTGGCGGTGGAGCAGGGCCGGGTCATCGCCGCGGCCAAGTCCGGCAAGGTGAAAACATGGTGGGCATCATCCTCATGCTGATCTTCCCCAACGCCACCCTGCGCCTGGTGTGCGTGGCGGTGATCCTGGTGACCACCATCTACTCCGGCATTGAGTATTTCGTGAAGAACAAGGACGTGCTGGCCAAGGGCACCATGTGAGAGAAAGGCGGTGGCGCTGTGCTAGCCCTGGCCCTGGCCATGGTGGAGGGCCCGGAGGAGCAGAGCAAGTTTCGAGCCCTGGCGGCCCGGTATGAGCGGCTCATGTTCCACGTGGCCCGGCAGATTTTGCCCAACGAGCAGGACGCGGAGGACGCGGTCCAGGAGGCCTTTCTGGCCATCGCGAAAAATTTCGCCAAAATTTCTGCGGTGGACAGTCCAAAAACCAAGGCCTTCGTCGTTATAGTAACGGAGAGCAAAGCCATTGACATCGCCCGGAAGAACGCCCGCCAAGGCCAGCAGGTCCCCCTGGAGGACCTGCCGGGTCTCTCCGTCCCAGCCCAGGGGGAGGACAGCCTCACCCAGTGCATCCTCCGCCTGCCCGCCCGGTACCGGGCGTGGATCCAACTGCACTATGCCCAGGGATACACAGCGGAGGAGACGGCGGAGATCTTGGGCCTCTCCAAGGAGGCCGGCTATAAGCTGGGCCAGCGGGCGAAGCAACGGCTGGAGATCCTGTGCCGAGAGGAGGGACTGCTATGATCCCGGAGGAATCGCTGCGCCAAGCCGCCCAGAGAGCCCAGGAGGCCCTCCTGGACAGCCTGCCGGAGACCCCGGCGGCGCACACCTTCTCCCCGGCTTATCGGAGAAAGCTGGCCCGCCTGGCCCGCCGGATGGACCGCAAGCCCCGGCCGCCCCACTGGATCCTCCACCGGGTGGCGGGGATCCTGCTGGCGGCAGCATGCCTGGGGGGCGTGGTGCTGGGGACCAACGCCCAGGCCCGGGAGGCGGTTTTTGGATGGGTCCGGCGGCAGGTGGAGGACGCCCAGCGATATTTTTACCAGGGCGATCCTACGGCATCCAGCGCCCAGGTGCGGTACCAGATCACCGTGCCAGAGGGGTATTGGTTGGAAGATGCGCTGGAAATGGATGGGTACTATGACTACTATTACCTTAATGAAGAAGGACAATCTGTGGAGTTTACTTATCAGTATGTGACGAAGCAAACCAGTGGGACCCTATATGTGGATGACCAGGAAGCAGAGAGAAAAGAAATCCAACTCCACGGCAATCCCGCAGACCTGTACCTCTCCTACGAAGCAGAGGCCAGCAATACAGTGATTTGGACGGACGAGGAAGCTGGCGTCCTCTTTGATGTGACGGCTTTCCTGGATGAGGAAGCACTGATTTCCTTGGCAGAAAGTGTCGCTCTTGTCGAATCTTAAAAATTTTTCAAAAAATTTTATATCAAGTGTCCAAAATCACCTCTTGATTTCGTTTTAGTAGATGAAACGAAGTTAGGAGGTGATTTTTTGCAAATAAAAAGAGAAAGGAGGGAGAGCGATGAAAAAAGAATATAAGAATATATAGATCTAAGTATTCAAACAATATGAAGTAATATCTCTTGGACAGAAAGTAGGGTTCCTATGGCAAAATCCCGCAAAGTTTTCTTGATCCTCCTGTGCGCCGTAGCTGCC
>OLVZ01002057.1_pt1 | contig 15831 bp, 8 predicted proteins | sample 1673341 | NCBI WGS metagenome assembly OLVZ01 (sample SAMEA3178944, study PRJEB25190) | human gut metagenome | biome: human gut; feature: human-associated habitat; material: faeces | place: Austria | collected 2013 | reverse complement strand
TGCCAATATCAAATACTATGCGTCGAATACCGAGGGCATCGCCAACGGTGCCATGGCCCTATCTTGGTCACTCGGCATGCTGCTCGGCGCCCGACTGATCATCGGACTGGGCTTGGGCGCGGAACTGCCGGTCGCCTCCACGCTGGTCTCCGAGTTTTCGCCGACCAAACAGCGCGGCCGCATGACCGTGCTGCTGGAATCGTTCTGGGCCGTCGGCTGGATCGTCGCCGCCATGATCGGCTACTTCGTGATCCCGAACACCGGCGACTGGGGCTGGCGCTGGGCGCTGGCCATCGGCGCGCTGCCACTGCTCTACGCAATCGTCACCCGCGTGCACATCCCAGAATCCGTGCGATTCCTCGAAGCCAAGGGTCGCGAAGACGAAGCCGAAAAGGCCGTGCGCTACTTCGAGGAAGCCGGGGGAGTAGCCCCGGTAACCTCTCCCAAGGGCAAGCCGCTGCCGAAGATCAAGACGCGCGAACTGTTCGGCTCCAAGTACCTGGCCCGCACCATCGCCATCTGGGCCACGTGGTTCTTCGTGAACTTCTCCTACTACGGCGCGTTCACATGGATGCCGTCGCTGCTCGCCGACCAGTTCGGCTCCCTGACCAAGTCATTCGGCTACACGCTCGCCATCTCCATCGCCCAGCTGCCCGGTTACTTCCTAGCCGCCTGGCTGGTGGAGGTCTGGGGCCGCCGCAAGACGCTGAGCATCTTCCTGGCCGTCTCCGCCGTGGCCGCCTTCGCGTTCTCGCAGGCCGGATCTGTGGCCCTCGTGCTCGTGTTCGGCATGCTGCTGTCCGCCTCCAACCTCGGTGCGTGGGGCGTGCTGTACGCCGTGACCCCGGAAATCTACCCGACCCGCCTGCGTGGCGCGGCCGCCGGTGCCGCCGCAGCGGTGGGCCGCATCGCCGCCATCATCGCGCCGCTCCTCATGCCGTGGTTCCTGACCCTGTCCGGCGGCAACAAGGCCGTGGCCTTCATCATCTTCGCCGCCGCCTTCATCATCGCCTGCGTCGCCGCCCTCTGCCTGCCCGAACGCAAAGGCCTCGATCTCGAAGACTGACGGAAGTCGATGACGGGAGAACAGATATTTGCCTGATTACCGGCAGAACCCCCGCGTCCCGGCGAAAGGGACGCGGGGGTTCTGCCGTTTGAAGGCCGTAAAAACGGCAGAAATCCCGCGAGGGGTTCGTCGAGACGCGGGAGTTCTGCCGTTGTGAGGTGCTTTTCTATGTTCCGACATAGTCAAGGTGTGCGAGTACCATCGTGACGGTTTGTGTGTAGGTATGAATAAACACCTCAGAGTAAGTACTTAAGTACTCGAGAACGCAAGTACCGAACGATTACGCAAAAGAATCAGTATTAAGAGAGGTTTCGATGGCGGTTCGTGGAGATATCCGTAATGTGGCGATTGTGGCTCACGTCGATCACGGCAAGACCACCCTGGTCAATGCCATGCTTCAGCAGTCGCACGTGTTTTCCGAGCGTGAGGAAGTGCCGGATCGTGTAATGGATTCCAACGATCTGGAACGCGAGAAGGGCATCACCATCCTCGCCAAGAACACGGCCGTGGAATACACCGGTCCGCTGGCCGCCAAGTACGGCCACCCGGAGGGCATCACCCTCAACATCATCGACACCCCCGGCCACGCCGATTTCGGCGGCGAGGTCGAGCGCGGCATCTCCATGGTTGACGGCGTCGTGCTGCTCGTGGACGCCTCCGAAGGCCCGCTGCCGCAGACCCGCTTCGTGCTGCGCAAGGCCCTCGAAGCCAAGCTGCCGGTCATCCTGTGCGTGAACAAGGTCGACCGCCCCGACGCCCGTATCGAAGAGGTCGTCGGCGAAACCTCCGACCTGCTGCTCGGCCTGGCCGACGACGTGCAGCACGAGGGCATCGACCTGGACCTTGACCAGCTGCTTGAAATGCCGGTCATCTACTGCGCCGCCAAGGCCGGCTACGCCTCCGTGAACCAGCCCGCCGACGGTGGCCTGCCGGACAACGACAACCTCGAGCCGCTGTTCGAAACCATCATCTCCACCATCCCGGCCCCCGAATACGAGGAGGGCGCCCCGCTGCAGGCTCACGTGGCCAACATCGACTCCTCCGACTTCCTCGGCCGACTCGGTCTGGTCCGTATCTACAACGGCGCCCTTGAGAAGGGCAAGACCTACGGCCTGTCCCGTGTGGACGGCTCCCTCGAGAACTTCCGCGTCTCCGAACTGCTGCGCACCACCTTGAAGAACATGAACATGACCTGGCCGCCCCTCGAACCCGAGGTGGACCCCGACGAGGTGCGCCGCCGGTTGGCGTGAGCGATCCTCCCACTGGCGGAGCCAAGCGCATGGCACGGCTCTTCGCACGGCTCCGCCCGCTGGCGGGAGGCGTCGCATAGCGACGGAGGGTGGCTCGTGCCGCCGGAATAGGCCACTGGGTAGACTGAGCATTATGACTGACGAGAAGGAATACGGATCCCTGGGGCGGCTGGCCCCCGAATGGGACGGCGACGGACGCGAACGGAATCTTACGGCCGACGACATCTACGAACGGTTCTTCGGCTGGGTGGAAGACGTCAAGGGCATCGAGCCGTGGCCGCATCAGGAAGAGGCCATTATGGACCTCTTGGCCGGCGACCATGTGATTTTGAATACCCCGACCGGTTCGGGCAAATCGCTGGTGGCGCTCGGCATGCACTTCGCCGCCCTATGCACTGGCCGCCGCTCCTATTACACCGCTCCGATCAAGGCGCTGGTGTCGGAGAAATTCTTCGACTTGGTCGAAGTGTTCGGCCGCGACAATGTCGGCATGATCACCGGTGACAGCCACATCAACGCGGACGCGCCGATCATCTGCTGCACCGCCGAAATCCTCGCCAATCAGGCTTTGCGCGAAGGCACCCATGCCGATGTGGGCCTCGTGGCGATGGACGAATTCCATTATTACGGTGATCCGGAGCGCGGCTGGGCGTGGCAGGTGCCACTGCTCACGCTGCCGCAGACCCAGTTCCTGCTGATGAGCGCCACACTCGGCAATGTGGACGCCATCGCCGACAAGCTCTCCGATCTGAACGACACCCCGGACGTGGATGTAATCGCCGACGCGCCGCGACCGGTGCCGTTGAGCTACGAATACACGCTCGACCCGATGGAAAAAACCGTGGAACTCGCCTTCCGCAACGGCGAAACCCCGATTTACGTGGTCCACTTTTCGCAGGACGCCGCATTGGAGACCGCGCAGGCGCTCGCCTCCACCGGCGTATCCAGCAAGGAACAGCGCCAAGCCATCGCAGAAGCCATCAAAGGCGTCAAGTTCACCACAGCCTTCGGCAAGATTCTGCAGCGACTGCTGCGCACCGGTGTCGGCATCCATCATGCCGGCATGCTGCCTCGCTACCGCCGCCTGGTCGAGCAGCTCGCCCAGCAGGGTCTGCTGCCGGTGATTTGCGGCACCGATACATTGGGCGTCGGCATCAATGTGCCGATTCACTCCGTGGTGCTCACGGCCCTGACCAAGTTCGACGGCACCAAGATGCGCCGCCTGCGCGCCCGTGAATTCCACCAGATTGCCGGACGAGCCGGTCGTATGGGATTCGATACCGAGGGACTGGTGATCGCCGAGGCTCCCGAATATGAAATCGAAAACCAGAAGGCCATCGCCAAGGCCGGGGGAGATCCGAAGAAGCTCAAGAAGGTCAAGCGCAAGAAGGCTCCGGAAGGTTTTGTGACCTGGAACCAGAGCACGTTTGATAAGCTCATCGACGCTGAACCGGAGACCCTGGTCCCGCACCTGAAAATCACGCATTCGATGGTGCTCAATGAAGTGGCGCAGGGCGGTGACGCCCGTGCCCGTATCGACGATCTCATCGACGATTCCGCGCAGACCCCCGACCAGAAGGAGCATCTGCACCAGCGGGCCGACGAGATTTTCCAAACCCTGTTCGATACCGAAGTCATCGAAACCGAGGACCGCAAGGACGGCGGCAAGGACTACTACATGACCCTTGATATGCCGGACGACTTCGCCCTCGACCAGCCGCTCTCCCCGTTCCTGCTGGCCGCGCTCGAACTGCTGGACCCCGAGTCCGACACCTATGCGCTGGACGTGATTTCCATGGCCGAGGCCACGCTCGAAGACCCCAAGCAGGTGCTGCGTGCCCAGGAGCGTCAGGCCCGAGACAAGGCGATGGCCGATATGAAGGCTGACGGACTCGACTATGACGAGCGTATGGATAAGCTGCAGGAGATTACGTATCCGAAGCCGCTGGAAGACATGCTCGAATCCGCGTTCGATCAGTACCGCCACGATGTGCCGTGGGCCAACGACTACTGGCTATCGCCGAAATCCGTGGTGCGCGACATGGTGGAAACCGCCTCCGACTTCACCGGATACATCACCCGATACAACATCGCCCGCTCCGAAGGTACCCTGTTGCGCTACCTCTCGGACGCCTACCGCACGCTGGCGCGTACCGTGCCGCACGAAAAGCGTGACGAGCAACTCGAAGACATCATCTCCTGGCTGCGCGTGCTCGTGCGCTCCATCGACTCCTCGCTGGTGGATGAATGGGAGAACGCCGGCGATTCCGCCGACCAGTCCGAGGCGGCGGCCTCCTTGGCGGCGCCGGGCAAGAAGAACGCGGTGGTCGAGGACCGACGAGGCCTTGTCGTGCTGATCAGAAACGCCATGTTCCGCCGTGTGCAGCTTATGGACCTCGACCAGCCGGACAAGCTCGGCGCGCTCGACAAAGACTGGGGCTACGGCGTGCACGAATGGGAAGATGTGCTCGACGACTACTATGACGAGCACGAGTACGTGGGCATCGGCGCCGAAGCGCGCTCGCCCGAACTGTTCATGTTGGATGACAAGCACGAGAACGACGAGCATACGTGGAAGGTGCGTCAGATTATCGATGATTCCGATGGCGATCACGACTGGGCCATCGAAGGCATCGTGGACCTCGACGCCACCCAAGACACCGGCGAAGTAGTCTTCCACGACTACAAGGTGAGTAACTGATTCCTTTCTTGGCTTCCCTCTCTGGGGGAAGCCAGGGTGTAGCTCGAACGTCTGTTCGAACACTGGGGTACTATAGGACGTTATGAGTGAGAACGATTTGTTTGGGGCGGCTGATGCGCCGGAGTCGATGACGCGGCCGTTGGCGGTGCGCATGCGTCCACGCACTTTGGACGAGGTGATTGGCCAAACGCAGGTGTTGGGCCAGGGCTCGCCGCTGCGCCGCCTCGCCAATCCGGCCAGCAAAGGCAGTCTCACCGCGCCGAGCTCCGTAATCCTGTTCGGCCCTCCAGGCGTCGGCAAAACCACGCTCGCCACCATCGTGGCCGGCCAATCCGGCCGCGTGTTTGAGGAACTCTCCGCCGTGACATCCGGCGTCAAAGACGTGCGCGACGTACTCACCCGCGCTCACGAACGGCTCGTGTCACGCGGCCAGGAAACCGTACTGTTCATCGACGAGGTACATCGCTTCTCCAAATCCCAGCAGGATGCGCTGCTTCCCGCCGTCGAAAACCGCGACGTGACCTTTATCGGCGCCACCACCGAGAACCCGAGCTTTTCCATCATCAAACCGTTGCTCTCCCGTTCGGTGGTCGTCAAGCTTGAGTCATTGGAGCCTGATCAGCTCACCGAACTGGTGCAGCGCGCGCTGACTGATGACCGCGGTCTCAGGGGCGAGGTCAAAGCCACGGACGAAGCCATCGCCGACATCGTGCGCATGGCCGGTGGTGACGCACGCAAGAGTCTCACGATTCTGGAGGCCGCGGCTGGCGCGGTCACTGGCGACGAAGCCCGCAAAAAGGGCGCACGCCGACCCATCATCACCCCCGAAATCGTGGCTACGGTAATGGACACCGCCACCGTGCGCTACGACAAAGACGGCGATGACCATTACGACGTGATTTCCGCATTCATCAAATCCATGCGGGGCTCCGATCCGGATGCCGCCATCCATTATCTGGCACGCATGCTGAAAGCGGGTGAAGATCCGCGCTTCATCGCCCGTCGCATCATGATCGCCGCCAGCGAGGAAGTCGGCATGGCCGCCCCGCAGATTTTGCAGGTCACCGTGGCCGCGGCGCAGGCCGTGGCGCTGGTCGGCATGCCCGAGGCACGTATTATTTTGGCCGAAGCTACGATTGCCGTGGCCACCGCGCCCAAATCAAACGCCAGCTATAACGCCATTAACCAGGCGCTCGCGGACGTGGATGCCGGCAAGATCGGCGCTGTTCCGCTGTATTTGAGGAACGCCCCCACCAAGCTTATGAAAGAGTGGGGCAACCACGAGGGCTACAAGTATGCGCACGATTGGCCCGGTGCCGTGGCGCCACAGGAATATATGCCCGAAGAGCTGCGTGGCACCGAGTACTACCATCCCAACGATCGCGGCTACGAACACGAAGTCAGCCAGCGTCTTGCCAAGATTCGCCCGATACTGCATGGTGGGGAACCCGAACAGAAATGAACATAGGGGAGTAAAGTGTAACGCAACAATAACAGTGGGAAAGGGAAGACAAACACCATGGCGACCATCTTCATCGTGGACGACGATCAGGCCATCGGCGAAATGCTTAGTCTTGTTTTGGAAAACGAGGGATTCCAGACCGTGACCTGCCTGGACGGGCTGAGGGCTGTGGAAATGTTCCCCATCGTCAAGCCCGATTTGATTCTGCTTGACGTTATGCTCCCCGGGCTGGACGGCACGGGGGTGGCCCGCCGCATCAGAGCTACCTCTAATGTGCCGATTATCATGCTCACCGCCAAATCAGACACACTTGACGTCGTGGCCGGCTTGGAAGCCGGGGCCGACGACTACGTGCCCAAGCCCTTCAAAGTGGCCGAATTGCTGGCGCGTATCCATGCACGCTTCCGCATCGCCAAGCCGGCCGCCGAAGACGGTGCCACCGGTGGCGCAAGCGGTGGCAATGCAAACGTCAACCATCTGGAACGCGGATCCATCGTCATCGACCGTTTGGAACACACCGCCACCAAGGATGGCAAGGACCTGAATCTTACTCCGATGGAATTCGAGCTGCTGTTCATGCTTGCGGCCGCCGCCGGCGAGGCCATCAGTCGTTCCAGCCTGCTCGAGAATGTCTGGGGATACGAGAATTCCGGCGATACGCGCCTGGTCAATGTGCATGTTCAACGCCTTAGGGCCAAAGTGGAGGACGACCCCGAGCACCCGCAAATCGTGCAGACCGTACGTGGCATCGGCTACAAGTTCGTCACTCCTGAACAATGAACCTGCGCCCTCGATTCAGCCTCAAACGCTTGCTGCGCCACGGACGCGCTGAAGTTCGTCGCTCGCTGCAGGCCCGCACCGTGGCCCTCACCGTGATTCTTACACTGGCCGTGGCCATCGTCTTCTCTGGCGTATCGATGGTATCAGTGCGCGCCTCGCTGCTTACCCGAATCACTTCGCAGTCGCGTGCCGACTATTCAAACATGGTGCAGCAGGCCCAAACCAGTCTGGACGCGGCCGATGTCTCCGCCACAGTGCAGATCCAGCAGCTGGTCAATGACTTGGCGTCCTCGTTGCAATCCGAGGGGCCCTCCAACCTGATAGGTGTGTATTTGTGGAGTCGTGATACCAACTCGCGTGCCATCATCCCCGTATCCACCGAACCCAGCTATCAAAGTCTGATTTCTGATGACATCCGTTCGTCCGTGGCCTCCGACTTGGATGACAGCGTGTTCTATCAGCCGGTCGAAATTCCCGGTGATTCCGGCATGTCGGGCAGCGGGACGCCCGCAGCGGTGCTCGGCACCGTATTGGACTTTGGCGTGGCCGGCAACCTCGAATTCTTCGCCATTTATTCGTACACGCTCCAGCAACAGTCCTTGACGCAGATTCAGCTCAGTCTGGTGGCCATCTGTGCGTTGCTGTCCATCGTGGTGGGCGTAGTAATCTGGCTGGTGATTCGTGGCATCGTGCGCCCGATTGAACGAGTGGCAGCGGCCTCGGAAACACTGGCCTCCGGCAATCTCGATATGCGCGTTACCGTGAATCGTAAGGATGAGCTTGGTGTGCTGCAGCAATCCTTCAATACGATGGCTGATGCGCTCAACCAGAAGATTGATGAGCTGGAGGAAGCAAGCGTTTTCCAGAAACGATTTGTGTCCGACGTCAGTCATGAATTGCGCACCCCGGTGACCACCATGCGTATGGCTTCCGACCTGCTCGAAATGAAAAAAGACGGCTTCGACCCCTCCACCAAGCGTACGGTCGAACTGTTGGCCGGCCAGATCAGTCGATTCCAAGACATGCTCGCCGATCTGTTGGAAATCTCCCGCTACGATGCCGGTTATGCGGCACTTGACCTTGTGGAAACCGATTTATGCGAACCAATTGAAACGGCAGTGGACCAAGTTGCCGGCATCGCCCAAGCCAAACGGGTGCCGATTCACACGTATCTGCCCAATGTGCAGGTTTTGACTCGTATCGATTCGCGTCGAGTGATTCGCATCGTCAGAAATCTGTTGGCCAATGCCGTCGATTTCGCTGAGGACCGGCCGATCGAAGTGCGTGTCGCGGCCAACCGCAAAGCCGTGGCCATCAGCGTTCGCGACTATGGCGTTGGTATCGACGAAGACAAAGTCGCTCATGTATTCGATCGATTCTGGAGAAGCGACCCTTCACGTTCGCGCGTTACCGGCGGCACCGGATTGGGCTTGGCCATCGCCATGACTGATGCCTTGCTGCACCACGGTACTATCCGTGTACGTTCGGCAGTGGGGGAGGGCACCTGGTTCTTGGTATTGCTGCCGCGTGACCCCGACCAAGGTGAGGTGGCGGACGCTGAACTGCCGGTGAATTTTGCTTCTGAAACGCCCGATGACCTGCGTATTACCGGTGGGTTTGGTGTGGCCACCAGCCAAGTCACACATGATTATCATGAGGTTCGCCGCGACACGATGATGGGGAGGCCGCTATGAGACGAGTGACCAGAACGATTGCCGCCGCAGGCGCGGCCATAGTCTGTTGCGTCACGATGACGGCATGCTCAAGTCCGTTCGGTTTGCCGATTAGCGGCTCGGTGCAGACTCTGGCACCGGTGGAACAGCAGACTCAGCGTGTTTACACCAATCCTCAGGGACCTGCGGACGATGCGCAGCCGGAAACCATCGTCAAAGGGTTCTATGATGCCATGCCTGCCGGCGTACAGTCCGATGGCTACCGTGTGGCCCGTGAGTTTCTGACCGGTTCGGCGTCGGCCGGATGGAATGGCGATTCCTCGGCACTGGTCTACAGCGGTACGCCGGATTTCCGCCGCCGTGCCAATACGATGAGTACCCCGCAAGGGGCGGAGAGCTCGCTGATTGTAGAAGTACAGCTCCAAGTGGTCGGCTCTCTGGACTCGCATGGCGTGTATACGCCGACAGATAGCAGCACGATCAGCAAAGTTCCTTATATCTTGATTAAAAGAAGCGGCCAGTGGCGCATCTCCTCGTTGGAGAACGGCGTGGTGATATCCACCGCCGATTTTGAACAAGTCTTCCGCCAAGTATCCGTGTATCAGGTGAGCACATCCGGCAAACAGCTCATACCGGATGTTCGATGGCTGAGCTGGCGCAACTGGCGCACCCAGGCAGTCGGTGAAGTACTCTCGGATGCACCCTCCTGGTTGGAAGGAGTGCTGCGAGGCACCGGCTTGCCTACCATCAAACTCGCGGTCGACAGCGTGCCGGTGAAGAACAATGTGGTGGAGATACACCTTAACAGCGGTATCAATGCGTTGAATGAGGAAGAACGAGGCCTGCTGGTACATCGCATCCGTCTGACTATGGGCGACGGCAATGCCGAATACGCGCTGAAGATTACCGGCGACGGAGTGGACTATTCTGATGCCGACGCAAATGTGAAACTTACTACCGAGCAGCCGACAGCGGGCGTATACACGTTGACCGGTGGGCATATCGTTTCCCTGGCCAGCTCCAGTCCGTTGCGTGTAGGGGAGGCCCCCGGATATGACGATGCTCGGGGCTTCGTTTTTTCCTCATCCGGCGGTGCGGTGTTGCGTGCGGACGGTGTCGTCGAATGCCTGAAATCTGATGGTGCGTCCTGTGGGGTGATGTTCTCCGGCGAGTCGATGCGATCGATTACCGAAGGTCTGGATGGCGAAGTATGGGCTGTATCCGAGAACGGGCGCGAATTGCATGTGTCAGATGGGGGTAAGGAAACCGATCTGAAGCTTGATTGGCTTGGCGCTGCCGACAGCATTGTGGCATTGGCGGTTTCTCCGGAAGGGTGCCGATTGGCGTTGGCAGTCGAGGGCGAGGACACGAACGGCGTGATGATGACCGGTGTGGCGCGCAACGGTGATAAAACACTGAGCGGTCTGAGCAAAGCGGCCACCCAAGTGAGTGTGCTCAGACACGTCACCATGCTCACGTTCTACAACGATCTGAATCTGGTGTACGCCACCACACCTCCTGAGGGAAACAGCGAACAACAAGAGGCATGGCGTCAAATGGCACCAGGCCCGGCCAATGCGCAGCGTCTGCCTAATGGAACCATAACGTCGATGGCATCGGGGCAGATTAGCCTGTCCCGTCGCCTGGCCATTGTGGACGATTTGGGTATTGTTCGCTCCGTTTCTGGCTCACTCGACGGTTCCTGGACCATCGCCGATAGCCAGGTCACTGCCCTCGGTGCGCAGTAGATGGTATAAGAAAAACGGTGTTCATAATAACCTTTCTTGTTGTATGAGGCAACGGCTTTGTCGCTCGGCTGGCGAGCGGCATTGCCGCTGCGCAACCAATCACTATTATTGGTCTGTTATCAAGGCAAAACAGTGTTGCGACGCCATTTTTGAACCACTGTTATTAATTTGTTATAAACCTGTTATCAAACTGTTATCGCATGCGATTGAACATTTGGCCTGTGAGCGTCATACTAGAGGCTGTCGATGACGAACAGTCACCAAACAGGATGAAAGATCATCCAAAAAATAAACACTGCTCGAGGAGGAGTATTTATGAAGAATTGGAAGAAGGCCATTGCCCTCGTTGCTTCTGCTGCTGCGCTTGTCAGCGTTGCCGCATGCGGTTCCAGCAACGCAGGTGGCAGCTCGGACTCCGGCAAGAAGACGGTTGGCTTCGTGGCTGTCGGTCCTGAGGGCGGCTTCCGTACCGCCAACGAGAAGGACATTCAGAAGGCATTCGAGGATGCCGGCTTTGACCTGACCTACTCTCCGACCCAGAACAACGATCAGCAGAAGCAGATTCAGGCGTTCAACAAGTTCGTTAACGACGAAGTCGACGCCATCATCCTGTCCTCCACCGAGGATTCCGGTTGGGATGACTCCCTGAAGAAGGCCGCTGAGGCTGAGATTCCGGTCTTCACCGTTGACCGTAACGTGGACGTCAAGGACGCCGAGGCCAAGAAGGCCATCGTTGCTCACATCGGACCGTCCAACGTCTGGTGCGGCGAGCAGGCTGCCGAGTTCGTGAACAAGAACTTCCCGGATGGCGCCAACGGCTTCATCCTCGAAGGCCCTGCCGGCCTGTCCGTGGTGAAGGATCGTGGCACTGGTTGGGGCAACAAGGTTGCCTCCAACGTCAAGGTTCTTGAGTCCCAGTCCGCTAACTGGTCCACTGATGAGGCCAAGACCGTGACCGCTGGTCTGCTCGACAAGTACAAGTCCGACAACCCGCAGTTCATCTTCGCTCAGAACGACGAGATGGGCCTCGGTGCCGCTCAGGCTGTTGACGCCGCCGGCCTCAAGGGCAAGGTCAAGATCATCACCATCGACGGTACCAAGAACGCTCTGCAGGCTCTTGTTGATGGCGACCTCTCCTACGTGATCGAGTACAACCCGATTTTCGGCAAGGAAACCGCTCAGGCCGTCAAGGACTACCTGGATGGCAAGACCGTTGAGAAGGACATCGAGATCGAGTCCAAGACCTTCGACGCCGCCTCCGCCAAGGAAGCTCTGGACAACAACACCCGCGCCTACTGATAAGTCTGCTGCGACTCATTGATAACTGAACCAAATAATTGATGTGATGGTGTGAGAAGGATGTTCCTTCCACACCATCACTCATGTGTGGCTCAAATATCACAAAACGATAACACTTCATTCTCGTTTAAGGCAAAGACATGACAGATAAAAACCCCATCGTCGTAATGAAAGGCATTACGATTGAATTCCCGGGCGTCAAGGCCTTGGATGGTGTTGATTTGACTCTCTACCCGGGCGAAGTTCACGCCCTGATGGGTGAGAACGGTGCAGGCAAGTCCACCATGATTAAGGCTCTGACCGGTGTGTACAAGATCAACGCCGGCTCCATTATGGTGGACGGCAAGCCTCAGCAGTTCAACGGCACCCTAGACGCACAAAACGCCGGTATCGCCACCGTGTATCAGGAAGTGAACCTGTGCACCAACCTTTCCGTCGGTGAGAACGTGATGCTGGGCCACGAAAAGCGCGGCCCCTTCGGCATCGACTGGAAGAAGACCCACGAGGCCGCCAAGAAGTATTTGGCACAGATGGGCCTCGAATCCATTGACCCGCACACTCCGCTGAGCTCCATCTCCATCGCTATGCAGCAGCTGGTCGCCATCGCCCGCGCTATGGTCATCAACGCCAAGGTGCTGATTCTCGATGAGCCGACCTCTTCGCTGGATGCCAACGAGGTCAAGGACCTGTTCGCGATCATGCGCAAGGTGCGTGACTCGGGCGTGGCCATCCTCTTCGTCTCCCACTTCCTCGATCAGATTTATGAGATCACCGATCGTCTGACCATTCTGCGTAACGGCCAGTTCATCAAGGAGGTCATGACCAAGGACACCCCGCGCGACGAACTCATCGGCATGATGATTGGTAAGTCCGCCGCCGAGCTGTCCCAGATTGGTGCCAAGAAGGCTCGCCGTGAAATCACCCCCGGCGAGAAGCCGATCGTCGATGTCAAGGGCCTCGGCAAGAAGGGCACCATCAACCCGGTTGATGTTGACATCTACAAGGGTGAGGTCGTTGGCTTCGCTGGCCTGCTGGGCTCCGGTCGTACCGAGCTTGGTCGACTCCTGTATGGTGCCGACAAGCCGGATTCGGGTACCTACACGCTCAACGGCAAGAAGGTCAACATCTCCGATCCGTACACGGCTTTGAAGAACAAGATCGCGTATTCCACCGAAAACCGTCGTGATGAGGGCATCATCGGCGACCTGACGGTCCGCCAGAACATCCTTATCGCCCTGCAGGCAACGCGCGGTATGTTCAAGCCGATTCCCAAGAAGGAAGCGGACGCCATCGTTGACAAGTACATGAAGGAACTCAACGTTCGTCCCGCCGACCCGGATCGCCCGGTCAAGAATCTCTCCGGCGGCAACCAGCAGAAGGTGCTTATTGGCCGTTGGCTGGCCACGCACCCCGAGCTGCTGATTCTGGACGAGCCGACCCGTGGTATCGATATCGGTGCCAAGGCTGAAATTCAGCAGGTCGTGCTTGACCTGGCCTCTCAGGGCATGGGCGTTGTCTTCATCTCCTCCGAGCTTGAAGAGGTCGTGCGTCTGTCCGACGACATCGAGGTTCTCAAGGACCGCCACAAGATCGCAGAAATCGAAAACGACGACACCGTCTCTCAGGCGACCATCGTCGAAACCATCGCTAACACCAACGTAAACACCGGAAAGGAGGCATGAGATGGCTGAAAAGGCAAAAGCCGAGGGCAACAACTTTGTCAAGAAGCTGCTGAGCAGCAACCTGACCTGGTCGATCGTCGCATTCATTCTTCTGGTCATCATCTGCACCATCTTCCAGCATGACTTCCTGGCTCTGAGCTGGAACAGCAACACCGGTGGTCTGGCCGGCCCGCTGATCACCATGCTCCAGGAATCTGCCCGATACCTGATGATTGCAACCGGTATGACCTTGGTTATCTCCACCGCCGGTATCGACCTTTCGGTCGGTTCCGTTATGGCAGTGGCAGGTGCCGCCGCCATGCAGACCCTGTCCAATGGCATGAACGTGTGGCTCTCCATCCTCATCGCCTTGGCTGTTGGTCTGGCCATTGGCTGCGTCAACGGCGCTCTGGTTTCCTTCCTGGGCCTACAGCCGTTCATCACCACCCTGATTATGATGCTCGCCGGCCGTGGTATGGCCAAGGTCATCACCTCCGGTGAGAACACCGACGCCTCCGCAGTTGCTGGCAACGAACCTCTGAAGTGGTTCGCCAACGGCTTCATTCTGGGCATTCCCGCCAACTTCGTCATCGCCGTTATCATTGTGATTCTCGTTGGCCTGCTGTGCCGCAAGACCGCTATGGGCATGATGATTGAGGCCGTGGGCATCAACCAGGAAGCCTCCCGTATGACCGGTATCAAGCCGAAGAAGATCCTCTTCCTCGTCTACGCGATTTCCGGCTTCCTCGCGGCCATCGCTGGTCTGTTCGCCACCGCATCCGTGATGCGTGTCGACGTGGTTAAGACCGGTCAGGACCTCGAAATGTACGCCATTCTGGCAGTCGTCATCGGCGGTACTTCACTGCTGGGTGGTAAGTTCTCCCTCGCCGGCTCTGCTGTCGGTGCTGTAATTATCGCCATGATCCGCAAGACCATCATCACCCTGGGCGTCAACGCCGAGGCAACTCCGGCCTTCTTCGCCGTCGTTGTGATTGTGATCTGCGTGATGCAGGCTCCGAAGATTCACAACCTGAGCGCGAATATGAAACGCAAGCGCGCGCTCAAGGCTCAAGCTAAGGCGGTGGCAGCATGACAACAGCTACGGCAAACAAAGTGAAGGCTCCCAAGAAGGGCTTCAAGCTCGATCGTCAGATGATCCCGACCCTCGCGGCCGTGGTGATCTTCATCCTGATGATCATCATGGGTCAGGCGTTGTTCGGCACCTACATTCGACTGGGCTTCATCTCCTCCCTGTTCATTGACCACGCCTACCTGATTATTCTGGCTGTGGCCATGACCCTGCCGATTCTGACCGGTGGTATCGATTTGTCTGTCGGTGCTATCGTGGCCATCACCGCAGTCGTCGGCCTGAAGCTGGCGAACGCCGGCGTGCCCGCCTTCCTGGTCATGATCATCATGCTGCTCATCGGCGCTGTGTTCGGCCTGCTGGCCGGCACCTTGATCGAGGAATTCAACATGCAGCCGTTCATCGCGACCCTGTCGACGATGTTCCTGGCCCGTGGTCTTGCCTCCATCATCTCCACCGACTCGCTGACCTTCCCGCAGGGCAATGACTTCTCGTTCATCTCCAACGTGATCAAGATCATCGACAATCCGAAGATCTCCAACGATCTGTCCTTCAACGTCGGCGTGATCATCGCACTGGTGGTTGTGGTCTTCGGCTACGTCTTCCTGCACCATACCCGCACCGGACGCACCATCTACGCCATCGGCGGCTCCCGTTCCTCCGCGGAACTCATGGGTCTGCCGGTCAAGCGCACGCAGTACATCATCTACTTGACCTCTGCGACTCTCGCCGCCCTGGCCTCGATCGTGTACACCGCAAACATCGGCTCTGCCAAGAACACTGTGGGTGTTGGCTGGGAGCTCGACGCCGTTGCCTCCGTGGTCATCGGCGGTACGATCATCACCGGTGGCTTCGGCTACGTGCTCGGCTCCGTGCTCGGCTCTCTGGTCCGCTCCATCCTCGATCCGCTCACCTCTGACTTCGGTGTGCCGGCCGAATGGACCACCATCGTTATCGGTCTCATGATCCTCGTCTTCGTTGTGCTTCAGCGCGCGGTGATGGCGGTCGGCGGAGATAAAAAATAGCGGGCTTGCCCGCTCGGTCTCCGCACCGAATACGACACACACCATAACTGAATAGGCGGGATCAGCCCGGCTGCTGTGA
>OLVZ01002056.1_pt1 | contig 15832 bp, 17 predicted proteins | sample 1673341 | NCBI WGS metagenome assembly OLVZ01 (sample SAMEA3178944, study PRJEB25190) | human gut metagenome | biome: human gut; feature: human-associated habitat; material: faeces | place: Austria | collected 2013 | reverse complement strand
GGAGTCGGCGGACGTACTGGTCACGGTGCGGCCTGCTGAAACGCTTGAGCTGCGGATCGCGTCGACCGTCCGATTGCAGTTCGGCGCTGCGATCGAGCAGACGGTGCACAGCGTTCTGCGCGCCGCAGACGTGCAGCAGGGAGAGATTGCCGTAGACGACCACGGCGCGCTCGACTGGATCCTGCGTGCCCGGCTGGAAGCCGCGCTCGCACGGGCGGAAGGAGGGACCGCATGAGACGTTCCATGCTCTTTGTACCCGGAAATAACCCGAAAATGATGACAAGCTGCGGCTTTTTCGGCGCGGACGCCATCATATTTGATCTGGAGGACGCCGTATCGCCCGATGAAAAGGACGCGGCGCGCATACTGGTCAAATACGCGGTGACGAATGTGGAGCGCTGCCGCAGCGAGATCATCGTCCGCGTCAATGCGGCGGACACGCCGCTGTTTGCGCAGGATTTAGAGGCCATCGTGCCGCAGAGGCCGGATTACATCATGCTCCCGAAGACCGCGTCGCGGCAGACCGTCTGCGGCTGCGACACCGCCATCGGCGAAATCGAACGCCGCTGCGGCATAGAGCCGGGCACAATTGGCCTCATCGCGCTGATCGAGACGGCGCTCGGCGTGGAAAACGCATTCGAGATCGCGACGGCCTCCCCGCGTGTGCGGGCACTGTTTCTCGGCGCGGAGGATCTGAGCGCCGACCTGCACTGCAGCCGGACAAAGGAGGGCCTTGAGATCCTCTATGCCCGGACGCGCCTCGTCACAGCGGCGCACGCCGCCGGAATTGATGTCTACGACACCCCCTTCACCGACGTGAACGACGATGAAGGCATCGAAGCCGACAGCCGCCTTGCCCGCAGCCTGGGCTTTACCGGCAAAGCATCCATCTCGCCCCGGCATCTGGACGCGATCAACCGCTGCTTCAGCCCCTCGCAGGCCGAAACAGACTATGCCAGACAGGTGCTTGCGGCCATTGAGGACGCAAAGCGCTGCGGAAAGGGCGCGGTGGCGCTGCGCGGAAAGATGATCGACGCGCCGATCGCCGCGCGGGCCAGACAGACGCTGGCCGCAGCGGAAGAAATTCTTGCGGAGGGAGGTACGCTGCAATGAAGGAGTCCAAGGTCGTTTCCTCTCTGCGTGAGGCGATCCGCCTTTCCGGCCTAAAGGACGGCATGTGCGTCTCGTTTCACCACCATCTGCGAAACGGCGACTATGTCGTCAACATGGTCATGGAGCAGATCAGCGCCATGGGCATCCGCGATCTGACGGTCAACGCCAGCGCGCTGTTCGACGTGCCCCTGCCGATGCTGGAGCATATCAAAAACGGAACGGTCAGCAGACTGCTGACCAACTATATGTCTGCCGGACTTGGCCGCGCCATTTCGGGGGGCGTCATGGACCAGCCCGTGGAGTTCCGGACGCACGGCGGCCGCCCGCGCGATATTGCAGGCGGCGAAACCCCAATCGACGTTGCATTCATCGCCGCGCCAAGCAGCGACACGATGGGCAACTGCACGGGCAAGGTCGGAAAATCGGCCTGCGGTTCGCTGGGCTACGCCTTCCCGGACGCGCAGTACGCGAAAAAGGTCATTGTTATCACCGACGAGTTGGTGCCGTATCCGCTCTGCGGCTGGTCGATCCCGGAAATTTACGTGGACTACGTCGTCGCCGTGGACGCCATCGGTGACCCCGCCGGAATCGTCTCCGGCACGACCCGCATGACGCGCAATCCTGTCGCGATCACCATCGCGCAGACCGCCGCGCGGGTCATTGCCAGCTCCGGTCTTCTCAAGGATGGCTTTTCCTTCCAGACGGGCGCAGGCGGCGCGTCGCTGGCGACAGCGATGTATCTGGAAAAAATCATGAAGCAGCAGAACATTCACGGCAGCTACGCGCAGGGCGGGATCACCGGCCTGCTGGTCGATATGCTGAACGAGGGACTGTTCCGGGCGCTGCTGGATGTGCAGTGCTTCGATCTGAAGGCAGTAAGCTCCATCCGCGAAAATCCCTGCCACTGCGAAGTATCGGCGGAGCAGTACGCCAGCCCCGAGCGCGGCGGTCGACTCGCTGGATGTTGCCGTGCTCGGCGCGACAGAGATCGACACTTCGTTCAATATCAACGTCCACACGGACTCCAACGGCTCCATCATGGGCGGCAGCGGCGGCCACAGCGACGCGGCTGCCGGCAGTAAGCTCGCGCTCATCGCCGCGCCGCTGTTCCGGGGACGGCTGCCCATCGTGCGCGACCGCGTGACCTGCATCTCCACGCCCGGACAGGATGTGGACGTACTCGTGACGCAGGCGGGCGTCGCGGTCAACCCGAAAAACACGGAACTGCGCGAACGCCTCCGGGCGGCGGGGCTTCCCGTCGTGGACATTCACGAGCTGAAAGAGCGCGCCGAGCGCATCACAGGTGTTCCTGCACCGCTTCCGGTATCGGACCGGGTGGTCGCAAGGGTGATCTCACGCGACGGGGAGCTGCTTGACACGATCCGTCAAACGGACAATAGGAGCGGAATATGAGAGAAATACAGGCGGAGCTTCTGACCAGTACCGTGGCGCAGATGTGCATCCGCGCCAATTATGACCTGCCGCGGGATGTGCTGCGGCAGCTGGAAAGCGCGCAGGCGGCAGAGCCGTGGCCCGCGGCGCAGGAGATCCTGCGGCAGATTTTAGAGAACGCGGAGCTTGCCGCCGCCAACGCCCAGCCGATCTGTCAGGACACCGGCATGGCCTGCGTGTTTCTGGAGATCGGACAGGAGGTACATATCGCGGGCGACCTTAAGGCCGCCGTGCAGGAGGGCGTGCGAAGAGGCTACGCGGCGGGCTGGCTGCGCAAGTCCGTCGTGCGCGACCCGTTTGACCGCGTCAACACGGGCGATAATACCCCGGCCATGCTCTATTTTGACCTTGTCCCCGGCGAACAGATCAAAATCACCGTCGCTCCCAAGGGCTTCGGCAGCGAAAACATGAGCCGGATCGCCATGCTCCGCCCGTCCGACGGGCTGGAGGGCGTCAAGCGCTTCGTTTTGCAGACCGTGCAGGACGCTGGCCCGAACCCGTGCCCGCCCATCGTGGTGGGCGTGGGGATCGGCGGCACGTTCGACAAAGCGGCGCTGCTGGCAAAACAGGCGCTCCTGCGCGAGCTGGATACGCCGAATGAAGACCCGTTTTACCGGGCATTGGAGCAGGAGCTTCTGGAAAGCATCAACGCGCTCGGCATCGGCCCGCAGGGCTTCGGCGGCAGGACGACGGCGCTGGCAGTCAACATTCTGACCAGCCCGACGCATATCGCGGGCCTGCCCGTGGCGGTGAATCTCAACTGCCATGTGACGCGCCATGTAACGGAGGTGCTTTGAGATGGCGATCAAACTGAAAACTCCCCTTGACAGCGCGGCAGCGCGCGCATTGCGCGCAGGCGATATGTGCCTGCTGACGGGCGAACTCTACACCGCGCGTGACGCCGCGCACAAGCGCCTCTGCACGCTGCTCGAAGCGGGGCAGCCCCTGCCGTTTGATATGCGCGGCGCTGTTATTTATTTTGTCGGCCCGACGCCGGCAAAGCCGGGACAGGCGATCGGCTCGGCCGGGCCGACGACCTCCTACCGCATGGACGCCTACAGTCCGGCGCTGCTGCGTCAGGGTCTGACCGGCATGATCGGCAAGGGCAAGCGCAGCGAGGCGGTCATAGAGGCGATCCGCGCCTGCGGCGCCGTCTATTTCGGCGCGACCGGCGGCTGCGGCGCGCTCTTGAGCCAGTGCATCAAAAAAGCGGAGGTCATCGCCTATCCCGACCTCGGCCCGGAGGCCGTGCGGCGGCTGTATGTCGAGAATTTCCCCGTGACGGTCATCATCGACAGCGAGGGCAATAACCTTTATGAGATCGGAAGACAGAACTATCTTGACAGTATGCGGCAGCGTGAAGCGTGCGGCAGCGGAGTATGAGGTGCAGCTATGAACGAAGAACGGAAAAAGGTACTCATCATCGGCGTCATCGGCGCGGACGTGCACGCGGTTGGGAACAAAATCCTCTATCACGCGTTCACCGAGGCGGGCTTTGACGTTGTGAATCTGGGTGTCATGGTTTCGCAGGAGGAGTATATCGAGGCGGCGATCGAAGCGGACGCGGACGCTATCGTGGTGTCCTCGCTTTACGGTCAAGGGGAGCTGGACTGCCGCGGAATGCGGGAAAAGTGCGACGAGGCCGGTCTTGCCGGAATTCCGCTGCTCGTCGGCGGCAATATCGTCGTCGGCAAGCAGGATTTCGCGGACGTGGAAAAGCGCTTCAAGGCCATGGGCTTTGACCGGGCCTTCCCGCCCGGCACGCCGCCGGAAACGACCATCGCCGCGCTGCGGGAGATCCTGTATCCCGAAGAGGGACCGCAATGAAGCCAGTATTGTTGACGGATTTCGGCAGCACCTACACGAAGCTGACTGCCGTTGATCTGGACGCAGCCAAGCTTCTCGGCACGGCGCAGGCATATACAACGGTCGCTTCGGATGTGCGCATCGGTTTTCAGAAGGCGCTGGACGCGCTGCTTGCGCAGACGGGGCCATTGACATTTGCGCAGTCGTATGCCTGCTCCTCGGCGGCGGGCGGCCTGCGGATGATGGTCAGCGGACTTGTGCCGGAGCTGACGATGGAGGCCGCGCGGCTGGCAAGCCTCGGCGCGGGCGCGAAGATCGTCGGGCAGTTTTCATTCGAGCTGACGCAGGACGATCTGGAAACCATTCAGCGCGTGAACCCGGACATTTTTCTTCTGGTCGGCGGCACGGACGGCGGCAACAGCGCCTGCGTCATTCATAACGCGCAGATGCTCGCCGCGATCCGCCCGCAGTTCCCAATCGTTCTCGCGGGCAACCGCACGGCCATGCAGCAGTGCCGGAAGGCGCTGGAGGGCTTCGAGGTATCCGTCTGCGAAAACGTCATGCCGAAATTCGGCGTGCTCAAAACGGAGGACACGCAGAAGACCATCCGCAGCATTTTCCTGCGCCGCATCGTGCAGGCAAAGGGCCTGAACGCCGCAGCAGAGCGCATGAGCGGCCCGATGATGCCGACGCCTGCGGCGGTCATGCAGGCCATGACGCTGCTGGCGAAGGGAACGGACAAAACGCCCGGCATCGGGGAGCTGATCGGTGTGGATGTCGGCGGCGCGACGACGGACATCTATTCCATTGCCGAGGGGATGCCCCGGCAGATGAACCGGGTCTACAAGGGTCTGCCGGAGCCGTATGTCAAGCGGACGGTCGAGGGCGATATCGGTATGCGCTATTCCATCGAGGGCGTGCTGGCTGCGGCGGGCGCGCAGCGGCTGGCGGAGCTTTCCGGGCTTTCGCCGGAGCGGGTGGAGGCGCTCGTGCAGCTGCTCGCGCACAATACGCAGACGCTGCCGGAGCACGATACGGAGCTGGAGATGCTTGATTACGCGGTCGCCTCCATGGCCGTGCAGACCGCCGTGATGCGCCACGCCGGTACGCTTGAGGAAACGTATACGATGCTCGGACAGACCTTCGTGCAGAGCGGAAAGGATCTGAGCGAGGTGCGCAGGGTCGTCGTGACGGGCGGGAGCCTCATCCATTCGCAGCGGGCGCGGCAGATCGCGCGCTTTGCCTGCTGCGACCCGGCTGCGCCTGCGTCGCTCCGTCCGAAAAAGGCGGATATCATTCTGGACAAACGTTATATTCTGGCGGCGATGGGCCTGCTTGCGCAGAGCGAGCCGGAGATCGCGCTCCAAATCATGAAAGAGGAGATCAACTGATGGAAATTCAGAACAGAAAGATCCCGGAAGGGGAATTCATGGCAATGCGGCAGGAGGTTCTGCAGCAGTGGCCGACGGGCCGGGACGTCGATCTGACGGAGGCCGCGGCGTATCAGAAGCAGCAGAAGCCGAGCCGCAATTTTTCCGCCAGACTGATCGAAGCGAAAAAGGAGCACAGGACGCTCATCCAGCCGCGTGCCGGTGTGCCGGTGCTTGAGGAGCACATCAAGCTCATGCAGTATCTGGAAAAAGAGGGCGAGGCAGATCTGCTGCCGACCACCATCGACAGCTACACCCGCCAGAACCGCTATCACGAGGCCGAGGAGGGCATCAAGGCCTCCAAGGAGGAGGGCCGCGCCATGCTCAACGGCTTCCCGGCCGTCAACCACGGTGTTTCCGGCTGCCGGAGAGTCGTGGAGAGCGTCAATGTGCCGGTGCAGGTGCGCCACGGCACCCCCGACGCCCGGCTTCTGACCGAGATCGCCTACGCGGGCGGCTTCACCAGCTACGAGGGCGGCGGCATCTCCTACAATCTGCCCTACTGCAAAAACGTCCCGATGGAGACGACCATCGCCAACTGGCAGTACGTCGACCGGCTGACCGGCCTGTATGAGGAAATGGGCGTTTCCATCAACCGTGAGCCGTATGGGCCGCTGACCGGCACGCTCGTGCCGCCCTGCATTTCCCACGCGGTCGCCATCATCGAGGCGCTGCTTGCGGCGGAGCAGGGCGTGAAAAACATCACGGTCGGCTACGGCCAGTGCGGCAACCTGATCCAGGACATCGCCGCAGTCCGCACACTTGAGGAGCTGACGGAGGAATATCTTGCAAAGTACGGCTATTACGACGTAGTTGTCACGACGGTGCTGCACCAGTGGATGGGCGGCTTCCCGGCGGACGAGGCAAAGGCGTTCGGCGTCATCTCGACCGGCGCGCTGATCGCGGCGCTTTCCAAGGCCACGAAGGTCATCGTCAAAAGCCCGCACGAGGCCATCGGCATCCCGACGATGGAGGCGAACGCGCAGGGGCTGCGCTGCACGCGGCAGGTCGTCAGCATGATGACCGAGCAGACGTTTGCCAACACGCATCTGGACGAAGAAATGGAGATCATCCGGCAGGAAACGCGCTGCATCGTCGACAAGTGCTTCGAGCTTGGCATGGGCGATATCGCGCTCGGCGCGTGCCGCGGCGTAAAGGCGGGCGTTCTGGACGTTCCGTTCGCGCCCTGCCGCTTCAATGCCGGTCAGATGCTGCCGTGCCGCGACAACGACGGCGCGGTGCGCATCATGAACATGGGTAATCTCCCGTTTACAAAGGAGCTTCGGGATTATCATATGGGAAAAATCGCGGAACGCGCTGCGTTTGAGCATCGGAAAGCGACATTCCAGATGGTGACCGACGACGTTTACGCCATCAGCAAGGGCCGTCTGGTCGGGCGGCCCAGATAAATGAAGGAGGAACAGAAAATGAAGATCAAGGATGTTGTGTGCGCTGCGGGCAGCACAGGATTTTATTTTGACGATCAGCGTGCCATCAAGCGCGGCGCGGGTCACGACGGTATGTTTTACATCGGCCAGCCCGTCACGGAGGGCTTTTCCGCCGTGCGCATGAAGGGCGAGGCCGTCTCGGTCATGATCGTTCTGGAAGACGGCCAGATCGCCTTCGGCGACTGCGCGGCGGTGCAGTATTCCGGCGCGGGCGGACGCGACCCGCTGTTTCTGGCAAAGGACTTTATCCCCATCATCGAGCAGTATGTCCGCCCGATGCTGCTGGGCCGGGAGGCAGATGATTTCCGCGGCCTGTGCGCGCAGATGGAGGCCATCGAGGTAAACGGCAAGCGCCTGCATACGGCTATCCGCTACGGTGTCTCGCAGGCCATTCTGGACGCAGTCGCCAAGGCGACGGGACGCCTGATGTGCGAGGTCGTCGCGGACGAATACGGCTGCACGGTCAGCCAGACGCCGATCCCCATCTTTACGCAGTCCGGCGACGACCGCTATGACAACGCCGACAAGATGATCATCAAGCGCGCGCAGGTGCTGCCGCACGCGCTCATCAACAACGTGCAGACCAAGCTCGGCGAGCACGGCGAAAAGCTGCTGGAGTACGTCAAATGGCTCCGTGACCGCATCCTGACCATGCGCGCGGACGAGAGCTATCAGCCCGTCCTGCACATCGACGTCTACGGCACCATCGGCGCGGCGTTCGGAAACAACAACTATGCCGCCATGGCCGATTATCTTGCGGAGCTGGAGCAGGCGGCAAAGCCCTTCCATCTGCGCATCGAAGGGCCGATGGACTGCGACTGCGACCGCGAAACGCAGATCGTTGCGCTTGCGGGCCTGACGGCGGAGCTTGACCGCCGCGGCATTCAGGTCGAGCTGGTCGCTGACGAATGGTGCAACACGCTCGAGGATATCCGGGAATTTGCCGACCGCAGAGCCGGCCACATGGTGCAGATCAAGACGCCCGACCTCGGCGGCATCAACAATACCATTGAGGCAGTGCTCTACTGCAAGGCGCATGGCATCGGCGCCTATCAGGGCGGCACCTGCAACGAAACGGACCGCTCGGCGCAGGTCTGCGTCCACTGCGCCATGGCGACCCAGCCGGTGCAGATCCTTGCCAAGCCCGGCATGGGTGTCGACGAGGGCTACATGATCGTATCCAACGAAATGAACCGCATCCTCGCCCTGCGTCAGGCAAAGCAGCGCAGCTGAGCAAGAACCAAAACACGCCGCTGGCCGAGAGGCCAGCGGCGTTCACTCTGTCAAAAACAGTTGTTCTTCATTTTTTTGTGCGGGATTTTCAAGGTCTGCGTAGGGGCGGACGGCTCTGTCCGCCCGGCGGGGTGTACTGGTTTTACAGAAATTCACGGCGAATACATATGCACCAGCAGTATCGAATGCTTGAAGATGCCAAGCGAAACACAGCTGCTCCCCGCCCGCATCAGTCTGCGCCGAAGACCGCATCGCTTCAATTCGTTCCGATGGGCAGGTCCACGCTGCGGAAGATCATCGGCTCGAGCATCACGTCATGCGCGTAATAGATGGATGCGCCATGCTCCGGGTCGAGCGCCGTGAGCGCCAGAGTTCCGTCCGGGACCAGGCTCACGCGCCAGCCGGTGTCGGAAGAGAAGTCCGGCAGGAGGCGCTCGTACTGTTCCTGTATGCGCGCGCTGTCCAGCTTGCGTGTGTTACACCTGCTCCGTATTCCGCGGAAGCGTCCGTGTCAGGATCAGGGTATATCCGACCGTGAGCAGGATCAGAGCGGCAAGATGCAGAAGCCGCGTCTGCATTGTAAGCTCTGCATCATTTGCAAACGTGCCGAGCGTGTTGATGGCGGAATGGACGAGGATGCAGGGGAGCAGACTGCCGCCGCGGGAAAAGATCGTGACCAGCAGGAAGCCGACCGCGATCGCAAAGACGATCTGGCACAGATTGCTGACAAGCTCCATCCCGCTGCCGTTGAACAGGTTGATGATATGCCCGATGCCGAACGTCACGCTTGAGATGATAACGGCGGATTTGATATTGTTCCTTGCAATGGCCGTAAACAGCAGACCCCGGAAGATCACCTCCTCCAAAAACCCGACGCAGAGCATACAAACGACCCGGCAGACCGTTTCTGCGGGCGAACAGGTGAGCGCAGCGCCGTTCCAGAGGTTCCCCGACGCCAGAATCACAAGCGGCACATAGTAAAGGAAGCGGCGGGCGGGAACAGAGGATCTGCAAAGCCCGTACCGCTTCTGCAGGCCGTTTCTCCGGATAAAGACAAAAAGAACAATGGTCTGCAAAACACAGAAAGCAGCGCTTGCGGCGTATGCAGTGCCGATGATCTCGTTGAGCGGATTCGCAAGCGATTGCAGAACGCAGTAAACCGCGATCCACACAAGCGCAAAGGTCAGTTCGCTTTTCTCATACAGCTTTTTCATGTTCAATATCTCCATTCTCTGCATATGCCTGCATGGCGTCAGAAAGCTCTGTGACAGAGCAGCCTTTACTCTCATAATACGCAAGCATCTCCGGCAGCTTCTTTTTATCATAGCTTGTGATGCAGTCCGACAGCACGTGGACGGCATATCCGCCTTTCCTCATGTTGAAGCAGGTGGATTTGATGCAGGCCGCCGCGTCTGCCCCGACAATGTAAAACTCGGAAATCCCATGCTCCTGAATAAAAGCGGCGAACGCCTCGCTGGTCAATGCATTGCTTTTTGACTTCGTAAAGATATGACCGGAAACGACGTTCAGCTCCGACACCAGCTCTGCGCCGCGCGTGCCGGGTTTGAAGGTCCTCGTTCCGGCGGACAGGTTGTTGTGCTGTATGTAAATGACCCACAGTTCCTTTTGGACGGCCCAGTCAATTGCCGCATTGACGGGGTCAATGATCTCTCTGTAGTGCTTCGTAATATCATTTTGCAGGTCGATCACGACCAGCGCGCTGTTTTTCATCCGATCTTCCTCCGTGGATTTCTTCCTCCGATGCCCGGCGGCTCAGTCCCGAACGCCTGCCAGCGCCAGAAATTTCTTGTCTGACTGAATGCTCTGCGTCAAAAACTGCCCATCCCGGAACAGGGCATAGGTCGTGACCGGCGCGGGGACATTCTGCGCAGAGTCCCTGTCGGTAATATGGATTGCTTTGAACGGAATGCCGTGTTCCTTCGCTGTCTCCTGCACCCGCGGCACCCAGTAGCAGGTGAACGGGCACTGATCGGTATAATAAAGGACAAAGCCGTCTCCGTCTGCCTTGGGATGTCTGGCACAGTCCCTGAATTTCGGCGGCTCGGCGTTCGGCACAAGGGGCAGATACATCAGGCTGATCCCGCAGTCGGAGATATCAGCTGTCCGGAAGCCCTTGTAGGCCAGATACTTCGGGTCGGCGAGAAATTCCCGCTTCCGTCCCTCGGCGCACAGGATGCAGACGCCGTTCTTTTCCTGCGCTCTGGCATCCCGGATGCACTCGTTCAAAAGGTCGGTCGAATATCCGTGCCCCTTCATCGCGCCTGCGATCCACAGGCAATTGATATAGAGATATCCCGCTGCTTCAATGGGCACCCATGCGTTTTCTGCGGGAATATATTCGATAAAGCACTTGCCGCGCTCCTCGCTGCGGTAAAAAACAAGTCCCTCGTCGAAGCGCTGCCGGAGCCATTCCTTTTTCGCCAGGCTCTGCTTGCCGGACATCGCGCAGCAGATATGCTCTTTGTCAAGGTTTTCTTTTGTGATATGGATGTAGTTCATGGGTTCCTCCTGAATGCCGTGAACACAAATAGACGCAGTGCGAACCGATTCCCCGGTCTGCACTGCGTCTATGCGTCTGGCAGTTTAATATCTTCGATTTTACCGTCCTTGAAACGGATCACACAGGTATATCTGCACTTTGGGCAGAACAGGGGAAAATCCTCCAGCACCGTATGTGAGCGTATCTGCGTTCTTGTCTTGCCGCCGCATTTGGGGCAGCAGAGCCAATCTGATTTTGTTTGCGGATTTTCCGTCATTTATACCACACCTCGCCGAATCCGCCAAATGGCTTCATATTGCGTCCTCCCGCGCGGCCAATATCGCGCCCCGGTACGCCTGCTGCAGCTGCGAATCGATGACCGCTTCATCGTATTTCATCGAATTATTGGCGATGATGCTTGCATACCCGTGCGCAAACAGAAAAACGGTCAAAAAGACCTGCTTCGTCTGCGCCATGCCGATTCCCAGCGCTCCCTGCATCGCCGAAAGAACAGGGGTAAGCGCCTCGGCGTCGATCAGCTCCAGCAGCGTGCTTCCGTTAAAGTAATCCGACTGAAACAGGAACCGGAACAGATGCGGCTCTTCGATCACAAAGCGGATATAATTCATTCCGATCCCAAGCGCAGCGCCCTTCTGCGGCTTTTTGATCCGCATCAGATAGTCCGAATGGTACTGGTCCGCCTTCGCATAGACTGTCCGTTTCAGTTCTTCAATCGTCGCGAAATGATACATGACGGGCTGCGTGGAGCAGTGCAGCCGTTCCGATACGGTCCTTGCACTGATGGTTTCCGCGCCCGTTTCACGGGCAACCGCAAAGGCTGCATCCACGATCATTTCCCTTGTAACTTTTGCTTTTGCCGGCATCGCTGTGCCTCCATATATAATCTGGATTATATATAATGCAAATTATATAACAGGAAACAGTCCTTGTCAACCCCGCCGGAACAAAAATCACAGACAGCCGGTCCTCCCGCCTGCGCACAGTCCGGACTCCGCGTTTCCCGTGCAGCCGCAGTATAATGGCCTCCGTGACCTTAGGGTGTATCTGAAAACTCCCAACGCACACGGACAGCGGATCTTTTCACGCTGCGCTGCACCATTTTTCCTTGAAATACGTCAGTATTCCTGCGAAAAAATGTCTTGCTCAGCGCAAAAATTTCTCGCTGCCGGTCACATTGGGAGTTTTCAGATACACCCTAGCCTCGTAAAAAGCGCCGCCGCGCCCTCGCCCCCGGTAATTTTCGATCTCAAACAGCAGCCGGGACATGGCAGGGAAGTCCGTCGCCTGATCGACGCTCTAAAACGCTGCCGGAAGATCAAAATAAAGCTCCGGGTAGTGCGTTTTCAGGAACTCTTCATAGTACGCGGGCAAAATGTCAATGCCGGCGGAATGGATGGGGATACGCTCGTGGTGGACAAGGGACAGATCGTCCAGCGCGGCACACACGAGGCGCTGATGGCGCAGGGCGGCATCTACCGCCGCTTCATCACCGGCCGCGAACAGGCCGTGGGCTGGAAGCTGTAAAAACGCGTTCAGACCCGCACAGATTCCTCCTGCCCGCGTATGCTGACAGGGGGGATTTTTTATGTGTGTGAAGACCGAGCGGCTCGGGCTGCTTCTGATCGGGGCGGGCGTTGGACTTTTGCTGTCGTTTGCGCTGTGCGGGTGGTTTTTGCGGGTGCTGATCGCGGCCATCCTGATCGTGCTGGGACTTTTGCTGCTGAAATAATTTCCGAAACATATCCTTGTCCGGCTCCGCGTATATATATCCCAGAACATATACAAGGAGTTGAGACTATGGAGCTTGCATTTGAACAGAAACAACGGTCCTGCCTGCATCGCACGGCGCATCTCTCGCTTGCGCAGGAGCAGACACAGGAGCTCATCATACCCGACAGTATGCCGGACGCTTCCCGCACGCTCATCTGCTGTGCCGAGCCGGAGGTACAGAGCAAAACGAACCGGGAGGGCAGTCTTCTCGTGACGGGGACGCTGCGCACGTGCTGCCTGTACGCAGACGAAGCGGGCGGCTTGCAGCTGCTGACCTCCGAGCTGCCGTTTACGGTCAAGCTGGAGTGCGCCGAGCTGCGCGAGGACACGCAGACGCTCGTGCGCTGCTGCGTCCGCAGCGCGGACAGCCGCCTGATCAACTCGCGCAAGGTGCTCCTGCGCGTGAGCGTTCTGGTTCAGGCGGACGGCTATGAGCCGCAGACGCAGAGCATGAGCGTCCTCAAGGATCCGCCCGCCTGCCTGCAGCTGAAAACGCAGACCTATGAGACGAATGCGCCTGTGGAGCTTTCCGAGCGCGCGTTTCAGGTCAGCGAGGAGCTGAACCTACCGGACGGCAGGCCGCAGATCACACGGCTGGTCAGCTGTTTGCTCACGCCGGTCGTGCAGGAGCAGGGGCTGGTCGGGAGCAAGGCCGTCCTGAAGGGAACCGCAAATCTGCAAATTACTTATCTGGACAATGAAAACGCCCTGCGGACGCTGAGTTTTTCCGTGCCGTTTTCGCAGTACTGCCAGATGGAGGGCGACTACGATCAGGACGAAACGCTCGAATCGGTGCTGCTTGTGACCGGCGTGCAGCTGGAGCCGGTCGCGTCGGAGCAGTCGCAGAAGCTGCTGTTCGGCGCGGGGCTGCTGGCGCAGTGCATGGTCGTGCAGCCGCAGGCGCTGACGCTCTGTGAGGACGCATATTCGACCAAGGGCGAGTTCCAGCCGCAGTGGGAAACGCAGGAGCACACCATGCGCCTCGACGCGCAGACGCTGCGCGAGCCTGTCCGCGCCTCGTTCCCGGTGCAGGCCGCCGCCGTGCTCGACTGCCGGGTCTACCCGGACGCACAGGCGCTTGAGCGGACAGACGACGGCGTTACCGTCCATGTACCGCTGCGCGCGGACCTCGTCTATACCGACCCGGACGGCGCGGTGCAGGCCGAGACGTTCCGTACGGAGGTCAGCTGCCATACAGCGCTGAGCGAAAACGGCCTCTGCGAGGCCGTGTGTACGATCCAGCCGGAGGGCTACGCCTCGGCGGGCAGCGGCGCGGTCGAGCTGCGCTATGACGCGGTCTTTCAGGTACAGACGTTTTCCCGGCAGACGCTGCAGAATCTGTCCGGCGGGACGCTCGACCTGACGAAGCAGCAGAACACGCAGCGGCCGTCAGTCGTCATCCGGCGCATGAGCGAAAACGCCGCGCTCTGGGACCTTGCGCGGCAGTACCGGACGACGGCGCAGTCGATCCAGCAGGCCAATCATCTGACGCAGCCGGAGGCGGACGCCGGACGGCTGCTGCTGATCCCCATGTGAGACGGGAGGCGGGAATATGGAACAACGTTCGATCTACGCGCAGATCGCGGACCGCACGGACGGCACGGTCTATATCGGCGTCGTCGGCCCTGTGCGGACGGGAAAATCCACCTTTATCAAGCGCTTCATGGAGCAGCTCGTGCTGCCGAACATCGAAAACGTCTATGAGCGCGAACGCGCCACCGACGAGCTGCCGCAGTCCGGCTCGGGCCGGACGATCATGACGGCGGAGCCGAAATTCGTCCCGAACGAGGCCGCCCGCATCAGCCCGGACGGAAAAACGACATTGCAGGTGCGGCTGATCGACTCTGTGGGCTACATGATCCCCGGCGCGGTCGGCGACACGGAGGACGGCAAGCCCCGCATGGTCACGACACCCTGGGCCTCCGAGGAGCTTCCCATGGCACAGGCGGCGGAGCTTGGCACCAAAAAGGTCATGGAGGACCACAGCTCCATCGGCGTGGTCGTCACGACGGACGGAACGGTCACGGATATCCCGCGCGAGGATTACCGCGAGGCGGAAGCCCGCGCCATTGCGGATATGCAGAAAACGGGCAAGCCGTTCGTGGTCGTCGTCAATACGCAGGACGCGAAAAAGGGACAGGCGGACGCGATCTGCGCCCGCATCCGGGCCGAATACGGCGTGCAGGCGCTGACGATGGACTGTGCGGTGATGCAGACGCAGGATATTGCGCGGCTGCTCGAAGCGGTCATGTACGCGTTCCCGGTCGAGGAGCTGCGGTTCTTCCTGCCGAGCTGGGTGCGGGCGCTGCCGGACGATCACCCGGTCAAAGCCGCCCTGTATGACGCAATGCTTGACCGCGCCTCAAGGCTCACAAGCCTCAGCGAGGCGGAAAGCGTCATGGGGTCGCTGCGGGAGCTAGATCCGGTCGACGCGTTCCGCGTGCGGGAGGTCGATCTCGGAACCGGCACGGTCACCTGCGAGCTGCATCTGCCGGAGACGCTGTTCTACGAAGAACTGTCCAAGCAGGCGGGCGTGGAGATCGCGGACGACGAGGCGCTTATGCAGATGCTGCGGGAGCTTTCGCAGACGAAAAAGCTCTACGAAAAGGTACAGACCGCGCTCGAACAGGTCAAGGCGACCGGTTATGGCATCGTCATGCCGGGCGCAGAGGAATTGAAGCTCGAAAAGCCGGAAATCGTGAAGAAAAACGGCAATTACGCCGTCAAGCTGCGCGCCAGCGCGCCGTCCATCCACATGATGCGCGCGCAGATCGAGACGGAGATCAGCCCCATGGTCGGCGGCGAACAGGAATCACAGCAGCTCATCGACTATCTGCTCGGCGAATATGAAGAGGACACCGATAAGCTCTGGCAGAGCAACATCTTCGGCAAATCGCTCTATGAGCTTGTCTCCGAGGGCGTCACGGCCAAGATCATGCGTATGCCGGACGACGCGCGGCAGAAGCTCACAAAGACCCTTGGCCGCATGATCAACGAAAACACCGGCGGGATGATCTGCATCCTGCTGTGAATACCCGCAGCGCCCCCTGTCATGCTGT
>OLVZ01002053.1_pt1 | contig 15847 bp, 9 predicted proteins | sample 1673341 | NCBI WGS metagenome assembly OLVZ01 (sample SAMEA3178944, study PRJEB25190) | human gut metagenome | biome: human gut; feature: human-associated habitat; material: faeces | place: Austria | collected 2013 | reverse complement strand
CTGCGCTCTATCCTGACCATGCTGGGCATCATCATCGGCGTCGGTGCCGTCATCGCCATGATTTCCATCGGCATGGGCGTCAAGCAGAACGTCACCAACTCCATCGCCAGCCTGGGCAGCAACATGCTCATCGTCATGCCCGGCTCGACCAATCAGGGCGGTGTCCGCTCGGCAGCCGGGTCGAACCAGAAATTAAAATACGACGACGCGACGGCCATCAAGAACAAGATAAAGAACATCGACTACGTATCGCCGACAGTCAACAGTTCCTATCAGATCGTCAACGGCAACCAGAACTGGAATACATCGGTCTACGGCGTCACGCCGGAATACCTGCACATCCGCTCCCTCGTCGTCCAGTCGGGCTCCTTCATCACACAGAGCGACCTCAACTCGCGCAACCGCGTCGCCGTCATCGGACCGACGGTCGCGTCCAACCTCTTCGACGAAGCCAACCCGGTCGGCAAGAACATCCGCATCAACAACCAGCCGTACAAGATCATCGGCGTCCTGGAAAGCAAGGGCCAGTCCTCCATGGGCCAGGACCAGGACGATATCGTCATCGTCCCCTTGACGACGGCCCAGGAACGCCTCATGGGCATTACCTACGTCCGCTCCATCAACATCCAGGTCTCCAGCGCCGATAAAATTGAACAGGTCCAGTCCGAAGTCGAAACGCTGCTGCGCCAGCGCCATCACATCATGAACGGCAAGGAAGACGACTTCAACGTCCGCAACCTGACGAGCCTCATGGAAACCATGACCAGCACGACGACCATGCTGACCCTCTTCCTGGGCAGTATCGCCGCCATTTCGCTCATCGTCGGCGGCATCGGCATCATGAACATCATGATGGTCTCCGTCACTGAACGGACGCGGGAAATCGGCATCCGTAAAGCCCTGGGCGCGACCTTCCAGAACATCATGATGCAGTTCCTCATCGAATCCGTCGTCATCGGCGTCATCGGCGGCCTCCTGGGCATCGCCTGCGGCGTCGGCATCGCCCTGGCTATCGCCAAGTCGGGCCTCTTCCAGACAGTCATCACGGCAGCACCGATCATCATCTCCTTCAGCTTCTCCGTCGGCATCGGCCTCTTCTTCGGCATCTACCCGGCCCGGAAAGCAGCCAAACTCGACCCCATCGAAGCCTTGCGGTATGAATAAAAAAAATGCGCTGTCGCATGAAGACAGCGCATTTTGAGTATTAAGTTTGCAGTTTTTAGTTTGCAGCAAATGGTAAAAAATTTAAACCCACTTCTACAAACTCCGTACTACAAACTATAAAGTAAAAGGTGCCTTGCACGATGGCAAAAATCTTCGTGCGACAGCCCCTTTTTAGTTGTTCGTGATTCGTGGTTCGCAGGGGATGTGCCCAAAGCTTTTTTGGCCCGTCAGGTGCCGACCCTCGGAAGGCACAGGACGGTTGCCAGAACGGACAGCTGTAGCGGGCGTCCCGGCTCTCCTGCCAGGAGAGCTGTCAGCGCAGCTGACTGAGAGGTTGCTTTTGAATCGTCGTACGGTTCATGGGATTCTTATAGGAGAGTCTGGAAATTCAACCTCTCCGGCCCGTTGGGCCACCTCCCCTATCATGGGAGGCTTGGCGCCCTGCAATCGGCGGGCCGCCCCTACGAACCCCTAGCCACGAGCCACTAGCCACTAGCCACTAACCACGAACCCCTAATCTCTCAGCCAGCGGCGGATGTCGTCTTCGGCATCTTCGATGGTCGTACCCAGGAGGGTCAGGCTCTTGCCGAGTTTGGCATCCGGGCAGAGGGCGTGGATGTCTTCCAGGCTGTGGCCGACGCCGCTGCCTTCGTGGGTGCAGAAGGGATAAATCGTCTTGCCGGAAAAGTCATGGTTTTCCAGGAACGTCCACAAGGCCATGGGCATGGTGCCGCACCAGTTGGGGTAGCCCAAAAAGATGACGTCGTAGTCGTCGATGCTGGGGATATCCTTTTCCAGGGCCGGCCGGGCATTGTCGGCCTTTTCTTTCCTGGCGATCTTGACGACTTCCTGATAGTCATTGGGATAGACCGAAGCCGTGCGGATATGGAAGAGGTCGCCGCCCGTGAACAGGCGCAGCATCTGGGCTGCCCGTTCCGTATTGCCCACGGGCAGGTCGACGATCTTGCCGCTGACATAGTTCATGCCGGCGTGAGAAAAATATGCAATGAGGCATTTCTTACCTTGATAATCCATAAGTCAATCAAACCTCCCTGATATGTTTGACCTAAAAAGTCCCGATACAGTTTTCATTATACGGCAAAAATCGCCGCCATTCAATCACTATCATGAATGACGGCGATTTTATTTTATCATGCCTGCCAGCTGCCCTGTATCTTTCCAAGGCCCATATAATGTAGTAAAATAGAGTTTGTCAAAAGATTACTATGCTAAGTAATACAAGGAGGTCCCTTTATGGCTCATGTAAATGAAAACTACTTAAAACTCCCCGGCAACTATCTTTTTGCAACGATTGCAAAAAAAGTTGATGCTTATTCCAAAGCACATCCGGAAGCCAATATCATCCGCCTCGGCATCGGCGACGTCACCCGTCCCCTGGCCCCGGCTATCATCAACGCCATGCACAAAGCCGTCGACGAAATGGGCAAAGCTGAAACCTTCCGCGGCTACGGTCCGGAACAGGGCTATGATTTCCTTCGCCAGGCCATCATCGATGGCGACTACAAGACGCGCGGCATCGACCTCGAATTAGACGAAGTCTTCGTCGGTGACGGCGCCAAGACCGATGTCGCCTGCATCCAGGAAATCTTCGGCGACGACCTCAAATTCGCCGTAGCCGATCCGGTCTACCCGGTCTACCTCGACTCGAACGTCATGTTCGGCCACACAGGCGACTGGAATGCCGAAAAAGGCATCTACGACGGCGTCGTCTATCTCCCGTGCACCCCGGAAAACGGCTTCAAAGCCGAACCGCCGAAGGAAAAAGTCGACATCGTCTACCTCTGCAACCCGTCCAACCCGACTGGCACGGCCATGAGCAAAGAAGAATTGACCAACTGGGTCAAAGCTGCCAAAGAAAACAACTTCATCATCATCTATGATTCGGCTTATGAAACGTACATCACCGAACCGGACGTTCCCCACAGCATCTTTGAAATCGAAGGCGCTAAAGAAGTAGCCATCGAACTCCGCTCCTACTCCAAGTGCGCCGGCTTCACGGGTACGCGCTGCTCCTATGTCGTCGTCCCCCATGCCTGCGTCGCTTACAAGAAAGACGGCACGGCTGTCGAACTCAATCCCTTGTGGAACCGCCGTCAGTGCACCTTCTTCAACGGCACGCCGTACATCGTCCAGCGCGCAGCTGAAGCTTATTACAGCCCGGAAGGCCAGAAACAGTGCCTGGCTGACGTCGAATACTACATGGAAAACGCCCACATCATCCGCGACGGCCTGACCGAAGCCGGCTTCACCGTCTACGGCGCTACCAACTCGCCGTACGCCTGGGTACAGACGCCGAACGGCATGAAGAGCTGGGATTTCTTCGACCTGCTCCTGGAAAAAGCCCACGTCGTCACGACACCGGGTTCGGGCTTTGGCCCCCACGGCGAAGGCTACCTCCGCCTGACCGCTTTCGGCACCAAAGAAAACACCGTCGAAGCTGTCAAACGCATTGCTGATTTAAAATTATTCAAATAAAGGTGGTTTAACCATTGAGTACCAATCTGGAAGTAGGCATCGTCGGCCTGCCGAATGTCGGTAAGAGCACGCTGTTCAACGCGATTACCAAGGCCGGCGCAGAAGCGGCAAACTATCCCTTCTGCACGATTGAACCGAATGTCGGTGTCGTAGAAGTCCCGGATAAACGCATCCAGGTCCTGACCGACATGTACAAACCGAAAAAAACAATTCCCGCTGTCATGCGCTTCGTCGATATCGCCGGCCTCGTCGCCGGTGCCTCCAAGGGCGAAGGCCTGGGCAACAAGTTCCTCAGCCACATCCGTGAAACCGATGCCATCGCTGAAGTCGTCCGCTGCTTTGAAGACTCGAACATCACCCACGTCGACGGCTCCATCGACCCGATCCGCGACATCGAAACGATCAATACGGAACTGTGCCTGGCCGACCTGGAATCGGCCCAGAAACGGGCGGACCGCATCGCCAAAGTCGCTCAGTGTGGCGACAAGGACGCCAAAGTCGAATACGCCGTCCTGAAAAAAGTCCTGGCCTGCCTGGAAAACGGCGACCCGGCCCGCAAAGCCGGCCTGACAAAAGATGAACTGCCGCAGGTCAAAGAACTCAACCTCCTGACCTTGAAGCCGATCATCTACATCGCCAACGTCGCAGAAGACGAAGCAGGCAATCCCGATGCCAACCCCAACGTCAAACGCGTCGAAGAATACGCCGCCAAGGAAGGCGCTCAGGTCGTCGCCGTCTCGGCCAAGATTGAAGCCGAAATCGCCGAACTGCCGGACGACGAAGCCGAAGTCTTCCTGGAAGAACTGGGCCTGCCCGAATCGGGCCTGGACAAGCTGATCAAAGCCAGCTATTCCCTGTTGGGTCTGATCAACTTCTTCACGGCCGGATCTGACGAAGTCCGCGCCTGGACCATCGTCAACGGCACGAAAGCCCAGAAAGCAGCCGGTAAGATCCACACCGACATCGAACGCGGCTTCATCCGCGCCGAAATCGTTTCCTACGACGACCTCATCGCCTGCGGCAGCGAACAGGCTGCCAAAGAAAAAGGCCTTGTTCGTCTGGAAGGGAAAGATTACGTCATGCAAGACGGAGATGTCACATACTTCCGCTTTAATGTATAGGAAAAAAAGGCTTGTCGCATATGCGACAAGCCTTTTTAAGTGGTTAGTGGCTAGCAGTTAGGGGTTAGCGGATGGGTTTTAAATTTAAAAACCATCTGCTACAAACTATAAACTCCGTACTACAAACTAGTATCGTCCTCCCGATGTTTTGGGCGTGGTTCCCGTTCATCTGTCAATCCGGCAATGTAATCGAGTGAGGTGTGGTACAGCCTTGCCAGCTGGATCAACTTTTCTACGGGGATCTTCCGTTTCCCCAATTCATACATGCCGTATCCAACTTGTGAACACTTCAAGATTTTTGCCACGTCGGCCTGAGAAAGCCTTGCTTCCAACCGAAGCGTCTTTAAGCGGCTGTAGTATTTCATGTCATCACCTGTTTTCATAGATCTAGGACTATAATAAGTACATTAGTAAATTCCTTGATTCTATTATAGTAAATATATAAAAAGGCGGCAACGATTATTATGAATATAATCGTTGCCGTCTTTGCAATTTGACTTCCCCTCTATGAAATAATTAGCCGATTTCTACTAATTTTCCAGGATTCATGATGTTATTCGGGTCCAAAGCCTTCTTGATGGCTTTAATGACGTTAAGTTCCGCCTGCGGTGTGCAAAGGGCAAATTCTTCCAATTTCTTATAGCCAATGCCGTGTTCACCGGACATCTTGCCGCCCAGGGCATAGACGCGCGGGAAGAGGTCGCGATGGAAGGCCTTGATCTTCTGGAACCATTCTTCCGGCGACAAGCCTTTGGCATTCAGAGGCAGGACGTGGATGTTACCATCGCCGATGTGAGCAACCGTGACGCAGTAGAGGTCGTATTTTTCGCGCAGTTCCGGAATTTGTTTGGTGATTTCCGGAATCTTGTCCAAGGGGACGACGAAGTCTTCCGTCTGGAACATCTTGTCAACGTCGCGGGCGGCTTCGGCGAACTGCTTGCGCAGAGTCCAAATCCGTTTATCCGCTTCAAATTCGTCGATCGAGCCGTTGGCTTCCGCCAAGTCGCAGAGCTGTTCCATCTTGCGGTCCGAGTCGTCTTCGCTGAACGATTCGACCGTGACGATGACGTAATCACAGCCTTCGTCGACATGAGGCATTTTCATGTCCAGGAATTTGCAGGTCATGCGCAGGGCTTCATTGTCCATAAATTCGATGCTCGTCGGGTCGATGCCGGCTTTGAGGATCTTATTGGGCAGGGCAAAGGCTTCTTCATCGGTCTTGAAAACGCAGACCATATTGAAGGCATACGGCGGCATGGGACGGAGTTTGACCGTGACTTCCGTAATGATGCCCAGCGTGCCTTCGGAACCGGCAAAGAGCTGTTCCAGGCAGAGGCCGGTAGAACTCTTCTTGAGGCGGGCACCGGCGTCGAGGATGTCCCCTGTCGGCGTAACGACTTTCAGGCTGTAGATCTGATGGCGCGTCGTGCCGTATTTAACGGCTTTATTGCCGCCGGCATTGTTGGCGACGTTGCCGCCGATCATGCTGCTGTCGGCACTGGACGGGTCCCCGGCATAGAGGAGGCCGTGTTTGGCAGCTTCACGCTGCAAGTCCCCAGTGATGACGCCAGTCTGGCAGACGGCATACATATTGTCGGCATCGAATTTGAGGATCTGATTCATCCGTTCCAATTCGACGACCATGCCGTGATAAACAGGAATAGCACCACAGGCAACACCGGAACCAGCCGAGCGCGGCGTAATCGGAACGAGGTACTTATTGGCCAATTTGACGATAGCGGCCACTTCTTCCGTCGAGCCCGGGAAGACGACGACTTCCGGTTTATGGAAATAATGGGAGTTCCCTTCTTCGTCTGTCTGGTATCTTTCCAAATAATCTTCGTCCGTCTTGACGTATTTATCACCGACGACCTGACGTAATTCTGCTAATAATTCTGGCGTAACCGGGTTGAACTGTGCTGCCATATATAAACGCTTCCCTTCTATCGGAATCTTTCCGTATTCTTTATGGATATAATAAAAGTCCGCTCCGCGTGGGAGTTGAGCATAGTATACCACGTACAGGAAACTTGTAAAGCCCGTTTTCTTGATATTTTTAAAAATTTCATCAAGAAAACGGGCTTTTTAAAACCGCACATTGGGATAGTTACGTAAAGTTTTACGTTTTACGCTATTCCGGTCCTAAAGTTTATATTTATTTTTCATATCTGTCATGCGCGGACAGCGTCACGATTCCGCCAGGGCTTCCCACTTTTCATAAGCCTCATCGAGCTGGGCCTGGGCCACTTCGTATTCCTTCGTCAATTCCATCATGGCGTCGGCATCGGTCTGGTTCTGGGGCATATTCATCTGCACTTCATACATCTTGATAGTCGCTTCCAGTTCGGCAATCTTCATCTCGATTTTTTCCAGCTTGGCCGCCTGGCCATAAGCCGGGGCCTTGGCCGGCGCTTTCACGGCCGGTGCCGGTTCCGCCTTCTTCACTGCCGGAGCTGCTGCCTTTTCCTGAGCCTGTGAGGAGCCTTGCGCTTCAGCTGCCGCCTTTTCTGCCGCTTCCTGGGCTTCACGGATCTTTTCCCGGTAATAACTGTAATTGCCGACGTATTCCGTGAGCTGCTTATGTTCCAGGACCAGCGTCCGCTGGGTAATCTTGTCGAGGAAATAACGGTCATGGGATACGACGAGGTACGTCCCGCCGAAATCCAGCAAAGCCTGTTCCAGCACTTCCCTCGTCGGGATGTCGAGATGGTTCGTCGGTTCGTCGAGGATAAGGAAATTCGGCCCCTGCAGGAAAAGCTTCAACAGGGCCAGCCGGGCCTGTTCGCCGCCGCTGAGGCTGTCGATGACCTTGAAGACATCGTCGCCGCGGAACATGAAGCGCCCCAGGACGGACCGGGCTTCTTCTTCGCCATAACTGAAATCGTTCATGATTTCATCGAGGACCGTCCAGGCCCCGTGCAAATCCGTGTGTTCCTGGGCAAAATAGCCGATATGGACGCGGCTGCCCAAGGTAATATGGCCGTCTGTCGGTTCCTTTTCGCCCATGATCATGCGGATGAGCGTCGTCTTCCCCGTCCCATTGGGGCCGATGAGGGAAGCCGCTTCGCCGCGGCGCAGGAGGAGCGATAAATGGTCGAACAACTGGCGGTCGGCAAAGCCGCCGCTGACCTTGTCCAGGACCAGGACTTTCTGGCCGCACTCTTCGACGGGCTTGAAATTGAAGTGCAGCGACTCATCTTCGGGCTGCCATTCGATGCGTTCCAACCGGTCCAGCTGGGACTGGCGCCCGCGGGCCTGCTTGGCCTTGATGCCGGCTTTGTATTTGCGGATATATTCTTCCGTTTCGTGGATGTGCTCCTGCTGCTTCTTATAGGCTTTTTCCAGGGCTTTCTGCTGCTGGGCATGCTGCTCGACGTAGCGCGAATAATTGCCCTTGTACTTAGTCACCTTGCCGTGGGACAGTTCGAGGATGCCCGTCGCCACGCGGTCGAGGAAATAGCGGTCATGGGATACGATGAGGATGCCGCCGCCATAAGACAAGAGATAACCTTCCAGCCATTCCAGCATGTCCACGTCGAGATGGTTCGTCGGTTCGTCGAGGAACAAATAGTCCGGCCGGCGGACGAGGGCCTTGGCCAGGTTGATGCGCGTCTTCTGGCCGCCGGAAAAACTCTGGACCGGCCGATCCATGTCGGCTTCCGAAAAGCCCAGGCCCTGGACGATTTTCCGCGACATCGACTCGTATTCATAGCCGCCGAGCCACTCGAACCGTTCCTGCATGCGGGCATAGCGGTTCATCAAGCCTTCATCGTCGGGATGGGCCTGCATGTCCTTTTCAACAGCCTTCAAATCCTTTTCCAGCTTCATGACATCCTGCCAGGCCTCGGTAATCGTCTGGCGCAAGGTCACATCGTCGGCGTAAGTGATATCCTGCTGCAAATAGCCGATAGATTCGCCTTCGGAAACGACAAACGCCCCGTTGTCGTAGTCCTCTTCGCCCATGAGGCACTTGAGCAGCGTCGACTTCCCGGCCCCGTTGGCCCCGATGAGGCCGATCCGTTCGCCCCGGCGGATTTCAAAACTCACATCATGGAATACCGTATGCACTCCAAAAGACTTACTCAATTTCTGTACTTTAATACTACCCATCTATACAATCCTGCCCTTCCTGGCATACTGACGACAAAACAAAAAAAGAGCCGCCCGCGACTCCTATCTTGAGCGGCTACTCCTGTAGCAATTCATGAAGGCCGACCGTCCCGCGGCAAGACCCCTTTTCACATATCTATTATACCGTCAACCCTCAATCATCGTCAAGACTAGGATTCCGATGCGGCTTCGCCGCTATAAACTCAAACTAACAACGACGCTTCGGGAAACCCTCTGCGCGTAGAGGGACGCCTTAACAGGACGTCCCCTACGATATCGCATACAGGGAAAAGGATAAACTTGAGCGTACACTAAACGGGTTACAGAAGCGGCAACAGTTCATCCAGTTTGGCGACGATGCGTTTTTGTTCGTCCAGAGGAGGAAGGGGAATACATATTGAAGCTATTATTGTCGCTTTTAATTCTTTTTGATTTGTCGAACCATCACCTGATGACTCTAATTTGGGTTGTAACTTCTTTAAGAAATAAAATATGTATTGGCTATCAATCAAATCATGGAGAACTCGAATCGTAGTAACATGCGAATCTGGAACAATTTTAAGATTATACGGATTATCTTTATCCCGAAAGAATCCAACACGTCCCATAGTCCCATTTCCCGTTGAATTAATAACTATATCACCAGACAGCATAAATTCTTCTTCAGGATATTTTTTTAATGTACTTAAATCCAGCTTCTTAGCAAGCTCTAAATTAATGCGACCTGGCTTAGTATTGCATTTTTGCGCAAAAACTAACACATCTCCAGTTATACTATATTTAGGAGATTTGCCTCGCTTTATGGTCTTACTAACAATATCTCCTAATCTCGCCCACATCCAGTTTGTCGGAATTTCAAAGGGAATTTCATCCGCTTCGATTTCCGGCAGGGGCTTTTCTTTTTTGATTTTCTTTTCAGCTATGAGCCGCTGTTTTTCTTTCTGAATGTCATTAAAGAGGTCCCGTGCGTCGCCGTCTTCTGCCCGCTGGTCCGTGAGTTTGCCTTGGATGGCCAGGTCCAGCAGTTTGGCTTTCATAGTTTGCTGCAGTTCCCGGTATTCTTCATAGGCCTTATCGATGGCGTCCAGCTGGGCAAAGAGAGTGGATACCTTGTCGGCAATACGTTTCTGTTCAGCAAGCGGTGGGAGTGGACACAGATACTCTTTTATGAAATCTTTTCCTATTCGTTGTTGGCCAACTACTCCTTTGAATGTTTTTATACCGTCTTTAATTAAACTTTGATTTTGAACAAAACATAATAAATATTTAGGATCTAATGTATGTGAATATCTTCGCAATACATGCAACTCAGTCGTTCCTGCACCAATCCCATTAATCAAATTATTCATAATAGCAGATTTTAAGTTTTGAAAACATGGGCTTATTTTAGCAAGAACAACATCATTATTTGCAAAATGCGTAAAACCTTTTTTTACGTCTTTCCATTTACGAATTTCCGGGCAATAGTTGCTTCCATACCCTTCACCAATCAGAGCCATTGGCAAAAATGATACATTCACATTTTCATCTTGAACATGATTACGAGGATTTATCTGACAAATATCTCCCAGTCTTACCCACTCCCAGTTATCGGGAATTTCAAAGGGCTTTTCTTCTTCTGTTATCTCCGGCAAGGGCTTTTCTTTCTTGATTTTCTTTTCTTTGATGAGTTTTTCTTTTTCTGCCTGTATCTCTTTCAGGAGGTCCTGTGCGTTGCCTTCTTCTTCCCGCTGGTCCGTGAGTTTCCCCTGTATGGCCAGGTCGAGGATTTTAGCCCGCATGGCTTTGGTGTCGATGTCGAGGTGCTTAGTCATCCTGATCCACCTCCGCCAGTTCCTGGCTGAGCACGGCTACGGCCTTGGCAATTTCTTCGGATTTTTCCTGCATAGCCGTCAGGATTTCAGACAGACTGCGGCTATCCGCTTCTTCTTCATCGGTCATCCAGGATATGTCGAGGCTGGTATTGGGCCGGCCTTCGATGTCTTCTTTGGTAAATCGGCGCCACCGTCCTTCGGGGTTGGTTTCTGCATCATACGTTTCTTTACGTTCTGTACGATTGTCAGGGCAGTACAGTTTCTCGAATTCAGCGAAGTCCTTTTCATTCAGGGGAGAGCGCTTGCCAAAAGTGCGCATTTTATGGCGCATATCATAGATCCAGATTTCCGCTGTATTATTTTGGTCTGTAGTCCCGCGGTCAAAGAACAGGACGTTGGTCTGCACGCCCTGGGCGTAGAAAATACCGGACGGAAGGCGCAGAATGGTGTGAAGATTGCATTTATTCATCAAGTCACGGCGAATCTGTTCGCCTGCGCCATCGGCAAAGAGGACATTATCCGGCACTACGACAGCGGCACGAGCTGTCCCTTTCCGATTGAGGGCATTGTAAATGATTTCCAAAAAATTGAGCTGCTTATTCGATGTGGCATAAGTAAGGTCGTCACGGGTAGCCCGTTCACCGCCCTTTTTCGTACCAAAGGGCGGATTGGTCAAAATGACGTCGAAGTCCTTCATCCATTTCCCTGCCGCCGAAAGGCTGTCACCCTGTTCCAAGCGTCCGTCCATATCATGCAAATATTCATTCATAAGAGCCAGACGATGAGTAGTCGGGACTAGCTCCATACCGGAAAAAGCTTCATGCCGCTGGAATTGCTGCTCCTCATCAGACAAGTCAAAATAATCATCGGTCTGCTTTTTCAGATAGTCATTGGCAGCTACCATAAAGCCGAAAGTCCCGGCTGCCGGATCACAGAGGCGCTCTCCCGGTTTAGGATGTACCATTCGCACCATCATATTTATGAGGGGACGAGGTGTAAAATACTGGCCGGCGCCGGACTTGGTTTCATTAGCATTTTTCTCCAGCAGCCCTTCATACAGGTTGCCCAGCCCTTCTTCTCTGGCAGAAAACCAGTCGAGTTCATCAATATCCTTGATGATTTTTTCCAAGTTGGCCGGCTCATCAATACTAGTCGACGCATCCTTATAGATGGCATTGACTTTAGGGTTAGGCGTCTTTTGGACATTGCCCAGGTCCAGGAGCATCTGTTTATAGAAATTCTTGAGTTCCAGCCCTTCTTTCGCTTTGAGCTCATCCCAACGATATCGTTCCGGGATTCCTTCTTCCTGGCCCTGTTCCTTGCTCATCTTGAGGAACAAAATATACGTAAGTTCCGTGACATAATCCTGATAAGTAATGCCATCATCCCGAAGGACATTACATTCATTCCACAAACGTTGTACAATTTCCTGATTGGTCATAATCTTCTCTTTCTATTACGCAAATATGATATCATTAATGACATCGACAATTTCATCTGTTTTATCTTTAAAAATCCGCTGCATCCCTTTATAGCCTCCCCGGCTGCGGAAGGCGTCGTTAGAATCGAAGGCGACTTGGGCATTAGGCCCTAAGACATTGTTCAGGAGCAGCTGTTTTTTAATTCGTTCCAACCATTTCATCTGCGTGGGTGTCCATTCTGCCAAGCCATAGACCTTGCTCATGGCGCGTTCTACCAGGGCGTCTTCAGACTCCAGCGGTGTCCCCAGTGCGGCTTGGCGGATAAAGCTGATAATATTAGCCGCTGTCGCTTCTTTATTCACTTGCCGCCATGCAGACTGCAAATCGCGTTCCCGGAAACCCTGTGTTTGAAGGATGGCATCGATTTGCTGTAACTCTTTCAAGGTCAAATCTCTCGGACGGTTCACGATGACGCCGATGCCCGCAATGGCATTGACGTTATGCTTGATGAAGGCGTTAAATTCTTCCAGATAATCGCCAGGGCCTTCCCCGGTTTTGCCATAGCTCTGGCGCACGTCGACCAGCATATCATCCTGATGGGAAATAAGGACCTTCCGGGAATCCCTGTGGAAAGCATCAATGAGCCAGATGGCCTGGCCTTCTTTTACCATGGCCTGCTGGTCGCTTTTTTCCAATAACCGGGCCCATTGAAAGAGGTCCTTGACGCCCGTCGCCGTTTCCAGTGATTTGCGTTCTTTCTCATTCAGGCGATGCAACTTGCGCTGCACTTTGGCAATCAGCTGATCCCGATACTCTTCAAAGTCCCCTTCCTTTTCAGCTTCCGTAACTAGCTGAAAGAGGTCTTCCATAGAACGATGGACGTTCTTTTCATGAATGACGGAATTCATGTCAGTTACTTTTTCCATACTGGCGAATTGTCCGACGGCGTCATAGATATTGAAATAATCCATGCCTGGGAACAGGCGCGTAGCACGGCCCAGCATTTGTTCAAATAAGATACGGGACTTCACACGACGCATGAACACGAGGTTCATGATGGACGGCACGTCAATGCCCGTCGTCAAAAGGTCTACGGTAACGACGATATTCGGGAATTCCTCATTTTTAAATTCCCGGATATGCTGTTCTTTGTGACGATCATGGCCCGTAATTTTCATGATGGCATTCGCCGGTAAAGGCTTATCGGCTTTGGCAAAGGCTTCCTGCAGCAAGTATACTATCATGTCGGCATGGGAATCACGGGCGGCAAAGATAAGCGTCTTGCCGAGTTCGCGGTCCAGCGGGTCCAGCCGTTCTGCCAACGCCCGACAAACGACACGGTTGAAGGATTCGGTCACGACTTTCGTATTGAACGCATCGACATCGAAATCCATATCATCGGGCAGCTGATATTTTTTGATAGACGCATCGGACTCATGAAAGACTTCGACTTCTTCATCTTTGTGAAAATGAATGCCTTCCTTTGAAAGTTCCGTCGTGATGACATAAGGGGCATTATGGTCCATCAAATAGCCATCAAGGACGGCCTGCCGGTAGGTATAACTATAGACAGGGGTGCCAAAAATATTGACCGTATTCAAAGCCGGCGTCGCGGTCATCCCAATGGCTACGGCATCAAAGTAGTCGATGACACGGCGGTATTGGCTGATATATTCACTGGGGTCGTAATGTTCCATTTCCTCATCGCTCATCTCGCGGTCTTCTAAATAGCCACGGTGCGCTTCATCGACGATGATAAAATCATACGTCCCCGGAGAAAGCTGGGGAAGCTCTTCTTCATTATGGAACAGCCGCTGTACCAGCCCTTGTACGGTGGCGATGTGGATGCGGGTATGGGCTTCCGGATTTTTATCACCATATTCTTTGACACCATAAATACTGCTGATGGACTGGCCCTCTACCTTGTTATCTTTGAGGGCATCTGCCGTCTGCTGTGCCAGGGACTGCCGGTCCACAAGATATAAGATGCGGCGGGCCCGTTTATGCTTAATCAGCCGGTACATCAGGGCAATAGCTGTACGCGTCTTCCCGGTCCCCGTTGCCATAGCCAGCAGGATACGGTTCTTATGCTTGCCGATGGCCTCTTCAATTTTCTGGATAGCTAACTTTTGATAATAGCGTCCAGCAAAATCAGGATAGTAATCGTCCTTTTGCAACGCCGAATCGGCATCCTCTTCGGGCCGGGCCATTTCTTTCATCTTGATATCATCCGGCGTCAGCCAGCTTTCAAGAGGGCCATCGGGGTGATTTTTATTGCGCATATCCCGAAACCAGATACCTGACTGGCTTTTCATTTGAGATAAATAAGGCCGTCCATTGGCGCCGAATAAAAATGCGATGTTCTCCATCTGATATTTTTCCGAGTTCTTTAGGTACTTATAGTAATCATAGGCTTGTCCCAACGCACTGGTGGCTACCGTTTCTCCATACCTTTTGGCTTCGACAATACCTACGGCGCGTTCACCGATAAAGAGGACATAATCAGCCCGTTCCCGTCTATGAGGCAGCTTCCACTCGGCAATCGCCATATTGTGTCCCTTTTGCGGAAGCGTCCCTTTCGTCCAGTTATTAAGGGTTGGCGTATCGGCTTCCCATCCCGCATCCCGAAGCTGCTGATCAATGATTTCCCGTGTCTGTGCTTCTGTTAACCTGTTTTGGGCTGCAAATTTTTTATTTTTACGTCGGCGTTCAGCACGCACACTTTCGGGTACCTTTACGGACTGCGTATGCTGGAGTTGTTCAATCTCAGCCGTCAACTCTTCAATTTTCTTTTGCTGATTGTCAACGACAGCCTGCTGATTTAGAGGCTTCTGATAAGGCTTTATTTCATCTTGGGTGAACGTTTCCAGGAACCAGCACCACACAAAGAAGGCCCGCTGATCGACAGTGAGCGCCTCTTCAAGAGAGGGATGGAAATCAGCTTCATGAGCCGCCTTATTACGCAAGCGGCGAATTTTGTCCAAAGCCACGGTCACGCTGTATGGATAATCATTGCCCGAAGCCTGCATCCGCAAAATGCGCTCATTCTGCTGTAAATTCCAATCCTTCAGGCCATCTAAGCGAAAAATCAGTTTGGTTAACTGTTCAGCAAAGGAGCCAAAAATAGTCAAGCTGCTCTTGGCATCCGAATACATTAAAAGCTCCGCGCTATCCGCTAATTTTGCCAGACTGGGATACTCCTTACTCTCAAAATTTGCCAATGTTACCATCCCTTTGTGTTGCTTTTTTTATATTTTATCATACGAAGTTATCGGGCTTCAAGTAAGGTCGGGAAGCTAGCCGCAAATCATAAGCCGTTCGCAGAGCGCAGGCGACTAGTTGCAAAAAAAGCGGCCTGAGGCCGTTGCGTAGGGGCTTCCCCATGGGAAGCCCGCTAGAGAGATTCAATCACAGCCCATTCTGGTATAATGGCCGGCTTTTACGAACTCGGATTCAGATGCGGCTTCGCCGCTATAAAATCAAATTAACAACGACGCTTCGGGAATCCCTCAGCGCGTAGCGGGACGCCTTAACAGGACGTCCCCTACATTATCGCATCGAAGCGATGAAAATGATAAGACAAACGCAAAATTGCTTGAATAAGAAAAAGCCTTTGAAACTTGACAATAATCCATAGTCCATGCTATAATACCTTTCGTAACAAACACATGGGGGTATAGCTCAGCTGGGAGAGCGCTTGCATGGCATGCAAGAGGTCAGG
>OLVZ01002045.1_pt1 | contig 15887 bp, 15 predicted proteins | sample 1673341 | NCBI WGS metagenome assembly OLVZ01 (sample SAMEA3178944, study PRJEB25190) | human gut metagenome | biome: human gut; feature: human-associated habitat; material: faeces | place: Austria | collected 2013 | reverse complement strand
TTTCATACACGCATCCGTGCGTATCAGCCCCCGCCCGAAAAACAAACCGGCTTTTAACCGGCCGCTCTCCGTCGGGCGATATACGCCCGTGTACGGAAAAAAGCTCATCCGCCCGATTGTGCGCATTCTCAGCGCCGGACATACTCCACGGAAGTTACCGGCAAAAGCCGCAATCTCCCGCTTCATCGCATACTGCGCCCTCACAGGCGCTTTGATATAATATCAAGTGAGGGCGCAGTTGTCAAGAGCTTTTTAGTATTTTTGCGAGAAATTTCGCAAGAAATTTTGGTGAATATTTTTGCTGTACAGCCCCGGGATTTTGCGCCGCAAAATCCGACGCGCACCGCGTATATATTATAATGTATAGAGCGCTACGCCGGTATGCTCGCCGCGAGAGTGACCTCCCCGTCGCCGTAGGCCGCCGTGAGCGTGCCGCCGTGCGCCTCCACTATCGCGCGCGCCATCGAGAGTCCCACGCCGGTGCCGGCGCCGGAGCGCGACTCGTCTCCGCGGTAGAATCGCTCGAACATGCGAGAGAGCGTCTCACGGGTCATGCCCGCGCAGGCGTTGCGCACCTCCAGCCGGGCGTGCGAGTGGCGCTTATCAAGTTTTATGTAAACTTCACTGCCCTCGTCGGAGTAGCGCATGGCGTTGTCCAGCAGTATGCCCACCACCCGGCGCAGGGCTTCGCGGCCGGCTGTGACCTGCACATCTTGAGTTATGTCAATCGCAACCTCGTGCCCTTGCGGCTGAGCGGTGAGGCGGAAGTCCTCGCTTATGCTCTCCACGTCCGCCGAGAGGTCGAAGCGCTCCCTGTCCGGGAAGGGGTCGGCCTCGTCGAAGCGCGAGAGGTCTATGAGGTCGGCGGTGAGCTTGGCGAGGCGCGCCCCGGAGCGCTGTATGGACTCCACCCACTCGTCGTCGGGGTCGTCCAGCGCCAGCACGTCCGCCGCTGCCATGATTGCGGTTATGGGCGTCTTGAGCTCGTGCCCGGCGTCGGTTATAAAGCGCTTCTGCTGCTCCACGCTCTGAGCTATCGGGGCTATCGCCTTGCGTGAGAGCGTAAAGAGCACCAGCGCCGTCGCCGCGAGCACGGCCAGGCTGCCGGCGCAGGAGACGAGCAGCACGACCTTCTGCGTCCAGAGCTGGCGCGAGCAGTCCAGGAAGAAGTATATGGAGCCGCCGTTTTCCCCGTCGTAGGCCAGGAAGCGGTAACGGCTCACGTAGCCTGTCCTCTTGCCGCTCTCCAGCGCCTCGCGCGTGTATTCCACCGCGCTCTCCTCGTCTATGGCGCGTATGAAGTCCAGCTTTATCTCCTCCGCCCGGCCCTCGCTGTCCACGTAGACCGCGAAGTAGCGCGTCTCGAACGGCGTCTCCTCCGTCACCGGGTACTCCCAGGGGCGGTGCTCGGGAGGGGCTGTCCGGGGTATCTCGCCCTCATGCCAGGCCATGTCCTCCAGCAGGCTGTCCGCCGAGCGTGCGTTGAAATAGCGCATCCCCGCGTTGATGCCTATGACCAGCACAAGCAGCACCAGGGCCAGCGACGCCACGCTGACCAGCACGAACTTGCGCCGCAGCCGTTTCAGCACTCCGCGCCCTCGAGGGAATAGCCCTCGCCGCGCACGGAGCGTATGCGCTCGGACGCGCCCAGGTTGCGCAGCACGCGGCGGAGGTTGGCTATGTTAGTCCAGACCACGTGGCTGTCCGCGCCGGAGTCCCAGCCCCACACCAGCTCCAGCAGGCGCTCGGTGGAGTACACGCGCCTGGGCGAGCGCATGAACAGCTCCATGAGCCTGAACTCCTTGTTGTTCAGCCGGACGCTCTCCGCGCCGTGACTCAGCTCGTAGCGTGAGCAGTCCAGGCTCAGGTCTCCATAGGTGAGCACGTCGGGGACATAGGTCTCCGAGCGCCTGAGCAGCGCCCTCACTCTGGCGATAAGCTCCGCCGACGCGAAGGGCTTGGCGAGGTAGTCGTCCGCACCCGCGTCCAGGCCGCGCACCCTCGCCGGCACGTCGGTCAGCGCCGTGAGCATCAGCACCGGCGTCCCGGAGCCCGCGGCGCGCAGCCGCTCCAGCACCTCCAGGCCGCTCATGCCCGGCAGCATGATGTCGAGTATGATCGCATCATATTCTCCGGACGACGCCCACTCCAGCGCCTCGGGTCCCGTCTTGACCCAGTCGGCGGTGTAACGGCTCCGCTCCAGCAGCACCTGCACTGCGCGCCCTATCCCGGCATCGTCCTCGGCTATCAGAATACGCATAAGCTCACTCCCTTCTGTCGCAGTTTACCGTTTAAAAGTGTCGTGTTCGTAAACAGCATGAGGATATTGTGTAAATAAAATTGTACTACAGAAAATTTCCCGCCAATTGCGCAAAATTACTTGACAAACGGCGAAACTGTGGTAAAATATAACCCGCGCCTGAGAGCGGAGCTGCGTCTTCGCCGGGTACAATTTGCGGGCATAGCTCATTTGGCAGAGCGCCACCTTGCCAAGGTGGAGGTAGCGAGTTCGAATCTCGTTGCCCGCTCCAGTTCGCTCCGGCTTTTGCCGGAGCGAACAAAAGAGTAGGTTTTAAGCACGCGAGACTGCGTGCTATTTTTGTGTCTGGAGGTTATTATGAACGCTGATGTCGTGATTGTCGGCGCGGGACCGGGCGGTATTTTTACGGCGCTCGAGATGCTCCGGCGCGGGTCGAAGAAGAAGATCGTCATGGTTGAAAAGGGTCGCGAGCTGACGCGCCGCAGCTGCCCCAAGTCCAAGACCGGCGTGTGCATGAACTGCAAGCCCGTCTGCCACATAACCACCGGATTCTCCGGCGCGGGCGCCTTCTCCGACGGCAAGCTCAGCCTGAGCTGCGACGTCGGCGGCGACCTGCCCACGCTCATCGGCGAGCGCCTCGCGCAGGAGACGATAGACTACGCCGACAGCATCTACCTCGAGTTCGGCGCGGACGAGCACATCGAGGGCATCGGCAACGACGAGAAGGTGCGCAAGATACGTGCCCGCGCCATCAAGGCCGGGCTGAAGCTGGTCGACTGCCCCATTCGCCACCTCGGCACCGAGAAGGCGCACGACGTCTACCTCGCCATAGAGCGCTGGCTCATGGAGCACGGCGTGGAGATGCTGTTCGACACCGAGTGCACCAACCTCATTATGGACGGCAACGTCTGCAAGGGCGTCTACCTCAACGACGGCCACCGCGACTTTGAGCTCTATGCCGAGCACACCGTAGTGGCCACGGGCCGCCGCGGCGCGGACTGGCTGGAGAAGATCTGCTCCGAGCACGGCGTGCAGCACCAGCCCAGCACCGTCGACATCGGCGTGCGCGTCGAGGTGCGCAACGAGATCATGGAGGAGATAAACGACGTCCTCTATGAGAGCAAGCTCATCGGCTACCCCAAGCCGTTCAAGAACAAGGTGCGCACCTTCTGCCAGAACCCCGGCGGAGTGGTGAGCCAGGAGAACTACGACAACGACCTCGCCGTCGTCAACGGCCACGCCTACAAGGGCGCCGACCTCAAGAGCCCGAACACCAACGTCGCCATACTCTGCTCGCACAATTTCTCCGTGCCCTTCAACCAGCCCATAGCCTACGCGCAGAAGGTCGGTGAGCTGACGAACATGCTCGCCAACGGCCACATCCTTGTGCAGCGCTTCGGCGACATCCTGGATGGCAAGCGCACCTGGGAAAAGGAGCTCGCCCGCAGTAACGTAAAGCCGACGCTCGCTGACGCCGTGGCGGGCGACATCACCGCCGCGATGCCCTACCGCGCGATGATAAACATCATCAACTTCATCCGCTCCATGGACGTCGTCGTCCCCGGCTTTGCCAGCTACGAGACGCTGCTCTACTCCCCCGAGCTGAAGTTCTACTCCAACAAGGTCACGATGGACACGCACTTCAACACCAACGTACAGGGTCTGCACGCCCTGGGCGACAGCTCCGGCTGGACGCGCGGCCTGATGATGGCCAGCGCCATGGGCGTCCTCATGGGACGCGAACTCGCGTAAAAATCAACTCCCGCCCGGGAAACCCGGGCGGGAGTTTAAGACTGTCAAAAAAGGCCGTCAACGGACTTTTTTGACAATAAAGTCCCCGGCCGCGAGCGGCCGATGGAGACCTGCGCTGCGCTCTGCGCCTCGGTTGTCCGCCAAAGGCGGCCAATTCGACGCTCGCTTCGTCGTCGCAAGCTGCATATCCTTCGCTCCCGGCTAAAGCCGAGAGCTCAGTCATTTCGCTGCTCCTCCTCTCCCGATGAGTGCGATTCGCACTCATCGGGAACCCGAAGTATTTTCGGCGACGTACACGCCGCCGCCGAAAATGATACCAGTCCCTTTCGCGCCCATAGGGCGCGAAACTCTGCGAGGCTTTTTTGATAAGCCGAAACTCCCGCCCGGGAAACCCGGGCGGGGGTTTTGCTTATCTCCAGATGATGTTGGCGGGCTTTCTCGGCACGCGGCGGAGATAGCTCACGTCGCCGTGGCCTATGACCAGCGTGGTCACGACCTCCACGCCGGCGGGGAGACCCAGCAGGTCGCGCAGCGCGGCGTTATTCTGCGCCGCATAGGCGAAGAAGCCGCTGTAGAACACGCCCAGCCCCAGGCTCTCGGCCATCAGCTCCATGTACGCCGCCGCGAGCGCCGGGTCGACGCCGCGCTTGCCCGCGACGGCTATGGCCAGCGGCGCGCCCTTGAAGAAGAAGCGCTCGTCCGGCGCGTTTCCCTCGCGGTTCATTACCAGAGACGCAAGGCGTCCGGAGGCCAGGAAGGTCTCGCGCGCCAGGGTCTCCGCCTCGGCGAGCTTTTCGCGCAGCACTACGAAGTGCACGCCCTGGCGGTTGCTGCCCGTGGGACAGAAGCGCCCGGCCTCGAGTATGCGCGCTATGTCTCCGTCACTGACCGGCTCGGCCGTGAAGCGGCGCACGGAGCGGCGGCTCTCCAGCGCGAGCAGGAACCTGTCCGCGCCGAACTCGCTCAGCTCCAGCGTGTCGTCCAGCCCCGCGAGGTCGTAGCCGGGCATGTCCACGGCTCCCGCCGGACACACGGCGTAGCAGTGGCCGCACTCTATGCAGCGGTTTGGCAGCGTCTGCGCGCGGCCTTCGACCAGCTCTATGTGATTTGATACGCAGTCGGCCGCGCACGCTCCGCAGCCTATGCACTTTCCCCTGTCGATTACAACAGCTTCCACAGTCATACCTCCCGAGTAATGAACGCAAGTCTCACGCTCCGCTCGATGCCGCGGGCGAAGGCGCGGTGCCCGGCGGCGGTGAAGTGCACGCCGTCAAAGGCCGGCTCCACGCCCCACGCGGCCGCGTCGGCGAAGTGCTGCCCGCGCCTTGCCGCGACGGCGGCATACTCCGCCGCCAGGGCGCGGGACTCGTCTATCAGCGCGCCGCTTTCGACCCACGCGCCGCGCTCAAAAGGCGGCGGCGCCACTATCAGCGCCGCGAAAGGCTCCACGCCGCTCATTTCCAGCAGCGCGTCCAGCCGATGCGCGCACTCTCCGGCGCTCTCGCCGCAGAGCAGGTCGTTGGCGCCGAGCATGACGATCATCCGCTCGCCGGCGGCGAGCGGCGGCAGCGCGCGGCGCGGTATGCGCAGCCCGTTCTCGCCGCGGTTGGCGCACTCGACTCCCAGCCCGCGCGCGAGCAAGTCGACCCAGCGCTCATCTTCGCCGTATCTGCCGCCGAGGTACGAGCGCGGGTCGTAGCCGTATGTGTTTGAATCCCCATAGCATATGATGCGTTCAATCATGCCGGTATTATATCCCATACCACGCGCTTTGGCAATGGCCGCGGCTCAAGTCGCGCTCATCTGTCCGTCAGCTCCAGCTGGGAGAAGGCCGCCATCCAGGTGTCGTGCATTTCCTGCGCCTGAGCCGCCTCGGTGTTGAAGGCGTACATGTACGTGTGGGTGTCCGTCTGGAAGAAGAGGGCGTCCCAGTGCCGCGCTCCGCCGCCCTGCCCCGTCTGCCAGCTCAGCACATAGACGGGATAGGCTATGCGCTCCGTGTGCCCGGCGTTCTTTTCGGCGGTGAACCCCGCCGTTTCTGCACCGGACAGTTCGGCGGCGCAGCGCCCGGCATAGGCCTCCTGCGTCTCGTCGGATGTCCTGGTGCTCTCAAAGCAGCAGTTTATGATCTCCGTCCGGCCGTCCCCGGTGCGGTCGGCGTAATAGTAGCCGCCACGCCAGCCGTCCTCGGCCTTGAGCTGCTCGGTCCCCGTGAAGCCCCCCTGGCGCCTGAGCACCGGCGGGAGGTATGTCGTCTGCTCCCCGGTCTGTACCGGGGCGCTTGCCTCCGGCGCGGCCGTACCGGTATCCGGCTGCGCGGCCGGCGTCTTTTCCGGCTGCGCGGTTCCGCAAGCGGCGAGCGCGAGGCAGAGCGCCGACGCGGCGAGGAGCGCTGTAAATCTTGTTTTCATAAGGGTATCCTCCATAGCTGTGATCCGGCGCACGGCGCCGGCAGCGCCTATGACGCGCCCGGGCGGGGCATTGTTCCCGCAAAGCGCCCCCGGAGACCGTCGGGTCTCCGGGGGCTTCGCGCCTGCCGGCTTACAGTATGATGCAGATGAGGCCGCCGCTGCCCTCGTTGACTATGCGCTGCATGGTGTTGCGCAGCTTGGCCTGGACGCTGGGCGGCATGCGCTTTATCTTGGCCTCCAGCCCCTCCTCGGCTATGTCGTAGAGGCTCTTGCCGAAGATGTTGCTCTCCCATATCTTGCTGACATCCCCGTCGAAGCCCTGCAGCAGGAAGCCCATGATCTCCTCGCTGGCCTTCTCGCCGCCGAGCGCCGGGGTGACCTCGGTCTCGATGTTCGTCATCATCATGTGTATGCTCGGCGCGCTGGCCTTCAGCCGGACGCTGTAGCGCCCGCCCTGGCGGACTATCTGCGGCTCCTCCAGGTGCAGCTCGCCCGGCAGCGGCATGACCACGCCGTAGCCCTTCTCGCGCACGTCGCGCAGCGCGCCGGAGATGTGGTCGTAGTCGGCCTTGATGTCGCGCACGTGCGTCAGCAGGCTCATCAGGTCGCCGTCGTCGCGTATCTCGAAGCCGCACTGCTCGCTTATCGTCTCGTAGTACAGCGAGCGCGGCAGGTCTATGCGCGCGGTGACGCAGCCCGTGCCCATGTCCACCGCCGTCACCCCGGCGTCGGAGACGTCCTCCCTTCCGCCCAGCGCGTCCATGATGGAAAACGCGTCGCGCACGCGGCTCATCCCCTGTACGGCCTCGGCTATGCCGGAGAGCATGTCGCCCCTCAGCGGCGAGTCCGCGCCCAGCGCGTCCAGCCAGCTCGGCAGGTAGATGCCCAGCTCGGCGATGGGGAACTCATAGAGCGCCAGCTTGAGTATCTCGTCGATGTCCTCCGCCGTCAGGTTCAGGCAGTTGACGCACACGCAGGCCACGCCGTACTTGTCTGCCAGCTCCGCGCGCAGCTCCTGAGCCGCCTCGCCCGAGGGGTCTGCGCTGTTGAGCACCAGCACGAAGGGCTTGCCTATCTCGCGCAGCTCGCCCACCACGCGCTCCTCGGCGGGGACGTAGCTCTCGCGCTCTATGCCGCAGACGCTGCCGTCCGTCGTCATGACGACGCCGATGGTGCTGTGGTCGGTTATGACGCGGCGCGTGCCCTCCTCGGCTGCGCGGGACATGGGCACCTCCTCGTCGAACCAGGGCGTGGCCACCATGCGCTCGGCTCCGTCCTCGAACTGCCCGGACGCGCCGTCGACCATGTAGCCCACGCAGTCTATCAGCCTCACTGAGAAGCTCACGCCGCCGTCGAGCGTGACGTTCACCGCGTCCTCCGGGACGAACTTCGGCTCCGCGGTCATGATGGTGCGGCCGGAGCCGGACTGCGGCAGTTCGTCCTTGGCGCGCTCCCTGGCGTAGACGTCCTCGATGTTCGGTATGACCAGCGTCTCCATGAAGCGCTTTATGAACGTGCTCTTGCCGGTGCGCACGGGTCCCACCAGACCCAGGTAGATGTCGCCGCCGGTACGGGTGGCAATGTCATGATATATGGAAGTGTTCTGCATGTTCGCCCTCTTTTCCCGTGGAGTTCATGCTTCACGATATGAGGACGAGGGCGGAAATATTCACGCGCGTGCGAAGTAGGCCTCTATTCTCTCGCGCGGAGCCTTGCAGGTGCCCTGTATCATGGCCGGCGAGCCGCCGCCGCGCCCGTCTATGGCGGCGTTTATCTCGCGCGAGAGCGCGCGCAGATCCACGCTGCGGCTGCCCATTATATATTTGTATTCGCCGTCCGCGCCGGTGAACGCGGCGCAGATGCCCGTGCACTTCTCCACGCCGGCGTTGACCAGCTCGCGCAGCGTCACGGCGTCCAGCTCCGGCTCGAAGATGCAGAGGTTGCCCTCCGTCTCGGGCAGTGCGGCGGATTTAAGGGCGAGTATCTCCCGGCGCAGCCTGGTTATCTCGGCGCTCTTGGCCTCGCTCTCGCGCATATAGCGCTCCAGCGCGGCGTCCGTCTCCAGGCGCCTGGCGGAGAGCGCGGCGGAGATGCGCGCGTTCACCCGGTGCAGCGCGGCGTAGTCGCCGTAAGCGGCCTCGCCGCAGACCAGCGTGAGCCGTGTGCCGCCGCGGTGGCGCATGAAGTCCAGGACTTTGATGGCGCCTATCTCGCCCGTGCGCTCCACGTGCGGCGCGCAGCAGGCGCACATGTCCACGCCGGGTATCTCCACTATGCGCACTCTGCCGCTCAGCTCCTTCTTGCTGCGGTAGGGCATGTCCGCCAGCTCCTCATCCGCGGGCAGGAGCGAGTTCACGGGCAGGTCGCGCCACACGGCGCGGTTGGCCTCCAGTTCGGCGAGGGCTACGTCCTGCGCGCCCAGCTCCACGGAGAAGTCCAGCGTCATCGCCTCTGCTCCCATGTGGAAGCCCACGTTCTCGCCGCCGAACAGGCGGTGCACCGTGCCGGAGAAGATGTGCTCGCCGCTGTGCCCCTGCATACGCGGGAAGCGCACGTTCCAGTCCACCTCGCCGCTCACCGTGGCTCCCACCGTCAGCGGCTCGGGAACTATGTGGATAACCGTCTCGTCTTCCTCTCTCAGAGACACGAGCCGCTCTCCGCCGAGCGTACCCTCGTCCGGCTCCTGCCCTCCCCCGCCGGGGAAAAGCGCGGTGCGGTCGAGCGTCACGGCGTAGCCGCCGTCCTCCGGAGCGCAGGAGAGCACCGTCGCGGTGAACGTGCGCGTCTCGCCGGAGGCGTAATAGAGCTTCTCTGTCAAAGTCATCACCTCTGCGTGACAGGATACCATGTTTACGCTCTGTTTACAACACCCGCCTTGACGCATAAGGCCAAATTAAGGTATAATTATATGGATTGCTTTACAAAGGAGGAGTGCTGAACGAACATACTCTTTCTCATAAATTTCGCCGGAAAAGCGGGTACGGAGAAGTATGTCGAACAGCTCGCGCGTATCTTCACGCGCCGTGGGGAGCGCTGCTTCTTCGCCTACAACATCCCCGGCGAGCTGAGCGAGAAGATGGCCGCGATGGGCATAGAGTGCCTGCGCGTCGACATGAGCTCGGCGCATGCGCCGAAGGCCGCGAAGACCCTCGCCGCGTTCTGCCGCGAGCGGAAGATCGACGTCATACACGCCCAATACCCCGTGGAGAACGTCATAGCCCTGCTCGCCCGCCGGCGCTGCCCGGGTCTGCGCGTGGTCTACACCGGGCACCTGACCGTCGACGGCGGAGCCAAGTGGCGGCTCGTGAACCGCCTGTTCACGCCCGGGAACCACGCCGTCATAGCCGTGTGCAACGCGGGACGGGACGCGCTCATCGGCAACGGCGTCTGTCCGGAGCGGATAACCGTCATCAGCAACGGCGTGGAGCCGGAGCGAAACCCGGTGCGCGACTACTCGGCCAGGGCGGCGCTCGGCGTCGGGGACGACGAGTTCATGATAAGCTGCTTTGCCCGCTGCTCGCCCGAAAAGGGCGTGCTGTTTTTGATCGACGCGATGGCCAGGCTCAAGGCTCTGACCGACCGGCCGTTCAGGTGCGTCATATGCGGCGACGGCGAGCTGTTTGACGAGGCCGGGGCGAAAATCGCAGAGCTGGGTCTCGGCGAGCGCGTGCTCATGGCCGGCTACCGCACCGACGGCGCGGACATACTGCGCGCGTCGGACATCTACGTGAACTCCAGCTCGTCCGAGGCCATGAGCTTCGCGCTGCTGGAGGCCATGAACGCGGCGCTGCCGCTGGTGGTCACCGACCTGCCCGGCAACCGCGAGCTGGCGCTGGACGACGCCTTCCCCTGCGGGCTGCTGGCCGCCTACGGCGACACGGAGGGCTACGCGCAGGCGGTGCTGCGGCTGATGACCGACAGCGCGCTGTACGACGAGTACGCCGCCAACGCGCCGGCGCGGATACGCCGCGACTTCGACATTGAAAAACTCGCGGAAAAAGTATTGGAAACCTATCAATAACACCTGGAGGAACAACATGATAGACGAAAAAGGCAGACTCTTTGGCAAGGTCAACATCGTTGACCTGATCATAGTCATAATCGTACTCGCGGCCGCCGTGTTCATAGGCATGCGCCTGTTCGGACCCGAGAGCGAGATAGCCAACACCCAGAGCGTGCGCATAACCATGTTCTGCGAAGAGACGCCCGACTTTGTGGCGGATCAGCTCGAGGCCGGCAGCGAGGCCTGGGACTCCGAAAACCAGGTCACCCTGGGTACCCTTGTCGACTGGACGCTCGGCGACTCCAAGAGCGCCGTCACCGACGAGACCGGCAAGGTGGTCGAGATCTCCCGCTCCGGCTACAACTCCGTCCGGCTCACCGTGGAGGGCGAGGGCGTCGTCAGCGACCACGGCGTGACCATAGGCAACACCCTCTACGCCAACGGACAGAGCGCCAGCGTCTATTTCGGCGACTGCAAGCTCTTTCTCGACATTGCCGACATCGAAGTGATAGACTGAGGCGCGGCGAGTTCAAGCTAAGCGAGGTGAGAACACTTGCTTGCCAACAGCGTCCTCGGCAGGCTGTACGGCTTCTGGCTGTGCAGCGCCATCTTCAACCTCCTGCGCGCCATTTACCGGCCGTTTGCGAGGGCTTTCCACAACAGCTCCATCGTCAATTTCCTGCGCCGCAGCCCGAAAATCGAGCTGTACTACGCCGCGAGCGTCACGGGCAGGGTGATAAACGCCGTCTGGTACTGGCTGGTGCACGTCTTCAGCCTGGCCATGAAGGCTCTGTACGTCCCCGCCCGGCACAGCGCCATCGTGCGCGCGGCCTCCGGCTCGCACTTTTGCAACTTTGAATTCATCATGTGCGCCTCGTTCCTGTGCATGTTCGTGGCTCCGCACTCGATGTGGTCCAACTCCTACGCGCTGCTGCTGGCGCTGGGACTGTTCGGCCTCTACTTCCTGATGGCCGCGGCCGGGAGCCGCGAGGCGGTCAGTCCGCTCGCGCTCGGCTTCCCGTTTTTGCTGTTCGTCCTGGCCGTACCCGTGAGCTTTATCTTCACCACGGACATGGGCGACAGCGTCAGGGTCGCAATGTTCTTCGTCGCGGCGTTCCTGTTCACCTATGTCTTCATGGCTGACCTGAGCAGCACCGATCGGCTGGAGCGGCTGATGCGCTGGATATACTTCGCCGTGCTGCTCACGGCGGTATACGCCTGCTATCAGCGCGTGGTCGGCGTGGAGGTCAGTGCGTCGTACACCGACCTCTCGCTCAACGCCGGCGTGCCCGGGCGCGTGTACTCCACCCTGGACAACCCGAACAACTACGCGGAGTTCCTGGTGCTGTTCACGCCGCTGAGCGTGGCCTGGGCGATGCAGCGCAAGAAGCCCACGGCGAGGTTCTTCGCCTGCTGCGGCATAGCGCTGCCGCTGCTGGCGCTGGTCATGACCTACTGCCGCTCCGGCTGGCTGAGCATAGCGGTCAGCGCGCTGGTATTCGTATACTACCTCGACAAGCGTCTCATCCCCCCCGCCATCGTGGTGTGCATACTGGCCATACCCTTCCTGCCGGACAGCATAATGACCCGGCTGCTGAGCATCTTCAACTCCTCGGACAGCTCCGCCAGCTTCCGCATACTGGTCTGGCAGGGCGTGCTGGACATGCTCGGCGACTACGGCCTGACCGGCATCGGCATGGGACCGTACACCTTCGCCAACGTCTTCCCGCTCTACGCCGTGAACGAGCACACCACGGCGGTCGTGCACACGCAGATGCTCTATCTGGAGCTCTTTGTGGAGTGGGGCATCCTCGGCTTCATCGGCTTCATGTGGCTTATACTCCGCCACGTGAAAAACGCCGGCTTCGCGATAGTCCGCACCGGCGACCGCAAGGTCAGGTACGCGCTGATGGCGACCTGCTCGTCCTTCTGCGGCATAGCGGTGCTGGCCGTGTTCGAGTATATCTGGTACTACCCGCGTATACTCTTTGCATTTTTCATACTCTTGGGTATAAGCCTCGCCTGTATCAGGATGTCGGACGGGAGCAACGGAGCAAAGGGGGCAATCTATGCAGATAAAAACCATCCTGGGAGAGAAACTCCGTGAGTCTGTAGGCTCTGTAATTCCGATAGCGCTCATAGTGGCGCTGCTGTGCCTGTTCTTTGTGCCCATCTCCACCGACCTGATGCTGGCCTTTGTCATCGCCGTCATCTTCCTGATAGTAGGCATGGGTCTGTTCACCCTGGGCACGGAGGCGTCCATGACGCCCATAGGCAACTATCTCGGCTCGCGCATGACCAAGTCGAAAAAGCTGGGGCTGATCATCGTGCTGAGCTTTATCCTCGGCGTGGCAATAACCATCGCCGAGCCGGACTTGCAGGTGCTGGCCAACAACGTCCCGCACATCAACACCTGGGTGCTGATGCTCACCGTAAGCGTCGGCGTCGGCTTCTTCCTGGTGGTCAGTATGCTCCGCATTCTGCTGGGCATAGACCTCAAGTGGCTGCTTATAGGCTTCTATATCGTAGTATTCGCGCTTGCGGCCGTGTCCGACCCCGACTTCCTCAGCGTGGCGTTCGACTCCGGCGGCGTGACCACGGGTCCGATGACCGTGCCGTTCATCATGGCGCTGGGCGTCGGCGTCGCGTCCATACGCAGCGACAGAAACGCCGAGAGCGACAGCTTCGGCCTGGTCGGGCTGTGCTCCATAGGCCCCATCCTCGCCGTGCTCATACTCGGCTTTGTGTATGAGAGCGATACCACCGGGGTCGGCGCGCAGGCCGTCACCAGCTACGCCAACACGGTGGAGCTTGGCACCAGCTACCTCGCGTCCATTCCGCACTACATGGCGGAGGTGGCGATGGCGCTGGCGCCCATCGTAGTCATATTCCTCATCTTCCAGGCGGTCTCGCTCAAGCTCAGGCGGCTGCCGTTCATGAAGATAGTCATTGGCATACTTTACACCTATGTCGGCCTTGTGCTCTTCCTCACGGGCGTCAACGTCGGCTTCTCCTCCCTCGGCACGCTGCTGGGGCAGGAGATGGCCGCGAGCGAGTGGCGCTGGATGCTGGTGCCCGTGGCGATGGTCATGGGCTGGTTCATAATCCGCGCCGAGCCGGCAGTGCACGTGCTCAACAAGCAGGTCGAGGAGATGAGCGCGGGCGCGGTGAGCGAGAAGGCCATGGGCATAAGCCTCTCGGCGGCCATCGCCGTGGCCAACGGCCTGGCGCTGGTGCGCGTGCTCACGGGCGTCAACATACTCTGGTTCCTCGTCCCCGGCTATGTCGTGGCGCTGGCACTGAGCTTCTTCGTGCCCAAGATGTTCACGGCAATAGCCTTTGACTCCGGCGGCGTGGCCTCGGGTCCCATGACGGCGACGTTCATGCTGCCGCTGGCCATGGGCGCGAGCGAGGCCGTGGGCGGCAACGTCATGACCGACGCCTTCGGTCTGGTGGCCATGGTCGCCATGACGCCGCTTATAACCGTGCAGATCATGGGCGCGATCTACAAGGCCAAGGCTCACAAGGAGAGCCTCAGGCAGGAGGCCGTCGCCGAGGCCGTGGAGGCTGCCGGCAACGACGTAATAGAGCTCTGGGAGGTGGCGGAATGATACTCGATCTGGTGGCGGCCATAGTCGACCGCGACAAGGCCAAGTACATGGCCGACGTGTTTGAGAGCCACAAGCTGCCCCTGGTGCTGGCCATGCTGGGACGCGGCACCGCCTCGAGCGAGGTGCTCGACCTCTACGGCCTGGAGGCCAAGGAGAAGGCGCTGCTCATGACAGTGGCGGGCGCGGACATGACGAAGCAGCTCATACGCGCGGCCAAGCGCAAGCTGTTCATCGACGTGCCCGGCAACGGCATCATGCTCGCCATACCAATCAAAAGCGTAGGAGGAGGTAAGACCTTGGCATTTCTATCCGGCGGCGCGGCTCCGGACGGCGCAGCGCCCGAAATGAAGTTTGACCATGAGCTTATCATGGCCGTCATAAACGAAGGACACACGGACCCGGTCATGGACGCGGCGCGCTCTGCCGGAGCGGCCGGCGGCACCGTCCTCCATGCAAAGGGCACCGGCGGCGCGCTCAGCCAGAAGTTCCTCGGCGTCTCGCTCGCCGACGAGAAGGAGGTCGTGCTGATAGTCTCCAAGGCCGGCGAAAAGGCCGCCATCATGAAGGCCATCGCCGACAACTGCGGCGTCGGCACGCCCTCCGGCGCGATCTCGTTCTCGCTGCCGATATCGTCCGTGGCCGGACTGCGCGTCCTCGACGACGACTGAGGAGGCGGCAACGTGAGACAGTGTATGGATTCCGAGAACCTGCACCGGCGATTGAAGCGCATCATAGGTCAGGTTCAGGCCATCGACCGAATGATAGACGAGGACGTCCCCTGTGAGGACGTCCTCGCACAGATAAACGCCGCCAAGTCCGCCCTGCACAAGGCCGGCCAGGTAGTCCTGGAGGGGCACATCAAGCACTGCGTGCGCGACGGCATAGAAAACGGCGACGCGGACAAGACCATAGAGAGCTTCACCAAGGCGGTGGAGCGGTTTGCAAACTACTGAAAAAATATCCGGAGGCGCGGGCACAGACCCGTCGCCTCCGGACTTTTTTTATTTCTTCGGCATCAGATACTTATAGTACTTGCCCGGCATCTTGGGCTGGGAGGTAATGCCCGCAAACCCGGTCGGGTAGCGGGCGTATCCGGCCTGGTGCACGGCCTCGATGCCCTTGGCGGTCGTCTCCAGGAACTTGGCGGGCAGGGCGAAGACCAGCTCGTCGTCCTGGGTGTGGCCGAACACGCGCTCGCCGCCGCCGGGGATAACGATGGTCGGCTCCTGACGGGTGTAGACCTTGTTTATGTAGCTGGCGCAGGCCAGGCGGCCGAGGGTGTAGCTCGCCACGCCGTCGCCGGTGTAGTAGGCGTAGCCCTGAGCCAGGCGCGTGGCCTGGGCGCTGTTGCCGTATACCAGCACGATGTCCGGCTCGAACTCCGCCGACTCATACGGCGCTATCCAGATGGCGTCCGGCGCCTTGTCCAGCAGGACGTTGGCGGCCTCGATCTTAACCGCGGCCTCCTCCGTGCCGGCGTAGCCCGGCATGGCCACCTTGCCGGCCAGCAGGTTCTCGGTGGGCAGGTACCCGAAGGCGCACAGCGCCGGGGGACATGCGTGGTCTTCCCTGCGGAACACCATGGTCAGCCCCATCCTGCGCGCCGCGCTCACGCCCTGGCAGGCGGTAAGCGGATATCCGTATTTGTCCATGGGCATAATGGCGCCCTCCGGCGGCTCGGCGCCGTCGAACACCAGCTTTATAGCCACAGGATCGGTCTGGGGACGGATGTACTTCTTGACGTTCTCGAGGAAAAGGGTTTTGACTGACATTTGTACGCCTCCTCATGTGTGTTTTTTTGAGCGGCCGCGCTCGGTGGGGGGGCGGGGGGTGGAACCCCCCGCGGGACT
>OLVZ01002044.1_pt1 | contig 15887 bp, 13 predicted proteins | sample 1673341 | NCBI WGS metagenome assembly OLVZ01 (sample SAMEA3178944, study PRJEB25190) | human gut metagenome | biome: human gut; feature: human-associated habitat; material: faeces | place: Austria | collected 2013 | reverse complement strand
GCAGGGTCTCCTCGGGCATCTTTTCGCCGTAGCAGTCGATCAGCTTGATGCCGTTATCGTAGTAGGGATTATGGCTGGCGGAGATCATAATGCCGCAGTCAAAATCATCCACGCGGGCAATGTAGGCCACACTGGGGGTGGTGGTGACGTGGAGCAGGTAGGCATCTGCGCCGGAAGCGGTCAGGCCCGCCACCAGGCTGTACTCGAACATGTAGCTGGAGCGGCGGGTGTCCTTGCCAATGACGATGCGGGCAGGCTCGTTGTTGCCGCTGCGCTCCCGCAGTGCATTATAATACCAGCCCAGAAAACGGCCCACCTTGTAGGCGTGGTCGGCGGTCAGGTTCACACCGGCCTCGCCACGGAAGCCGTCGGTGCCAAAATATTTTCCCATTATAATTTTTCCTATTCCTCAAAAATAAATTTTTAGCTTTATATGCTTTAGCCGGAAAAATCCGTTGCCCGCTGCTCACCACGGAGAGGTAGCATACCTGAGTAGCACAGCCGTGCTAGTGCATGGCCGATAAGTCTTAGTTCCGTCCGTTCAATGGTTGTTCAATCAACCGAATCCGAATCATATCAATTATCGTACACACGGTATAAATTGCCACCACTGAAACGATGGCATGGATTATCACATTGTCTCCTTGATATGCCCCCAACATTATTGCAAACATCCATCCATAACCAGCGCCGCATCGTATCGCTATTTGCGTGAATCAATAAGACTCCGAACGTAGAGGCTGCAATTGTGTTGATTACTTTACTATACCCCATCTTCAGGTTCTTAAAGAAAAGGAACGCACTAACACCAGTTTGATATGCTACCCCTAGAGTAGACAGAGTAAAAACAAAACTCTGAATACTTTGGGGGTATTTTCATGTCAAGGAAGAATAAAAGCTATCCAGCAGAATTGAAATATCAGGCAGTAGCAGATTATCTGAGCGGTGCAGGTTCGCTTCGGACTATCTGTAAAAAGTACAAAATCGGAAACAAAAAGCGACTTCAAGACTGGATAAAGTTGTATAATAGTCATAAGGAACTGAAATGTTACACAGGAGGCAGCCGTATGACCAAAGGAAGAGATACAACTTACGAGGAACGAATCGCATTTGTGAAAGAGTGCATCGAGAACGGATACAACTACATCGAGATTTCTGAAAAGTACAAAGTTGGTTATCAGCAGATCTACACATGGGTGCAGAAGTATAAGAAAGACGGCGAAGATGCCCTGAAAGACCGGCGAGGACGGCACAAGAAGGATTACAAGCCGCAGACGGAAGAGGAACGGTTGAAGCTGGAAGTAGCAACTTTGAAGCGGCAGCTTTATCTGTCACAAATGGAGATTGACGTGCTAAAAAAATTACAGGAGCTGGAGAGGGGGAATCGCTGAGCCTGACCAGACTGCTGCTTCGTTATCGGACGGTAAAGAAACTGCATGAGGAAAAAGGCTATACTGTCCGTAACCTCTGCCCACTGGTACATATTGCTCGTTCATCTTATCACAAATGGCTAAAGCATCCCAAAAGCAGCCATGAACTCGAAAACGAGAAGATTTCAACGGCAATTCAAGAGATTTATAAAGAGCATCCAGACAAAGGGCACCGCCGCATCCGGGATGATCTGGAAAAGGACTATGATATCCGAACCAGCAACAAACGTGTTCCGAATCTCTGCCGTGTGCTTCATATCCAGTCAACCGTGAAGTTCAGAAAACAGGGTTGTACCAGAAATGCTTCTGACCCGTAGGTAACAGCACAGAATCGTCTGCACCGGGAATTCTGGGCGGGGCATCCCAACGAAAAGTGGCTGACCGATGTAACGGAGTTCAAGTGGTATGAAGGTCCAATTATCCACAAGCTCTATCTGAGTGCAATTCTCGATTTGTGTGACCGGAGAATCGTCAGCTATGTTATTCGTGACCGAAATGACAACAAGCTGGTTTTTGACATGCTTGATAAAGCTGTTCTGGAAAATCCGAATGCACACCCGCTGTTCCACAGCGACCGTGGATTCCAGTACACCAGCAGAACCTTCCACAAGAAACTGCTGGATGCCGGGATGACACAGAGTATGTCCCGTGTTGGCCGCTGCATTGACAACGGCCCGATGGAAGGCTTCTGGGGAATCCTGAAGCGTGAGTGCTATTATGGGCATACTTTTACAAGCCGAGAACAGCTCCTTTCCACGATTGAAAGCTATATTGACTACTACAACAACCGCCGTTACCAGCACAGGCTGTTCATCCAGACTCCCATGCAGGCTCATGTCAGTGCCATGAATCGGGCAGCTTGACCAACGAATTGCACAAAAAAATTCGCCGTTCCTTTGTCGAAACGGCGAATAAAATCTTATATTATTTTTATTGTCTACTTGACGGAGTGCACCTCAGTTGCCAATGCTAGCACCTTATTGGAATCTGTCACAAAGAAGTAACAGATTCCAACCCCCTTTCCAACCATGCGACTAAGCACAGCCAAAACAATAATGCTTGCCCATGAAAGCAACAAAGATACCCCAGCTATCAAGCCAGTGACGGTTACGTTGCTAAACCATTCTTTGGGATACAAACGAATATACGATGCTATCACATAGAGGATGCTGAACCATGTAACATAATTGAACACAACATTCGCTTTTACAAAGGAAGGCAGGAATACATAAACGCCTATGCACCATGCCATCAACAAGAAGTGCTCTTTCTCTGTCAGCGCATGAATCAACTTGTTTAGGAACGGAACCAACAGATAGAATAATAAAAAGCAACTTGTAAAATTATCTGCTACTGTAAAAAACGGAAATACCATTTTCAGGAATCCCTTGACAGAAAACGCCTCATAACCAGTGAAAAAGAAAAGACTCCAGATTGCCACTGCGTAAAAACACCTTTCTCCCAGCAACTTAAAGAATTTCTTCTTTGTAATCTCCGAGGTACACATAAAGTACCCCGTTATCAGTACAAAGCAATTAATACCTGTCTTGCCGCCCCAGCCAAATAACAGTAGGAAATAATCTTGAAAACGCAACGTACTTTGCGCCTCAATACAGTTCATCAAACCCGAATTCACAACATAGTGATGCGCCACAATCATCAGCATCGAGAGGATTCTGAAAAGTTCAATATTAGAACTTTTTTTCTGAATTTATCAGTATTTACCGCAACTGCGTCCATTTCTAAACCTCTCGACAAAAATCTTTCTTGTCAGTCTTTCTGTCCCAGAATAACATCACAGATTCTATCCACATCGTCCAGAGACAGATCTGCGTATAAAGGCAGGGTCAGCACACGCAATGCCAAATGCTGTGCAACAGGCGTTTTTTCAGTTCCAGCGGTCGGATAATTCCGATAGCACTCAAAGCTGTTGGTCAACGGGTAGAAGTATTTTCTGGCTGTGATGCCCTGCTCAGACAGCATCTCGAAAATTTCGTTCCGGGTGTACTTGTAGCCATCAAACACGACCGGAAAATATGCGTAATTACTTTCTACATTTTCCTGAATCGCACTAAGTTTGATACCTTCCACACCGGAAAGGCGCTCACGGTAATGTTCCACGACCTTCTTGCGTTTGGCGATTTCCTCGTCCAGATGCCGCAGGTTGCAGATGCCCATCGCCGCCTGAAACTCGTTCATCTTGGCATTACCACCCACAAAGCAAACCGACTCAGGACCATGAATGCCAAAGTTCTTCTGGTCGTTCAACAGCTGCACCCAGCCATCATCCTTAAAGCAAACTGCACCACCCTCAATAGTATTGAACACCTTGGTAGCATGGAAGCTGAACATAGACGCATCACCGAAGCAGGCAGAAGATACTCCTTTATACTTTACTGCAAAAGCATGAGCCGCATCGTAGATCACCTTCAAACCGTACTTTTTTGAAATTCGATCAATTTCCTCAACATCGCAAACATTGCCGTATACATGTACCGGAACAATTGCTACCGTGCGATCGGTGATAAGCCCCTCTATCTTCGTCACATCCATGGTATAGTCTTTATCGTTCACATCGCAGAACACCGGCACAAGTCCGTTACGAACGATAGCATGGGTGGTAGAAGCAAAGGTAAAGGGCGTAGTAATCACCTCACCACCCTCCGGCAGGTTCAAGGCAGCAATGGCATTTTCCAGAGCCAAGTGACCGTTCGTATAAAGTGCCACATGGGGCACGCCCAAATATTCCTCAAGTTCTGCCTGCAACTGCTTATGCTTTACGCCCATATTGGTCAGCCAGTGGCTTTCCCAAATAGGACGAATTTCTTCGATGTATTCATCCAGACTCGGTATAGACGAGCGAGTAACTAAAATTTTGTTATCCATCACTATTCTCCTTTCACAACTGCTCTATTTATCAAACCTTAGTCTTTAGTGATTTCATTTCCTTCAGCACAATACATTTCTCGTTTAATATCCTTTAACATCGAGATGTAGTCGTACTTCGGAATATAGCCGAGCTCTTCACGGGCGGGTGTAATATCCATAATATACTGAGGCGCATTGGGCTTATCAGGTCGCATCACTATCTGCGATTTTTTGCCAGCTTCTCCAAACACCTCGACCATTCCTTTAATCTGATCCAGCAAAGATGTTCCGATGCCAGTTCCCACATTGTAATATCCACTCGGTCTATCAACAAAGAGGGCTTTGTAAAGCATCTGGCAAAAGTCCTTGACATAAACCATGTCTTTCACACGACTGAAATCGCCCCAGACCTCAATAGGCTCGCCAGCTCTTGCTTTATCAATCAACAAGCGGTATCCAATCTTTCTTTGAACCCCATCGACATAAAATGTGTCCACCGGAGAATATAGATAAATTGTCGGCAAACGGAATATAAATCTTTTCAGTCCATACATCTGATGATAGTTTTCAATCATATCAACTGCAAAATTTTTGGACATCACATAAATTGTATGGTCGCTTGTAAAACTAAACCTACGGGGCAAATCCACAGTCAGCAACGGATTTTGTTCACCGTAATCCTTTATATCTCCAAAACTTTGTGCGAAAAGAATTCTATCCGCATTATTTACTCTACAATATTCAAGAATATTCAAATTACCGATAATATTAACATCAATATACTTATAGGGATTATAGCCTTTCATTCTCGCTGGCATTGCACCGGCAAGGTCAACCACGGCATAGACGTCGTTTGGCAGTTTAGAAAATTCTTCTTTTTTTGTGATGTCAACCCTATAATACGGAACTTCAAACTGCTCAAAATAGTGGGTTTCACGGGTTCCTGTTGCAATAAGCTGATATTCATCGCCCACATAATGCTCTAAAAAGTATTTGACAAAATACTGCCCAGTGTCTCCACTTGCTCCAAAAACAACTATTTTTTTCATCATAAAGCCCTTCCCGGCTGTTACGCCAATTTTACTTTGACATACTTACTTTGGTTTCCGAGTACTTCTTCAATTCGCTCCTGGCTCTCAAATTTAAGCACCAATGTACCAATTGCCTCGTTAGCTGCCTCAAAGCCACCAACAGGTGCACCTTCTTCGATCCAAAGGTCGCGTTCCACGACATTTGCCGCAATCTCATCTGAAATCCAAAGTTCCTTGAATACACCCGGTTCATCGCTATGAAGAATGATTTCGGCCCAGCAACCGTTATACGGTTTCTGTTTAATCTCGTCTAGCGGAAGGCCAACTGAATACTTGACCATATTGGTAATCATGTCTACGCCAGTTGCATAACGAAGGCACTCCGCCAACCGATTGCCGCCACCGCGCGGAGACAACTCCATAATATATGCCTTGCCGTCAGTTCCCTCACGGGTTTCAATATTGTAGACAGCGGTTCGCATCTTCAAAAGCTTCAGCAGACGTTGAATCTCGTTTTTCAGTTCTTCCTGATGTTCTGCTGTCATAGAGGACGGCCAGCTATAAGCCGCCGGGGTGTACGGATTCTTCGCCTCCCGATCAAATCGCTGGCAGTCAAAAGAGACAAATTTCAGTTCACCATCAATGGAGAAGCTATCCGTATCGGACGAATATCCATGCTGCGTGATAAAGTCCTCAATAATAAACTCATCCGAATGAGAGTAGGAAAGTGCATACTGAATGCTCTTTTTTAAATCTTTCGGATTATTCACACGGGTAACACCTTTGCTACCTGCAGAGTCAGTCGGTTTTACAATAACCGGCCAGTGAAACATCTCAACATCCTTGAGGGCATCATCCACATTTTTGTAGCCTTTAGCGGTCGGAACCGTAAATCCGTTTTTCGTCAGAAACTCACGAAACCTTCCTTTATTCTGCAGAATACAGACCGATTCATAAGGGCCGACATTGGGCAGGTCCATCTGTTCAGCAACATAAGCAGCCGTTACAACACCCGGATCACAAGCAAAAGACATAATTCCATCAATATTATGTGCTCTAGCTACCGCAAGAGTTTTTTCTTTATCGATAATACTTACATTGACATATTCGTCCGAGAATTTATGTGCGATATTGTCCGGGAGATAGTCGGCAGTAATTGTGTAGATTCCCAATTCTTTAGCTGCTCGGACCACCGGAAGTGCGTAGCGCGAACCACCTAGGATCATTAGTTTTTTCATTTTTATCGCCTTTACTTTCTTGCAATTTTTTTCATGACAGGGCGAATCATGCCCATCAAATATTCATAGGATTCCAGATGCAATACAGCCGATGCTCCAATGTAAATTACCGCACCCATCGGGATTTGAATCAGCAGAGTCACAGTATTTGACAGGTGAAGCAGCCTAATAGGGTTTACACAACAGCCCATAAAGATTGCCAAAACGATGCCCGGCAAAATATCCTTCAACTGATCCAAATACCGATAGTTAAGTAATTTTCGATTCGGCCACGAGTTGATGATCTGACTTAAAACACTGCTGACAAGCAAGCTATAAGCCATTGCCATAACGCCAAACCACATGGTAGAAAGCAGCAGCGTCATACCAACAATTTTCTTCGCAATTTCGAGTTTCAAAAACAGATCGCTGCGCCCCATTGCTTTGATTGCATTTAGGTTTGCAGTGTGAATTGGATAGAACATATATGTGATGCAGAAAATGCGCAAAAACGGCACACAGGGTAACCACTTATCTGTCAAAACCAGCCGGACAATCGGCTCTGCACAGAACGCCAATCCCATCATAAGCGGTGCCATAATATAGGTACTTGTTTTAATGGCTCGGCATGTCATCGCTTTAACGCGGATGTGATCATCCTGTGCTGTTGCCATTGTTGGCAAAAGAACGCTGTCAATGGAAGTATTGATGTTACTTGTAATAACATTTGGAAACTTATCACCCTGATTGTAATATGCAAGATTTGCCGAGGAATACAACTTGCCAATAATCAAACTGCGAAGATTGTTATAAATAGTATCCAGCAAAGAAGAAGCCAGCATTTTCCAACCAAACGAAAGTAACCCTTTTAAGCGCTCCCACGAGAACATTTTCTTTGGCCGCCATTTAACGGTCAGCCATAAGATCAATGTATCAATGGTCGTATTGGATAGCTGTTGTGCTACAATAGCCCACACGCCAAAACCCGCATACGCCAATCCAATACCCAGGAATGCCGAGAAAACAGTTCCACCCAATGTCGCATAGAAGAAGCGCTTAAACAGCATGTTCCGCGACACATAGGACTGCTGAATTCCTTTAACGCCAGAAATCACTATAGTCAAGCTGATAACACGGATAATCGGAGTCAAAGATACATCTTTATAGAAGTTTGCAATGATTGGAGCCGCCATAAACATGATGGCATACAAAACCAGACAAACCACAAAATTGAAATAGAACACTGACGAGAAGTCGAGATCATCTGCATCCTTTTTTTGAATCAGCGCCGTGCCCAAACCGCTGTCCACAAACACCTGCATAATGGTGGTAAAGACAGTAATCAGCGCAATCTGACCGTAATCTTCTGGCGCAAGGATACGGGCAAGGACGATAGATACGATAAAGGTTACAAGTTGAGCACCGCAACGTTCTGCAAAGCGCCAAAAAAAGTTCTTTAATACTGATTGTGTTTTCATTTAATAGCTCTCAAATTATTTTCTGTACAACTGTAATAGCCACGGAAAATGTTCTTTCAAACAGGTTTTCATTTTCCATTGAAGCGATTTTTCCCGGTATAATTCAAGCAATTCTCCTTGACGCAACGCTTTATAGTTTCCGCAAGATTCCATGCATCCAAATTCAACATCTAACTTTGCACGCCGAATCACATCAGTGTATGCGCCACCAGTCTCTTGATTCACCATGTCTAACATCTTTTCAATTTCCAATGCTTGTCGGTTTGCCGCAGTATCTTTACTTAATCTGCTTGTCCATGATCCTGGAACAAGCACACGATAAACAGCCATATTATCCGGAAGGTAAAGCATGCCCCCGCGCATCGCTCCCTGAATCTGTAAGGAATAGTCCAGTGGACAACGTCTCCGAAACTCCGGTCGATTTTCAAGCAATTTGCGCCGATAAAAAAGAGAATTTGTTGCAACAAATCCGCCGCCGCCAGCGATAACCTCACCAGTTGTAAAAATCACCTCTACTTTGCTTGGTGCTACGAATCCCGCCTTTTTTTCATTTGTTGCACGAATTTTTGTTACCGCATGTGCACAAATATCCACGTCTGTGTGATTTTCCATAGCATTATATTGTTTCTGCAATTTCAATGGGTCAGTCCAGTAATCATCACCCTCACAGAGCGCAACATACTTTCCGTTCATGCGCGGCAGATGATACACCTGTGTAATATTCACTCCTTTGGAGTATTGATTCTCTGTTTGATAAATTGGCTTTATAATATACGGGTATTTTTTTTCATATTCACGAATCACATCAGCTGTATTATCTGTTGATGCATCATCATGAATTAGTACTTCATATTCAAAATTCGTTCTCTGCTTTACAAATCCTTCCAATGCATCTCGGATATAAGGGCCATGGTTGTATGCATTGCAGATGATACTAACTGCCACAGTTGATTTCAAGTCACCCATTATTTTTCACATCCTCATTACTTTTCAAAAAGCCATTCGAATTTTCAAGTGCAATTATGATGACGAATACAACGTATAAAAATGGAAGAAAATGTTGTACAAACGAAAACCCTGCTGTAAGTATAGGAACAATAACATAAGTAGCTTTGCCATTTGTCTTTTTCGCAATGCATAGCCAAAAAGTCACAAATAATAGAAAACCAATCACGCCTGTTTCCATGATAAATGCAACGAAGAGATTATGTGATCCAATTCCGATATTATCGGCTGAATGGCCAAGACCATAGCCAAATAATTGCATGGCAAGAGATGCCTTTCTTGTATAAAAAGTCCATGCACTTTCAATAATTGAAAACTTAGAAAGAAAACTTCCATCATTCAATATATAATCAGAAATAAAATATGCTCCTGCAATTATTGCTCCAAATAAGATTATTATTTTTTTTGACTTTGAAATACTTCTATCTAACCAGAAGCCGAATAAAAGAATAACTATAATCGCAGATCTCGAAAAAGTCGCAATACATAGACACAGTAACACAATCCGTTCTTTTTTCATTACAACATTTTGCTTATTGTCTAAATACAATGCAAAGAAAAACAGCACTATTATAAAAATTCCAACATAATTTGAGTCCTGATACATAATACTGTTATACTTGTACTTATAAAACGCATTGTTTTCCGCTTGCATAGCTTTTACTACCGGATGACCAATCCGAGAAACTGCTTCAAATAATAATAATACAATAGAAAAATCAACCATTTTTTTTGAATAGCACAACACTTTTTCCCTTGAAACTCGATTGACTACTTGGAATGAAAAAATGTAGTACAGTATGGAAAACAGCAGATTATAAAAAGCACTGGTTTTTAAATAGACACTTTGAGTTATTAGTATATAAATAAGCCACACGACAGCAAACCATACCGTATAGTCGGCAATAAATATTGGATGCTCTTCTTTTATCAATACCATTACATAAAGAAGAATTCCAACAGAAGTTGTTAAATATATCGGGCTAATTGCAACGGTTTTCAGATAGAAACCACTAAATACAATTATAAAAAGTGCAGCACAATTAGTAATATTAACCTTACATTTCATTTCTGTTTTCAACTTTCTGTAAAAGTCTTACGATTGTCACATCATATAAATACCTTGCTATATATTCTGATTCTCCAAACGCTTTAAGCGTATATCTTATCAACCGTAATTTATCGCTTCTGCTACGGATTGCAATATCCAAATCTTCTGCTGCTTTTCGGTACTTTTTCTGTTCCCTTTCTGTATATCTTATTGCCTTTAAATAACTATTTTCGTCAAATTCATCTCGGTGACTCTTTTTCTCCCTCTTATACAATTTAAAAATGTATCTTCCAGCTTTTCTTTGTCGCAGCCCGTTTGTTGTTCCTGTATTTCCATTTCGTATCCTGCACTTATATATAAATGCATCAACATTCGCATACTTAAAGCCCTGATTTTCCCCGCGGAGCAAAAAATCCCAATCTTCTACATATGGGACTTCTCTATATCCATTCAAGGCATCATAAATTTCTCGTCTTGCCAGCCAAATATGCGCAATACATGGCTGGTAGCGATTTCCCAACTGAATGTATTGATTCGTCTTAATATACTTTTTTTGAGCCAGCTCATTCCCATCTTCATCGATGGTGATCATATTGCTTCCGACAAGGTCAATGTCTTTATTTTCATCCAAGAATTGTTTGAGAATTTTAAATCTTTCCGGCGTTGAAACATCATCTCCATCCATACGGCCAATATAAGCGCCACCTGAATGTTGAAATGCCTTATTTAGCGTTTTACAGATTTTACTGTTGACTTCGTTTCGGTATAGCTTAATTCGATTATCTTCTTTTGCCAGTCTCATAAGGATTTCAAACGTTTTATCTGTGGAGCAATCGTCAACAATGATCAACTCAAAATTTTTGTATGTTTGACAGAGAACACTCCTGACTGCTTCTTCAACAAATTTTTCTACGTTGTATGTTGGCATAAGAATAGAAATCAAATCAGCGTTTGCCATTTTTTCTTTTTTCATCAATTCTTACCTTCCTCGTAGCATTTCATATATTTAACCGTCATCCCTTTTGCAGAGAGCTCACATTTCTGAAATTCCGCGATTTTTTCTCTACTCAATTTACTTTTTCGCAATGATCCCATTTGCTTTTTGAAATTTGCTGCATCAAACGTTTCACCTAGATAGATATCCTGCCCCATACCGACAACTTCCCTGTGCGATGGAATATCTGATAAAAACAGTCCCAGCCCACACGACAACGCCTCTAATACCGAAATAGAAAAACCTTCCGATTTAGAAGCTGATGTATATACATCACTGATTTTCATATAAGCAACAGGATCCGGCTGAAATCCCAGCATCTGTACATGATTATCTGCTTTTTCTTTGCACTCAACTTCTTTATCACCTTCACCCAGCACAAGCAGATATTCGTTTTCATTATGATATTTGGCAAAATTCTCAATCAGCCAGACAATATTTTTTCTGGTATTCAATACCCCTGCATAAAGAAACACCTTTGCATCGTCTGGAATATTGAGTTCTTCTCGGGTTACAACTGCTCTTGCATGAACAGGCTCTATACCATTGCGGATAAATGTTGTATTATTTAATTTCCGCTTCATTACCTTGTAAACAGACTCTGAGCAGCACACGCATTCATCCAGCTTTTTTAACGCATTCAGGTGCAGCGTAATAAACATCCTACTTTTGATCCAGCCATAGCTATCAAGATAATCTTCATACATATTGTTGTGGATCGTAGTGATTTTCTTTACCGGAGTGTTTAGCCTCGAGGAAACAATATCCGGAATTAGTCCGTGCGTATGCAGAACGTCATAGTGACCCTTCCTCACGATGTCGTCAAACTCCTCGCATTGCCTCAGTAGGCATTTCATTCGACTGAGCGTAGCGCATTCATATACAGAAATACCATTCTTTTTCAGATGTTCAACAACTTCCGGATTATTTCCTGAAAATAGCGTGATCAACGACACATCATACTTTTCTCTATCAAGATTATTTATGATGTTCAGCACTACGCTGCTGGGTCCATTTTTTACGATATAATTTATGACATATGCAATTTTGATCACGGCGCAGCAACCCTTTCCTTACTTTCTCAGTACTTTCTCAAACATAAACTTCCGCAGCCAGTTCGGAGCTAACGCTGACCCGCTACGAATCACACAGCTTTTTATGTACTGCCCTTTTCCTATAAAGCCTTGCTGCTTCATGAACTTGAACAGCTTTGCCTGCGCCTTAGCATACTTCCAACCGGCACGCCGCAGGTACATATCCGAGCCGGCCCTCATATGGAGTAGCGGCTCTTGAATGTTGTAGCCTTGATACCCCGCCATCAGCATCCGGAGCCAAAGGTAATAGTCCTCCAACAAGTAGAAGTCCTGATAAGAACCAACAGCTTCAACTGCGGATTTCTTATACATCACGCAGGGATGATTAAACGGATTGCGCTTCTTTGCAAATTCTACAATTTCCGCATTCGTCTCCGGTGGCACACGCTTCGCATCGACGGTATTCGGATCAATAGTAAACTCTTCCACGATGCCAGAGCAGATACTTACTTCTGGATGTGCGTTGAATACCGCCATCTGTTTTTCACAGCGATCCGGATACGCAATATCATCACTGTCCATTCTGGCAACCAGTTCATTTTTGCAATGTTTGATGCCCTCATTCAATGCATTGCCAAGTCCACCGTTCTTAGCAAGGCGAACCACATTTAAAGTTATCCCCATCTCTCGCTGCTTTTTGGCAATCACCTTGTCCAGCGCATCATTCAGTGGTCCGTCACATACCAGTATGAAATCATCAGTTGGGAACGTCTGTGATTGAACACTTTCAATTGCTTGCTCGAGGTATTCTGGCTTTTCCTTATAATAAACGGACATCAAGACACTGTAATTCTGCATCATTCTTCTGTCTCCTGTCCCATCGCCGTAGTAGCACCCTCTGCCACACCTTCCGTGCTCTCCGGCATAAACAAAATCTTCACGGTCGCCAGCATGATTTTCAGATCCTCGATCAGGCTGGGATGTGCAATGTACATCAAATCCATCTGCAGCTTATCGTAGGGGGTGGTGTTGTACTTGCCGTACACCTGCGCATAACCGGTCAAGCCAGCCTTTGCCTGCAGGCGCAGTGCAAACTCCGGCATCTCTTCGCAGTACTGGGCGGCAATCTCAGGGCGTTCCGGACGAGGGCCCACAATGGACAAGTCTCCCTTCAAGATATTGAGAAGCTGGGGCAGCTCGTCCAGACGGCAGGCGCGGATGATATGACCGACCTTCGTGATACGGTCGTCTTTGTCACCAGTGGAAAGACGCGCCACACCGTCTTTTTCGGCATCCACACGCATGGAGCGGAACTTCAAAATCTCGAACTGCTTACCGTCTTTGGTCAGGCGAACCTGCTTGTAAAAAGCAGGACCACCATCGGATTTGACTGCAATAGCCGTAATCAGAAACACCGGACTCAGGATAACCAGTGCCACCAACGAGATCACAATATCCATGGCACGCTTGACAAACAAGAACTCCGGGCTTGCCATGTAGCGGCCCACACGCAGCATGGGCAGATGGAACATATGCATCGGCTGGGCACCGCTCATAATCACATCGCCCACACGAGGGATCACGAACACATTGATACCCTGTCCCACACAGTATTTCAGGATGATATTGCGCTCATGGCTGTGGACACCGCTGATGAACACGCTCTGCATTCCATCCAGCAGGCTCAGGTCGTTCAGGCATTCCTCAACGTTCAAGGTCATCTTGACATCGTATTTTTTTGAAAGACCGTACTCATTGATGAGTTTTTCCAATCCATGACGAACATCATAAACGACTGCAGTCGGCTGGGCCTGGAACGTATTAAAGTACCATCCATGCGCCAACTTCGCCCAGATTGAGGCCATCAGGATCTGTCCGGCAATCGCTGCGATGCCCGGCAGAAGATTGCAGAGCCGCCGGGCCATCAGGCAGATGACAATGTACAGAATGCCATCGGTTGCCATGGCTGCCAGTACCTGTCCGTAGATCAACTCTGAAATGCGCTGCAAAGACATCCAGAACGCATCGTAGACTTTACCCAACAGAAAGAACAACACCGCAAACAGACCGATCATGGTCCAGTTGCCCCTCCAGCCAAACTTTGCATAGACCTGATACGAATAATACAGCTCCCAACAAAGTGCAAACGGAATTGTGATCATTATCAAATCGATGATTTTTACGATCTTCAACATCACATCATGCTGAAATTTTGACATAATACCCCAATAACTCCTTTAGCTTTTTCTTTTGCTCTTCGCTCAACTTTTCCGACCCGCTTTGCAGCTGCCGTTTCTGGTTGTACACCCATCGGCTCAGCCAAATGCCATCCGCAGTCTTGTATTTTGCTGGAATATCCAGATTTCCATGGCATCTTTTATACTCCTGCGCCAGTTCGTACCGGTGCTGCCACGAGTCCGGTTTCTCCCACTGCATTCCGATGGCATCCAGCAACTCAATGCGCTCTTGTGATAAAATCGCATTGCTCTTCTCCGGATTCCGATATGCATACTGCTGCCGCCGCACCCATTTTCCAAGGGCATAGCCCTCCGGCGAAACATAGGCCACCGGGACATCAAGGTCTCCATTTGCCTCAAAGTACCGTTTCGCTGCCTGATAAACCTCATTCCACTGTCGGTCATAGCGACTGCCCCACTGCATTCCTATGGTTTCCAGTCGTTTGATCTGATCCGCAGACAACTTTTTCTGCTCATAGGCTAGTTCTTGATTTTGAATCCAGCGGCCAAGCGTTTTTCCATCTGCTGTTTTATAATCTCGTGGAACATCCAGATTTCCATACTCCTGCGCATAGACTGCCGCAAGTGCATACCCCTGTTCCCATCGGACATCAAATACCTTCCACGCCATCCCCAACTGATTCAACTGTCGGATGCGTTCTTCTATCAGTTTTCCATCGTTTCGGCGTTTCCGCGCATTGTTGATCCACTTTCCCAGAGGATAGTCATCTTTCGTTTTGTATTTCGCCGGGACCTGCAAATTCCCAAACTGTTCCCGAAATTTTCTCGCTTCTTCCAGACCACGTTCCCATGCGGCATCGTTGCGGTTGCCCCACTCCATCCCGATGCTGTCCAGCCGTGCTATTTGCTGTTCGGTCAAGTTCCCCGGAATCTGTCCCGCACGAACACGGCGCTGGGTCGTCAGCCATTCGCCAAGGCTCAATCCCGCCGGTGTGGTATAACGCTTTGGAATATTCAGGCTGCCATGCTCCGCATAGTAAATGCTTGCTTCCGAAAAATAATGGTCCCAACTAGAGGACAAGCTTGCTTGCAGCCGCTCAAACAGCACCCGGCAGTCATGCACCTGCTCGACAACTTCAAACCGTTCGGTGACGATCCTATCGCCCTCACCGTTGGCATAGAGCCGATGGACCGCCTCCTGCATCTCGCCCTGCAATCCCGCAATGCTGCATAGACCCTCGAAGTTGTTGACTACATCAAGGATAAGCGGCGTAGAATTTTCCCCAGCGGTCAAAGCGCGGCCAATCTGCTGCTTGTAGATGATGGGTGAGATGGTGGGCCGGAACAGGATGACACCTGAAATGCCTTCTACATGAACCCCCTCGTTGAGCATGTCGATGCAGAACAGCAGCTTCAGTTTGTCGCTCTCATCCGTCTTGAAGTCTGCAAAAGCCTTGTCTGTACCAGGGTCATCAGAATAAGCTTCGTAGACCACCACCTCTGGGTTGACCCCTGCAAACCACTCTGGCACATGAGAGATCATTTCGTCCATGTGCTCCTTGTTGGCGCAGAACACGATGT
>OLVZ01002041.1_pt1 | contig 15897 bp, 17 predicted proteins | sample 1673341 | NCBI WGS metagenome assembly OLVZ01 (sample SAMEA3178944, study PRJEB25190) | human gut metagenome | biome: human gut; feature: human-associated habitat; material: faeces | place: Austria | collected 2013 | reverse complement strand
CGAGGGTGCCACCATCAAGCGCCGGGTCAAGAGCATCTACGGCATCTACCGCAAGACCATCATGCAGAACAAGTCCTTCGATGAGATCTACGATATCTATGCCGTCCGTGTCATTCTGGATACGCTGGCTGAGTGTTACAGCACCCTGGGCCTCATCCACGATATGTACCACCCGCTGCCCAACCGCTTCAAGGATTATATCTCCACCCCCAAGCCCAACGGCTACCAGAGCCTGCACACCACCGTCATCGGCCACGAGGGCATCCCCTTTGAGGTGCAGATCCGCACCCGCAAGATGGATGAACAAGCAGAGTACGGCGTTGCCGCCCACTGGAAGTACAAGGAAGGGCTGGATGGCCACGATAAGCTGGACGAGCGCCTGGCCTGGGTCAGCCAGCTGCTGGAAAACCAGCGCGTCAGCGAGGACTCCGGCAACCTGCTCCATGACCTGAAAAGCGACCTGCTGCCCGAGGAGGTCTTTGCCTTTACCCCCAAGGGCGATGTCATCAACCTGCCCACGGGTGCCACCTGCATCGACTTTGCCTATGCCATCCACTCCGCCGTCGGCAACCGGATGGTGGGCTGCAAGGTCAACAACCGGATGGTGCCCATTGACCACATTGTTTCCACCGGCGAGATCATTGAAGTCATCCTCGGCCCGGCGGACAAGGGCCCCAGCCGCGACTGGCTGAAGATCGTGCGTACCAGCGAGGCCAAGAGCAAGATCCGCAACTGGTTCAAGAAGATGCGCCGGGAGGAAAACATCCAGGAGGGCCGCGACACGCTGGCCCGGGAGCTGCGCCGGGAGATGATCTTCATCCCCGACGACGAGCTGGATGAATTCATCGGCAGCTGCTGCCGCCGCCTGCGCCAGAACAACGCCGAGGAGTTGTATGCCGCCATCGGCTACGGCGGCATCACCATTGCCAACTGCCTGCCCAAGCTGAAGGAAGAGTGGCAGAAGCGGAAGAGCGAGGAGGGCAAGAACGAGCAGCTGGCCAAGGTGGATCTGAGCAAGGTCCACGCCACCGACGGTGTGGTGGTGGAGGGCTTCGACAACACCCCCATCAAGTTCGCCAAGTGCTGCAGTCCGCTGCCCGGCGACCCCATCGTGGGCTTTATCACCCGCGGTTTTGGCGTGTCCATCCACAAGCAGAGCTGTGTCAATGCCATCTCCAGCATGAAGGACCCCACCAACGCCCCCCGCTGGGTCAAGGCTTACTGGGCCGACAGCGTCAAGGACAGCTACAAGGCCGGCCTTGAGATCGTGGCGCTGGACCGCAACGAGCTGCTGCGGGATGTGCTGAGCGCTCTGGCCGATATCCGGGTGCCCATCTACACCATGAACGCCCGTCAGGTGGAAAACAACTGCGCCGTGGTCAGCCTGACCATCGGCATCAACAATACCGAGCACCTGAACCGTGTGGTGGCGCGTCTGTCCAAGGTCAAGGATGTGCTCAAAGTGACAAGGAGTTAAACCATGCGTGCAGTCATTCAGGCAGTGTCCTCCGCCTCTGTCCGGGTCAACGGCGGGGAGCCCCGCTCCATCGGCCCCGGCCTGGTCATCCTGCTGGGTGTCCGGGATACCGATACGCTGGACATCGTGCCCAAGCTGGCGGATAAGTGCGCGGGCCTGCGCATCTTCAAGGACGAAAACGACAAGCTGAACCTCAGTGCAAAGGACCTGGGCTATTCGGCACTGGTGGTCAGCCAGTTCACGCTCTACGGCGACACGAAAAAGGGCTACCGCCCCAGCTTTATCAAAGCGGCCCGGGCCCCGCTTGCGGTGGATGCCTACGAGCTGTTCCTTGCCGAGATGAACCGGCAGGGCCTCAGGGACGTGCAGCACGGCGAGTTCGGCGCGGATATGCAGGTGTCTCTGGTGAACGAGGGACCCTGCACCATTGTCATCGACACGGACGAGTGGGCGCACCACTCGTAACGGCCCGGCCCCGGCAAAGCCGGAACATCTGAACAGTTAGAAGGATATAGGATATGAAAGCATTTCATCTTCTCGGCGCTGCGCCGCTTTATACCAACAGCTTTGTCCTGATCTCCGATGCGGGCCATGCAGTGGTCATTGACCCCGCCGCTGAAGTGCAGGAGTACGATAAAATTTTCAAAGAGAACAACGCGACGCTCACCACCATCCTCTGTACCCACGGCCACTATGACCATGTGGGCAGTGCAGGGGTGCTGAGCCGGGAGTGGAAGGCCCGGATCTACTGTGAGCCTGCCGACTGCAGGGGCAGCCAGTTCTTTCCCCTGAAAAGCGCGGACAGCGGCTATCAGGAGGGGGAAAAGCTCACCGTGGATGAGCTGACCTTTACCGTCTGGCACACCCCCGGCCATACCGAGGGCGGTGTGGTGCTGCTGTGCGGGGACTATCTCTTTGTGGGCGATACCGTGTTCCAGGGCAGCATTGGCCGCACCGATCTGGAGGGCGGCAATATGCAGAAAATGGATGCCAGCCTGCGTAAGCTGGCGGGCCTGCCCATCCCCAAAGAGACCCAGCTGCTGTCCGGCCACGGGGATTTTTCCACCTTTGGCGAGGAACTGGCGAACAATTACTATATCCGCAGCGCCCTGCGCGGCGGGAATGCGGACTTTTAAGGATAAAGAGAGAAAAACATGAAGATTTATATTACCGGCCTGCCCTCCGGCTACGAGGTGGAGCATCTGGTGCGCCTGTTTTACCCCATGGCTCCGCTCACCCTTACCCCGCCGGAAGAAGGCGAGGACTGTGTCTGGGCCGAGAAAAAAGAGGATAGTCTGTACGCCATGGTGCGGGAGCAGGGCCAGAGCAGGGATGCGGCGGCTCCATTGCCCCGCCCCGTGGAAGCAGGCGGCGAGACGGTGGAGTTCACCCTTGCCAGCCTGACCTATGACCTGCTGCGGAGCTGGACCGGCATCCGCCCGCCCTGGGGCAAGATGACCGGCGTGCGCCCGGTGAGGCTCATCCACGACAAGCGGGCCGCGGGCTGGACCAAAGCCGACATCGACCGGTTCTTTCTGGAGCGCTTTGACTGCTCCCGGCAGAAGTACGACATGGCCAAGGCCATCGCCGACCTGCAGGAACCCATCCTGAAGCTGGGCAGCGCCCCAAAAACGTACAGCCTGTATCTCGGCATCCCGTTCTGCCCCTCCCGGTGCAGCTACTGCAGCTTTGTCAGCTGCAACCTTGACCGGGACCGCAAGCTGGTGCAGCCCTATGTGGACTGCCTGTGCAGAGAGGTGGAGGCCATCCGGGAGCAGGCCGACAAGGCGGGACTGAAGCTGTGCAGCATCTATATCGGCGGCGGCACCCCCACCAGCCTGTCCGCTGACCAGCTCCGCCAGCTCATGGGTACGGTGCGGGAGAACTTCGACCTCTCCAAGGTGGTGGAGTACACGGTGGAGGCGGGCCGCCCCGACTGCACCGATGCCGAAAAGCTGGCTGTCATCAAAGAGTATGGTGCCACCCGCATTTCCATCAACCCCCAGACCTTCTCGGACGAGGTGCTGGCGGGCATTGGCCGCAGGCACTCGGCGCAGGATATCCTGGACTGCTATGCCGATGCCCGGAGGGCGGGCCATGAGGACATCAACATGGACCTCATCGCGGGCCTGCCCGGCGATACGGTCGCGGGCTTTGAGCACAGCCTGCGGCAGGCCATCGCGCTGGACCCCGAGAACATCACCGTTCACACCCTGACCCTCAAGCGGGCCTCCCGCATCGTCATCGAGGACCAGAAGGAGAACGACTACGCAGACGTAGCGGCCATGCTGGAAAAATGCCAGCTGCTGGCCGATGCAGGATATCGCCCCTATTACCTCTATCGCCAGAAGAACACCCTGCAGAATCTGGAAAATGTGGGCTGGTGCAAGCCGGGCCATGAGGGGTACTATAATATCTATATCATGGAGGAAGTCCAGACCATCCTTTCGGCCGGAGCAGGCGGCAGCACCAAGCTGGTGGCCGACGGCGGCCGACGGATGCGGCGCATCTTCAATTTCAAGTATCCGACAGAGTATATCCAGCGCTTTGCGGAGGTACTGGAGCGCAAAAAAGGAGTGGCTGATTTTTATGATCACGATTTGGGTCCCGAAACGTCTGGTTGAAGTCGGGCTGTACAACGTTGCCGCCCGCAGTCCGCAGGAACTTGCCGCCCTGAGTGAACAGAGCTACCGCGACCGCGTGAAGTACGCCGCCGAAAAGGTGCGCCTTTCCGGCACCAAGATCGTCATGCTTACCGGCCCGTCAGCCAGCGGCAAGACCACCAGCGCCCACAAGCTGGCCGAGGAGCTGATCCGGCAGGGAACATACGCCCATGTGGTCAGCCTGGATAATTTTTTCCGTGGGGCGGAGTTCTACCCCCGCCTGCCCGACGGTACCCTGGATTACGAAAACCCCGATACCATGGACCTGCCCCTTGTCCGGCAGTGCCTGCATGAGCTGAGCGAGACGGGCCGGACCACCTTGCCCATCTATGATTTTGCCAACGAGCGGCGCTCCGACGAGACCGAGGCCGTGGACCTGCAGGGCGGTGTCTGCATCGTGGAGGGGATCCATGCCCTGAATCCGGAGCTCACCGGCCTTGTGCCTGCGGAGGATGTCTACCGCATCTACGCCGGCCTGCGGGAGGAATATGCCATCGACGGCCGCCGGGTCATCAACACCCAGGACATCCGCCTGTGCCGCCGCACCCTGCGGGACGCTGCCGCCCGGGGCCGCAGCCCCGAAAAGACCCTTGCCATGTGGGACCGGGTGCTGGACGGCGAGACCCGGTATATCAAGGGCTTCAAGACCACGGCGGACTTTCTGCTGGACACCTCCTTTACCTATGAGCTTGGTCTGATCTCCAGGCTGCTGGGCATCGTACGCCGCCAGTTCACGCTGGAGGGCCACAACGCCGAGCTCTGGGACGAGACTGCCCGCCGCTTTGAGCACGTGGTCCCGCTGGATCTGGAGCTTCTGCCCGCCGACAGCATGCTGCGGGAGTTCTACGGCAGTGCCGTAAAATAAAATCGCGCTCTGCGGGGAAAATGTTCCATTCTCTTGTTCAAATGCGAAAAAACTGTTTCCAAATCCGCACGAAACTGTAAAAGTTGCGGTGGATTCGTTGCAATCAGTGTCTGAGTGCGCTATAATGAAACCATCATCTGACAGCACACACAGGGCCTATGCCCGTAAGAGAGGTGTCATTATGGATTTCAATAAGATCAAGGAAATGGGTCTGGAATATGCGGAAAAGGGCCGCAATGCCGCCATGGATCTGGCAGAGCGCGGCAGAACGCAGGCAAAGATCGTCTCGGAGCAGACCAAGCTTGCCCGGGCACAGCGTCAGCTGGGTGCACTGGTCTACAGCCTGGCCAAGGGCAACGAGGAGAACCAGCCCCTTGTGGATAAGTATATCGAGATGATCAGCAGCATCGAGGCCAACCTGAACGCCCTCAAAGAGAGCCTTGGCCCCGCTGCCGAGGTCATCACCCACGATCTGGATGAGGAGCCCGCCGAGGGCAGCGGCATCACCATTGAGCCGACCGTGGAAAAGGACAAAAAGCCTGACACGGACAAAAAGACCTGCCCCCAGTGCGGCGCGCCGGTCTCTGAGGATGCGCTGTTCTGCAACAAGTGCGGCGCACAGCTGTAACGCAAAAGCCTTGAAAGGGCGGTGTCCCCGTAGGGGGATGCCGCCCTTTCTGCACAGAAACAGGGCAAAGTGTGAAAATTCTGGAAACAATTGAAATGAAAAGCCGGAAAATGCGCTTGTCCCCTTGAAAAATCGCAGATTCTGCGGTACAATCGAGCTCAGGTTTTTGAGCAGAGGAAAGGGGAGTGCACCCATGCAGGACTGGCCTGAACGGGAACGCTACACGGCGGAGGATCTGCTGCAGATCATCCGCATTCTGCGCGACAGAGAAAACGGCTGCCCCTGGGATAAGGTGCAGACCCACGCTTCCATCCGGAAGAATTTTCTGGAGGAGACCTGCGAGGCGCTGGAAGCCATTGATGCCGACGACGCAGCCATGATGCGCGAGGAGCTGGGCGACGTGCTGATGCAGGTGGCGTTCCATACCGTCATTGAGGAAGAGCGGGGCCGGTTCGATTTCGAGCAGGTCTGCCGGGAGGTGTGCGAGAAGCTGGTGTTCCGGCACCCGAATATCTTTGCCTCTTCGGCGGCTGAAAATGCCGGTATAAACAGCTGGGATGCGCTCAAAAATAAGGAAAAGGGCCGCACCACGCTGGCGGATGAGCTGAACACGGTTCCGGCTACCCTGCCCGCCCTGATGTATGCCCAGAAGATGCAGAAGCGTGCCGCCCGCAAGGGTGCGTTTGCGCAGACGGCAGAGGATGCCGCCGCTGCCCTGAAGGCTGCCGAGTGCGGCTGGGAGGAAGCGGTGCCGGAAAATGCCGCCGAGCGGGCCGGGGTGCTGCTGTTTGCAGCGGCCAATGCCATGCGGCTGGCCGGTGTGGACGCGGAAGAGGCACTGACCTTTGCATCCGGGCGGTTCCGTCAGGAGCTGCTGCAAAAGACCGAAGATTCAGGCGGGCAGGAACGCCCTGCCACTGTCTGATAGAAAAAGCTGAGTAAAATTTTGTGGAGGTACCCCATTATGACCAAGACCGATCTGATCGCACAGGTTGCAGCAAACACCGAGATGAGCAAGAAGAGCGCCGAGCTGGCTGTCAACGCCGCTTTCGACGCACTGAGCAAGGCAATGGCTGAGGGTGAGAAGATCACCATCTCCGGCTTTGGCACTTTTGAGATCCGTGAGCGCGCAGAGCGCCAGGGCATCAACCCCCGCACCCGTGAGCCCATCACCATCGCTGCTTCCAAGAGCATTGTCTTTAAGCCGGGCAAGGCTCTGAAGGATACCCTGTAAGTTTGATCTTTGCCGCCGGGGCCGCAGTGGTTCCGGCGGTTTTTTTGTAAAACCTCTCAGTCAACGCTTCGCGTTGCCAGCTCCCCTGTCCGGAGGTGTGGCGGCGGACAAAGCGCAATGGTGGAGAGGGCCTGCTTTTCTGGAGGATCATAACATGAGACTGGATAAATACCTGAAAGTTTCGCGGCTCATCAAGCGCCGCACCGTGGCAAATGAGGTGGCCGATGCGGGCCGCATCCTCATCAATGGCAAGATCGCCAAGGCCAGCCAGGCGGTCAAGGAAGGGGACATCATCGAGGTCACCTTCGGCAACCGGCCCATCAAGGTAAAGGTGCTCTCTGACGTGGAGCCCCGCACCAAGGATGTGGCCCGGGAGATGTACGAGATCATTTCGGAATAACCTCTCAGGCGCTTTGCACCAGCTCCCCTAATAGGGGAGCCAGGTTTATGCTGCTGCATCCTTGCCTCGCCTATTAGAGAGATAGCAGCCCAAAGGGCTGACGGAGAGGTTCTATCCCGGATGCTGTTTGCATAACCTTCACCAGAAGGGGGAGAGGTGCATGGCAGAGCAGGCGGGGAACAGCGACCTCATCCTGGAGAACCGGGAAAAGCTGACGGTAACAGGAGTCAGACGGGTGCTGCAGTGCAACGCGGAGAGCGCCGCCATTGAAACAGCCCGGGGCGTGCTGCAGCTGGCCGGGGCGCAGCTCAACGTGACCAGCCTCGACCTCGACAGCGGGGAAGTGAAGCTGACGGGCCGCATCGACACGGTGGAGTACACCGCCGCGCGCACCCCGGGCGGCTTTCTGTCCCGGCTGCTCCGCTGATGGCACCGGCTCTTGCGCCCGCGCTCATCGGGCAGGAGGCGGCTGCCTGCGCCCTGCTGGGCCTTGTGCTGGGCAGCGTGCGCGCGGTGTTTCCGGTCAGGGGGCGGGCGGCGTTCCTGCCGGATATGGCCCTTGTGGGGGCTGTCCTGCTGGGGCTGCAGAGCTATGCCGCCGCCCTGAGCGCCGGGGGCGTGCTGCGGTGGTATATGCCGGGTAGCGCCTTTCTCTGCGCTTTTGGGGCCGAACGGCTTCTGCGGCCTGCCCTGCAGGCACTGGAACAGGGGCTGTTCTGGCTGGCGGCGGGACCGCTCCGGCTGGCCCGGCGGGCATTGCAGCCGCTGGCAGCAGCCCGCAAAAACCGGGCGGAGCAGGCCAGAGCGCGCCGCGCGCAAAAAAGAAGCGCAAAAAAACCGAAAAAGAACTTGCCAAGCACACGGCGGTTGTTGTATAATTCTAACGTATCAAAGTAAGAGTACAGGCGTTTCGGGCCTGCTGAGCACAGGAGGCGCTGAAAAATGGCAAATACCACCCGGAAAAAGCGCAGACGCAGCCCGTTTGTGCGGACGATCCTTCGTCTTTTCTTCATTCTGCTGCTGTTGAGTATGCTGGTGGCCTACATCTCCAATCAGGTGTCCATCAGTTCCCGGCGTGCGGAATTGCAGACGCTGAGCGAGCAGATCGAACAGCAAAAGACCCAGAACGAGGAGATGAAGCGCATCCTCAGCGGTGATGCCGACGATGTGACCGAGTGGGTCGCCCGGGATTCTTACAACTACGCAGCCCCCAACGAGCGCATCTTTGTGGATGTGACCGGCAACTGAGGGCACACCCCGCCGGGCAGCTCTGCGGACAGACCCGGTGCCCCCACAAAAAGAGAGCAAGGAGTATTGAGTTTTGGCAATTGAGGTAGGGAACGTACTGGAAGGCCGTGTGACCGGCGTAAAGCCCTTTGGCGCATTTGTTGCGCTGCCTGAGGGCAAATCGGGCATGGTCCACATTTCCGAGGTGTCCAATGAATATGTGCAGGATATCAACACGGTGCTGCACGACGGCGACGCTGTGAAGGTGCAGGTCATCAACATTGCACCGGACGGCAAGATCGCGCTGTCCATCAAGCGGCTGCTGCCGCCGGCACCCCGTCAGCCGCGCAGTGACCGTGGGCCCCGGCCCGGCGGCCCGCGCCAGAACGGCCCCCGCGAGGGCGGCCATTTCGGCAATTCCAGCGGCGGCGGACGGCCCCCTCGTGAGGGCGGGCGCGGCCCTGCCCGGGATGCAGCACCCCGTGTGTGGCAGCCCAAGGCCCCGGCCAAGAGCGATAACCTGAGCTTTGAGGATATGATGAGCCGCTTCAAGAGCCAGAGCGAGGAAAAGATGGCCGACCTCGACCACGAGACCAACAACCGCCGCGGCGGCGGTTATGCACCGCGCTCCCGCCGCGGCCGCTGAGCCATAGAACGAACCTGGCCTGCCCCAGCGGGGCGGGCCTGTTTTTTGGTGGTGCGGCAACGCCCACGGACAAGAAAGGAACCAGAATGCCTGCAAAATTTGAACTGATCGCACCCTGCTTCTTTGGCTGCGAGGCAACTGCGAAATTTGAGCTGACCCGCATCGGGGCCGAGAACATCCGGGTAGGGGATGGCCGCCTGACCTTTGCGGGCGGGCCGGAGATGATCGCTGCCGCCAACCTGAACCTGCGCACGGTGGAGCGCGTGATGCTGCTCCTCAACACTTACCCCGCTTCCACCTTCGATGAGCTGTTTGACGGCGTGTACAGCATTCCCTGGGAAGAGCTGCTGCCCGCCGATGCCGCTTTCCCTGTGACCGGCTCTTCCCTGAACAGCCAGCTCACCAGCGTGCCTGCCTGCCAGAGCATCATCAAAAAGGCTGTGGTCAAGCGCCTGATGAACAAGCATCATACCTCTGTTCTGCCCGAGACCGGCGCGGAGTACAAGATCCGCTTCATGCTGCGCAAGAATGTCTGCGAGATCATGCTGGATACCACCGGCGAGGGCCTGCACAAGCGCGGCTACCGCCGCAACGCCATGGAGGCCCCCATCCGTGAGACGCTGGCCGCGACCATTGCCGACCTGGGCCGCGTCCGCCGCGACAGTCTGGTGGAAGATCCCTTCTGCGGCAGCGGCACCCTGCTGATCGAGGCTGCCCAGAAGGCCATGAACATTGCCCCCGGCCTCAAGCGCCGCTTTGCCGCCGAGCGTTACAGCTTTGTGCCCGCTTCCCTCTGGGCCGAGCAGCGCCAGAAAGCGCTGGCAGAGTCCAAGCTGGATGTGGGCTTTGAAGCCTTTGGCTATGATATCGACCCCGCCGCCGTGGCACTGGCCAATGCCAACGCAAAGCTGGCCGGTGTGGAAAAGCGCTGCCATTTTGAGGTGGCCGATGTCGCTGACTTTGCGGCAAAGCCCGAAGCCATCGTTCTGACCAATCCCCCGTACGGCGAGCGGATGAACACCATCGAGGGTGCCGCCAAGCTGGCCCGCACCCTGGGTCAGCAGATGGCCGAACATCCCTGCGCGGGCCTGTACGCCATCACTGCCGATATGGAGTTTGAGAGCCACTACGGCAAGCGCGCCAACAAGCGCCGCAAGATGTACAACGGTATGATCCCCTGCCAGCTGTATATGTACTATGAGGCCCCCAAGTTTGAGCACAAGGCAAAGCCGATGCCCAAGCAGGGCTTTGACGGGAAGCGTACCGTCGAGTTCAAGAAAAAGTAAACAGGAGAATAAAAAGACATGGACGGTCGGATGCGGCCTTATCTTCCGGAGCTTACCATCCGGGATTATAATATCTACCAATGGTACCTGCGGGGCGTGCAGTATCAGCTGAACACGACCTACGGGCTCTACTCGTGCAGTCAGCTGCAGCACAACGGGGTTCTGTTCGCACTGCTGTCAGACAGCCTGGCCGGGCGGGAGGCGACCTGCAAAAAGGTGCGCCTGCCCTGGACGCTCTGCTGGAGGCCGATGATGTGCCAGACCCAGGGCATCCGGCTGGCCGCGCAGGTGGAGGTGCTGCTGGGCTGGCATAAGCTGCAGGACCGCCGCAGTGACGAGCTGCCCTTCAAACAGCGGTTGAAGCGCACCATCGACCGCATCCTGCTCCGCCGCGCCTATGAAAAGGCCGTGCAGGAGAACCCCGCGCTGGAACGGCTGTTTGAACAGGAGCAGGAGCAGGCGATTGTTCAGATGAACCTGAACGCCAAGAACTACACCGAGGCTGCCGAGCCTATGAGCAACATCTACGGCGCGCTCTACTCCACGCTTGCCACCGATGAGAACAGCCAGCGCAAGAGTATGCGCTATATCGGCAGCTGCATCGGGCGGGTGTTCTACCTGCTGGATAAGGCGGGCCGTGTGGCCGGTGACAAGCGGGTCGGGCGGTACAATGTGTATCTGGTCAATGGTGTCGAGGACCCCGGTGCTGCACTGGAAAATGCCCGGCGGCAGTCGCTGGCCGTGGCAAACGATCTGGTGCGCGCCTACGGGATGCTGGATGTCAAGCTGAACAAGAGCCTGATCGACAATATTATGATCCTGGGCCTGCGCCATGCGGTGGAGCCGCTGGACCCGGAGAACCAGCCCGTGCGCTGGGAGCTGCCGTGAAGGCCCGCAAGAGCTGGGCTATGGCCTACTGCGGCATGGCTGCTGCCCTGAGCGTGGCCCTGATGCTGCTGGGGGCTGTGGTGCCGGTGCTGATGTTCATTGCCCCGGCGGTGGCCAGCCTGCTTATCGCTACGGTCTGCGTGGAGTGCGGCAGGACCATGGCCCTGACAGCCTACGGCGCGGTGAGCCTGCTCAGCCTGCTCTTTGTGCCGGATAAGGAGGTGGCGCTGGTCTTTGTGTTCCTGCTGGGATATTACCCGCTGGTCAAGCCCCGGTTTGAGCGCATCCGTCTGCCGCTGGTGCGGGTGCTGTGCAAGCTGCTGCTCTGCAACGGTGCCGTGCTGGCCATGTACGGGCTGGTGCTGCTGCTGGTGCCTGCGGGCAGCATTTCGCAGGAGCTGAAGACCACCGCGCTGGCGGTCTCGCTGGCCACCCTTGCCATGGGCAATGTTGCCTTTCTGCTGTATGACCGGGCGCTCCACAACCTGCTGCAGGTGTATCAGCTGGTGTGGCGGCCGAAGCTGCATAAGATGCTGGGAAAAAGATAATGGGTCAAACCCCTCAGGCGGGCTTACGCCCGCCAGCCCCCCTAATAGTGGGGCCCTTGGCATTTCGTAAAGTTTCCCTATATACACAAACTGTATTGCTCTGCCAAGGCCGCCCCTAGTAGGGGCGGTGTCATCCCGAAGGGATGACGGTGGGGTTTAATAGCAGGGCTTTGTCTAAGAGGATTCTAATTGAGAGGAGTGATGTCTGCCACTAGCTGACACAAAGCGCCGGGCCACACGGGTGACAGCCGTGAGGGTGACGAGGAGAGGAATCATCGAAAATTTCGGCGGATGTTTCTCCGGCTGACCATGGGCTATACCAGCCGCAGAGAGGGGCAAAAATCGGCAGTGATACCGTAACAGATCCCCTCAAAGAAAGCCATACAAGAACATAAACTGTTACAGGAGGCTGACAGCTGTGCTGCGCGCTTTTTTTGCGCCGGGCTGTCGGCATGGAGGTGTTTTGTATGTGTGGCATTGTTGGTTATGTTGGAAAACGGAATGCACAGGATGTTTTGCTGGATGGTCTGGAAAAGCTGGAGTACCGCGGCTATGATTCCGCCGGTGTGGCCCTGGCTTTGGAGGGCGGCATCCGGGTGGTCAAGAGCAAGGGCCGTCTGGCGGAGCTGCGCAAGCGGCTGGCGGTGGAGGCCCTGGCCCGGAGCGGCTGCGGCATCGGCCACACCCGGTGGGCGACCCACGGGGAGCCCAGCGATGTGAACAGCCACCCGCATTCCACGCCCCGGGTGAGCATCGTCCACAACGGCATCATCGAGAACTATGGTGTGCTGAAGGAGCGGCTCATGGCCAAGGGCTATACCTTTGAGAGCGAGACCGACACCGAGGTCCTGGTCAAGCTCATCGACAGCTGCTATGAGGGCGAGCCCCTTAAAGCCCTGCGCGCCGCCCTGGCCATGGTGCGGGGCAGCTATGCGCTGGCTGTTCTGTTCCGGGATTTCCCGGATACTCTGTTCGCGGTCAAGCGGGAGAGCCCGCTCATCGTGGGCTGGGGCGAAGAGGAAAACTTTATTGCGTCGGATATCCCGGCGCTGCTGAAATATACCCGCCAGTACAGCGTGCTGGAAGAGGGGGACATGGCGGTGGTGAACGCCGACGGCATCCGCTTCTACAATGAGTTCGCGGAGCCGGTGGAGCGGGAAGTTCTGACCGCCAACTGGGATCAGGAAGCCGCTGAAAAGGGTGGCTACCCGCACTTCATGCTGAAGGAGATCAACGAACAGCCTGCGGCCATCACGGCCACGGTGAGCCCCCGTGTGGAAAACGGTCTGCCCGATCTGCGCGTTCCTGAGCTGACGGATGAGCGGCTGCGCCGCATTGGCACGGTGCATCTGGTGGGCTGCGGCACGGCCATGCACGCGGGCATGGTGGGCAAGGCTGCCATCGAGGCGCTGGCCCGGGTGCCTGCACAGGTGGAGATTGCCAGCGAGTTCCGCTACCGGAACCCCATCCTGCGGCCGGAGGACCTGGTCATCATCATCAGCCAGTCGGGCGAGACCAGCGATACGCTGGCTGCCCTCAAGCTGGCCAAGAGCCGGGGCGTGCCGGTGCTGGCCATTGTGAACGTGGTGGGCAGCAGCATTGCCCGCGCGGCGGACTATGTCATGTACACCTATGCCGGCCCTGAGATCGCCGTGGCCTCCACCAAGGCCTACATGGTGCAGATGTGCGTGCTCTACCTGTTCGCCCTGCGGCTGGCTTACGCCCGGGGAATGCAGACCGATGCCGAGATCCGCCGCCTGACGGCAGAGCTGCTCCGGGCCGGGGAGGTCATCAAGCCCCGCCTGGCCGATTGTGAGCAGATCAAGTATCTGGCCAGCCGTTTCGTCAATACCCAGAGCTGCTTCTTCATCGGCCGCGGGTTCGACTATTCGCTCTCGCTGGAGGGCAGCCTGAAGCTGAAGGAGATCAGCTATGTCCACTCGGATGCTTATGCGGCGGGTGAACTCAAGCATGGCACCATCAGTCTGGTAACAGACGGCGTGCCGGTGATCGCCCTTGCCACCCAGAAGCAGGTCTACGAAAAGACCATCTCCAACGCCAAGGAGACCAAGAGCCGCGGCGCAAAGGTCCTGCTCTTCACCACCCGGGATGCCGTGGTGCCCGATGGCGTGGCCGACTATGTGGTGCGTCTGGATGACTACGATGACCTGCTGATGCCCCTGCAGCTCATCGTTCCGCTGCAGCTGTTTGCCTACTATATGGCTGTTCTGCGCGGCTGTGATGTGGATAAGCCCCGCAATCTCGCCAAGAGCGTGACCGTGGAATAACCGTAGAATCAGAAATCAAGCCTTGCCAAACCCGCCCGCTGGTGGTATACTATCTAGGTAACCGATGCTGGTGTGGCGCAATGGCAGCGCAACTGATTTGTAATCAGTGGGTTGCAGGTTCAACTCCTGTCACCAGCTCCAAAAAGACCTCAAAACGAAAAACGTTTTGGGGTCTTTTGCTGTTATAGGAAGTGCTTTTATTGCGATAAAACGCAGGAAAATAGAGAACGACAGAAAAAGAGAAAATCCGTGGAAAAAGTAGTTGACAAATGCCACTTCAGATGATAAAATATACAGGCAGTCAGCGATGACTGCAAATAGGATATGGGCGTGTTCCCGAGTGGCCAATGGGGACAGACTGTAAATCTGCTGCTTTTCAGCTTCGGTGGTTCGAATCCACCCGCGCCCACCAAGAACTCCAGTATCCGAACCGGGTACTGGAGTTTCTGTTTTGTAATAACCTTCCCGGAGGCTAGGCGGGTGGATTCGAACAGCATCGACCCGCCGAACAGTCCGGCGGGGGAAAAAGCCCCTGCGGGGCTTTTTTAGATGCGCGGCTTGCGTAATCCACCCGCGCCCACCAAGAACTCCAGTATCCGAACCGGGTACTGGAGTTTCTGTTTTGTAATAACCTTCCCGGAGGCTAGGCGGGTGGATTCGAACAGCATCGACCCGCCGAACAGTCCGGCGGGGGAAAAAGCCCCTGCGGGGCTTTTTTAGATGCGCGGCTCGCGTAATCCACCCGCGCCCATAAAAAGACCGCCAGCGTAGAGATACGCTGGCGGTTTTCTGTTTGCAGAAAGTTTGAGTTTTCATGCGGGTGGATTCGAACCAGCGGCCTGTGGTTTTTGGAGACAACTGCTCTGCCAACTGAGCGAATACGGCATGAAAAAAGCGCCCCTGCCCGTCTGGGTAAAGACGCTTACATTATTTGGTTGTTACTGTCCCATTTCTTCATAGACAGGACACTTGAGACAAATTTGGTGGGCTTTCTCCCAACTGCAAGGCGGGGTCTTTTCAGGCGGTAGCATCAGGCTGTCATTTCCGATGTTAGAAATATCCCAGCAAAGGCCGTCCGCAATCTTATGGCGGAAGATCGGGCAGAAAACCTGTGGGTCAGGAATCGGAGTTGTATTAAAAACCATGCTGTTTCATCACCTCGACGATTTGTTTCCCAGCATCGTCCAGCCAACCTACCGTACCGATAGAACCATCTTGCCGGATGACAATGAAACCTTTTTCAGAATAATAAGCGTGCTGTGTACCGTTGCGCTGGCTGATTGCGAGAATGGCGTGTTCAGCAATTTCATTGGCCTGCGCAAGGCTGATCTGCCGTTTTCCCATTTGCTCGATAGCGTGGCCCTCAAAACTTAGGGTGTTTGGCAACGCAGGAGAGGTAACAGCAGTTCCGGTCAATTTGATTTTACCAGATTGACGCAACGCCGTCAAATCGTTGTTAACGGCATCCAGTAGCTCTTGCCGTTTCGCCGCCCACGTTGCCTTACTGCTCTCGCTCCTGCCAAAGCCTGCCACGCTGGTGCGGGCGCTGTCGGTCCTGCCCCATGCTGCCTACGGAGACCCCGGCGGAAACCCCGGTTGAACCTGCAGGGGAGATGTCTGCTGTTGTGGAGATCGGGGGTGTCACTGGCCCGCCTGCATGGCGAGCGGTGCACCCCTGATCTTTTTGCCGGAACAAAAAAGAAAAGCACCATACTTCCTACGAAGTACAGTGCTTTTTTGGTGGAGA
>OLVZ01002037.1_pt1 | contig 15910 bp, 19 predicted proteins | sample 1673341 | NCBI WGS metagenome assembly OLVZ01 (sample SAMEA3178944, study PRJEB25190) | human gut metagenome | biome: human gut; feature: human-associated habitat; material: faeces | place: Austria | collected 2013 | reverse complement strand
TTACCGAACGCGGGGAGATGTGGGAACAGTACAACCAGTACAAGTCCATCCACAAACAGCTTGCCAAAGTAAAGCCGGAAAAGCGGGAACAGTTTGAACAGCGCCACAGCCGGGAACTGATTCTGTATGACGCAGCGACCCGGTATCTGAAAGACTTGAAAGACAACGGCGAGGCAATCACCCCGAAGGCATGGCAGCGGGAGATCGACCAGCTGACCGCCGGAAAGCAGACGGACAGCATCGACATGAAAGCTATGCGGGAGGAGCTAAAAGCTGTGGAACGGCTCCGCAAGGCCGCCGACCAACTGGCCCGGCAGGAACGGGACAAGCCCCGCGACCGGGGGCCGGAGCGGTAAAGGGTACGGCGCTTTGCCGACCCCTTTCAGGTGCGTCGCGTTTCACGACACCCTTTTGCACACAGAAAAACCGCCGTACAGGTTTTCCCATACGGCGGCAGATGGTTTATTTGCCGAACAAGTCGCTGTGCGACCCGGTGCGGGCAAGCGTCAGCACCAGCACATCATCCTCGATACGGTAAATGAGCAGCCAGTCCGGGAGAATGTGACATTCCCGATGGCCCACCCAATCGCCGGACAAATCGTGATCGCGGTTTTTATCCGGCAGCGGTTCGCCCATCGACAGCAGCGCCACGACCTGTTCCAGCAATTCGATTTTCAGGCCGCGCTTGATTGCCCGCTTGTAGTCCTTTTTGAAAGCGGTCGTGTACTTGACGGTGTACTTTGTTTTCCTCATTTTTTCAGGTCGGCAAACAACTCGTCAAGGTCATTGTATCCCTTTACAGACGGGTCTTTTGCAATCCTTTCCGCTTCCAGCATGGCAGCAATCGTTTCCTTGTTGGGCTGTTCCAGCTTCACTTCAAAGGGAATGCCGCCTTCACGAAGCGACTGGCGCACGAAGATGTTGAACGCCGTGGATAAATTCATGCCGAGTTCCGCAAACAGGGCGTCGGCCTGTGCCTTCAAATCCGCGTCCATGCGGATACTGATGTTTGTGGTATTTCCAGCCATATCATCAACCCCTTTCTGCTGGTACTTTTAGTATATGCCATTTGCACGAAGAAAACAATACTTTGCACGAATATTTAACAGTAAATTCATTGAAGGAGGTCGCTGTATGAAGCAGATTATTTTACCCGTCACTGTCCACCTGAATATCGGGATTGCTTTCAAGATCAGCAAAAAGCTTTGGTAAATCAATACCACTTAATTCTTCTGGGATGGAAACACCCTGATTCAAAAGAAAATTTCTACACTCCTCATAATCAAGAGAAGATAATAACACGCCGTTTTCATTTTCCCGAAGAGGGGTTTCGGCGGCGGCTGCACAAACGCCAATGGACAAAGCCATACAAAATGAAAGTACCAAAGCAAATAATCGTTTCATTTTGACCCTCCTTGTTGTAATCGTCAAGATACACAGAAAGTAAATTAAATCTATTTTTTGCCAGCTTCATATTCAACGACCAAATTGCGGATGTCCTCGTACAAGTCTGCAATCAAAGTGTCGCCTACAATGGGTGCTGGATGCTCGGGATTATCTTCCAATTCAATGATTATGCTACGAATTGTGTCCATGTCTACACTTTCTGGAATTGTAATGCCAGAATCAGTCATATATTGGTTCAGTTTGATATCCTCCAATTCTGACAATTTGTTTTCTTTGTTATTGTTGGAACAGGCAGAAAGCAACAAAGCTGTTAGAACAATGACCAAAAATGAAGCCAGCAAACTTCTTCTGTAACGCATTTAATTACCTCCCTCCTGAAAAAAAGCGCATAAGCAGACCAACAGCAGTCCAACTTATGCGCATAAATGAATGTTTTTAATTTGCCCTTTCCATAACGGGAAGGTACACCTAAATCGTTCGCACAAAAAGTCAAACTGCTTAGCAGTAAAATGAATCATGATGTTACCTCCTATCATATCGATTGTGTCAGACAGCCCACAGTATTTACGAAATCATCATAACATCATTCTATAAGGTTTGCAATAATTATAATTAACAAAAAATAGTGAATATTTTTGCATGCAGTATATACGAGGCGATAGAGAATGTGGCATATTGCTGTGGTTCTTGTCGCAGTATTGTAATTTCGGGTGTTTTCAGAGTAAAACCCCCTTGACAAATCTGTTTCCAAAAGCAAATCTTAGAGCGGTACGCAAAAGAACACGGCATCACTAGGTATAAATTCTATGTAGACGATGGAATCAGCGGTACGACTTTCAATCGCCCTGGGTTCCAGGAAATGTTGGCAGATATTGAAGCCGGATATGTCTATATGGTTGTCGTAAAAGATATGTCCCGCTTTGGACGTGACTACCTCCAGGTCGGGATGTACACGGAAGTGCTGTTCCCTGAGAAGGATATACATTTCGTCGCTATCAATGACGGAGTGGACAGCGAGAAGGGCGATAATGATTTCACCCCTCTGAGAAACCTTTTCAATGACAACCTCGAATAAAGAATGACACAAAATCAGCAGTGTGTAAGCAATCAGAAAACCCAAACCGCCTGCCCCTTGGCCGGGTTAATCGGTCTGTGAGGCGGGCGGTTTTCTTTGCCTTAAATAGGCGGATAGACAGGACGATTTACTGTCAGGATAAAGGTCGATTTTGGGCATTTTCTTTCCCTTTAAGCGGCTTTTGAAGGGCTTGCCATATCCCGGTATTCCTACCTGCATCTGCCCAATGTCCTGATGCTTGAGCTCGCCGATTTTCAGGTCAAAAAGGACAAAGCAGCGCAGCAGCCGGTTATAGAAGACCAAATCCACCATGAAATGCTCTTCGTCAAAGGTAAAGCGTTCCCCGCCCGATAAAGGCAAAGCCTGTTCCCAGCTCCAAGAGAAACTGCTGTAAATGGTCGATGATCCGGCTTTCCAATTCTGTCTTGGAGTAGGAGGGCAGTTCAGGCAGCCCTAAAAATTCCAATACATAGGGATCTTTCACGGCATCCTTCGGAGATTCTACGGTTTGCCCTTCCAGTGCCAGCCGGTAAACCTTGTCCTTGTCCGTGCTGAGCGCCAGCCGCTCATAGAGGGAGCTGTTGTACTGCCGTTTCAGCTCGCTGAGGCTCCAATCGTTTTTCACCGACTCAATCTCGTAAAAATGGCGCTCGTCAATATTGTCAATGCGCATCAGCTTCAAATAGTGCGACCAGCTCAGGTAGAGTTTCCGCCCGGTGCTGACAGCGGGAAGATTCTCAAATTGGCTAAACACTGTTTCGCCAATCTGATCCTCGGAATAAACCTTGTAAAATTGCCGGATATTTTTCAGGTTTCCGACGGAAAAGCCTTTGCCGAAATTCTTTGTCAGATAGGCAGACAGCTCCTTCAATAGCTGTGTACCGTATGCGGCTCGGTTTGCGCCGTGCTGCTCTTCCTCGACAATCATCCTGCCGATCTCGAAATAGGCATAAACCATCGAAAGATTGACCGCCGTTTTCGCATTCTTCCGAGCGTGGGCAAGCACATCGGAAACACCTTGCAGGAAGTCGCGGTTAATTGGGGTAATCTCGTTCTTATCCATCACCGCGCCTCCTTAAATGACTCTGACTCGCTTGGAAATGTCGTTGGCATCCTCCGGCATATAGAGCTTGAAAATCTCGAACACATTGATTTTGGAAGGGCTGTCGGCAAAGCTGCTGTCGCGGAAAACGGCGCGCAGGGGCTTGCGCCCCGCGATCTCTTTCACCACGCTCTCCGGCACATTGGGGGCGAAGCAGGCGATCAGGTCGCCGTCGTTGTAGGTGTGGACGGTGTAGCCGTCGATCTGCTCGCTGGTGTAGGGTAGGGACAGGGGCAGGCCCCAGTCCAGCAGGCAGCCGAACAGCAGGTTCAGGTCGGTGCGGTCCTCCTTGATGTTGGAGATCATATCGGCCAGGCTGCCCTGGTCGTACTCGTCCGCGGCATAGTAGACATCCTTCATGTTGCTGTCGTCCAGCTTGAGGACGCGGAAGCCGATGTCGAGGTCTTGGGTAGTCAGCGGATTTTCTTCCTTGATTTTCTCGCCGGCACGGCGGATGCGCTCTTTGCCGATCTCGCCAATGTTTTTGTAGCCGGCTTTATAAGCTTCGCTCTTTCCATCGCAGGGCTCTGGCAACTGCACCATGATAAACTTCCGGTGCCCACCGTCCTCGGCGTTTTTACTCATAACAGCATGGGCTGTTGAACCAGAACCAGAGAAAAAATCAAGAACAATAGAATCCGGCTTTAAATTTGCAAGCGTAATAAGGCGCAACATTAGCCGTTGCGGTTTTGGCCCACTGAAAAAGCCTCCATTTAGTAATTTTGAAACTTCTTGCGCCCCTTCTTGGCTATGTCCCACATCTTTGAAAAACATAATTGAAGTTGGTGCCATTCCGTCGTGTTTCAAATCTGTTAAAAAGCGCTTGATTCTTGGTACACCATTACCGTCTGGCCCAAACCAAATTCTATTATCTTGGAGTCTCTCCAAAAAAGCTTTTTTGGAGAGACTCCAGCAGCGTCCTGCTGGAGGCTCTATTACACGCCCAGAGGGCGTAGTAATAGGATAATCACACTCAGGATTATAAGTTTTTACTGATATATCACTTGACATCCAAACTCCACGGGGATCATTGTCCGAATTTGAGTATCGAGCGTTTGCTTCCTCCGTTCTGGGCAATCTACCAATCATAAACTTGGTTATATCTCTAGCATACATCAATACATAGTCGTGACTGTTGGATACAAACCGAGCATCGTTTTTAGGGGAAAAGGCTCTTTCCCAAATCAGTTGGGCAATGAAATTTTGCGCACCAAAGACTTCATCACAGCATTTTTTGAGATTTTCCTGTTCATTGTCGTCAATGCTGATGAAAATAACACCGTCCTCGGTCAGCAGATTGCGTGAGAGAAGCAGCCGCGAATACATCATGCTGCACCAGTCAGAATGAAATCTCCCATTGGTGTCGGTGTTCTTGAACAGGCGGTTGTCATCCTCGTCGTACATCCCCATCTGCTCGTTTTCCTCTTCCTGGGAGCGCATGAAGTCATCGGCATAGATGAAGTCGTTGCCGGTATTATAGGGCGGGTCTATAAAGACGTAATCTTTGATACAAGCCCGGTCGCCAGAAAAGTGTATAAAAACAGCGAAAACCGCAGGAAACAAGGCGTTTCTTGCGGTTTTCGCGGTGTTTGTCGTTATTCAATTTGCCCCATCAAGCCCCGTCCGGAGCGCGGCTGATGTCGGTGTTGGCGGTTCCGTGAGGCTGGCTCAGGGAATAATTAAAAAGTATGCCAAAATTAAAAGGTGTTAGTCGTGAGTGTCAACTCAAGAGAGGTGCCCGCTGGCTCAGGCGGGGAACACGACATCAGAATCCTCGAATGCGCCGGAGCTCGGTGCGGTACCTCCGCATCTGGTCAGCGAAGGTGCGCTGAGGTCGACCGAGGGCTTCGGCGATGGCGCGGTCGGAGACCTTCCAATTTTCCTGCCACATGCTGATGATGGTGTCGGCCTCCGGGTCAAGCTCGCGCAGACGGGCGAAGAGGCGAGCGAGCAGGTCGCGGTCTGCCACGACGCTCTCAATGGACGGAGCCTCGTCGGGAACCACGTCCAGCAGAGTGTCCTCGCCGTCCTCCCCGATGGGAACGTCCAGAGAAGCCTGGTCTCCGGAGCGCTGATGCTCACAGGTCAGGCAGTCTCCGTCACAGGCCCAGACATCCTTCTGAGGGCAGACGCAGCGTCCGTGGGCCTGTGCCTTCATACGGATGCGGGCCGCCTCGCCGTAGTAGGCATCGCGGACTTCCTTGCTGACAGGAATCTTGGCCTTGGTCTTGCGGTCGTAGATAAATGGCTGGTTGTTTTCGGCTTTTTTCATCAGATTTTCCTCCGTTTCATCGTTCCGAAACGGGGAAAATCCCTGGGCACAGCTGAAGAAGGCAATAGTAAACCATCCGCAGTCCGCACGGTCTTCACCGTTTCGGATTGCAGCCTTCCGCTCAATAGTCAGCTGTGTTTTCAGTTGTCGCGCCGGATAACGTTGAGCCATCCTTGTACGGGGGATGCATCATCCAGCGTGTGAGTTTTCACTCATGGTCTCATTGTAAATCCACGGTCAGAAATCCACCATGAAGTCGGACTTCACTTGAAAAGGGCCGAAAAATGGGCAAAAAAATAAGGCCCTCACGCCAGCGATGGCGTAAGAGCCTTGATTTTCGGCGGCTACAAGTGAAGTCGGACTTCACCTGTAGAGCGTAAATTTTTTTTATTTTTTATTGTCAGAGCATGTCGAGGGCTTCACGGGCTTTCTTGTTACGGTTACTGGGGAGCAGTTGGTCGATATTTGCGTCTCTCAATTTCTGGTTCCACATGTCGACGCATTCCGTATGGTGGTTGTTTATCAGATACTGGTAGATACAGTTCGCTGGAGAGATGACCATCACGTCATAACCGGCCTTCTTTATCAAATCGTAGGAAAACATCGGATGAAGGTTCAGGCCGATGCAGAGCGCGAGGACAGCAGAGAGTTCGGGCTTTGTCTCACTGACGCGCTTATTCCGGTAGTCGATGATGGTACGAGAGCTGATATAAGTCCGCTCTTCCATGTCCTCATTTGTGTATTCACGACGCTCGATGTGCTTGCTGAGGGTACCGTGGAAAGTGGAAGGCAAGTTGTCGAAGATTTCCAAAATACGGTCGGACTCATCCCGAATCTTACCCATCTCTTCGGCGCGTCGTTTGACATCCTCGTTGTGCTCCTCGTGGATATCACAGGTCGCCTCTACGAAGTTTTCGGCATTCGGGTCACGGCAGAGGAAGCAGATTCTATAGAAAGAATCGTCATACTGCTTGCTGACGCGTGTTTTTCGATTGAAGACCAGGCAGCACTCGTCAGCATGTTCCAGTGCATAATCTGTGAGCCGGTAACTGCCGTCATCTCCGGTAGCCACGTACTTTGGATTCCGGATGGCAAATACACCGTCCGCGTGGACAATTAGGCCGGAGCGACACATCTGCGCGATTTCCGGATTGACAATGCCTTCCATGATTGCATTGTTCATATCCACGACGAAGGTCTGGTTCTTTTTCAGCGTGCCCTTTTTGAAGGAGAACGGCTCATGGTATGCGCCGTCTACGTAGTTGAAGACACCGGCGGCCTGGTCGAAGCCCAGCTCGACAACGCGGATTTTTGCGGCAACTGTCGATACTTGAAAGAAATCAGCCAGTTGGCTGATGGCGAGCTGCATGATTTCCGCATCACGGGTATTGGGGAACGCCTGATGCAGCACCCGGAGGATGCCAGTGAGCTTTTGCTTTGTCGTGGATGCGGGCATCAGGATTCTCGGCGCCAAAGCGTTGGCCTGCCATTCCATCCAGTCGAGTTCGCTGGCCAGAGAGCCATCGTCCCGCTTATCGTATTTTTCCACCACCGCACAGGTGATGGTGCTGATACCCGGATTGAGGAGCTGTTGGAGCTCGAAGAATTTATGGTGCTTGTCCCAATGGACGCATTCATGGATGATGGTGTTATTCTTCGACCCGATGTTCCGCATGAAGACAACATTCGGATTGATGAGAATGGTTCCCGGCTCAATGTTCTTCTCCACGATATCGCCGGTTACCTTGTCTATCACTTGAACACGAGCCGAAGAATAATACGTCTGGCCGAAGATGTTACCCGGCAGCGGGGCCTCGTATTGTGTCAGGCCCATCTTCTCCAGAATCTCATCGAATGGCAGGGGCATCGGCTCTTCAAGGGCACGGGGGCAGTAGCTTTTCAGGAATTGCTCCGCGTGGGCGTCCAAGTCCTTGGCATAGACATAGGGTACCAAATACTTTGTTAGAGCATCCTCTTTATCAAACCGCTCTCTGGTGTAGTCATCTACTTTGAGAATCCTCACGTTCGAAAGGCCATTATGAAGAGTCCCAGAGAATTCCACGCTAAACCAAGGAGAGACCATGTCCTCCTCGTAGTCACGACGGCTCTTGCCCTTCACGACGACGTCAGCCTGAACCGCAGCGCGGAACCGGATGCAGTTGTCCTCTTCTTCCTTGAACGTAACACCCATAACATGGATGTCATCGAGGTCTACGTACTTCGGCTCTGGTACGATTCGTGTATATAGGTTGAGCCTTTTCCGGTTCTGATAGATATAAGCCTTCAGTGCTGAGAACATCGCATTGTACTGTGTGTCCTGTAAGTACGCTTCAAATGTCTTTTCGCCGTGTACCAGAATGCTCCCTCCCCATGTCAATTTATCCGATGATTCTGCTTTCGGTAAAACGTGGATATATTATAGCACCAGAGCGGAGAAGTTTCAAGAACAGACACAGAAAATTCGTGCAATCGCAGAGAATGGTCTTGTCTTTTCTGCAAGGAGGTGGTATAATAAAAGCAGTTTTGAGATTTCAACGGAGTTTTACAGTATACTACCGAATCCGTATATATAATTATGGGGTGACCAATATGGAAGTGAGTTACAAAAAATTGTGGAAGCTGCTAATAGATAAGGATATGAAGAAAAAGGATTTACAATCGGCAGCTGGGATTAGCTGGTCATCGGTGACGAAGTTATCTAAAGGGGAAACGGTCAGTATGGAAGTGCTGATGAAAATCTGTAATGCGCTGAATTGCGATATTGGCGACATAATGGAATTACTTCCGGAAGGAACTACAGAGCCATAATTAATGCAAAGAAGAGAAAGAAATAACTTGCTATATGTTTGTCTCAGAGCTAATATCCTACTACCCAAAAAATAGGAAGGAGTTGCTGAGATGAAAACTGGCGACGTAGTATTTTGGAAATATAAAGGACTCGACAGCTCGGCTGTCGTCAAATGTACTGTTACCTCTGTAACGGACGACCGCATTTTTCTTGAGTCAGCAGATGGGGTATCCCTTTGCATCAAAAACGATGATGTCAGTCATGTTTTGACGGAGGCTCCTAGGCAAGAGTGTGGGAACAGAATCGTAGACGAGTTATACAAGTTGCTCTCTCTCATCGAAGAAGATGAAATGATTGCCCTTTCATGTAGCCCTAAAATCACTCTACTGGATTACATTCGGAAGGTTGAGAACAATATCCAAGATACAATAGATGCTCTAGAAAGTAGGCCGGAGCCAAACTAGGAGGATGCAATATGGCATTATTGAGCAAGCAGCAAAGGATGATAGAAGATGGCTGAACCACGATTTCATGGAACTGTTACCGAAAAAAGCCACCGGAATATGAGCCGCATTCGAGGGAAAGACACGCAGATAGAAATCGCGTTAAGAAAAGCGCTATGGAACCGCGGCATCCGCTACCGCAAGAATTACAGAAAGATACCAGGGTCGCCAGACATTGCAATCACAAAATACAAAATCGCTATTTTCTGTGACTCTGAGTTTTTTCATGGTAAAGATTGGGAGCATAAACGTGCCAAAATTGAAAGCGGCAGCAACGGCGACTATTGGGCGAAAAAGATAGAACGAAATATCCAGCGCGATAAGGAAAAAGATGCTGCGCTGGAAGGTCACGGCTGGAAAGTCCTACACTTTTGGGGTAAGGATATCACAAAGAACTTAGAGGCATGTGTTCAAACTGTTGAAGCGGCAATACTCGATGCGAAGGCCGAGCAATGGAGCAATGAAGATACGCCTTCCAAATCTGAATGAAAAGGAAAACGATGTATGGAAAAAACTGTTTGCGAATTGTTCGCTGGCGTCGGCGGATTCAGGTGTGGGCTGAACGCCATCAAAACAATCAATGATACCTCTAAGCCTGAAAAGTGGGATACTGTTTGGTTCAGCCAGTGGGAGCCAGGTAAAAAAGACCAGTGGGCACACGACTGCTACATCAATCGCTTCGGGCAATCTCTCGACCTCAAAGGACAGGATACGACAAACATCGATATCGCTGCGGTCAACAAAGAGGACATCCCTGACCACACGCTCCTCGTAGGGGGGTTCCCGTGCCAAGACTACTCTGTTGCGCGTAGCCTTTCTGGTGAAAAAGGAATCGAGGGCAAAAAGGGCGTACTCTGGTGGTCTATCCGTGATGTGATAAAAGCCAAAATGCCCCCCTTTGTTCTGCTCGAAAACGTTGACCGGCTGGTAAAGTCCCCATCAAAGCAGCGTGGACGTGATTTTGGGATTATCCTCGCGTGCTTACGTGAAGAAGGGTATATTGCTGAGTGGCGGATAATCAACGCTGCGGAATATGGATATGTGCAAAGACGCAGGCGTACTTTTATCTTTGCTTACAAAAAAGACTCCGACTATGGGAAGGCCGTCGTCAAATCAATCAGCCTTGATTCGGATGCCCTTGTCCAAGCTAAGTGCTTATTTGAAAGCGCCGGATTTTTTGCTCAGGCATTCCCTATCGAGCCGCTCGGCGACGCAGCGAAAATCAGGGCCACCACATTGAGCTCAGATATTGTAGATGTTTCTGATAATTTCCAGTTTCAATTCGAGTCTACTGGATTTATGATTGATGGCAAGGTATACACTTACAAGACCACACCTATAAAGTGCAAACCGACCCTTTTAGGTGAGGTGCTAGAGGCCCATGAGGTTCCAAAAAAATATTTTATACCTGATGGCAAGCTCTACTACACCGACCCTGAGCAGAAGTACTCTGATGAGACAGAGCACGAGCTCCCGAAAGAAAGCCGCCAGACCTGGCAGTACCTCAAGGGCGGAAAAAAGCGATTGAGAACATCGACCAATGGTCATGAATATGTCTTTTCCGAAGGGCCTATCCCTATGATTGATGAGTGGGATGCTCCCGCGAGAACCATGCTCACATCGGAAGGCAGCTTTAATCGCAGCACGCACATTGTAAGAGACAAGGTTTCTAATCGGATTCGTATACTTACACCCATTGAAACAGAACGTATTCAAGGTTTCCCAGACGATTGGACAAAGGAGTGCCTGGTCAACGGAGAGATTGTACCGATGCCCGAGCGGATGCGTTATTTTTGCATGGGCAACGCTCTGGTCGTAAACCTAATCGCCCAGATGGAACCAGTCCTTTGCAAAATCGTAGAAAATGAACAGCAGCAATAAACGAAGGCCGGAGCCCTGCTTGAATCAGCGGGAGCTCCGGCCTTTTTTACATATTATCAAATTGAACATCGGCGTCGATGCTGTACTTCAGGACTTTTAGATTGTTCCATTTTTCTGTTTTCACTGGGTGCGTTTCGACTATGAAATCACGCTGGCATTTATCAGAGATTATAGAGGCAATGTCCCGAACGGCGCTGTCTCCAATCACAAATGCCTCAATCCTTGAGTAATCGCCAGATGCATACTCTGAACATATCCAGTCAACGTATTGCATAGTCTGCTCAAGTGCTGCGGCGTTTATCCTGCCTTTCTTAAGCTCGATGATAAGATACTTTGTAATCAGTCTTGGGCTGTCGATATAGTGCTGTGAATATCTGCACCCATAGACATCTATCTTATCTATGTACGTTAAAGGCTTGAACGGAGAGGCAATCAGCTGGTGTGTGACGTAGTCCCAGTGTCCTACCACAGCACATTCATCCCTCGATATGGCTTGGAGAGCGGCCGCTTCGATAAACATTTCAGACAACACGAAATCTTTGTTATCCTCGTCGGCCAAAGCCTTGTTTATATCCATGATGTGGTCGGATAAGTCCCTTGCTGCCAGAGCATCATGCATTTCGGGAGAGAACGGAAACTCGTTTGCTTCGATGTCTTCATAGGCTGGTTCGTTTATCAGGGAGATATATTCCTTTAAGGCTCGGTTCTCATCATCATCGACCTTAATAAACGTCGCTCCCTCAAAGGCACGGAGCATTTTGAATGCGGCTGGACGGTATCTGAGCACATCATCCATGTCCGCACCTCGAGAGAAGAAATGAGGAGCCGGTTTAAAGAAGCACACCCATCTCGCCCGCGTGGATTGAGTCGTTAGCACATCTTCCAGTTCGATACGGCAGTCAGGGAGGAGCGCAGATGCGTACAGATAGTTGTCAAACTTGCAGTCGCCACCCAAATCGACCAGCGTACCCACGCCGTATATCTTCCTGTTCGAGAGAAAGTAAACATTGTCGCCAGCCTTCATTGTGACCATATCTCCAAAAACAGCTGCAAGCACCTTGTTCGTCGCTTTTCTTGACCGGGCCTTTGCTGGTGCCATCAGCTCTTCATCGATGGATGGAGTAAACGGCGAAAAGTGACCATGCTTGAGATTCTCTTCGCAAAAGGCTCTCCAGCCATCTTTTGAAATAGCAAAAATGTATCCTGCCATCTCCGTCCCTCCTCATCGAATCATCTCTATGATTTGCTCGTAGCAATCATCATCGTCTAACTGAAAGGCAGAAAACGCATGCCACCCAGCGCTCCTGCAGGTTTTTTTAAGTCCTTCATCTAGCCACTGAAAAATATAGACCTTGCCTTTTGGTATTTGAAAAATAGCACGATACTTTTCACCGTCAAACTTAACTTGTACACCTCGCTTGAATGCGATGCCTTCTTTTGACATGAAGTCGTGCAGGTCTCTCACCCTATTTGACACTTCAATCGCCGTAGCTGTAGAAAGCTCGATTTCTTCGGGTGTTGCATTAACGGAAGAAGCCCCGGATGAGATGCGTCGCAACAGCTGTCCTGTGGAGATTCCCCCAAGGTAGTAGTCCGCGTATAATATGGCCATGTCACTAATAGCGATGCGGCGCGGCACACGAGCCCGTTCTAAACGTAGCGCTAGATAATCATCTTTCAGGAATTGTAAATCCCAATAATATAGGAACGCCTCAAACGAGATGGCTGTATCTTCTGAAATGGAGACTTCACCAATCATGGCGTTCAGAGCCGACAAAGCCGCCGTGTCGACTGAAAACTTTTCCCAGTTTATACTCGCGCTTTCCTGCTTGGGCGGTTGATTGGGCCGCCTAGCAGATACTTTGCATTCACACTCTTGTTCAGTATATGCACGCGACAAAAGTCGCCCAAGATAGAAAAACAGCGTAGCTACAATTGGTACCAAGCCCACATCGGTTTCCGAAATCTGATAATAGAAATCCCAGATATCTTCATAGCTCAAAGCTCGGAGCATAGTACCGTCAGATGAAACGATGCGCGGTGAAAACTCATACACTTCGTGGTATGTCTTGGAAAATGCCGAATTATCGACGTGCTCTCCTGACAGAAGATACCCTATCTTCTCATTCAAGCTGGTCGTATAGAGGACTACCATCTCTTCCTTAGCCCGACCCGACGTATAATTGAAGTGCCTGCGGCATTCAGCGTTGATGAGATTCTCAAGGGCTAAGGTGTTATTCTTGTAGCACCTACTTGTAGCCATACTGGGGGTTATCGGATAATGGCATCCCAATTTACCCAAAATATCTGTTACGGTCATGGCTTTAGTTTTTTTTACCGGTGAGCTCCTCCGGCAACTGTTCTAGGATATAATCATTATTCACCCAGAAACTCTGCGTGGTCATCCATTGACCGTCCGGGAGTGGATTCGCATCGCGCTCCACGTTTCCACGGATTATCCCATTGAACAGTCGGTAGGCAGATTTCGTAGCGTGTGGTCGGATATGGATGATTCTGTTATCATGCTTGCCCGGAAGGTTATTAGAGATAGTTCCGTTTGGATTGATTGTGAACTGGACACCATCGTTGATAATGCGCTTTACGGCCTCCCATCCCTCGCGGACAGTGCCCTCAAGGTCGGCAGCAGGCATGTTCCAGAGCTTGGCGCCCTTTAGGACATATTCGGTTCCCGAACGTTTATAAACAAAAAATAAGAATTTCGTCTCCGAGAAATACTCGTAGACATCGGAGTCTTCCCATTCTTGGGTAGCAAGGTCTTTAAACTTGAACGGAGGGAAAGACATGCTCTCGCGCATGCTGCCATTCTCTTCGAGCCGGATTGCTTTGACGACGATATTCGCCTTGACAAACTCTTCTGCGTGGCTCCCCTTTATGCCGAGCATACGGTAAGCGAGGTCAATCCATTGAGCCTTGTTATTGTTGTACTCTCTGTCATACATAGAGCAGAGCTGTCGGTCGGTCTTTCCGATGTGTTTTGCGATTCGCCCGATGATGATATCTTCAAATCCCTGAGTCTTTAGAACTGCAGTGTCGGCTATGATACGCTCAAACGGGACTGCATCCCGCAAAACATATGTATGAAGGACATAATCCATGTAATTTCGCTTAAGGCAGAAATTACGTTTCTTGGCAGGAGTATGCTCACCATAATATTGGGGACGCATGCTTTTTTCGGCGGTTGCACCCTTTGTGCAGGCTCCCAAATAAAGAGTATCTCCTTCAGAGAGCTCATGAGCTTTTCCTGCCTCGATTTTACTGATGATTTGTGCGTAATCATCGATGATGATGTCTAGGTCTTCCGAAGGGGGCGTGAACAGATTGGCAAATACGATTTTGTATAGCATCCGTGGGATAGACTTATCTCTTATATAATGGATGAGCAAGATGAGCCTGATTTTCTCCCAGACATGGCTCTTGTAGAAATCGTGTTCGACCGGCTCCTCGTAAGATATGTTTGTGATGGACAATCTTTCCCCGGCCGTGAATTTTCCGCTTTTTGTTATATCGATACACGTCTGCTTTAGTTCTACACCGGCTTCCTTAAAATCGGCAGCTTGTTCTCCGTTAGGTTTATATCCAAAGAAATACTCCTCGAGAAAATTGCCCAGCTGTCCTTTTGCATTGGTATCCTCCGATAGAGCTTCCTCGTCAGATACACCGAGATGCTCGAGGTACTGCTTTTTTATTTCAAGAAAGGTGTGGCCTTCCAGTTGCTTCGCATATTGCAAGATGCTTTCTGGGGAGGTTTTATCATAATCAAAAAGCATTGTTCTGTCCTTTCCTTGCGTACATCAATCCATACTGACATTCAATTTGCTTATTGCTCGAATATCCTCATGGGCAGTTATGATACCGCCTGTAGCTTTTTCAAAAAGCTGCGGCATTAAAGGGTAAACGCCAATTTTTAAGGAGCCAATTATTTCGTCACAAGGTTTCATCTGGAGCAGATGATAGATTACATTTACGATTGTCAAAATGCTATTGACGTGACCGATTCCGACAGGCATTTGCATTCGGCCTCGTTTTTGTGACAAATAGTAATACTTGCAATCTTCCTGTTGCGCGAGTGAATCAATATAGTACAGGAGTCCCTCTATCGAAATAGGCACCTGACAATTGTAACTTCTGTTTGGTACACTGAGCTGCGGCCATTGAGCCAGTGTTTTCTTAAGACCGCTACTCAATGAGAGATAATATCGTCCAAGTGATAAGGATGGTACTGGAGAAACCTCCCTGATTCCATTGTCAAACGTCACCTGGTATCGTGGATGCTCATCTTTATAATAACTGTATCCATCCATAATAGCCATTTTGATTAGCATGGAAGCAAATAACTGCATCTGTCGTTCGCTTATCCTATAATGATAATCCTGAATCGCCTTGGCAATATCAGAAAAAGAAAGGCGAGCGATTAGTGTACCATCAGCGAGGTACAATTCAGGACGAAAGTCATATGAATTCAGCAGTTTATCCGGGCCAGAGCTGGCAAACTCCGGTGTGCTTTCTTTCCCTGGATACTCGATATAGATGGTTTCACCTGCAAGCGAACGATACATCAAAAGCATGTGCTCTTTTTGCTTATTTGCTAGTCCAGTGCGGTCGATAGAAAAAAATGCAGCAATATTTGCGGTTTTAATACCATATTGAATTACGGAGAGCCCAACACTCGAATCAGAGACGGTCATGAACAAATCGGTTGATAGTTCTCGACTAATGGAATCCATCTTCTCACCCCGCTCTCATGTGTACACACTTCCAATATTTATTATACATCGCAAAAGTGCAAATGTACATCTCTAGGGCAACACCGCACAGAAAAGTAGGCGCGATACTGCCAGAAGTGATATAATAAGACCATGGA
>OLVZ01002027.1_pt1 | contig 15990 bp, 10 predicted proteins | sample 1673341 | NCBI WGS metagenome assembly OLVZ01 (sample SAMEA3178944, study PRJEB25190) | human gut metagenome | biome: human gut; feature: human-associated habitat; material: faeces | place: Austria | collected 2013 | reverse complement strand
CACCGCGATGGGGTCTTTGAACTGCTTCCAGCAGGTGGTGGCCCAGCTGCCGCCCACATGGGGATTGGCCCGCCCGGCAGAGGTGCTCCCGAAAGAGCGACTAGCGCAGTACCTTAGCTGCGTAGCGTTAGCTCGTCGGGAGCACCTCTGCCGGGCGGGCCAATATTATTAATTATTGTGCAGCATCAGGAGCCACATACGAGTATGCATTGGACATCTTTGCAGCATTGTTTGTCAGAGTGACCGCCTCTCTGTAGTAGGCAACAACAGGAGTGCCCTTATCCACAGCGTTGAACAGCTGCTCTGCAAAAGCAGGCGGCACATTGATACATCCGTGTGAGCCGGAGGTTTTGTAAATTGTTCCTCCGAAGGTATCACGCCAGCTGGCATCATGGATACCTATATTGTAGGCAAACGGCATGAAATAGCTGACAGGAGAAGAGTAACCCTCACCGACAAGAGTAGCATTTCTCTGCTTGTAAACAATCTTGTATACACCATCTACGGAACCGTTCTGACGGGCGAGATTACCTGATACGAAATCAGACTCCATCTGGAGAGCACCATCCTTGTAATACCACATGTGCTGCTTTGTGTAGTCAATCTCTATGTATGTATTACCTATGTCGTCAGCGCCCCGGTAGAGTGCAGTCTGCTCGTAAACAGGTTCTCTTTCCACTGGCTTGCCTCCCTCTAAATCTGAAAGGAGCTGGGCTTTCTCATTTTTCTTGCTGACTACCCATCCGTAGTCTCCACCACCTATTTCAATAGTGTCACCGGACGATGTTTTGAACGAGCGCTTGCGTCCGAAAGTGTTATACTTGGAAGCAAGCTGCTGGACATATTTAGTGACCTTGGCATCATCTATGCTCACGCTGCCGTCATCTGAGATGCTTAGCATATCAAGGATTTTGGCTGAGTCAAGCTTCTCGTCGGCACCTTCAATTTTGTAAGTGACGGTTGAAGCAGTGTATTTGTCGAGGGCTTCTTTTTCATTTTTGATTGTATCGCTTTCCTTTGTGATTTTTGGAGCTTCATAACAGTCATCACTTAAGCTAAGCTTTGGAAGCTCGTTGTCCAGGGCGTCCTTTACCTCGGCAAGGATGCTGTCATATATCGGCTTGCAGCCTTTTTTCTCTTCAATCACATTGTATTCGCCGTCTTTTATCTCGATATGGGCATCCTCCGGATTTTCAATGTAGTCATCACTGAAAATATCAAGAGCCTTGAGCTTTTCCGCCAAAGCGGCATCGTCATATTTGGACGAACCCTTTAGAGTATAGTTTTGAGCTTTGAAGAGACTGACAGGCCATGTAAAAGCATTCTGACTTTTTAGGATTTGCTCCTCGTCACCGTTTGAGACATATTCATAGGAAAAATCAGGTCCCTTAAGTGAAAAGCTGTTGCCTTTTCTATCAGTGATTGTGAGCAGATAGTCGCGGCTTAGGGCTGTATTTTTTTCTAATGCCTCTTTTGCAGTTTTACCTGCGTATTTTACAGAGTTAATCTTTGTGTTGAACAGATAGTGGCTGCTAAAATAAAAGGCAAAGCCAAGATAAACAGCCAAAAGCACACCAAGCACAACGGCGCAGGTTATAAGCACTTTTTTCTTCATGTAAATCGACCTCCTTGGAGATATGCTGTTGCTGCCCACACCGGGGTGTAGGCGGCAGCTAAAATCAGTTACATTTGTGAAGATGTGACACATCCATATAGTCAGGCAGACCATTCTTGTAGGCTACAGCGGTTTCTCCCTGAATAAGTGGTTTTAAGTATTCGATAAGCTCAGGCTTCACATCATTGCCAGCATCATTGATCCACTCTCTTGGCACAGACTTGGCCTCGTTTGCGATATCCTTGATAGCAGAATATGTGTATTCCACCTGATAAGGATTATTTGAGATGCGTTTCAGGCATACCATTGATGCGGTCACACCCTCTGCTGCAATAGTGACACCCTTTTTACCCTGAGCAAAAGATTCCTCGATATCGGTTAATGATGCAAGATGTGAGGCACAGCGCTGGAGCACATTTACCTCTACAGAGCGCACCTTGACACCGATGTTTTCCTTTACGATGAACTCAAGAGCCTTTCCGGCACCGCTTAGCTGCTGGTGTCCGAACTGGTCACATGCGGCCTTTGATGATGTAATGTATGAGCCGTCTGCGTCATGTATTCCTTCGGATACGGCAACTATTACATTGTTAGTGTGCGCAAGGGCTTCTTTTATATCGGCAACAAATTTGTCCTTGTCGAAATCCACCTCAGGCAGATAGATGAACTGAGGCGCTGTATTGTACTCATTACGTGCGAGAGCGGAAGCGGCAGTGAGCCATCCTGCGTCACGTCCCATGATTTCAACGATTGTCACACTCTTAACAGCATAGATAAAGGTATCATGGGCTATCTCAAGCATGCTCGATGCGATGTATTTGGCGGCAGAGCCAAAGCCCGGAGTGTGGTCTGTCATGCACAGATCATTGTCGATGGTCTTTGGAATTCCTATAATTTTCACATCACTGTTGATTTTTTTTGCATAATCGGATAACTTTAATACGGTATCCATCGAATCATTTCCACCGATGTAAAAGAAAGCTTTTATAGAAAGCTTATCGAACTGGTGGAAGATGTATACATATGGTGAATCATCATCCTTGTAATCAGGGAGCTTGTGGCGGCATGAGCCAAGATACATGGCAGGTGTGGTCTTAAGTTTTTCAAGATTAGCATCATCTGCAAAAATATCTGACAGATTGAGATAATTCTCATTTAATATGCCGAGTATTCCGTTTACGGCGCCATAGCAGATATCGTATTTCTCAGAGCTTTTTACTCCTGCGATGACTCCTGCAAGGCTTGCGTTGATTGCAACAGTTGGGCCGCCTGACTGGGCGACGATACAGTTTGACTGATTCATTGTAATCTCCTTATTGTGTATTTTAACTATTCTCTTCTGTAAGAATAGTTATGATATAATTTGAAAATGACTACTGAAGGCGCATGGCATATGCACCGCATAATCATATAGATTGTAGTATCAAACATTATTTTTAGCAAGGGTTAAAATGAAAAATATGAATAAATACGAGAATTGCTTATTGTGTCCCAGAAAATGTGGCATAAACAGAAGCACCGGACAAACAGGCGTATGTGGCGTTTCATCTGAAATAAAGGTGGCGCGAGCAGCGCTTCATTACTGGGAGGAGCCGTGCATATCAGGAAAAAGAGGAAGCGGGGCAGTTTTTTTCTCAGGCTGCAGCCTGCACTGCGTGTTCTGCCAGAACAGGGAGATTTCTGACGGAAAAGAGGGAAAGGTAATCAGTAAAGAGAGGCTGAGTGATATCTTCATGGAACTTGCTGACAAAGGCGCAAATAATATCAATCTGGTCACACCGGGGCAGTATATCCCTGATATAGTGTGGGCGGTAAACGATGCAAAAAGCCGCGGCATGAAGCTTCCTATTATATACAATACGAGCGGATATGAAAATGTGACAGAGCTAAAGCTGCTTGAGGGTATAGTGGATGTGTATCTTCCGGATTTTAAATATATGGACAGTACGCTTTCGGCAAGGTATTCAAGGGCAAAAGATTATCCGTCTATCGCAAAGCAGGCGCTTTCAGAGATGGTCAGGCAGCAGCCGGATGTCGTGATTGACAATGCGACAGGACTCATACAAAAGGGAGTTATTGTGCGGCAGCTTCTACTGCCGGGACATGTGAATGATGCAAAGGCTGTACTTAAGTACCTGTATGATACATATCATGATCACGTATATATAAGCATGATGAGCCAGTTTACGCCGATTGCACTAAAGGATTATCCTGAGATAAACCGCACAGTGACAAGGAGAGAGTATGAAAGGCTTGTTGACTATGCCCTCGAAATAGGAATCACGAATGCATTTATACAGGAGGGTGACGTGGCAAAGGACAGTTTCATTCCGGCATTTGACTGTGAGGGAGTATAATATTTACCGTTTTTCTTAATAAAATAGTAAGAATTGGCAGGCAAAAATGACTGGATTTTGTGACGCCGGTGTAGTACTATGGTTATGTGATATTTTTTAACTGTGAAGGTACTGAACGGTTACGATATTTTGTTATTACTCACATCCCGGTGTGACAGACGATAATGTTTTTAATCACACAGGATACATTATTCAATAGAGGATACAGTGATGAAAAATATAGAAGAACAGCAGATAATAATTGAATGTCCGAATACTATCTTTCATCTATACATTGACAGTGAGGATGAGTTTTCAAAGGTTAAGGTGTTTATGAACAATATGAAGCATGTTGATTCGATAAGTCTGCATGATATATACAACTGGTGCAACAGACAGCATGTGCAGTACGCGACGACATTTAATTATGACAGTAAAATGACCTGGACAGAAATGATAAAATCCTACATATTTTACTTCAGACAGAAGCTTAGATATGTAAATAATAGTGATAGGATGATAGAAACATGAGATACCCTGAATTTCTAAAGGATAGAGGAACAATAGGCTTTGTGGCGCCTTCGATGGGTTGTACAACAGAGCCGTACAGGAGTGCCTTTGACAATGCCATTAAAAGGTTTCACAGCATGGGTTATAAGACGATAGAGGGACCTAACTGCAGGTGCGACAGTGGCATAGGTATCAGCAATACACCAAAGAAGTGCGCAGAAGAGCTGAACGAGAGCTATGCTTCTGTTGACAGTGATGTGCTTATATCCTGTGGTGGTGGCGAGCTGATGTGCGAGGTAGTGCCTTATATTGATTTTGAGCGCGTGAAGCAGTCAAAGCCGAAATGGTACATGGGCTATTCCGACAACACGAATTTCACATTTTTGGAGGCTACTATTGCAGATACAGCAGGTATTTACGGGCCGTGTGCGGGCAGCTTTGGCATGGAGGTGTGGCATGAGTCACTTACCGATGCATTTGATCTGCTTTGTGGCAGGAAGCTTTCATTTACCAATTACCCTATGTGGGAGAAGGAATCGATAAAGGATGAGAATGCTCCGTTTGTGGGCTACAACCTGACTGAAAAGTCGTGTATCAGCTCTATTCCTGCGGTGGCAAAGGAAAGCAGGCTTACCATGAGAGGCAGGCTGCTTGGTGGCTGCATGGATTGTCTTATCAATCTGCTTGGCACATCGTTTGACCATGTAAGGGAATTTAATGAGCGCTACAGTGATGATGGTATCATATGGTTCCTTGAGGCCTGTGACCTTAATGTGATGGGCATGAGAAGGGCTATGTGGCAGATGAAAAATGCAGGATGGTTTTCAAATGTAAAGGGCTTTCTTATCGGACGCCCGGCGCACTTCGGAGAGGAAATGTTTGGCATAGACCACAGACAGGCGCTTTCATCACTGCTTAGAGAGTTTAATGTGCCAATCATCATGGATCTGGATATAGGTCATATGTCGCCGATGATGCCTGTGGTATGCGGAAGCATGGCAGATGTCAGCTTCGATGGAAGCAACTTTACAATTTCGTATGATATAGAGCAGTAGATTGGAGGAAAAATGATTAGATTAATAAAGAAAAAAGCAAAGAGTATTGTATGTAGCGTGCTTGCTGCGGTGACATTGTTTACAATGAGTCCGGCTGTATTTGCAACAGAGACAGCTACGCAGACTGATACAGTTTCAGGCGTTGATGTATCAGGCAGTGACAGCAGTGACGCAGCTGATAAGAGTAACACAGACAGTACTGCAGACAGCACAACGACAGCCGGCAGTGAGGCAAACGACAAGGTGACCATCAGCAAAAATGATAAGCCATACTTAAGTCTTGGAGCAGACCTCGCACCGGATCAGAGAGCGACAGTGCTTGGATTTATGGGAATCGAGCTCACTGATCTGGACAATTACGATGTGGTCTATGTAAATAATGATGAGGAGCACAAGTACCTCGATTCATACATCAGCAAGAGCGAGATTGGCACAAGGTCACTTTCCTCAGTACTCATTACAGAGGATAAAAAGGGTGCGGGTCTTAGTGTTTCCACACACAATATCAATTACTGTACGGTAGGAATGTACAAGAATGCGCTTGCCACAGCAGGCATAGCTGATGCTAAAATCATAGTCGCAGGACCATTCCCTATTTCCGGAACGGCAGCACTTGTAGGCACACTAAAGGCATACGAGGAGATGACAGGCAAGAAGCTTGACGACAAGGTGACAGACGCAGCTATGGATGAGCTTGTCACAACAGGAGAGCTCAACAAGAGCATTGACGGCGATTCGCAGGATATCGAGGCAATGATTGCAGACCTAAAGAAGCAGCTTGCCGATGGAGGGCTCAAAGATGAGAGCCAGATAAAGGATGCGATAAAGGAGGCTGCAAAGTATTACGACCTGAAGCTTTCTGATGATGATATTGCAAAGCTGACATCGCTTCTTATGAAGCTTAAGGATGCCAATATCGACTGGGATTCAGTCATCAACCAGGCACAGGACTGGGCATCAAAGCTTGGCGATAAGATAAATGACCCGGGCTTCTGGGAAAAGATTGGTAACTTTTTCATGGATTTATGGGATAAGATAAAATCCCTGTTCAGCTAGAAAAAGCTACAGGAGACAGTAAGAATAAGCAGAATATGAATCAGGCAACTCCCTGAAACGTAAGCATGAGCTGCACGTTTAAGGGAGTTTTTTATATTATGATTAAAGGGTCAAAATACCTTTTGACCCTCATATCATTAATAAAAAAATAATAAATTTCTGCCGAATACATTGATACAAAGGTCATATTCTATTATAATTAAATGGATAATGGATTAATGTAAACAATGCACATAAGAAAGATGGGATTTGATGATAAAGATAAATAAATTTCTGGCAGTTTCTGTCGTTACATTGTCATTAGCCGCATGTGACCTGGCACCATACAGCAGCATAGCAGTCTATGCGGATCAGGCGGCTAAGGTTGTGTGTGATGAGAGATACTGGGTAGCGGCGAGAAGCGGACCGGGCACAGAGTATGAGCTGGAGCACAAGCTTTCAAACGGCAAGGATATTACTATTCTTGAGCAGACCACAGGTGCAGACGGCAAGGTGTGGTACAAGGCAAAGTACAATCTGGCAGCAAATAACGAGGAGTGTGTCAGCTATATCAGGTCTGATTTTGTATCAGCAGGTACCGGCACAGCTGCATCAGACAATGCGCAGACAGGGGATGCTTCGGCAGACACCGGCAATGCGGATGCCATACAGCAGAATAATGAGGAACAGCTTGCCCTTGCAACCGCATCAGGAGCATATGCTACAGGTACGATTACAGGTGGCAATGTGTATGTCCGCAATGCAGCAGGCACATCCGGCACTACCAAGGTTGTCTCACTCAACTGGAACCATCAGGTTGACATAATTGGAGAGACCAGGGTAAACGGTGTGGTCTGGTACAATGTCAAGGGTACTTTAAACGGCAAGGCATTTACGGGCTGGACTATCAGTACATACATAAAGGTGACATACAATAATAGCGGAGACAATACTGATTTTGTCACGGCTATGAAGAGTGCAGGCTTTCCAGACAGCTATATTCCAAACCTTACAGCTCTTCACAATAAGTATCCAAGCTGGACATTTGAGGCTGTAAATACAGGTTTGAATTGGGATACGGTGATTGAAAATGAAAGTGTAAACGGACTTAATCTGGTATCCAAATCAGCAGACAATGCCAAGAAATCCACAGCTTCCGGAGCATATAACTGGTCAACAAATACGTGGGTTGAGTACGAACCGGGATGGGTGTCAGCAAGCAGTGCCTATATTGCTTATCTCATGGATCCAAGGAATTTTCTTGATGAGACCAATATTTTTCAGTTTCAGAGTCTGGCATACAGTCCGAATGAGGCACTTGAAGGTGTCAAGTCCATAGTAAAAGGCACATTTATGGAGGGAACAAAGACCTATTCCAACAATGGCGAGAAAATCAATTATGCAAGCACATTCATGGATGTGGCAAAGAGCAGTGGAGTAAGTGCATACCATATAGCATCGCGTATAAAGCAGGAGCAGGGACAAAAGGGAACGAGCCCTCTTATTTCGGGTACATATTCCGGATACGAAGGATATTATAATTATTTTAATTTTAGTGCAACCGGAAACACGAAGGATAAGATTTATAAAAATGGTCTGTCTTTTGCCAAGAAGCAGGGCTGGAATACAAGAGTAAAGTCCATAAGCGGCGGAGCTGTAAAGGTGGGCAGCAATTATATAAATAAGGGTCAAAATACACTGTATTTTGAAAAGTTTAATGTAGTAAATACAAGCTCGCTGTATTTCCATCAGTACATGGGCAATGCCACAGCGGCTCTTACTGAGGGACAGAGTCTGGCTAAAGGATATTCAGACAAGAATCAGGCTTTTGTATTTAAAATACCTGTATACAACAATATGCCATCGTCAGCAGTGGGCTTCGATAAAGCTGGCGATACCAATAACTATCTGCAGTCGCTTGCGATAAGTGGTGTAACACTCACACCGGCCTTCAATGGAGCGACAACAAGCTATTCAGCAGTTGTTTCAAATGCTATAAGCTCAGTGACTGTTTCGGCAGATGCAGTTTCAGGAAACAGTGGTGTTTCAGGCACAGGAAGCTATTCGCTTGCTGTCGGAAATAATACAATTAAGGTAAAATGCAAGTCGCAAAGCGGTGATACAAGAACATACACTATCAATATAAACAGGCAGGCGGCATCTGCAAATAATGCAGGTGGCAATAATAATCAGAACAATAATAACCAAAATAATACAGATGTAAACATAACATCAGGTAAATACAGTATAGGTACTTATATTACAGGCATTGAGCCTGGAACCGGTGCAGCTGATTTTGTGAAGAATATAGCAGTATCAGCATCAGGTACTGTAAAGCTTCTGACAAGCTCAGGCTCAGAAAACGGCGGAAAGATTGCAACAGGCAATAAAGTGGCTGTTTATGATGCTTCAGGTAATCTGAAAAAGACATATGATATTGTTATATATGGAGATATCAATGGTGATGGTGCTGTAAATGCTCTTGATATGATTAAGCTCAACAGACATATTTTAGGAAAGGGAACACTCACAGGTGCTTATCTGGAGGCAGCTGATGCTAACAGAAAGCGTGATGGTGGAAATGCCCTTGATATGATAATCATGAACAGACACATACTGGGCAAATCAAAGATATCGCAGAATTAGAAATGTGAGGAAAGATATGAAGAAATTATTTGGATGTATATTATCACTTGTTGTGGCGGTGATGCTTGTTTTCACACCTGCCGAGCATGTATATGCGCAGGGACTTGGTCTCAGTGTCAGCTCAAGCTCTATAGCTGTTGGAAAAACAGTTAAGGTGACTGTTTCCATGCCGTCCGGATATTTTGGCACTGTAGTTATCTCAAGCTCTGACGAGGGAGTACTGAGTAACGGAGGGGATGGTGTGGCCAATATTGGTGACGCCGCAGGGTATCCCACGTCGCAGTCATTTTCATTTACGGCGAAGGCTGCAGGAAGCTGCACTATAAAGGCATATTGTACAGTTGTAGGAGATGCAGAGGGCAACGATGCCGGAGGTACAATTACCGGTGCCAGCACGAAGGTGACGGTAACAAGTGCTTCATCAAACAATGATTCAAACAGCAACAAGGATAACAAGGACAATTCCGGCAGCAATACCGGCAATGACAACAATGCGAATAAAGATAATGAAAACAAAGAGGAAAAGAAATCCTCAAATGCATCTCTTGGTTCGCTTGTTATCTCAGCAGGTACGCTTTCCCCTGAGTTTTCTGCTGCGACAAAGGATTACACAGCTACAGTAGATTACAGCTGTTCAAGCCTTGCGGTTACAGCAAATCCGGCTGATTCCAAGGCGAGTGTGACATCCGTCACAGGCAATGATTCACTTGAGGTTGGAGATAATACGGTCAGCGTTATTGTGACAGCAGAGGACGGCAGCACAAGCACATACAATATAGTTGTTACCAGAAGAGCCGAGGATGATCCGGAGAATGCAGATAAGCAGGATAACTGGAAGAAGTTCGATATAAATGGCACAGAGTGGACTATGGTAAATGACATTCCGGAGGATGTTGTTCCTGTAGGCTTTGAGCACTCAAAGACAGTGATTGACGGACTTGAATACAATACCCTTCATGGCACCTTTGGTGATATCACGCTTGTGTATTTACAGTCGGAAAGCGGCAATGGGCTTTTTGTATATGATGCAGCACAGAATGCAGCATATGAGTTTGTCCGTATCAATTCAGAGTCGCATTTTATAGTGGTTTTACTGCCTAAGGTGGATGATGTGCCTGAGGGATATAATGAGATATCGCTCTCCATAGAGGGCAAGGGTGTGGCAACAGCCTACCAGACCAAAGTCGAAAAAACCGATGATCAGACAAAGGATTTTTACCTCGTATACGCTATGAATGACAATGGTGAGAGTGGCTGGTACACATATGATAGCGTAGATGGCACATATATGAGAACCAAGCTCAGTACACCTACAGTGGCACAGGAGGAAAACGATACAACAAAGAGTGAGCTTGTCCCTGGAATTGCCAATAAATATCTTGTTTTAGCTGCAATACTGGTTCTTATTATCATTATTCTGTTACTGTTGCTTATTGTATCAGCTGTGAAAAACAGAAAATATAAGGCAATGGACTATCATGATGACGATGATGATGTAGATGATGCAGCAGAAGATGTATCAAATGAAGCTTTGGAAGAAACAACTGATGAAACTGCGGACGAGATAGCAGATGAGCTGGAAGAAGAGGTTACAGAAGAGTCGGTGGATGAAGTGGCAGGAGAAGCTGCAGAAGAGTCGGCAGGTGAAGCCGCAGAAGAAACAGCAGATGAAGCTGTAGAAGAGCCGGCAGATGAAGTCGCAGAAGAAACAGCGGAAGGTGCTGCAGATGAGCAAAAGATGGCTACGGATGAAAATATATCAAATGCATCCTATGTCGGAAGAACCGTAGAAATTACACCTGATTTTAAGAAAGCTGTTGAGAATGAAAACTCTGAGTTTGATTTAAAAGACGATTCAAGGCAGGAAAACGTTTCTGACACAGAAAACGATGCTGATGAGGATGCTTTAAAGAATCAGCTTCAAATGGCACTTGATGGCTTTGTCAATGAGGGAAATAAGCTGTCTGAGACTATAGACAGCAGTGTAAATGATGACAATGAAGATGACAGCGAGGATGATGATTTGCAGTTCATCGACTTAAATTAGTGAATATGACTGGAGGATATGACTTGAAACCATATACAAGTAAGGCTAAAAAAGCAATAGATTTGGCTACACGTATATCAAAGAAAATGAATTACAGCTATGTTGGAACAGAGCACATACTGGCTGGCCTTATAAAAGAGGGCACCGGTGTGGCAGCTGAGGTTCTAACAGCCTGCAATGTGGAATATGATAAGCTTATTTCGATGATTGAAGACCTGATTTCACCGGGGGATAACATCGAAGTGATGGACAGGGATGGCTATTCACCAAGGACACAGAGAGTATTGGAGCGTGCATCGGAGGAAGCCGATAGATTTGAGTGCAATGAGATAGGTACAGAACACTTGCTAATGGCTATAGTACTGCAGGGAGACTGTGCAGCTGCAAGACTTTTAAACACCATGGGTGTTAACAGTCAGAAGATGTTTATAGATATTCTTGGTGCGATGGGTGAGGATCCGTCTGCATACAGGGATTTGATGAAAAGCTACGGTACATCATACAATTCTGCGACGCCTGTATTAGATCAGTATTCCAGAGATTTGACAGATATGGCAGAGGCAGGGCTTCTTGACCCTGTTATAGGCAGAAAAAAGGAGATGGAGCGCGTTATCCAGATACTTTGCCGCCGTGGCAAAAACAATCCATGTCTGATTGGAGAGCCGGGAGTGGGCAAGACCGCTATAGTAGAAGGACTTGCACAGGATATAGTCAGTGGCAATGTTCCGGATATTCTTTTGGGAAAGAGACTGGTTTCCCTTGATATGTCCGGGCTTGTAGCTAAATCAAAGTATCGTGGTGAGTTTGAGGAGCGTATCAAGAAGGTGATAAGCGAGGTTTCAAATGCCAAAAATGTACTGCTTTTCATTGATGAGCTTCACACTATAATAGGTGCAGGAGGAGCAGAAGGCTCGTTAGATGCATCTAACATATTAAAGCCTGCGCTTGCCAGAGGCGAGGTACAGGTAATCGGCGCCACTACCATAGAAGAGTACCGCAAATACGTGGAAAAGGATGCTGCGCTTGAGCGCCGTTTCCAGCCGGTGATGGTTGAGGAGCCGGGTGCGGATGAGACAATAGAGATACTCACAGGATTAAAGGGAATCTATGAAAAGCATCATGGTGTCATCATAACAGATGAGGGTGTGAAAGCAGCAGTAAATCTTTCTGCACGATATATAAATGACAGATTTTTACCTGATAAGGCGATAGACCTGATGGATGAAGCGGCAGCCAGGATAAGGCTTAAGAATCTGACATCATCTGAAGAGCTGCTTGCTCTGAAAAAAGAGATAACAGATAAGCAGAACCGGGTGGAAAATGCTTTATCGAAAGGAGATCTCGCAGCTGCCGGCGCGCTTATGTCAGAAAAGGAAGTACTTGAAAATAAACAGCAGAAGCTTATGAGAAAGAATCGTCGCACAGGAGCCAAAAACCAGCCTGTAGTCGGCGAAAATGAGATAGCGGATGTAGTATCGGGATGGACCAAAATACCTGTAAATAAGCTTACAGAGTCAGAGGCAGGACGACTTGCAAAGCTTGAACAGATACTTCACAAGCGTGTAATAGGACAGGAGGAGGCTGTTTCTGCTGTCGCAAAGGCAGTCAGACGAGGCCGTGTTGGTTTAAAGGATCCTAAGAAGCCGATTGGCTCATTCCTGTTTTTGGGACCGACAGGAGTAGGTAAGACGGAGGTGTCAAAGGCGCTTGCTGAGGCTGTCTTTGGCAAAGAAGATGCCATGATACGTGTTGACATGTCAGAGTACATGGAAAAGCATAGTGTTTCAAAGATGATTGGTTCACCACCGGGATATGTGGGCCATGAGGAGGGCGGACAGCTCTCAGAGAAGGTCAGACGCAATCCTTTTTCTGTTATACTGTTTGATGAGATAGAAAAAGCACATCCTGATGTGTTCAATATACTTTTACAGGTGCTTGATGATGGTAGAATCACTGATTCACAGGGGCGCACGGTTGATTTCAAGAATACAATAATCATCATGACATCAAATGCAGGAGCTTCTTCTATTATAGAACCAAAGCGCCTTGGCTTTGGCGCTGGTGAGGATGAAAAGCAGGATCACGAGCGTATGAAGAACAGTGTCATGGAGGAGGTCCGCCGTATATTTAAACCTGAGTTTTTGAACCGAATCGACGAGACTATTGTATTTAGAGCTCTCAACAAGGATGACATGAAGCATATAGTGACACTTCTTGTAAAGGAGCTTAAGAAACGCTGTAAAGAACAGCTTGATATAGAGCTCACAGTGCGCGACAGTGCAAAATCCTTTATCGTGGACAAAGCCTATGACAGAAAATATGGCGCAAGACCTCTTAAACGAAAACTTCAGGAGGAGATTGAAGACCGTATGTCAGAGGATATTATTACCGGCAAAATTAAGCGCGGCGATAAGGTAATAATTTCTACGAAAAACAAACAAATTTCATTGACTGTTGAGTAGAATTGGATTTATAATTAATATATCAATATAGCTACGGGAGGATAAAAATGGCTGTAATAAGTGAATTAATCCGTACTGAGGAAAACGGAAAGCTCAGCTTCGGAGATTATACATTGGCTGCAAAGGCAAAGCTTGACAATTTTGAGAAGGATGGAGATATCTACAAGGTAAAGACCTTTAAGGAGATTACAAAGCTCGAAAGAAACGGACTCTTTGTATACGAGTCTGTTCCGGGAACAGCGGTTATGGATTTCGAGGAGACTGCTGATACAGTGACATTTACTGTGGAGGGACCTGAGGATGCTCAGATTACTCTTGGCCTTGAAGAGGAGACAGAGTACGAAATTGATATAGCTGGAGCTGTTGCAGGTACTATGAAGACAAATCTCGGCGGCAAGCTCAGTTTAAGCGTAGAGCTTGAGGGTGTTGATTCAGTCGATATCAAAGTATCAAGAAAATAGAGCATATTTTTAGCCCGGTGAAAGCCGGGCTTTTTGTATTTTATAAAGGAGAACAATATGGCAAAAGGAAAGACCTCTGTATTTTTCTGCCAGGAATGTGGTTATGAATCGGCAAAATGGATGGGACAGTGCCCGGCCTGTAAGGAATGGAATACATTTGTAGAGGAAACCGTAGATAAAAAGTCGATAAGCTCGTCGGGAAAAGTAAAAAAAGAATCAAAGGCGGCACAGGTTCTGCCTCTTTCGGCAGTAAAAAGCGAGAAAGAGGAGCGTATAGTGACAGGTATAGCCGAGTTTGACAGAGTGCTTGGTGGAGGAATTGTGAGGGGGTCACTTGTGCTTGTGGGAGGAGATCCGGGTATAGGAAAATCCACGCTTCTACTTCAGGTATGCAGGGAACTTTCACAAAAAAAGGTGCCATTACTTTATGTGTCAGGTGAGGAATCCCTGCATCAGATAAAGATGCGTGCCGACAGACTTGGTGATTTTACGGATTCACTGGAGCTTTTATGTGAGACAAGTCTTGATATAGCAAAGGACGTGATTCAACGAAAAAAACCGGAGGTTGTTGTAATAGATTCCATCCAGACTATGTACAATGAGGAGATAGCGTCGGCACCGGGCAGTGTCTCACAGGTCAGGGAGACAACCGGAGTGCTTATGCAGCTTGCAAAGACTCTGGGTATTTCTGTTTTTATAGTAGGACATGTGACAAAGGATGGTGCGGTTGCGGGGCCGAGGACGTTAGAGCATATGGTTGATACTGTGCTTTATTTTGAGGGTGACAGGTATGAGTCGTACAGGATACTTAGAGGTGTTAAGAACAGATTTGGTTCGACCAATGAGATAGGCGTATTTGAAATGAAGGCGGAGGGACTTGTTGAGGTGGAAAATCCGTCGGAGTATATGCTTAGCGGTAAGCCCGAGGGAGCATCAGGATCAATTGTCACATGTTCCATAGAGGGAAGCCGTCCGATACTTCTCGAGATACAGGCTCTTGTATGTCACAGCTTTTTTAATAATCCAAGGCGTACAGCAAATGGTACAGATTATAATAAAGTAAATCTACTCATGGCGGTCCTTGAAAAAAGAGCCAACCTGTCACTGTCAGACTGTGACGCTTATGTGAATATAGCAGGCGGTATAAGGATGAACGAACCGGCGATAGACCTTGGGATAGTGCTTGCAATCGCATCAAGCAAAAAGGATATTATAGTGCGTGAGGATACCATATGCTTTGGAGAGGTGGGCTTAAGCGGAGAGGTGCGCGGAGTTACCATGTCCGAGCAGCGTGTTGCTGAGGCAAAGAAGCTTGGCTTTAAAAAGTGTATTGTTCCCAAAGTGTGTCTTGCAGGAGTGTCGCATATTAGTGGAATTGAGATTGTCGGTGTGGCAAATATCAAGGAAGCAATAGAGGCTGTCAGATAGTAATTGTGAGAATTGCATATAATAAACAGACAATTTAGAAAATTTGTGTTTTTTAAGATAGTTTTACTACTTTAATTAATTGCAGTAAATCCGTTGACATATGTGTGTCGGGATGATATTATATCAAAGCTGACTCGCGGGACACATTGAGTTGTAGAGCTTGTGAGTTACATTTTACAGACATGACTTTATAGATACTGCTTTGAAAATAAGTTGAAAAAGTTATGAAAAAAGTTCTTGACAAATGAAAAACATTTTGATAGAATAAACAGGCTGTCGCAAGACAGAGAACTTAAAACAGAGTTCAAAAAAATAAAAAAGTGCTTGACAAACGAACGGCGATTTGATAAAATAATCAAGCTGTCGCAAGAGAGCAAAACAAAGAACATTGATAA
>OLVZ01002020.1_pt1 | contig 16012 bp, 16 predicted proteins | sample 1673341 | NCBI WGS metagenome assembly OLVZ01 (sample SAMEA3178944, study PRJEB25190) | human gut metagenome | biome: human gut; feature: human-associated habitat; material: faeces | place: Austria | collected 2013 | reverse complement strand
GGCCGCTCGCGGCCGGGGGACTTTATTGTCAAAAAAGGCCGTCGAGGGCCTTTTTGGCAGTCTCTGGGCGCGAACCCGTAGGTTCGCGCCCGGTTTTCAGCGTTCGGGGCGTGGTCAATATATCAGCGGCCGCTTTTCGCGGCGGCGGCGCTGCGTGGAGTCCGGCAGCTCGACCAGGATGATGTCGTCGCCCAGGCGGGTTATGCAGCCCCAGGGGATGACGTAGTCGTCGTCGCGGCCGAGCAGCCCTCCGGCGCGCCCTGCGCCGGGCACGATAAGCGCGCAGATCTGGCCGCTGCACGAGTCGAACTCGGCGTCGCAGACGTAGCCCAGCCTGGCGCCGCTTTTCAAATCAATGACCTCTTTGCTGCGCAGGTCGGAAAAAAGGCAATTCATGCTCATCACCCCTTAGAGCATATGCCCGCGCGCAGCGCGTTATGCAAGGCGCAGCTCGCACACCCTCAGCACGCCCAGCGCGAGCAGGGCGGCCAGCCGCAGCCGCTTCGCCCGCGGCAGGCAGGCGTACTTCTCTGGCAGGCGCGTGAACGCCTCCAGCCCGGAGACGCCCTCCCAGCGCTCCACGGCGCCGGAGCGCGGCAGGTAGGAGCGTATGCCCATCGAGGACGAGAACAGCCGCGCCGGGGCGCCCAGGGCGTCAAAGCCCACCCTCGCACCCGGGAAAGTCCGCGCCAGGGCGCTTATCAGCGCGCAGTTTTCGTCCAGCGTGAGGTGGCAGCTCAGCCCGCTCATTACGATGTACACACCCTCCGCGGGGTCTATGCCCTCGAAGCGCGGCAGCCCCAGCGCGTCGGCGGCGACGTACTCCTCGCGCTCGCGCGCGGGCAGGAGCTTTTCGCGCAGCGCCATGGCCTCGGGCAAGTCCGCGTAGATGCGCCGGCAGCAGCCGTTGTCCACGCGGCGCAAGAGCGTGTCAAGCCCGCAGCCTAAGTCTATCAGCACGGCGCGCGGGTGGGACGCAAGGTACGCCTCGAGCCGCGAGGCGAGCATGTCCTGGCGCAGCGCGTAGAGCAGCGGCTCGCTCTGCCTGGCGGCGGTGAAGTCGGCGCGGAGGCGCGACACCGTCTCGGCGTCGTCCTCTCCGACGCCGAGCTGCGGGTACAAGACCCGGCACTGCGCCCGGCACCAGAGCGGGATGACCATCGAGGAGACGGGCGAGCCGCGCTCTATCACTGGCATGTCAGCCACGTCCCGCCACTCCTTTCAGCGTGCTGCACCGCAGCAGGTCATATTCGCGCAAAAACGCGCCAGGCTCCGCCCCACATTCGATGCTGGCGAGGAAGATGCGCGCGCAGGCCTCGGCGTCGCTCCCCGCGTCGTGATGGTCAAGCTCTATGCCCAGCGCGGCCGAGAGCGTGTCCAGCTTGTGGTTCGGCAGGGAGGGGAAGGCCTGCCTGGCCATGCGCACGGTGTCTATGTACGGCGCGCGCTCGCGCCAGCGTATGCCGTAGGCGCGCAGGCACTTGGAGAGCACCGCCATGTCAAAGGGCGCGTTGTGCGCCACCAGCACGCCCTCGGAGAAGACCGCCTCCAGCTCGTCGCGCCACAGCTCGGCAAAGCACGGCGAGCCATAGGTCGCCTCCGGCGTGATGCCGTGCAGCATGACGTTGAAGGCCGCAAAGTCGCACTCGGGGTTCACCAGACGCACAAAGCTCTCGGTTATCCGCCCGTTTTCCACCACGCTGACGCCTATCTGGCACATCCGGTCGTTGCGGGAGTTGGGCGTCTCCGTGTCAAAGACGACGTAGCGGCTCATGCGTGCGCGTCCTCGGCTATCAGGTCGCTGTGGTACTCGATCCTGCCCTCGAGCACGTCGCGGTAGAAGCTCTCCTTCCAGGCGATGAAGACCAGGCTGTCCTGGAGCTCGGCCATGCGCGCGTGCAGCGAGCGCTTGTAGCTCTCCAGCAGCTCCATGCGCTGGGGTATAGTGCTCTGCCCCTGCAAGCACAGCGCCAGGTACTCCTTCATCTCCTGTATGCTCATCCCGCAGCGCTTGAGACAGGCCAGGGAGCGTATCCAGTTCACGTCGTGCTCGTCAAAGACGCGGTAGTTGTTCGCCGCTCGCTTGACGTTGGGGACAAGCCCCTCGTTGCAGTAGAACTTCAGCGCCTCGTAGCTCATGCCCGTGGCCTCGCAGCACTGCTTCATAGTTAACAAATTGTTCATAGTTACACCTCTTGACTCGGTAGTTGCTACCGGGTCTATATTATAACCGTAAGGAAAACAAAAGGCAAGCGTTTACCCGAATTTCAAGGAGGCACACAACAATGAGCGAACTGTTCACCTATCGCACGGCGGAGGAGGTCGCCGCCGAGAGCACGCACAACGATAACCCCTTCGGCCTGGTCTACTCCGGAGCCATCACCGAGAACGTCCCCGGCAAGGTCAACATCATACCCATCAGCTATATGCCGGACGGGCTCAGGCTCGTCGCCAACGTCTACGTCCCGGCGGGCTATGACAAGGACGCGGAGAAGAAGTACGCCGGCGTCGTCGTGGCTCACCCGAACGTCGGTGTAAAGGAGCAGGTGGCCGGGCTCTACGCCCAGCGCCTGGCCGAGAACGGCTATGTCGCCCTCGCCTTTGACGCGGCGTATCAGGGTCACAGCGGCGGCGAGCCGCGCAACACGGACAAGCCCGCGCACAGGATCGAGGACATCCACCGCGCCTGCGACATCATCCGCGTGTTCCCGGGCGTAGACCCCGAGCGCGTCGGCGTCCTCGGCATCTGCGGTGGCGGCGGATACACCATCAAGGCCGCGCAGACCGACAAGCGCTTCAAGGCCGTGGCCACGCTGAGCATGTTCAACACCGGCGTCGTGCGCCGCAACGGCTTCCTCGACAGCGCCACGGCAACCATACAGCAGCGCCTGCGCGAGGCCTGCGAGGCGCGCGAGCTGGAGCTGAGCGGCAAGGAAGTGCGCTACACCGCCAATATGTGCGAGATGCCCGAGTCTGAGGCCGACAAGCTGCCCTACGACCTCTACCGCGACGGCTACTATTACTACGGCAAGACCCACGCTCACCCGTGCAGCAGCTTTGCCTATACGGTCAGCAGCAACGTCGACCTCATGAGCTTCGACGCCGTGCAGGGCGCGGAGCTGATCGACGCCCCGCTGCTGATGATAGCCGGCAAGAGCGCCGACACGCTGTACATGACCGAGCACGTCTTCGCCGCCGCCACCGGCACGGGCGACAAGGAGCTGTACCTCGTCCCCGGCGCAACACACATCCAGACCTACTGGGTGCCGGAGTACGTGGAGCAGATCACGGACAAGCTAGTCGAGTTCTTCGGCGCCAAGCTGTAAGCCCCACGAAAAGGAACCACCCGCGCCGCTTTTGCGGCGCGGGTGGTTTGTTTATTTCCAGTGCAGCGTCTTCAGATACGCCTTGGTCTCGTCGGGGATGCGGCGGGATTCTATGGATTTTTGTATGGCTTTGTTGTGTGTCCAGCGGCTGAGGCGGCGGTTTTCTATGTACGGCAGCGCGGCCTCGGGCTGCTTGGCCAGAGCCGTGGCGAAGTACCAGGCGACCATCATGTTGACGTAGTACTCCTCGCAGCAGCGCTCCGCCACCGCCTCGAGCTGAGCCGGCTCGAAGCCCTCGTCCAGATAGAAGCTCATAAGCACGCCTATGCCGAAGCGCACGGTGTAGCTGTGGCTGCTGTCAAGCCATCGGCGCACGTGCGCGGCCAGCTCCGGCGGGCGGGACTTGAAGCTGCGCGGGCTGATAAGGTCGCACACCGCCCAGTTGTCCACATAGGGCAAAAAGGCGTCAAGCGCGGAAACCGTCGCGCCGAAGTCCTTTATGTCGTTTATCAGCAGACCGTGCAGGCAGTTTTCGTCGTAGTATTCGTGCGGCAGCGCGGCCATGAACTCCTGCGCCTCGGCCGAGCCGCGCAGCTCCCGCGCGAGCTTGCGCAGTGCGGGCACACGCACGCCGAGGATGGTTTCCGGGGAAATGTTCGGTATCAGCCCCGCATGAAAATCCCTGTAGGTCGGGTCGGAAAGCTCCGATAAACGCTGAAATATGGCGTCACTTCTCACGTCTGACCCTCCTCTTGCGCTTGGCGCGCCGGGCGGCGCGTATCTGCTTCATGCCCTGGCGGGTGATTACGATGGTGGGATCCTTGCGGTTGGCCGTGTTCCAGCTCTCCAGCGCGAAGAAGACTATGGCCTCGCCCACCAGCGCGAAGAACGCCCACAGCGCCAGGTTGTCATCCAGCAGGTGGATGAACATGAAGTCGGTCACGCACACCCAGTAGAACAGGCTGGTCAGCGTGACGAAGACATAGCTTATCGCGCCCGGGATGCTCAGCCGCTCGGGGTACTTGTTCATGGTGTAGCGGTTGTAAAAGAGCGGGATGTCCGTGCGGATGAAGCTGTTCCAGCCGACGTATTCGGGTATCAGCAGCCGCGCCAGGCGCGCGTTCTTTATCGTGATATAGCCCTTGATACGGTCGGCGCCGGTCCACCAGGCGCTGTTGCGGCATATCGAGAAGCCGCACAGCCAGGGCGGTATCGTGACGAACAGCAGCCAGATAAGCCCGGCGCCTATCGCCATCCCGACGCCCCGCAGGAATATCATAAAAGCACCCATGTATAAACCTCCGTAGTATACCCGCGCGGGTCACTTCACCAGCGCGTAATCGTGCGCCTCGGCTATCCAGCCGAGCAGCTCGCCGTCTATCTCCGACAAGTCCGACACTATGACGTGGTGCGTCCAGCGGCCGGGGTACGGCTCGCTCGCGGCGAGGATGCGCGGCGAGCTCACCTCGCGGTGCAGCCCGAAGCTCACGATGATGAACACCTCCGGGCAGCGCCTGCCCATGCGCCGCGTGGACACAAAGGCAAAGCCGTAGCGCGCCTTGAAGGTGATCTGAGTCTTGGCAACGCGTATTTCCACCTCCGGCCAGCGCTCCGTCAGCTCCTCGCGCAGCTTGGCGTACAGCGCGAGCACCCCGGCGTGCCCGGTGAAGAACAGCAGCTCGTCCTGAGTCATATGATCGCCGCCTTTCGCCCCTATTGTGCCGCAAAAGACCGCGCGTGTCAAGATAGGCGGGGCATTTCGCGCCTATTGCAAAGCACGCGCCGCCGTGCTATAATCGTCCGGCGGGATATGTTGTATTCCGCCGGGTGAACACCTGCCGTATGCGAGGCTACTTGCATACGGTCTATTTTTGCCCTGTTCCATTCAATATCAGGAGGTGACGTTGTGGCGAAGGATAAACTGCGGCCCTACGGCGGCATAGCGCGCGAGCTTATCGGCTTCAGCATGCCGCTCATACTCAGCGGGGTCTTGCAGCAGCTGTACAACTGGGTCGACGCCTTTATCGTAGGTCACGTCGAGGGTCAGCTTGCAATGGGCTCCGTCGGCGCGACCACCGCGTGCGTCAACCTCTTTCTCGCGGTCATGATGGGCTTCACCGTCGGACTGAACGTCCTCATGGCTCAGCGCCACGGCGCGGGCGAGGACGAAAAGGTGCCGCGCATACTCTCGTCGTTCTCGGTCATACTCTGCGCGGTCTTCGTGGTCGTGGGCGCCCTGGGCTACTTCTTCGCCGGGGAGCTGCTCGCGCTGCTGGACACGACCTCCGACATGATGGAGCTGTCCACGGAGTACCTGTCCGTCATCTTCCTCGGTATGCCATTCCTGGCGGTGTACAACGTCTACTCCGCCGCGCTGCGCGCGCTGGGGGACAGCCGCGCGCCGTTTTTCTCCGTGCTGGTGTCCTCGGCTGTGAACGTGGCGCTGGACATACTCCTGGTGGCGATCATCCCCTGGGGCGTGCGCGGCGCGGCGATTGCCACGGTGTTCTCACAGGCGGCGATGACGGTGTTCATGATCGCCTACGCCGCGAAGAAGCACCCCTTGCTGCGCTTCGCCAGGCCGAGCCGGGAGGACTCCGCCCTCATCCGCGAGGGCTTCGCCTTCGGCCTGCCGCCCATGATACAGCAGAGCATCAGCGCCGCGGGCAGCCTGATGCTGCAGAGCTTCATGAACGGCTTCGGCTCCGACACCGTCACGGCCATCACCACGGCGTACCGCGTGGACACGATAATACTCCTGCCCATAATCAACCTCGGCTCGGCCATATCCACACTGACGGCGCAGAGCTACGGCTCGGGCGACAAGGCGCGCGCAAGGCGGATACTGTACATCGGCCTGGTCATGATGGCAGCGGCCTCGCTGGTGCTGACCGGACTCATAATCCCCACCGGCGGGTGGCTGATAGCCATCTTCGGCGCGGGCGAGACGGTGGTCGGCATAGGGCAGCGGTTCTTCTGGGGCATAGCCCCGTTCTACATCGTCTACGGCTTCGTGAACGCCATACGCGGCAGCCTCGAGGGCTTCGGCGACCTGGTGTACTCCAGCGCGGCCGCGATAATCGCGCTCGCGGTGCGCATAGCGGCGTCCTACGCCATGAAGGGCGTGTTCGGCGACCTCACCATAGCCTACGCCGAGGCGCTGAGCTGGGCGCTGATGCTGCTGCTGTACGCCGCGCGGCTGATGCAGCGGCGGATAAGTGAGAAAAATAATAAGGTACCTGAAGAAAAGGCTTGACAAAATTATAAGGCACCTTTATAATCGATAATGCAAGGTACCTTATAATTTGCTTGAAGGAGGGAGCGCAATGGAGGAATTCGACTCCACGCTGCTGGAGCAGTATTTCCGCCTCCACCGTCTGCTGATGCACGGCCTGCACGAGCGGCGCGGCTGCGCCAGGACGGCGTACAGCGGTCAGGGGCGCGTGCTCAAGCTGCTGCGCATAAAGCCCGAGATCAGTCAGCGCGAAATGGCGGAGATACTCGGCATACGTCCCCAGTCCCTGGGCGAGACGCTCAACCGCCTGGAGGCGGCGGGATACATCGAGCGCAGGACCCGCGAGGATGACAGGCGCAGCCTGATCGTGTGCCTCACGGATGCCGGCGCCGAGGCCGCCCGGGATGAGAGAGGGCAGTCGTCCGGCGACGACGGCCTGTTCGACTGCCTGAGCGCGGCCGAGCGCTCGCAGCTGGCGGCGCTGTTGGCCAAGGTCACGGCCTCGCTGGAGAGCAGGCTGCCGCCACCGCCTCCGCCCCCGGAGCACGGCCCGCACGAGCACGGCTGCCACGGCGGACGCGGCGGACATCACGGCGGGCAAGGCTGCTGCCGCCATACCCGCGGAGAAGATTGAATAAAGCGTAATGCGCCCCGTTTACCGGGGCGCATTACGCTTTTACTGTATGTCGGGGCAAAACTCCGCCGTCATGGCGAAGACTTCTGTGAACTCCTCTGCGTTAAGCCGCGCCGGCGAAGCTCCAGCTCAGGTGCGTGTGGTCCGTGCCGGCGTCGGAGCGGATGGTGCCGAGGTAGACGGGTATCATGTAGCCGTGGCCGTCCCAGCCGGAGGCCAGGGTCTCGTCCCAATCGATGAGGTCGCCGCGCCCGGCGAAGTAGAGCGTGTTGACCCGGGCGTAGAACCCGGCCAGCTCCGCGGCGTTCTCCGCGCCGCCCAGCGCGTCCAGCCCCTGAGCCACGGCGGTGTCGTAGAAAAAGCCCTCTGAATACGCGGCGAAGTCCAGGAGATTTTCGTCGTCCAAGCCCTGCTCCGACGCCCAGACGGAGACGTCCACGCTCTCGGTGGAGTAGTCGCAGCCGTCCGCGGAGACGGTCAGGAGGCCGTACTGGTTCGGGTTCACGGCCAGGGAGGAGGTGACGATCTCTCTCAATCCCTCGTACTCGTAGGTGTGCTGCAGGTGGATGTGCCCGGCGAGGGTGCACAGCACGCCGTACTCGGTGTACAGCGAGTGGAGCGCTCCGCCGTTGCCGATGAGGTATCCGTCGGTAAAGAGCGGGTTGTGCGCGTAGAGGTTCTGGTGGCTGACGGCTATCACGCGCTCGCCGGCGGCCTTGGCCTCGGCCAGCTGGGCTTCCAGCCACTCGAGGGTGCCGTCTCGTACCCAGCCGGGGTCGGAGCGGGTGTTCACGTCCAGCATGACCAGCCTCAGCCCGGGCGCGAGCCGTGCGGTGTAGCTCAGCGACGCGCTGTCGCGGGAGATGGTCTCGGAGTAGCCGAAGTCGGCGTAAATATCGGTAAACTCGCTCTCCGACGGGCTGTCCGTCAGCTCGTAGCCGCCGCCGGAGAACTTGGCGGCCATGGAGTTCAGCATGTCGTGGTTGCCGGGCATGACGTACACAGGCACTCCCGCGGCCTCTATCTCCGCGAGTATGCCCGCAAGAGCCTCGTGGCTGAGCGTCTCGCCGTTGAACGTGAGGTCGCCGGACAGTATCAGCGCGTCCGGCTGCTCGCGCGCGATCTGCGCGGCGAAGGCGCGCACCAGCTCATCTATGTACAGCATTACCTTGCCGTCGGCGTCTGTGACCAGCTCAGTGAAAAACTCCCCGTTGTCGGTGAGCGACGGCGCTATGTAGTGCAGATCCGTCGCGACGGCGACGGTCACGTTGCGCTGCTCCGGCTCGTCGTTGGCGGGCGAGATAAGGGCAAAGGTGCCTATGAGTATCACCGACGCGAGCAGGAGGAATATGATGCGTTCTTTCATAAAATTCACTCCCCGCTGCCAATTTTATGGCAGACGGGGAGTTTTGTAAAGGGTGAGAAATAACATTGCGGAAACATCCTGCAAACACCGCGCTAACCGCCCGGCGCCAGAATAAAAGCGAAATCTTAAACCGAGGTGAACGAACGTGGCCACATTCCACGACATATACGAGACGGTCAGGCGCAGCGAGAAAAAGACGCTTATCCGCGCGTCCGGCTCCACGAGGGAGGGCGGCGGAGAGAAAGTGCGCGCCGGGCAGAGCTATCTCTACAAGCTGCGCGGCATGGAGAGCGAGGTCATCGAGCTGCGCCTGCGCGAGAAGGTGTCCGGCTCCTTTTTGAACCAGGCGCTGCTGAGCGCCCTGCCGCGCTATCCGTACTTCAATACGCGCCTTATAGAGCTGGACGGCGACTTCTACATCGTCCAGAACCCGCAGTCGATGGTCGCGCGCCGGACGCGCGAGCTGGCCAGGCTGGGGCACGTGAGCTGCGGCGGGCACCTGGTTGACATAACATACTACGACCGCTCCATATTCTTCTCCTTCCACCACGCGCTGTGCGACGGGCGGGGCGTCAAGCCGTTTATCGAGACGCTGATGTACTGCTACTTCCGGCTGAAACACGGCGTCACGGCGGTCCCGGCGGCTGCTGAACCTCCGGCGCGACAGGGACTACTGCCGCCGTCAGGCCAACGGTTTCATCGGCCTCTTTGACAGGCTGGACGAGCGCGGCTCATACGAGGTCAAGCGCGAGATGATGGGCTTCTTCGAGGGCATGGGTCTGAACACCTATGTCGTCAGCTACCTCGGCCGGTTCAATTTCGGCGACGGCGCGAAGTACGTGAGCGAGGCGCACCTCTACAACTCCGGCACCTCCGGCCTGGGCATAAACATGCTCTGCGCGGGGGAGCGCTTCACGCTGGACTTCAAGCAGAGCTTCCCCTCGGACAAGTACGTGCTCGCCTTCACAGCCGGGCTTGAGGAGCTGGGCGTGCCGTATTCGGTGGGGGAGCGCATACCCTTCACCACTCCGTGCGACAGCATAATGGCCCGCGGGTGAAAAATCCCCGGCTCGCGCAGGCGAGCCGGGGATTTGGTTTACAGCCCAAAGAGGTTTAGCAGCTTATCCCAGAAGGACTGCTCCTCGGCGGCGGGCTCCGGGGGCGCGACCTCCGCCGGGGCGGAGATCTCCTCGGTCTGGATGACGAACTGCACGGCGCGGATAGTGCCGTTGCGAGAGTCCACGAAGCTCACGGGCGCCTCCATGCTGCCGCCTATGTCGGCCAGGAGGCTGTCTATCTCGGCCTGGACGTCCAGGGAGCTGGTCTCGCTGTTGAGCGCGCTGGCGCCGTTGGCCATGCTCTGCGCGCCGTTGGCCAGCTCGGCCACGCCGCTGTACAGCTCGGCCGCGCCCGCGCTCAGCTCGCCGGAGCCGGACAGCAGCTCGCTGCTGCCCTCGGCCAGGGCGGAGACGCCGCTCATGACGCTGCCGAAGCCGTCCACCAGCTGAGCCACGCCGGCGGTGTAGGCGTCGACTCCGTAGGCCAGCTCCGCACTGCCGTCAGTGAGCTGGGCGATGGCGGTTTGAAGCTGCACCAGCTGGCTGAGCAGACCGGAGACGGTGGAGCTGAGTTCGATGACAGCACTGTTGAATTCCGAGCAGCCCGCGCTGAGCTCCCCTAGCCCCGAGACAAGCGCGTCGGCTTCAGTACCAACCGCAGTAATATATAGCGAGACACCGTTTAGCATGGAGGCGTTACCATTTAACAGAGCCACAAGGTCGTTGTATGCCTGACCCATATTGACAGACTCAAAAAGGCTCGCATATTGAGATAGTTCATTTATGGCTTCAAGATTTGCTTGCGCCAACCCGCTTAGAGTATACGTACTGCCGTTAGCGGCAAGCGCCGAATCCAGAGCGCTTGTGCTCAGAGCGTTCCGCAGCGCCACGGCTCCATCATACGCTCTCTGAGCACCGTCGGCCAAAGCCTGAGCAGATGTAACGAGAAGCTCTATCTGGCTTGTATCCACGTCCAGCGCGTCCAGCGCGGCTTCGACCTGAGCCAGGCCGGAGTAGACCTGTCCGGCGCCGCTTGTGAGGTCGCCGGAGCTGGCGTACAGCTCGTTGAGCCCGTCGCGCATGACTATGAGGCCGTCCTGCAGCTCGGCCACGCCGGCGTCCAGCTCGGCGATGCCGCTTTGCAGGCTCTCGGAGCCGTCCAGCAGTCCGGACGCGCCCGTCTGTAGCTCCTGACTGCCGGAGTAGAGGGCGCTTGCGCCGCTGTTGAGCCGGCCGGCCGCGTCGACCAGCTGACCCACCTGGTCTTTTATCCCGTCTGAGTTGACGTCGACGTTGAGGTTGAGGTGTATGCCGTTGATGCTCACGGCTGGCAGGGAGAAGTTCTCCGCCGTCGCGGTGATCAGCGTGTCTATGCCCTCGCCGGGCAGGAGCGTGTACGTCAGCTGCCGGTCTGCGCCAACGGCGGCGACGGTGGCATCGGGCGCGGAGATGTCGCCGAACACGTCGCCGGGCAGCGTGAAGCTGGCCTGGAGCGCGTAGTCGTCGTAGAACGTGCCGGTGCACTCCTCGTTTTGCGTAACGGTGAAGCGTATCTCCGCCTCGCCGCTCTTGCCGGCTATCTCCTCCGCCGTGACGGCCTTGCCGTCGAGCTTGTAGGTCAGCGAGATGTCCCAGGGCAGCTCGACCTTTTTCAGCCCGCCCTGGTAGTAGATGCGCTTGGCGTCGGTTGTTATGTTAACTACGCCGCCCTTGTACTCGATTTCGTCGCCGGTGTTGAGCACGCGGACGCTGTCGTAGTCGCCGTAGTCGGTTATCTCCCCGCCGGGGAAGCTGTTGACCGCGTAGGCGCTGACCAGCTCGCCCGAGGCGTCGAGCGTGACGTAGATGACCTCCTCCTTCTCGGAGGGCTCGCCGTCTCCGGCGGCGGTGGTCTCGCCGGGGGCGGCGGACGGCTCCGCGGCCGCGGCGTCTGCCGCCGTGCCGCCGCTCGCGGCGAGGGCGGGGACGGTCGTGCTCAAAATGAGGAGCGCGGCGAGAAGGATTGCGGTTGTGCGTTTACTGGTTTTCATGAGCCTTGACCTCCCTGGCAGAGTAGAAGTTTGCGTGCAGTGTGGTGCGGCGTACGATGCCGTCGCACAGGTAGAGGAACCCCGGCAGGACAAAGAGCACTATCGTGAGGCTCAGCAGGCTGCCTATGCCGAGGAAGAAGCCCAGCTGCGAGATTATGCCGTGGTTGGACACAAAGCCGAGCAGCAGTCCCACGACTATGATCGCGCTGCCGGAGGTGGACACCGAGAGCGTCACGGCGCTGACCGTGCTCACCACGGCCTCGCGCTTGGGCATACTTGTGCGGAACTCCAGGTACCGGTCGGCGAACAGTATCGCGTAGTCCACCGTTGCGCCGAGCTGTATGGAGCTGACGATAAGGTAGGATATGTAGAATACCGGCGTGCCCCGGAAATAGGGGATGGACATGTTTATCCAGATGGCCGTTTCGATGCTGAGCACGAGGATTATGGGCAGGCTCAGCGACTTGAAGGAGAACAGCAGCACGATGAACACCGCGCCTATGGCTATCAGGTTGACCTTGACGGTGTCTGCGGTTATCGTGTCCATGAGGTCGTAGGTGCTGACGCCGTCGCCGGCGAGGTAGTATTCGCCGGGGTACAGCTCATCGAGCGCCGCGCGCACCTCCTCGACCAGGTCAAAGGTCTGGCGGCTCTCCGAGGCGGCGTCGACGGTGATGACGAAGCGGCTGTAATTGTCGCTCACCAGCAGGCTCAGCGTGCCGGCATCCAGGTACTCCATGGGTATCTCTGCGCCGACCGTGTCCACGTAGCTCAGCACGCTTGTGACGGCCGGTATCTCGTGCAGAGCGGCCGACAGCGCGCTCTGCCTGGCCAGGTCGCCGTTGGGCACCATTGCGACCCAGGTGTCGCTCTCGCCGAAGACCTCCTCTATGGCGGCCGTGTCCTGCCCGTACTGGGTCTCGGCGCCGTAGATGTGCGCGCTGCCGTAGTAATAGCTGTTCTGGTTGGACGCCAGGTAGGAGGGGATCATGATGAGCGCGAAGACGCAGAGCATAGGTATCATCACGCGGTATATAAAGCGCCCGAATTTGTCAAAGCGGGGCAGGAAAGGCCGGTGGCGCGTTTTGAGCATCAGCTTGTAGGTGACGAGTATGAGCGCCGGCTCAAAGATGAACACGGTTATCATGCTTATCGCTATGCCCTTGGCCAGCGCAAGTCCCAGGTCGGGACCTAACCCGAAGCGCATGAACACCAGCGCCAGGAAGCCTATGACCGTCGTGAGGCCGCTGGACATGATGCTCATAGTGGACTTGCACAGCGCGTCGACCATGGCCTCGCGCGGGTCGGACAGTTCCTCCAGCCGTTCCGAGAAGCGGTGTATCAGGAACACCGAGTAGTCGAGCGTGCACGCCAGCTGCAGCACGCTGCCCGCGGCGTTGGTGACAAAGCTTATCTCGCCGAAGATGAGGTTCGTGCCGCCGTTTATGACGGTCGCCGCGCCGATGCCTATGAGCACGATCCACGGCTCGGCCCAGCTCGTGGTCGTCAAGGTGAGTATGAAGAAGACGAACAGCACGGATATGACCGTTATGAGCCGCACCTCGGCCACGGTTCCGGTGGTGGCCAGGGCGGTGGACACCGCGTCGCCCGTCAGCGCGCCGCCGTCGCCCACCAGGGCGCGTAGCTCGTCCACGGCGGTGAGGCGGTACTCGTCGGAGATGGTGACGGTGTACAGCGCCGCGCCGTCCTTGTAGTAGGTCTCCACCGTGTCTTTGTCCTGGAACTCCAGCGGCTCCAGCACGTTGAGCGCATCGTCCAGCCAGGTGACGCTCTCCACGCCCTGTATGGCCGCGATCTGCTCTTTCAGCTCCAGCGCCTCGGAGAGCGTGACGCCGCGGACCATTACGCGCGCGTTGGGTATGCCGCCGGAGAACTCATCGCCGAGAACCTCGAGCGCGACCGTGGACGGAGTGTCGTCCGGGAGGTAATCCGTCACATTGTAGTTCACGCTAACACCCGTCCAGCAGAAAACCGAGATAAGCGCCAGCAGCAGGAAAATGGCAATCACGAGGCGGGGCTTGCCGGTCACAAAGCGATAAAAGCTTTTCATCCACACGCTCCTTTCAACGACTATGGCGCATCCATGATAGCACCGTATATGCGCGGCTGACACGGTCAAATTTGGACGATTGTCCGCTTTGTGACCATTTACGGCCAGTTGACCGTGGTATATAATGTTATGCGAGGAGGCATACACTTTGAAATATCAGGCGGCATCTTTAAAAACCAAACGGGCGCTGGCGGAATCACTCAAAAAGCTCATGCGCGCCAAGCCCTTTTCAAAAATCACTGTCACTGAGATAGTGAACGACTGCGGGGTCAACCGCAAGACATTCTACTATCACTTCGAGGATATATACGCGCTGCTGCGCTGGATATTTGAAGAAGAAGCAGTGAATATCATCCGGAAGTTCTACCTGCTTAACGACTATGACGAGGCCATGGAGTTCATCTACGAGTACATAAGCGAGAACAAGGATCTCCTGCGCAACGCCTATGACGCATTCGGCAGTGTGGAGCTCAGCTCGTTCTTCCACATGAGCTTCGTGGGACTCAACGAATCCCTGATAGAGTCCGTAGAGCAGAAAATGCACAAGCGTCTGCCGGAGAGGACTCGGGAATATCTCTGCGAATTCCTGACCGAGGCGTCCGCCGGCTTGCTTTTGAACATAATTTCGGGCAACATGCACTTTGACAGGTCGAAGGACATGATGCCGGTCAGTTCCATAATCCGGGCTTCGATAGTCGGCGTGCTTACGGAGCAGGGCATACCCTGTGATGACGCCGCCGACAATGAGAATATTTTAACGCGCTAATATTAAAATAAGCTTAAAGGCCGCAGGCGTATGCCTGCGGCCTTTTGTCACAATGTGCGGTTTTGCGGCTCAGACGCCCTTGGGGGGCAGACCCTTGAGCGCCACGGCGCGGTTGAACACCGGGTGCTCGGGGCTGGAGTCCTTGCTGTCGCGGCAGAAGTAGCCCTCGCGCAGGAACTGGAAGTGCGTCCCGCTCTCCTCGCCGGCGAGCATCTTCTCGACCTTGCAGCCGGTGAGCACTTCGAGGCTGTCGGGGTTGAGGCAGTCGAGGAAGTTCTTGTCGCCCGCGTCCGGGTCGGGGTCGGAAAAGAGGTTGGAGTAGACGCGCACCTCGGCGTCGGCGCAGTTGTTCGCGTCCACCCAGTGGAGCGTCGCGCCCTTGACCTTGCGGCCGTCGGCGGGGTCGCCGCCGCGGCTCTCGGGGTCGTACTCGCACAGCACCTCGACGACTTCTCCGCTGTCGTCCGTGACGTAGCCGGCGCAGCGAACGAGGTAGGCGCCCTTGAGGCGGCACTCCAGGCCGCACTCGCCGTTTTCACCGGGGCAGAGGCGCTTGAACTTGGGCGCGCGGTGCTCCATGAAGTCGTCGCGCTCGATGTAGAGGTTGCGCGAGAAGCTGACCTGGCGGGTGCCGGCGTCGGGGTCGTTGGGGTTGTTCTCTATCTCGACCAGCTCGCTCTGCCCCTCGGGGTAGTTGACGATGGTGAGCTTGAGCGGGTGCAGCACGGCCATGGCGCGCTGAGCGTGCTGGTTCAGGTCCTCGCGCAGGCAGTGCTCGAGCAGGGCGTACTCCACGGTGTTGGGCACCTTGGCGACGCCGATGCGCTCGCAGAAGTCGCGCACCGCGCGGGCGGTGTAGCCGCGGCGGCGCAGGCCGCAGAGCGTGGGCATACGCGGGTCGTCCCAGCCGGAGACGTAACCCTCCTCGACCAGCTTGCGCAGCTTGCGCTTGCTCATGACGGTGTAGTTGATGCCCAGGCGCGCGAACTCTATCTGCCTCGGCTTGCTGGGCACGGAGACGTTGTTCACGACCCAGTCGTACAGCGGGCGGTGATCCTCGTACTCCAGCGAGCAGAGCGAGTGCGTGATGCCCTCCAGCGCGTCCTGGATGGGGTGGGCAAAGTCGTACATCGGGAAGATGCACCACTTGGTGCCCTGACGGTGGTGCTCGATGTAGCGTATGCGGTAGAGCACGGGGTCGCGCATGTTGAAGTTGCCGCTGGCGAGGTCTATCTTCGCGCGGAGCGTGTACTTGCCCTCCGGGAACTCACCGGCGCGCATACGGCGAAAGAGGTCGAGGTTCTCCTCGATGGGTCTGTCGCGCCAGGGGCTGCGCGCGGGGGTGTTCGTGTCGCCGCGGTACTCGCGGAACTGCTCGGGCGTCAGCTCGCAGACGTAGGCGAGACCCTTCTTTATAAGCTCCTCGGCGTACTGATAGGTCTGCTCAAAGTAGTCCGAGCCGTAGAAGAAGCGGTCGCCCCAGTCGAAGCCCAGCCAGTGGATGTCCTCTTTGATGGCGTCGACAA
>OLVZ01002018.1_pt1 | contig 16034 bp, 11 predicted proteins | sample 1673341 | NCBI WGS metagenome assembly OLVZ01 (sample SAMEA3178944, study PRJEB25190) | human gut metagenome | biome: human gut; feature: human-associated habitat; material: faeces | place: Austria | collected 2013 | reverse complement strand
TGCAGCACGACGCTGCCGATGGCGGTGATGCTGCACTGCAGACCCATGGGGATGCCCATGTTGCAGAGCTTGAGGCAGTGGCTGGCGCTCAGACGGCCCTCTTCCCTGCTCCATTTCAGCTCCGGGTAGTGGCGGCCGATGTAGATGAGACTGCCGATGCCCGCCACCGCCTGACTGAACACGGTGGCGAAGGCCGCACCGAACGCCCCCATCCGGAAGATGAGGATACAGAGCAGGTCGAGGCCGATGTTCAGCACGCTGGCCACCAGCAGGAAATAGAGAGGCCGCTTGCTGTCGCCCAGCGCGCGCATGAGGGCGCTGGTGACGTTGTACAGCAGGGTGAAGGGGATGCCCCAGAAGATGGTGCGGATGTAGATGTCCGCGATGTCGATGATGTTGTCGGGGGTGTTGGTCCAGACCAGCACCGCCCGGGTCAGGGCCACCGTCACCACCGTGAGCACGGCGGCGAAAAAGAGGCTCAGCCAGACGGTATTGGCGGTGTAGCGCCGCATCTCTCTGTAGTCCTTCGCGCCGAAGGTCCAGGAGATGGGGATGGAGAAGCCGCAGGCGATGCCGTTGACGAAGCCCAGCACCAGATAGTTCAGGCCGCCCACGCTGCCCACCGCTGCCAGCGCTTCCACGCCCACGAAGCGGCCCACGATGATGGTATCGGCCAGATTGTAGAACTGCTGGAACAGACTGCCCAGCATCAGCGGCACCGCAAAGGCAAGGATGAGCTTGAGCGGGCTGCCCTGTGTCATGTCTTTTGTCATACAAAACCCCTCCCCGGGCGGTCACTTAACATTTCTTTGCCGGATCTTTACCGACAAAAACGCCCTGCCGGACGAGGGGCAGGACGTTTTGTGTTTCATGAGTGGTATTATACTCAGCTCATCGTGATTTTGCAAGGGGTTTGGGGCAGATTTCTTCGTACAACATTGCTATTTTTCTATCGGTGGTTTTTGGTGATTGTGCGCAGGGAGGCGGCAGGTCTGCCTGTAAGCAAGGCCCTCCTGCTGCACTCCCTCTCAGCGCGCGCTCTCAGCCTTCATAATCGTACATCCATGCAGAGTCATAAAAGGAATTCCACCAAGCAGGATCCGGCGGCTGACTGACTCTTCTCCATTTTCTTGTCTCCCAATATGTGGAGTCATAAAAGGGATCCCACGGACCATAGTCATGGAGCGTTACCCATTTGTTTGGTTTCCAGTTTGGCTGCTGGCCGCTCTCTTGGCCCGACAGCCATACCCACTTACCCTGACTGTCCTTTACCCATCCTCTTACTTCCGGCTGCTGGGCGCTTGCTTCCGGCTGCTGGGTGCTTGTTTCCGACGGCTGACCACTTGTTTCCGGCTGCTGGGCCGTGGTGAGGCTGTCCGGCGAGAGAGTCGTCGGCCCGCTGAGGTCACCGACGGAGGGGGCCGGGTCGTCCTTCTTGCTGTCCTGCTTCCCGCCCGCGAGCTTCACGATGTTACCGGTAAATGTCTTCCACACCGTCTGGTCGGAGGCGGGCTGCTTCGGCTGCTGGGCCGTGGTAAGGCTGTCCGGCGAGAGAGTCGTCAGCCCGCTGAGGTCACCGACGGCACCCGTTCCCGGCTGAGTCAGCTCGGGCTGTCCGCTCAGGGAGCCGCCTTCCAGACCGGAGAGGACCGTTCCCCATTGCTCTTTCTCCTGCTTACGGCGGGCGATGGCCTCCTCCACCCGGGCAGTCTCCTGTGCTTTCTCTTCCTCATCGCCAACGCGGTACACGAGGATCAGTTCCTTGCCGCTTTGGCGCAGGACGGTCTCATCCGAGAATGTTTTTCTATCATATCCCGTCTGCCCGACAACATGGAATTGATAAAGCCCCTCATGGGACAGCTCGAGTTCGAATGCACCATTCAAGCGGACCAAGTCTTTGATCCGGGCCAGCGGAATGACCGCCTCCATCTCCCGCCCTTCCCCATCAAGGAACCGGATGCGAAGCTCATAGACCTCCTTTGCAAGCTCCCGCAGTGAGTCGCCTGTCATCCGAAAGAGTGTGCTGTGGGCATCGAAGCGCAGGACCTTGTTGACCGGGTCATACTCCGCCGTGGCCACATTACCAAGCTCCTGTGTGCCATCCAGATGGGTGATCACGCCGACGGTCTCGTACATCTGCTTCACACGGTCCGGCACCTCGCCGGCCTGCACGCTTGGAGCGTCGTCCTCGTCGTCGTCCTCGTCGTTCTCGGTATCATCGGGCTGTTCTGGCTTGTCTGGCTGCTCTGGCTTGTCTGGCTGTTCTGGCTTGTCCGGCTGCTCTGGCTTGTCCGGCTGCTCCGGTTGGGAGGGCGTCCGCCGGTCGTAGCTGTAGTCCTCCATCTTCTTCCCGTCGGGGTCGTAGCGGGTCAGACTACCGCCCGTCACCTTGTGGTCGTCGTCAGAGAGGGCGTCATTGGGGATCTCGCCGACTATGCCGCCGCCGATGGCCGCAGTTTTGCCGCCGGTGCTTGCGCCTGCCTTGACCTCCACCTCGGCGTCGCCGGAGATGATGATGTGATTGGGATTGCTGGGCGGCGCATCCGGGTCTATCTCAGACCACGCACCCGCGCCGTCGCCAATGCCTGCCGCGCCGGGGCGGGGGTCGCCGCTGTAGCTGCCGCCCGTGGCCGACACCTTGCCGCCGGAAATCTCGATGTCGCGACCCGGGCCGTACACACCGCCGCCGATACCGGCAGCACCCTCACCGCCCACGGCTTCTACCGTGCCGCCGGTGATCTCGATGTTTCCGGCACCGCTTTCGTAGCCGCCGCCGATGCCTGCGCCGTCTTTGCCGCCCTCGGCGGTGAGGGAGCCTTTGGTGTCGTTGTCGTCCTTGATGGTCAGCTTGCCGGAGGACTCATGGCCATTCTTCTCGAGGCCCGCATTGCAGCTGCCGCTCTTCAGCTCGTTGGCGCCGTCCAGCTCGATGGCGGCATCGTGGTCACCCTGCACGGTGACGGCGGCTTTGCCCTCATCGACTGGGCTGTCACCGCTGACGTCCCCCTCGGTCTCGTCGCTGACGTTCCCCTCGGTCTTGCCGCTGCCATCCACCTCGGTCTTGCCGCTGCCGTCCCCCTCCTTCTTGCCGCTGACGTCGATCTTCAGGTCGTCGAAGGTGACGTCCACGTTGCCCTCGGAGGTGTCGATGGTGACGGTGTTCTTATCCGACTCGCCGGTGATGACGGTCTCCCCCTCATCCTTCTCGAAATCCTTTTCACCCTGCTTGACATTGTTATAGTTTCCGCTTTCATCGCTCGCACCTTTGACCGTAATGTCGCCGTCGGCGATGTTCCATGTTTTCGCATAGGCCGGGATGCCGGAGCTCACCACGATGCCCGCGATGACGGCGGCGGCTACGCCCCGCCGGAGTGCGCTCTTCAGTCTCATAGTACATCTCCTTTCGTTCTGTGTATCATGCAATGCCGTCGCTGCGGCTCAGGCTCTCCTTTGAGATGCTTATTTCTTTGGGCTGCCCCAAGTCCTCCGGCAGCCAGAGCTTTATCTCACCCTGGGTATCCGGCAGGTCGTCCCAGTCGTCACCAAGGTCGGTATAGCTCCGCAGGTCACTCTCCAACAGATTGGTATACTTTGTGCCATCCGGGACGGTGGTTTCCAGCAGGAAAAGCCGTGGCTTATCCTCCTCGGGAGCGATGGCCTCAAATCGGGAAGCCAGCTGTTTCAGGGTCTCCTCAAGCCCGATTCTCGGCGTTTCCGTTCTCGCAGGCTCGAGCCACCAATCCAAACTCGGGCGGTCGTCCCTTTTTTTCGCGAGTTGGAAGTCCATCATCTCCCGCTCTTGTTTCAGTAATTCGTCGAGTTCACGTCTGAGCTCTTCACTCGTTTTTTGCTCTACCGTTTCCTCTCTCTCAGGCTCGAGCCACCAATCCAAACTCGGGAGGTCGTCCCTTTTTTTCGCGAGTTCGTGGGTCAATATCAGCCACTCCTGCGGCTCTGGCGTCTGCACCGGCACCCACTCCAGATAGCGCTCCGACAGGTCGTCCCGCGTTTCGCCGTCCAGCCGGAGGCTGATGTCCTCCCTGTTCTGCTTCAGCTCCACGTCAGCGTCCTCGCCCGCCGCGTCGGCCATCTTGTCCACGCTATAGTGGGTCATGGTGTCCTCATAGCGGAAGAAGATGTCCTCCACGCCGTCCTCCCGGAGACTGGAGATGTCGGTGGTGACGGTGGAGCGGGGAGCGGCGCTCTCAATAAGCACTACACCCCCCGGGGTGAGGACCTCTCCGGCGTCGCCGGCCTTTACGCTGCCGACCATGGGGTCGGTGCTCTCAATAATGGCCAAAGCAGAATCCAACCGCTGGATGGTGACCCGGCTGGAAAAGAAGCCGCCCACCACCATGCCGCCGGGCAGGGGTTCGGGAGCGTTCTCCTGTGCCGGGGGCGGGACGTCATCATCATCGTCGTCCTCGTCGTCGTCCGGCTGGGGCTTGGGGGTGGAGGTGTAGTCGTAGCCCATCCCCTCCATCACGGTGCCGTCCGCGTTCAGACGGGTCAGCCGTCCTCCCGTCACCTTATGTTCATCGTCAGAAAGGTTCTCCGTGGGTACTTCGCCGTAGCTGCCGCCGATGGCCGGGGCCTTGGCGTCCGTCATCTGGCTTCCCGCCTTGGCCGTCACCTCGGCGTCGCCGCAGATGTAGAGGTCTCCCGGGTTCGGGTCGTCGGTGTCGTCCGACGCGCGGCCTGCTCCGTCGCCGATGCCTGCCGCGTTGCTCCCGCCCACAGCCTCGATGGTGCCGCCCCGGATGGTGATGTTGCTGCCGGTGCTCTCGATGCCTCCGCCGATGCCTGCGCCGCCGAAGCCGCCCTCAGCGGTCAGCGCGCCTTTGGTATCATTGTCGTCCTTGATGGTCAGAGTTCCTTTCGACTCGTGTTCGTTCTTCTCAAGACCCGCATTATAACCGCCGCTCTTCAGCTCGTTGTCACCGTCCAGCTCGATGGTCGCATCGTGGTCGCCCTGCACGGTGACGGCGGCTTTGCTCTCCCGGACAGGGCCGTCACCGCTGCCATCCCCCTCCTTCTTGCCGCTGACGTCGATCTTCAGGTCGTCGAAGGTGACGTCCACGTTGCCCTCGGAGGTGTCGATGGTGACGGTGTTCTTATCCGACTCGCCGGTGATGACGGTGTTGGTGTCGTCCTTGTCGATGGTCTCGCCCTGTGAGACCTTGTTCGTTCCTTCGGTGTCGCCCGCTTTCACGGTGATGTCGCCGTTGGCGATGTCCCACCGGGCCGCGTAGGCCGGGATGCCGGAGCTCACCACGATGCCCGCGATGACGGCGGCGGCCACGCCCCGCCGGAGTGCGCTCTTCAGTCTCATAGTCTGTCCTCCTTTGGTCTGTTCGTCTTTTGAAGAATCAGCCTTTTTCGATACAAGCTTACCAAAAAATCCGGAGAATGTAAATAAAAACTGCGCGAATCGTGGTGTTTTCGGCGTGAATGACGCAAAAAAGCCCTCCCGAGCGGGGAGGGCCATAGCCTGTCTTATTCAGAGTAGTGCGCCAAAAACTGCTTGGTGCGCTCCTCCTGGGGGTGGTCGATGAGCTGGCGGGCCGGGCCTTCCTCCACCACGACGCCGCCGTCCATGAACATGATGCGGTCGGCCACATCCCGGGCGAAGTGCATCTCATGGGTGACGATGATCATGGTGGTCTTTCGGTCGGCGAGGTCCCGCAGGACACGGAGGACTTCGCCGGTCAGCTCCGGGTCAAGGGCGCTGGTGGGCTCATCGAAGCAGAGGATGTCCGGGTGGAGCGCCAGTGCGCGGGCGATGGCCACCCGCTGCTGCTGACCGCCGGAGAGCTGGTGGGGGTAGTGGCCTGCCCGCTCCGACAGGCCCATCTGGGCCAGCAGGTCACGGGCCTGTGCTTCCAGCTGGGCGTGGATGGCCTTTTTATTGGCCTTGTAGTCGGGCTGCTCCTTTGCCAGAAGCTCCCCCGCCAGCATCACGTTTTCCAGCGCGGTGTACTGGGGGAAGAGGTTGAAGTTCTGGAACACGAGACCGAAGTGGAGGCGCTTTTTCCGCACCTCGCTCTCCCGCTGGGTGGCAGGGTCGGCGGCGTCCCACATGGTCTCGCCGTTCACCCTGATGACGCCGGTGTCGGGACGCTCAAGGAAATTCAGGCAGCGCAGCAGCGTCGTCTTGCCCGAGCCGGACGAGCCAATGATCGCCAGCGCCTCGCCCTGTTCCAGTGTGAGCGAGATGTCCTTGAGAACTTTCGTCTCGCCGAAATTCTTCCCGATGCCGGAGGCTTCGAGTAATGCCATAATTCAGTATCCTCCTTAGCAGCGGAAATAGTCCATCTTTTTCTCGGCCCAGTCCAGCAGCAGGGTAAGTGCGCCGACAAAGACGAGGAAGAAAATCGCGGTGGAGAACAGCGGCCAGATGAGGCCCTTGGCGCTGTACTCCTTTGCCATCATGATGATCTCCTTGTTGGCGATGACATTCGCCAGCGAGGTATCCTTCACCAGCGTGATGACCTCGTTGCCCATCGGGGGCAGGATGCGCTTGACGACCTGCAGGAGCGTGACCTTGAAAAAGATCTGGCTCTTGGTCATGCCAAGCACCTGACCGGCCTCGGTCTGGCCTTTCGGCACAGCCTCGATGCCGCCGCGGTAGATCTCAGAGAAGTAGCAGGCGTAGTTGATGGCGAAAGCCACCACCGCTGCCACCAGACGGCCCGAAGAGCCGGAGGGCCAGGGGTTGGTCATACCCAGCAGGCCGGGGCCGAGGTAGATGACGATGATCTGGAGCATCAGCGGCGTACCGCGGATGACCCACACGAAGGTCTTGACGACGCCCCGCAGCGGTGCGCACCGACTCATGGAGCCAAAGGCCACCACAAGGCCCAGCGGCAGCGAAAACAGCAAGGTCAGAAAGAACAGCTCACAGTTGAGCGCGAATGCGCCGGTCAGACGCTCCAAAATCACAGTCACAGAATCACTACACCTATCCGTTTATAATGTAAGTTACTCAGCCAGAGTCAGGCCGTACTTGTCGGCCAGAGTCTGCATGGTGCCGTCAGCCTTCAGCTCGTCGAAAGCGTTGTCCACAGCCTCGGCCACGTCGCTGCCCTTGCGGAAGGCCACGCCGTACTCCTCGACGTTCAGCTCATCCACCATCTTGAGGTTTGCGTAGTCGGTACCCTCGCCGATCATGGCAGAAGCCAGAGTCAGGTCGAGGATGGCGGCGTCAGCAGTGCCAGCGGCAACTTCCATCAGGCAGTCGGTCTGAACAGCCTTGGAGATGAAATCAGCCTGAGACAGGTCGGCGTTCTCGGTGATGGTGGTCTCACCGGCAGAGCCGGCCTCGGCCACCACGGTCTTGCCGATGAGGTCGGCGGTGGAGGTATAATCGGTGCCGTCCTTCACCACGACGACCTGGGCGTTCTTGACGTAGGGCTTGGTGCAGGCCATATTCTCCTCGCGGTCATCGGTCAGGGTCAGGCCGTTCCAGATGCAGTCGATGCTCTTTGCAGCCAGCTCGGTCTCCTTGGTGTCCCAGTTGATCTCCACGAACTCCGGCTCGACACCCAGCTTCTCACAGACAGCGGTGGCCAGCTCGGTATCGAAACCGGTGAAGTTGCCGTCGGCGTCGGTGTAGTTCATCGGCTCATACACGGTGTAGCCGATGACCATTTTGCCGTTGGACTGGATGTAAGCCAGGTCGCTGTCAGCGGCCACGGAGCTTGCCGGGGCGGCAGAGGCGGCGGCAGAAGAAGCAGCCGTAGAAGTGGATGCAGAACCGCCGCAGGCGGCAAGGCTCAGTGCCATCGCACCGGCCAGAAAAGCAGATACCAGACGTTTCATGTTGTATTTTCCTCCCTCAGTTTCAGCAGAAGCAGCGCTTCGTTTTACTGCTTTACCATGCTAAATTGTTAAACTGTGACTATAGAATAGCGCGTTTTGCCCCGTTTTGCAAGAGGAAAACCGATTTTTTCGCGTTTTGCCCGCAGACCGCCCCTTTCCGATAGGGTTTTCGGTGTATTTGTACAAAGGACAAAAAGAAAACCGCCACCTCACGGTGACGGTCAGACTTTCCGTTCAATTTATAATGACGCATTCTCAAACGCATCCCCTGCGGCCTTTTGCAGGGCGTCGATGGAGATGGTGCAGAGGGCCGCGAGGTCGGCGTCCGAGCCGTCGGCAGGGATGTCCGCCACCTCTTTCTCAGTCTTGCCCTTGAGGTAGCTGCAATAGCCCTCGCTGTGCTCGTACCACTCTTTGCCGAGGCTGGATGCGTTCCGCATCCCGTAGCTGTCGCCCAGCTCAAGCTTGGAGCGGACGGTGTCCGGGGCGGTGACGCCGCCGTCTGCCGCGATGGTCAGCGCAGGCTCTGCCATGTCGCCGATGGCGCTGGTCACACGGCCATCGGCATCCAGAGTCAGGGCCACGACGGTAAGGTCAACTTCTGCGTTCACATCCTTGTCGTCGGTGGCGGTGATGTCCGAAGAGGCATTCTCCGCCTCCACGCCGAGGCTCACCCGGTCGCCCTTCGCCGCGCCGAGGGCGGACGCATTCGTGCAGGCTTTCGCCACGGCGTCGCGGTACTGATCCACCCGGATGGTGCAGCCGGACAGCAGGTCGGCGTCCGCAGCCTTGCCGTCCTTATCCGTTTCCAGCATGGATGCCTGCTCGGGCGTCATGCCGGTGAGGTAGTCGGCGAAGTCATCGGCCTGCTCGGCCCAGCCCTTTTTCAGCGAAGATGCCGCTGCCAGCGGGTAGTCGTCCCCTTTCTGGCGCTTGGTGCGGTAGTCGGTGGGCATGGTGACGACGCCTTTGCCGTCGGCGGTAACTTCCACTTCCAGCTCATCCAGCATCACGTCGGCCAGCTTGCCGTCTCCGTCCAGCAGGACGGCGGCGGCGATGGTATGGATGGTGCCGGTGCGGGCCTCGTCGGAGGCCTCGGTCAGGATGCCGAGGCCGGTCTTCCAGCCGCCGGTCTGGGTGGTGCTGGCACTGCCGGACGAGCCGGACATGGCGTTCGAACTGCTCATGCTGCCGGAATCGCTGTTGCCTTTGCGGCAGCCGGACAGCAGCAGTGCCGCCGCCACGGCACAGCTCAGAAGAGCTTTTTGTCTCTGTGTCATAAGCGTTACGCTCCCTTTCATCTCTTTGGGAGTAGTATAGCCCGACACAGAGCCAATCATGCACGTTTGCCCTGAGACCGACGTGTTATCTGGCAAAGTTCCAAAATACCAGCGTGTTATCGTCACAAATCAAACTTTGCCACGTTGGCAAACTTAAGGCTTGCTGGCAAAGTAGGTAGTTTGCCAATCAGGAGAACTTTGCCAAGTTGGCGAAGTGATAAAATATAACGTAGATATATCATTAAGTTGTCACTTCGCCACTTATTCCACCGCAGTATCGCTCACATCAGCGGGCTCAGCAGGCGGAGCACACTGTCCAGCAGCGTCCCGGCCAGCGAGGTGCGGCAGTCGGCCAGCTGCACTTCCCGGCACTCTGGCAGGGTGCGGAGCACATCGTCCCGCAGAGCAATGACCTGACTGTTATAGAGCAGCAGCGCCCCGCACTCAAAGTGGAGGAAGAGGCTGCGGTAATCCATGTTGATGCTGCCCACCACGGCGGCGCGGTCATCGCTGACGTAGCACTTGGCGTGGAGGAAGCCGGGCGTGAACTCGTAGATGCGCACCCCCGCCCGGAGCAGCGGCACATAATAGGAGCGGGTCAGCCGGAAGATGAGCTTCTTGTCCGGGATACCCGGCAGCACCAGCCGGACGTCCACGCCCCGCTTTGCCGCCGCCTTGAGGGCTTCCAGCATGGTCTCGCCCACCGCGAAGTAGGGCGTATAGATATAGACGTACCGCTGGGCCTGATTGATGATATTCAGGTAGACCGTCTCGGCCAGAGCCTCTTCGTCCAGCGGGCTGTCCCCGTAGGGCTGTATCACTCCGTCCGACTGGGCAGACAGGGACTCAGCCTGAGGCATAAAGGGCGCATAATCCTCCTCGCTGGGGCGGAAGGCGTTCCAGTGGTCGAGGAACATCACCGTGAAGTTCCAGACCGCCGCGCCCTCGGTGCGGAGGGCTGCGTCCTTCCAGTAGCCGAACCTCTCTTCTTCATTGATATACTCGTCGGCCAGATTGATGCCACCCGTATAGGCTGTATTTCCGTCCACGACCACGATCTTCCGGTGGTCGCGGTGATTCATGACCAGCGACACCAGCGGCACCACCGGGTTGAACGGGATGCAGCGGATATGCGCCCGCTCCATCTTTACCACGAAATCGGACGGCAGACCCAGCAGACTGCCGAAATCGTCGTAGATGAGCCGGACGTCCACCCCCTGCGCCGCCTTGCGGACGAGGATGTCCTCTACCCCCTTCCACATCTTGCCGGTGCGGACGATGAAGAACTCGAGGAAGATGAACCGCTCTGCCTTTTCGAGGTCGGCCAGCAGGTCAGGGTACATGGCCTCACCGCAGGGGTAATATTTTGCCGTGGAGTTTTTCCATGCGGGGTACGGCCCGTACTCCGAAACATACCGGCTCAGTCCCCTGCTGGCGGGGTCGAGGGCGTCGGTCTGGCCCGGCTGCTGGGCGAGGTCGGCGGTGTGCTGGCGCTCCACCGCCTGCATCCGCTGGCGCATCCGCTTGGCGGGGGCCTTGTTGCCGAAGGCCAGATAGAGCGCACCGCCCAGCAGCGGCATCATGCCGATGAGGACGAGCCAGATGATCTTATAGTCGCTGTTCTCGTCCTTCCGCACGAGGTAGAGGGTGATGAAGAGGCTGAGGACGTTCAGCCCCGCATTCACCCACACCTTTCCGGCGGTGAGGGAGAAGAAGGCCCAGAGCAGCCAGCCGATCTGCAGCAAAACAAGGGCCACTGTAACCGTGGCCCTGTTGATGACACGATTGAAGAACCGTACGACCGGCAGCCGAAAGAACATCTGCGCCTCCCCCGCTGCCTTTCGGCAGCATTTTTATGGGAATAGTATAGCGCAGAGATGCGGAGATTTCAAGCTCAGGCGTCCGCGTCCTCGAAGCCCACCATGAGGCCGCCCAGCTCGGCGTAGTAGCTGCACAGGCCGCCGCATTCGGTCACCCGCACCTGTGCGCCCTCGAAGACAGCCCGCACCATGTGCATCAGGCGCTCGGCGGCGGCGGGGTTGCCGCAGTGGGCAATGATGACCTTGCCGTTCGTGTAGCCGTGGCTTTTGAGCTCCAGCACGATGCGCTCGAGAGCGCCGTGCTCGCCGCGGGTCTTGCAGAGGACATCCAGTTCGCCCACATCGCTGGCCTTGCCGATGACCCGGATGTTGAGCATCCGCGCCACAGCGGCCACAGCGGGCTTCACCCGGCCATTCCGGGCCAGATTCGCCAGCGATTCCAGCGAGAACAGCAGATGGGTGTGGTGACGGTAGCGCAGCATCTCTTCGCACACCTCGTCAAAGTCCCTGCCCTCTTCGATGAGCGCACGGATATGCTCTGCCAGCAGCACCAGTTCCGGGCCGGCAGACAGGCTGTCCAGCACAAAGACCTGAGCACCCGGGTGCTCTGCCTGATACTCTTCTGCGGCCAGCTGGGCGGCGTTGCAGCTGCCCGACAGGGTGCCGGTGATGGTGATGGCATAAATTTCATCTGCGCCCTCATAAGCCTCCAGCCAGTCGCCGATGTTGGGGCAGGAGGTGCTGGTCTTGCCCTTATAGGTGCGCAGGGTAGTCGCCATTTCCACGGCGTTCAGCGTGCCGTCGTCGAGGTATTCCCTCTCGTCGGTCACGATCTTCAGAGGCACAGCAGCAAAATCCACGCCGTCCAGCTTGTACAGGCTGGCGGAAGAGTCCACAACGATTCGTTTCATCTCATCTATCTCCATTCCGGCGGGTGTCCGCCGCATTTTTTACGTTCGGTGAGTCCACTATATCAGTTTTTCAAAAACCTGTCAAGCGATTTGTAAAATTCTTAATATTGTTTTCATAAACGGTTGACCCCGACTCAAAAATGCGCTATACTACCACCATGAATCAGGAAATGAAACGCCGTGTCACGGCCTGCGCCGCCGGGTTTTCCCTGCCGCGCTACCGGGAGCTGCCCTCCGTGGGGCTGTATCTCGACCAGACCGTGCAGCTCGTCAACAGCTGCTTCCGGGGCTTCCCCGGGGTGGAGCTCACCCCCTCCATGGTGAGCAACTACGTCAAGAAAGGAGTCATCTCCCACCCCGTCAAAAAGAAGTATTCCCGCGAACAGCTGGCTTCTCTCATCTATATCGTATTGTCTAAAAATGTCCTCTCGCTGGAAAACATCGACACCCTCTTTCAGATGCAGCGGGCTCACTGCACCGCCGCCGAAGCCTACGACTACTTCTGCGACGAGGTAGAGAACTGCCTGCCCTACATCTTCGGTGCCGGCAGCACCATCCGCGACCTCGACCCGGATGCCGACGACGAAAAGCGTCTGCTGCGCGGTACCATCGTCGCTGCCGTAAACAAGATGTACCTCGACTGCTGCTTTGTCGCCATGCGGCAGGAGGAAGCGCTCTGGCCGGGGATACTCGGCGACCTCGAATAAAAAGAAAAACGTCTGTACCTCCAAACGAAGTACAGACGTTTTTATTATGCTCTGATTTCAGGTATCCTGCAGCTCACCACGGCTTGCGGCCTTGAGGTAAGCGAAGATGAAGCCGTCGAGGTCGCCGTCCATGACAGCGTCCACGTTGCCGGTCTCGTAGTTGGTGCGGTGGTCCTTGACCATCGTGTAGGGCATAAAGACGTAGGAGCGGATCTGGTGGCCCCATGCGATCTCGTTCTGGACGCCCTTGATGTCGTCGATCTTATCCATGTGCTGCTGCTTGGCGATCTGGTACAGCTTTGCCTTCAGCATTTCCATGGCGTAGTCACGGTTCTGGAACTGGCTGCGCTGGGTCTGGCAGCTGACCACGACACCGGTGGGCTTGTGGATCAGACGGACAGCGGAAGAGGTCTTGTTGATGTGCTGGCCGCCGGCACCGGAGGAGCGGTAGACCTGCATCTCGATGTCCTCGGGGCGGATGTCCACCTGGATGGTGTTGTCCAGCTCGGGCATGACTTCCAGCGAAGCAAAGCTGGTCTGACGGCGGGCGTTGGCGTCAAAGGGAGAGACGCGCACCAGACGGTGGACGCCGTTCTCGCTCTTGAGCAGGCCGTAGGCGTTGGCACCCTTGACCATCATGGAAGCGCTCTTCATGCCGGCCTCGTCGCCGTCCTGATAATCCAGGACCTCGACGGTCATGCCGTGAGCCTGCGCCCACTTGTTGTACATACGGTAGAGCATCTCGGCCCAGTCCTGTGCCTCGGTGCCGCCGGTGCCTGCGTGGAAGGTCAGGATGGCGTTGCTGTGGTCGTACTCACCGTTCAGCATGGTCATCAGCTGCAGCTCGTCCACAGCCTTGCCCACGGCGTTGACGGCCTCTTCGGCCTCCGGCACCATCTCGGGGTCGTACTCCTCGTCCAGCATGACCAGCATGGTCTCTGCGTCATCGTACAGGCCCTGCAGCTTCTCGAAGCGGGTCAGCTTGCCCTTCAGGTCGCCCACCTCGTCGAAGACCTTCTTGCTCAGCTCAGCGTCGTCGTAGAAGCCGGGGCGGGACATGGTGTGCTCCAGCTCCTGCACGCGCTTGCGGGAAGCGTCGATGGCCAGCGCCTCCTCCAAGTCCTTTACAGCGGTGTGGTATTCAGCCAGCTGTACTTTCAGTTCATCAGTGGTGATCATCGTTTTATTCCTCTCGTCTCAAAGAACAGGAGCAGCCTCTTCATCATCAGCCACGCACACGGGCAGGCCCGTCTTAGTACAACCTCTCAGTCTCGTTAGCGCTCGACAGCTCCCCTAGTAGGGGAGCCTCTGGCGAAACCGTTCACTTTGCGGGGACTGCCAAAGCCTCCCCTACCAGGGGAGGTGGCACGCCGTAGGCGTGACGGAGAGGTTGTACGAAGGAAAGCCTGCCCGAGGACTCGGCCAATGACGGAGAGATTTACTCCTAAAAGATACAGTTTATACACAGATACTTCATTAGTATACCCAGAATCCATGATAAAGTAAAGAGGAAAAAATACCATTGTGCTGGAAATTTGAAGATTTTCGCCTTTTCTTTTCCGCATTTTAAGTGTATAATACTGATAAACTACCATATTCATTGGAGGATGTTATGCCAAAATACTATGGCTGTCCGTGTGAGGGCTGCGGCAAGCCCCTCACACTTCAGGATGACATCGTGGTCTGCCCCGACTGCGGCGCGCCTTATCACCGCGTCTGCTACGAGAAGCTGGGCCAGTGCATCCACCGCCCCGCCCACGCCGCCGGCTACGAGTGGAAGTTCCCCTACGAGGAGAGCCAGCTCCGCACCTGTCCGTCCTGCGGCGAGCGCACCCTGCGGGACGAGGAAACGTGCCGCTGCTGCGGTGCTGTGCTGCCCCCCGAGGGGCAGGAGCCTCCTTCTTTCCGCGACAGCGGCGAAGAGACTTTCGACTACTCCCAGATGTACCGTCAGTTCGGCACTTCCGCTGACCCGGAGAAGGAGTTTTTTGAGGACGCCTTCGGCAAAGAGGCCAAGATGGACGGCATCGACCGTCAGGACTGGCTGGACTATATCGGCCCCGCCGCTCCCGCTTACCTCGCCGCTTACAGCCGGATGCAGCTCCAGAAGAGCAAAGTATCCATGAGCTTTTCGGCTCTGCTGTTCGGTCCCTTCTACTTCTTCTACCGCAAGGCGTGGAAGCCGGCCTTTGGCTTTCTGGCCGCTGAACTTCTGCTGGCAGCGCCCACCTTTATCGAGATGCTCCAGCTCTCCGGCAGCGCCCTCGCCCCGGCCATGAGCGCTTCAGCTCTGACGATATTTGCCCGCGTCTGCTCTGTCCTCAGCTTCGTGCTGATGCTGGTGCGCGGTATGTACGGCAAGTGGCTCTACCGCAAGAGCGCCGCCGACCACATCCGCCGCATCCAGTCTGAGTTCCCCGATGCCCAGCAGCGTCAGGCCGTGCTCCGCGCCCAGGGCGGCGTCAGCTTCGGCGCGGTCTTTCTCTGTGTCCTGCTCCTGAGTGTCTGCGGCAGCGCGTTCACCCTGCTGCTCGGCCCGGATCTGCAGGCCATCCTCAACGCTTTCTATGGCTGATACACCCAGCCGTGAATCTATCGCAAGTCAAGAAATTAGTGCAACATCCAAACAGCCTATTTGCGATATGCAATTCAACGCTGTTGCTGTTGCATTAAAAAGTTGAATTGCTATAAATGTGAAGGAGTTTGAACCATGAAAAAAGTCACCAAGGCAGTCATCCCCGCCGCTGGTCTTGGCACCCGCGTGCTGCCCGCCACCAAGGCGATGCCCAAAGGAATGCTCCCCCTCGTGGACAAACCCGCCATCCAGTATCTGGTGGAGGAGGCTGTCCGCTCCGGTATCACCGACATCCTTATCATCGTGAGCCGCAATCAGGACATCATTCAGGACCACTTTGACCGCAGCCCCGAGCTGGAAGCAAAACTTGCTGCTCCCGGCAAGGAGAAGATGCTGGAAGAGTGCCTCGGCATCTCCAATCTGGCCAACATCTTCTTCGTCCGCCAGCAGCAGACCCTCGGCCTCGGCCACGCTGTCAGCATGGCTAAGCCCTTCACCGGCGACGACCCCTTTGTGGTCATCTATGGTGACGACGTCATCTGGGGCGAAGACCCGGTCTGCGCTCAGCTCATCCGTGCCTACGAAGAGTTTGGCCGCCCGGCTGCCGGTGTGTCCGCCGTGCCTTGGGCCGACGTGAGCCGTTATTGCAGCCTCAAGACCACCCCCATCCACGACAACTACTTCTTTGTGGACGACATGATCGAGAAGCCCAAGAAGGGTCAGGAGTTCAGCAACTACTCCATTCTGGGCCGTGTGCTGCTGACCCCGGAGATCTATGACATCCTCGCCAGGACCAAGCCCGGTGCCGGCGGCGAGATCCAGCTGACCGACGCCATGGCCGAGTATGCCCGCAACTACGGCGGTATGACGGCTGTGGAGTTCACCGGCAAGCACTACGACATGGGCAACAAGCTCAAAGT
>OLVZ01002006.1_pt1 | contig 16087 bp, 13 predicted proteins | sample 1673341 | NCBI WGS metagenome assembly OLVZ01 (sample SAMEA3178944, study PRJEB25190) | human gut metagenome | biome: human gut; feature: human-associated habitat; material: faeces | place: Austria | collected 2013 | reverse complement strand
GGTAGTTTAATATGGAAAAGAGATGACGCTCCGGCTTAGGCTGGGGCGTTTTTTGTGGAAAAATAGCAATTTTAATGGTAAAATATATAAAAAAGTATTAAATGGGAGATGTTGCCTTATGAAAGAAGAAATATTTCAAATACATAGATATTCTGTTGGCTACAAGATTGATAAACAACTACTGTTAAGTTTAAAAGATATATTTGAACAATATAGTGAAAAATCGGTTTTGGAAATTCGTGTAGGGTGTAATAACAATGCAAGTTATATATTCGATAATGTTGATGAGTGTTTTGAGTTTTTTGATAAGAAACCTTATCGGATAATAAAAATGGAAATTTCAGTGATGTTTGGAACGGAATATAATAGTAACCAGATAAAATTATCTTTTGATAATGGAGATAAGCCGTTAACAGAATTGAGATTCCGGTTTGACAACGGAGATGACTATTTATTACTTAAAAACAAGATAGAACTATGTTATAATACTACCCATAAACCATCCAATCATCCATCTCAAGCAAAACCCCTGATAGGATGGCCCAGATAGATTTTTGATAGCAAAAGTCCGAATAGACCTTAGGATAAGGATAATCTGCATCAAATAAAACCACGACGAATTAAATCTTCTATACAAAAAAGTTTAGAAATGGATTTAACTCGGCGAATGGGAATGATTTCAGAGGCCTGGGAAATCCTGATATGACTGGGTTTTTGAAGGGTTAAGGCCCTCCGTGGCAACGATTTGGCAACACTTTTTCATTATTTATAAAAAGAGAGCTAACTGATTTTGATTCGTCAGTTAGCTCTTTTTATTTCTGTTGTTTCATGTAAGACTTAAATTTATCCGCTCAGATTTTCTTAATTTCTTTAGTCTTGCAGAAAGTCAAATTAGGCAGGTGAAAAAATAAAATGGAAGTTTCTTCCGTATACGTATCAAAGTGTCCTTTTCAGCTAAAAGATTTTTAAAAACGCAGAAATATATGATAAACATATATTTTTAATTGACAAACATTAAGCGCAGGCTTATAATCCTGTCAGTCCAAAAGGAAGAGGTGCCTACTATGGATATGAAAAAGCTAAAGAAGTCAACGTATTTTTTGACAGTCATCTTCAATATTGCCAGTGTAATAGCAATTATTGTAGATATTGCGGCTGTAATTTTGCTAGGAGGAACACTGCTAAGCCAAATTATGCGCCCTGGGTATTTGGCAGCCCAGATGGTTCATGCAGAACTGGAACTAACTTTTGCAGAGTGGGTCACCTTATTAGTTTGTTTCATTATTAAATGCAGCTGTGCTTTTACGGCAATCAGATTTACGAAAAAGCTTTTTTATTGTATTACAAAAGAAGAATCTCCGTTTACTCCAAATACGACAAAATGCATTGATAAAATTGCAATCTCCTGTTTTCTTTTCAGTATCTGCCCGTTATATCCATATTATCACTTCAGCTTTTTAACAATTATAGCAGGGGTGTTTGCAGTTTTAATTCTTAGAAGTATTTCTTTGATTTTTAAATATGGCTGCAGCCTGCAAAAAGAAATCGACGAAACATTATAGGTGATAACATGGCGATTATATTGAGATTAGACCGCGTCATGGCGGATCGTAAAATAAGCTTAAAAGATTTGGCTGAACAGGTAGGCATTGCAAATATTAATCTATCCAAAATTAAAACAGGAAAAGTAAGCGCAATACGATTTTCCACGCTGAATGCAATCTGTAAAGCATTGAACTGTCAACCAGGAGATATTTTGGAATATCAGGAGGATATAGAAAGTGACAGTAAAGAAGCATAATGTCTGCAAGTCTATAAATCCTATTATATTTTCATTAAGTGTATATGTGCTTTGGGAATTGGTCGGAACTTTGGTTTCTTATGGTATATCAAAAGCAACAGAAAACATTGAAAATACATTGGATGGATATTATGTTTCTATATTGCTGAAAGAGTTTACAACTTTTCTCATTATGTATATTCTCTTTCATAAAGAAGTTGGATTAACGTCAAAAAAAGGGACAGCACGTTCATTTCCATTATGGGTACTTTTTTCGCCGCTGATTCAGATATGCGATGATATAATTACGATGCTTCATGGGGCCAAGGCAATTTCTTTGCTCTCGTGCAAAGGATTGTGCTTTATTGTAATTTGCGGCGTGGCAAGTTTAAGTATCGGGTTGCTTGAAGAATATGTATGGAGAGGAATTGTGCTAAATCGATTTCTTTCAATGTGGAAAAAAAGCAAAAATGGAATCTGGTTTTCAGTATTAATTTCTTCCTTATTCTTTGGGTTATGTCATTATATGAATTTAATATCCGGGCAAGCCTTTGCGGATACAACAAAGCAGGTAATAACCGCTTTTTGCATGGGAGTATTTCTTGCCGCATTGTTTTTGCAAACTCAAAATTTGACATTTCCCATTATGGTTCACGGAATGTGCAACTTTTCTAATTTTTTAATGAATGAAGTATTGGGGTGGAATTATTCTGTTTGGAAATATGATGGCATATTACAGATTATGATATCATTTTTATATTTGGTCATCGGCTTTTATCTGATTCATACTGTTACGGAGGAAAAATAGATATCCATCCTTGATATGCAGAAAGGTCCTGACCCTCTAAGCAAAATACATTCGTTTTTGTCCAACGGGAGCAGTTCTAAAGATCTGCTTCCTTGCAAAAGAGCGAACTGATTTCGGCGAAATCAGTTCGCTCTTTTGATTTGATGTGCGGTTTCCGCTCCGAACCTCCCCCACCTTTTACGCTGCGGATCAGGAGAGTTCAAACATGCCGTGATAGAGCTGGTAGTATTCTCCCTGCTGCTCCAGCAGATCGTCGTGACTGCCGCGCTCCACGATCCGGCCGTGCTCCAGCACCATGATCGCAGCGGCGTTGCGGACGGTGGAGAGGCGATGGGCGATGACAAACACCGTGCGCCCCTCCATCAGCTGGTCCATGCCCTTTTCGATGAGCTTTTCCGTGCGGGTATCAATGGAGCTGGTGGCCTCGTCCAGGATCAGGACGGGCGGGTCTGCAACGGCTGCACGGGCAATGGAGAGAAGCTGTCGCTGGCCCTGACTTAAGTTTGCACCGTTTCCGCGGAGAAGGGTATTATAACCCTGCGGAAGCCTGCGGATGAAACCGTCGGCGTTGGCAAGCTTTGCTGCTGCGATAACCTCCTCATCTGTGGCATCCAGCTTTCCGTAGCGGATATTTTCCATAACGGTTGCTGTGAACAGGTTGGTATCCTGAAGAACGATGCCCATGGAGCGTCTGAGATCATCTTTTTTGATCTTGGTGATATTGATGCCGTCATAACGGATCTTACCCTTCTGAATGTCGTAAAAACGGTTCAGAAGATTGGTAATGGTGGTTTTTCCGGCGCCGGTGGAGCCTACAAAAGCGATCTTCTGGCCTGGCTGTGCATACATGTTGATGTCATGGAGAACGATCTTGTTGGAATTATAACCAAAGTCTACATCCTCCAGGACCATATCACCCTTCAGCTCGATATAATCAGTGGTACCCTCAGCTTTGTGGAAATGCTTCCATGCCCAGCGGCCGGTACGTTTGTCGGATTCGGTAAGAACACCGTTTTCCTCTTTTGCATTGACGAGAGTAACGTAGCCTTCATCCACTTCCGGTTTTTCATCCAGAAGATCAAAGATACGTTTTGCACCTGCAAGAGCCATAACAATACTGTTGAACTGCTGGCTGACCTGGTTGATAGGCATGTTGAAGCTCTTATTGAAGGTCAGGAAGCTGGCAAGCCCGCCAAGTGTGAAGCTGCCGATGCCGTTGATAGCAAGGATACCGCCCACCATGGCGCAGATCACATAGCTGACATTTCCAAGCTGTGCGACCACAGGCATCAGGATGTTGGCAAAACGGTTTGCATTGTCTGCGCTGGTGAAAAGCTGGTCGTTCAGTTCATCGAATTTCCGGATGCTTTCGTCCTCATGGCAGAAGACCTTGACAACCTTCTGACCCTCCATCATCTCTTCGATATAACCATTGACAATACCAAGGTTGGTCTGCTGCTCCAGGAAATATTTTCCGCTTAAGCCCGCAAGCTTCCGGCTGGCAGTCATCATAATGGCAACCATAAGCAGGGTAACTACAGTAAGCGGAACATTCAGGATCAGCATACTTACAAGAACACTGACGATGGTGATCACACTGGAAAGCAGCTGCGGAAAGCTCTGGCTGATCATCTGGCGCAGGGTATCAATGTCGTTGGTGTAGATGGACATGATATCGCCGTGTGCGTGAGTGTCAAAATATTTGATGGGAAGCGTTTCCATCGTTGCAAACATATCGTTTCGGAGGTTACGTAAGGTTCCCTGGGAAACATTGATCATGATACGGTTATAAGTATAGGTGGCAATAACACCAATGGCGTAAAAGCATGCCACACGTGCGATGGCTGCAGCCAGAGGCCCGAAATCCGGTGTATCTGCTGAGAGAAGCGGTGTGATATACTGGTCGATCAGGGTTTTCATGAACATGGTTCCCTGTACATTGGCAAGAACACTGACAAAAATGCAGATCACCACGATCACGATATGGATACTGTAGTTTTTAAAGATATAACGGGCAAGGCGTCCCAGAAGCTTTCCCGGCTGCTCCGGTGTTCCCATACCCCTTGGGCCAGGACCGCCCGGGCCTTTCATGTTCTGTTTTTTCAAGCCGGCTCACCTCCCTCGTCAAAATCACCGGCGCCGCCGGTTTGTGAATGAAATACTTCCTGATAAATGGCGTTGGTCTTAAGAAGCTCCTCGTGGGTACCAAAACCGTTGATCTCACCGTTATCCATAACGATGATCCGGTCCGCGTTCTGGATGCTGGAAACACGCTGTGCGATGATCAGCTTGGTGGTATCCGGGATCTCCTCAGCAAAAGCGCGGCGGATCCTTGCATCTGTAGCAGTATCTACTGCACTGGTGGAGTCATCCAGGATCAGTATCTTCGGCTTCTTCAGAAGAGCGCGGGCAATACAGAGACGCTGCTTCTGGCCTCCGGAAACATTGGAGCCGCCCTGTTCAATGAAGGTATTGTATTTGTCCGGCATTTTTTCGATGAAATCATCGGCACAGGCAAGCTGGCATGCGCGGCGGCATTCCTCCTCAGTGGCATTTTTGTCACCCCAGCGGAGATTTTCCAGAATGGTTCCTGAGAAGAGTACATTCTTCTGAAGAACAACGGAAACCTGATTTCTGAGAGATTCCAGATGGTATTTACGGACATCGATGCCTCCTACGGAAACAGAACCATCCGTTACGTCATAAAGACGGCTGATCAGGTTGACAAGGCTGGATTTTGCACTTCCGGTACCGCCGATGATCCCTATGGTCTCGCCGGAGCGGATCGAGAGATTGATATCCTTCAGAACGGGTTCCTGACTGTCTTTCTTATAGCTGAAATTCACATGATCGAAGACGATACTTCCGTCCGGGACATCTGTTACCGGATCCTCCGGATCTGTGATGTCAGCAGTATCATTGATGACTTCCGTAACACGCTCTGCGCTGGCAATACTCATTGTCACCATAACAAAAACCATGGAAAGCATCATAAGGCTCATGAGAATGTTCATGCAGTAGGTGAGAAGGCTCATAAGCTCACCGGTAGTAAGGGCGCTGCCTACGATCATTTTGGCGCCGAGCCAGCTGATCCCCAGGATACAGGCATAAACGGTAAACTGCATCAGGGGCATGTTCATGACAACGATCTTCTCAGCACTTAAGAACATTTCGTATACTTTGTTGCAGGCTTTCTGGAATTTGCTGATCTCGTAGTCTTCGCGGACATAGGCCTTGACAACGCGTACAGCGCCGATGTTTTCCTGGACACTTGCGTTCAGGTCGTCATATTTACGGAATACGGCCTGAAAATATACCGTTGCTTTTCTCATGATAAAGATCAGACAGCCTCCCAGGAAGATAACAGCGACAAGGTAGATGCTTGCAAGCTTTGCATTGATAAGAAATGCCATGACCATGGCACAGATCAGACTGGCCGGTGCACGGGTACACATACGAAGGATCATCTGATAGGCGTTCTGCAGGTTGGTCACATCAGTGGTAAGACGGGTGATCAGGCCGGCAGTGCTGTATTTGTCGATGTTGGAAAAAGAAAAGGTCTGGATATTGGTGTACATGGCTTTTCGGAGGTTTCTGGCAAAGCCTGTGGAGGCCAGTGCTCCGTATTTTCCTCCCATGACGCCGGACCAGAGTCCGCACAGGGCAAGAGCTACCATAACTGCACCCATCCGATAGATATGGCCGATATTTCCGGCTTCCACACCCTTATCAATAATGGAAGCCATGGCCAGGGGGATCAGAGTCTCAAAGAGAACTTCCAGGATCATGAAAAAAGGCGTGAGAAACGATGCCTTTTTAAACTCCCTGACCTGGGCCAGAAGGGTTTTGAGCATAAAAAATCTCCTTTCTTTACTGTTCAAAAGACAGCACTACTGGAAAGGATTCCGGGCTGCTATAGAACAGATATATTGTTCAGCTACTATTATCGGGGAAATTATTTTTAATGTCAAGATAAACATGTGCGAAATGCTTGACACAACATCCTTTAAGCGGTATATTAAAAGTTAATATTCGCCTGTAGAACAGGGAAGAAATGGGATTCAGATCCCTTTAGAGGGTCTATATAGAGTTAAATTTTTGCAGGGAGGATTTTATATGGAAATCAGACAGTCAGCGGAGGATTATCTTGAGTCAATTCTGGTTTTATCCAAAAAAGGTGGAGGAGTCCGTTCCATTGATATTGCGACCAGACTTGGTGTTTCCAAGCCAAGCGTCAGTCACGCAATGAAGCTTCTTCGTGAGGATGGTTATATTGCTATGGACCGTTACGGTACCGTGACACTTCTGGAGAAGGGGGCAGAGATCGCCAATCAGATTTATGAGCGTCACATTGTTCTTGCCAGGATGCTGGAGGGACTTGGGGTTCCGGCAGAGATCGCAATGGAGGATGCCTGCAAGATGGAGCACGACATCAGCCAGGAGAGCTTTGAGAAGATCAAGGCACATTATAATAACTTCATTAAGAAGGAAGAAACAGCAGACTAAGAAACATGTAGACAGGCAGCCGGAAGGTAAAATACCAAACCGGCTGCCTGTTTTTTATTTATTATCTTTTTCTTTTTCCGGCAGCTGTGCCAGGATGATGGCTGCAAACATGATGACACATCCAAGGAGCTCTTTTATGGAAAGCTTCTGATCCAGGAGCACCCAGCCTGCAAGCACGGAGATGCAGGATTCAAGAGAAAGGATCAGAGAAGCAACGGTGGGATTCACATTTTTCTGGCCTACGACCTGCAGGGTGTAGGCAACACCGCAGGACATCACACCAGCATACAGGATCGGCAGCCAGGCAGTGAGAATGGAAGAAATCTGCGGATGTTCCAGAATAAGTGCCGGGATCATGGACAGGATCCCGCAGACCAGAAACTGTATACAGGAAAGCTTTACACCGTCTGCCTTCGGGGAAAAATAGTCAATCACCAGAATGTGCAGGGAAAAGAGAAAAGCACATACCAGCACCAGAATATCTCCGAGGCCAATGGAAAATCCGTCTGTGATGCAGAGAAGATAAAGTCCGACCAGTGCCATGACAACGGCTGTCCATATAAAGGGACTGCATTTCTTTTTCAGGAAAATTCCGATGATCGGGACGATGACAATGTAGCAGGCGGTGATGAAGCCGGCTTTTCCTACTGTTGTGTACTGGATACCAAACTGCTGGAAGCTGCTGGCAGCAAAAAGAGCAAATCCGCAGGCAATGCCGCCCAGCCACAGGTCACGGCTGTTATATGGCGTGGGGGATACAGCTTTTTCTGAAGGGGTTGATGAGGATTCCGGTATTGCGGAGTCTGTGGCAGCAGAGGATTTATTTCCGGAACGGTTCAGGATAAAGAGCACCGGAACCAGGACAGCGGCGCCGATCAGGGAACGGACGCCGTTGAAGGTGAAGGGGCCGACATATTCCATGCCGACACTCTGGGCAACAAAGGCAACACCCCAGATAGTTGCAGTCAGAAGCAGTAAAAGAGAATTCCTGACCGGAATAGATTCTTTTTTCATAATGTTTCTCCTCCTTGATGCCGGAAGTATCCTGTTCCGGGCTGATGAATGAAATATAGTGAATGCCTGAAGCCATATGCCGTCTGCCTCATTGCGAGACTTATGATAAGTCATTTGAGCAATGCAAGATATCACGATCCGGTTAGGAATGGGTAAAGGTTGTGTAAAATGATGTCGGAGTCAAAAGCCCTGACCCGGATGCCTGTGGAGCGCTTCGAGGTGTAATACACATAAATATACATATAGAATGTATATCGGCGAATAATATACATACATGTGAATATTTATACAAGAAAGAGGTAAAAAAGTGAATATTTTGTGAAAATTTATACTTGATTTTTAAGGGAAGTGTGATAGTATAGATGTCATGAAACGGAATTACAACGGAAAAGGAAATCCCGTTTAAAGATGTCTTTAAAAATAAATCTAAAGATAAAAGAATAAGGAGACATCAGAGGAGAAGATTGAAAAATAAGATTTTTCAATCGCGAGATTTGTGTCTGCGCGCACTTGACACAAACTCGGCATGCGCAAAAAACGTGCGCAGAAATGAGGAGGAGAAAAATGAAAATGAAAAAATTACTGACAAGCGTATTGGCAGTAGCCATGGTTGCTTCTCTGGCAGCATGTGGTTCTTCTACATCCACAGAGACAACAGTACAGGCAACAGAGACTGTAGCAGAAAGCACTGCGGCAGAGACAGCAGCTGCAGAGACCGATGAAGCAGCCTCCACAGAAGCAGAAAGCACAGATGCCGCTGCTTTTGATCTGGCTGGCAAGAAGATCGGTGTTCAGCTCGGTACAACAGGTGATCAGCTGGCAACGGAATATGAACAGAACGACGGTTCTACTGTAGAACGTTTCAACAAGGGCGCAGATGCAATTCAGGCATTAAAGCAGGGCAAGATCGATTGCGTAGTGATCGACTACAATCCCGCAAAGGCTTTTGTGGAAAAGAATGATGATTTACAGATTCTGGACGAAGAGCTTTCTTCTGAAGAATATGCAATGTGTGTCAACAAAGACAACAGCGAGCTGACTGCAAAGATTAACGAAGCGCTTACTCAGTTAAAGGAAGACGGTACGCTGGATGCTATCGTTTCCAACTACATCGGTGATGAGGCAGGACAGCATCCTTATACCTCTCCGGAAGGTGTAGACCGTTCCAACGGCACACTGGTTATGGCAACCAATGCGACATTTGAGCCTTATGAGTATTATGAGGATCAGAAGGTTGTCGGCATCGATCCTGATATCGCACAGGCTGTCTGTGATGTGCTTGGTTATGACTTAAAGATCGAGGATATGGAATTTGATGCAATCGTCAATGCAGTTGTTTCCGGCAAGGCTGATTTCGGTGCAGCAGGCATGACGGTAACAGATGAGCGTAAGCTGAGCGTAGACTTCACAGATACCTATGCAACAGCAAGCCAGGTGATCATTGTAACAAAGTAATTACAAGAGATAATCGGAAAGCAATTATAATATGGAAGATTTTAAACTCAAATTTATTGCAAACTTTATAACCGATAATCGGTGGAAATACTTCACCAACGGATTGGGAACAACTTATGTTGTTTCCTTTTTCGCTGTTATTCTGGGCGTTGTCATCGGCGTGCTGATCGCAGTGGTGCGGTCGTCTGCAGATAAGCTGGACCGTCCTCCACTGGTGGTTAAAATTCTGAATGTGATCTGTAAGCTGTATCTGACGGTTATCCGCGGAACCCCTGCAATGATCCAGCTGCTGATCATGTATTACATCGTGTTCGGTTCTGTGGATGTCAGCAAGCGGCTGGTTGCGATTCTGACCTTCGGAATCAACTCCGGCGCATACGTAGCGGAGATCATCCGTTCCGGTATCATGTCCGTGGATCAGGGGCAGTTTGAAGCAGGCAGAAGCCTGGGACTGACCTATGTGCAGACGATGTGGTATATTATTATCCCCCAGGCATTTAAAAATGTCCTGCCTGCCCTGGGCAACGAGTTCATTACCCTGTTAAAGGAGACGTCTATCTGCGGTTACATTGCACTGACGGATGTTACGCACGGTGCGAATACCGTCAGAAGTCAGACCTATGAGCCTTATATGCCGTTGTTTGCGGCAGCTCTGATTTATCTGGTCAGTGTGAGTGTACTTTCAGCTCTGATCAGCAGACTGGAAAGGAGGATGCGTGTCAATGAGCGATAACGGACAGGAAAAACAGGTTCTGTTTGAAATCAAACAGCTCTGTAAGTCCTTTGGACCGACGAAGGTGCTGGATCATATTGATGCGACGATCCGCCAGGGTGAGGTAGTCGTTATTGTAGGTCCCTCCGGCTCCGGTAAATCGACCTTTCTGCGTTCCTTAAACCTTCTGGAAATGCCGACCTCGGGCGAGATTTTATTTGAAGGAAAAGAGATTACAGATCCGAAAAGCAATTTAAATCAATATCGTCAGAAAATCGGAATGGTGTTCCAGCATTTTAATCTGTTCGCAAATAAGACGATTCTGGAAAACATGACGCTGGCACCGATCAAGGTGTTAAAAAAGTCCAAGGCGGAAGCGGAAAAAGAAGCGATGGAGCTGCTGGCACGTGTCGGCCTTGCAGAAAAAGCGAATGCTTATCCGGCACAGCTGTCCGGTGGTCAGAAACAGCGAATCGCCATTGTTCGCTCTCTGTGCATGCATCCGGATGTCATGCTGTTTGATGAGCCTACCAGCGCACTTGATCCGGAGATGGTTGGCGAGGTTTTAAGTGTAATGCGGGATCTGGCTCACGAGGGTATGACAATGGTGGTCGTTACCCACGAGATGGGCTTTGCCCGGGAAGTCGGCACGAGAGTGCTGTTTGTGGATGAAGGCAGGATCAAAGAGGAAAACACGCCGGAAGAATTTTTCGATCATCCGAAAAACGCGAGACTGCAGGAGTTTCTGTCGAAGGTGATCTAAAGCAGATTTTCCGGAAAAATGACAGAAAAAGATTGATTTTGTAAAAATCATAAAAAATTGATATGAAATGGAAGAATTTCAACATGCCGGGGCAGTTGCAGTTCTTCCATTTCTTTTGTTACAATAAAAAGGATAAACTGGTTATTTTATCCGCGTTTTTAGAGAATGACTTTTGATCAGGAGGAGCAGGAAAATGGAAAATGTAACACAGAAACGGACGCCGGGGGAATGGCGAGAGCTGTTTTCTTCGCAGGAATTTGAAGAAGCCTATGAATATGGGGGCGATGACCTTGGGGCGGTTTATCAGACGCAGGGGACAGACTTTGCACTCTGGGCCCCGACGGCAGAGCGGGCAGAGCTTTTGCTGTATCGGGCAGGAAGCGCAGAGGAGGGTGCAGCAGAGCCCTTTGACCGGACAGAAGCGGTACGCACAGAAAAAGGCGTTTTCCGTGTGCATAAAAACGGGGATCTTTCAGGTGTTTATTATACCTGGCTGGTAACGGCGAACGGCCAGACACAGGAAACTGCAGATCCTTACGCAAAGGCCGCCGGAGTAAATGGACAGCGCAGTATGGTGATCGATCTGAAAAAAGCTGAGCCGGAGGGCTGGGACAAAGATCAGGAGAAGCTGCCAAAGGCTCCGGCACCCGTTGTCTGGGAAGTGCATGTAGGCGATTTTTCCCACGATCCCCAAAGTGGTGTTTCGGAAGAAAATCGAGGGAAATATAAAGCGTTCTCAGAAAAGGATACCTGTCTTGATGGAAATACAGAAAACCCGACGTGCATGAGCTGGCTGAAATGGCTGGGTGTCACTCATGTCCAGATATTACCGATGTATGATTATGGTTCGGTAGATGAAACCGGAAAGAAGCTCCAGTATAACTGGGGGTACGATCCGATGAACTATTTTGTACCGGAAGGCTCCTATGCGACCGATCCGTATCATGGAGAAGTACGGGTGCGGGAATGCCGTGAAATGATCCAGGCCTTGCATCGCGCGGGAATCCGGGTGATCATGGATGTGGTGTATAACCATACATTCAGCATAGACTCTGTTTTCCAGAAAACTGTTCCGTATTATTTTTACAGACAGGAGGCAGACGGCAGCTTTTCAGACGGCTCCGCATGCGGCAACGATACTGCAAGTGAGAGAAGGATGTATCGCAGATATATGATTGACTGTATTTGCTACTGGGTAAAGGAATATCATGTGGATGGATTCCGGTTCGATCTGATGGGACTGCATGATACGGAGACAATGAATGAGATCCGTGCGGCACTGGATTGCCTGCCGGGTGGAAAAGAAATTCTGATGTACGGCGAACCGTGGACGGCAGGCAAGACTGCGATTCAGCCAGGCTATGAGCAGGCGCTGAAATGCAACGCAGCCCTTTTGTCTGACCGAATCGGATTTTTCAATGATGATATTCGGGATAGCATTAAGGGCAGTGTTTTTGAAGTCAAGGAGACTGGCTTTGTCAACGGAGCAAAGGGACTGGAGACTCAGATTCGTTCCAGTGTGCTGGGCTTCTGTGACGGAACAGGCGGTTATCAGCCATCGTCTGCACACCAGTCTGTTTCCTATGTCTCAGCCCATGACAATTATACGCTGTGGGACAAGCTGGTGCATACGCTGACGGACAGCATGGAGCCGGATTTTGGCGCATACAATGAAGTAGCTCTGGCGCAGAACCGTCTTGCCGCGGGAATTTATTTTACCTGCCTGGGGATTCCGTTTTTACAGGCGGGAGAGGAAGCGGCGCGTACGAAATACGGTGACGACAACAGCTATCGCTCCGCGGCGAAGGTGAATCAGCTAGACTGGACCCGGATGCATGAATACCGGGATTTGGCGGAGTTTTACCGCGGTCTGATCCTGCTGCGAAAGAGTTTTCCGGCATGGAGGCAGAGAAGCCTGGAGGTGCTGGATCAGATCTCCTTTGTGGACGCACTGGAAGGCTGCGTAGCCTTTACCATCCGGACAGGGGCTGAGCCGGAGGCTGCAGCAGAAAGCGTCCTCACAGACAACGTTGCGCCCTGGCAGGAGCTGTTTATCATTTACAACGCGAATAAGGAAGCTGTGGAATTTCGACTTCCGGGCGGGAAATGTTCTGATCCGGAACAGGAGCCTTCTGAAAATTATTTTGCCTTGGAGGGCAAGTGGCAGTTGCTTACAGATGGAACACGGTTTAAAATAAAAGAGGACACGAAATTAGAGCAGATAAAAGAGCTGGAAGGTTCTGTATGGGCAGAACCGGTGTCTATTACAATATTAGGAAGATAAGAGGGAACAGGTATGAGAACAAGCGGTGTGCTGCTTCCGGTATTCAGTCTTCCGTCTCCGCACGGGATCGGCTGCTTTTCCAAGGAAGCATATGAATGGGTGGATTTTTTGAAGCTGGCAGGACAGCAGTATTGGCAGATCCTGCCGCTGGGACCGACAAGCTATGGGGACTCCCCGTATCAGTCCTTTTCTACGTATGCGGGCAACCCGTATTTTATTGATCTGGAGGAGCTGGTGGAAGCCGGGTTTCTGACCAGAAAAGAGGTAGAAGCCTGCGATTGCGGCAAAGCGGCCAGAGATATTGATTATGGAAAACTGTATGAAAACAGAATGCCGCTCTTAAAGCTGGCATATGAGAGAAGCCTGGAGAAGCCTGACCCGAAGTTTACAGCATTCTGGACAGAAAATGCCTGGTGGCTGGATGACTATGGCCTGTTCATGGCAGTGAAGGATATTTTTGACGGAAACAGCTGGGATCAGTGGGCAGAGGATATTCGCTATCGCTGGGATAATGCGATGTGGTATTACAAGACCAACTATTCTAAAGAAATCGGCTTTTATGTATGGCTTCAGTATCTGTTTTTTACACAGTGGCAGAAACTTAAAAAATATGCCAATGATAAGGGACTGAAGATCATTGGTGACATTCCGATCTATGTGGCATATGACAGCGCGGACGTCTGGGCACATCCTGAGATGTTCCAGCTGGATCAGGAGAGAAAACCCGCCGCAGTTGCAGGTTGTCCTCCCGATGGATTTTCTGCAGATGGACAGCTGTGGGGCAATCCGCTGTATCGCTGGGATCATCACAGAAATACCGGCTATGACTGGTGGATAACACGGATCTCCTGGTGCTTTAGACTGTATGACGTTGTCAGAATCGACCATTTCAGAGGCTTTGATGAATATTTCTCCATCCCTGCAAAGGACAAAACCGCGGTGAATGGTCACTGGGAAAAAGGTCCGGGTATTGAGCTGTTTCAGGCGATCAAGGCACGTCTCGGTGAAAAACCTATTATCGCAGAGGATTTGGGCTATGTGACGGATACTGTCCGCAGAATGGTAAAGGAAAGCGGCTATCCGAATATGAAGGTTCTGGAATTTGCATTCGATTCCAGAGATTCCAGCGGCGCGGGTGATTATCTGCCGCATAATTATGAGCATAACTGCGTAGCTTATACTGGCACCCATGACAATGAGACGATCCTGGGCTGGCTGTCCAGCATTAAGCCGGAAGAGGTTCAGATGGTGCGGGCATACTTAAACCGTCCTACAGAGAGCAAACAGGTTTTGGCATCCGAGCTGGTTCGTACCACCATCGCTTCTGTGGCGGATACCTGTATCATTCCAATTCAGGACTATCTGGGACTGGATAACAGCGCAAGAATCAATTTCCCGTCAACGCTCGGTACGAACTGGCGCTGGAGACTGATAAAGAGTGACCTGACAAAGGCGCTGGCAGATTCTATCCGCAAGCAGAATATTGTTTACGGCAGAGTGAAGTGGGAAGATCTGCAGGAGGATGAAAAACCGAAGGATCCGGAAGAAGAAAAAGAGACAGAAACAGAACCCAAGCAGAAAAAAGACAGTTCTGTAAAGGAGGCAAAAGACTGATGGAATTCGGAAAATTATGCAGTTGGGAAAAGCAGGGCAATCGTGTTGTTTTTCAGTTTGAGAAACGAACGGGACGCGTGGAGATCCTCACACCGGAGATTTTTAATGTATTTTCGGGAGTGGTGAGTGAAGAGCATCGCTCTAAGGCCATTGAGGGAGACAAGTCTGTTGCAGTTGATTTTACGGCGGCAGAAGCAGACGGTGCAGTAGAAATTTCCACAGATGCAGTGACTGCACGGATTTACGATGATTTCAAGGTCGATTTTTATAAAGCGGACGGCACCGTTTTGTGCCGGGACTACCGGGGCAGCAGAAAGATCTGCGCTGGTCTGAGTGATGAACTGAAGGCATTAAAAGAAGCAGAGGGACACAGTGTAGAGGAGCAGCGCACGGAAGCGGTAGAGGTTGTCAAGCAGCTTGAGGGTGACGAAGCCTTTTACGGACTTGGTGATAAGACCGGCTTTATGGACAAGCGCGGCTATGAATATGTGATGTGGAATACGGATGATCCGGCTCCGCAGATGGACAATTTCAAGTCCCTCTACAAATCTATTCCGTTTTTTATTACCTTACATAAAAATGCAGTGTTTGGCCTGTTCTATGATAACACCTACAGATCCTGCTTTGATATGGGCAAGGAATCGGAGGAATATTACTGGTATGGTGCTGCAGACGGCAATCTGGATTATTATCTGATCGCCGGCGAGAGTATGCCGGAGGTGCTTGGCAATTATACTTATCTGACAGGTACGGTTCCGGTTCCGCAGAAGTGGACCCTGGGCTATCATCAGTGCCGCTGGAGCTATATGTCTGAGGAAGAAATCCGGGATGTTGTTTCCCACATGAGAGAGTGCGGAATCCCCTGCGATGCCATTCATCTGGATATCGATTATATGGATCACTACAAGGTATTTACCTGGACACCAGATAAGGAACGTTATCCGGATCCGGAAAAGATGATCGCAGATCTGGCGAAGGACGGCATCAAGATCATAACCATCATTGATCCTGGTGTAAAGCTGGAAGAGGGATATTCTGTTTACGACAAAGGTGTGGAGAACGGCTATTTTGCAACGACGCCGGAGGGTGAGATCTATGTCAATGCAGTATGGCCGGGAGATGCGGTTTATCCGGATTTTGGCAAAAAAGAA
>OLVZ01002004.1_pt1 | contig 16103 bp, 15 predicted proteins | sample 1673341 | NCBI WGS metagenome assembly OLVZ01 (sample SAMEA3178944, study PRJEB25190) | human gut metagenome | biome: human gut; feature: human-associated habitat; material: faeces | place: Austria | collected 2013 | reverse complement strand
TATCATCGATATGGGACCCGAGGGCGGCGACCGGGGCGGTACGGTGATCGCAAAGGGAACGCCGGAGCAGGTGGCAGAAAGTCCGGTTTCCTATACGGGAAGGTACGTGAAGAAATATTTGGAAAAGCGGGAGGAAGTATGATACAATGGAGAAAGAGATCCATCGTATCATGGCGCATTCTGATCTCTGTATTTTTATGAGACCATGCGCTTAAATCGCCCGGAGGGGTATAAAAACAAGGAGGAGCAGATATGCTATTAATCAAAGGGGCAGAGGTGTATGCACCGGAGTATCTTGGGAAAAAGGACGTGCTCATCGCCGGTGAAAAGATCGAGCGGATCGGGGAGGATCTTCCGGAATATGAGGGCTGCCAGGTGATCGACGGAACAGGACGGATCGTGGCGCCTGGATTCATTGACCGCCATGTCCATATTACAGGCGGCGGCGGTGAGGGAAGCTTCCACACACAGGCTCCTCAGGTGCAGCTTTCTGATCTGATCAGGGGCGGCGTGACCACAGTGGTGGGACTTCTGGGAACCGACGGCATCAGCCGGAGCACTGAAAATCTGGTAGCTAAGGCCAAAGCATTAAAGGAAGAGGGAATTTCTGCCTACTGCTGCTGCGGAGCATACGGGCATCCGGGTCCGACCATCACAGGAAGCATCAGCAGGGATATCATGTTCGTAGACGAGATCATCGGCCTTAAGCTGGCAGTCTCTGACCACCGTGCCCCGAACATCACCGTGGACGAGCTGATGGATGAGATGGGTTTTGAGGCCGTGTTCATCGGCTCCGGCGCCGGCCTGCCGCAGTTCCTGAACATCCCGGGCGAGAACCTGCTGGGCGTATACTCCGCCAACGAGTACCTCACCCGTATCAACCTCATGAAGGCCTATCGCGACGACTACGACACGCCGATAAAGTCCAACGCCAAGCGCATCGCCGTCGTCGGCGCCGGCAACGTGGCCATGGACGCCGCCCGCTGCGCCAAGCGCATGGGCGCCGACGAGGTGTTCATCGTCTACCGCCGCGGCCGCAACGAGCTGCCCGCCCGCGCCGAGGAAGTCCACCACGCCGAGGAGGAGGGCATCGAGTTCCGCCTGCTCAATAACCCCGTCGAGATACTCGGCGACGTCAACGGCAAGGTCGTCGGCCTCAAGTGCGTGCGCATGAAGCTCGGCGAGCCGGACGCCTCCGGCCGCGCCAGCGTCACGCCGATCGAGGGCAGCGAATTCGTCATGGTGGCCGACGCGGTCATCGTGGCCATCGGCACCACGCCGAACCCGCTGCTGCGCACCACCACCCCGGGTCTGGAGACCAACCGCAAGGGCTGCCTGGTCGTGAACGAGGACGCCATGACCAGCCGCGACGGCGTCTACGCCGGCGGCGACGCCGTCACCGGCGCTGCCACCGTCATCCTCGCCATGGGCGCCGGCAAAAAGGGCGCCGAGAGCATAGACAAGTACATCCAGAGCAAATAAGCGCAAAGACAAAAACCTGGGTCGATGCATATCGGCCCAGGTTTATTTTTCCCTGCCCAGCAGCCAGTCGGCGCTGACGTTCAATATATCCGCAAGCGCGGCCAGCTCTATGTCTGAGACGGGGCGCTTCTGCCCCTCCAGCAGGGAGAGCGCAGGTATGCTTATCGCCACGCCGTGAGTTTGCAGCCGTGCAAGCAGCTCCGTCTGCTTCAGTCCCAGCTCCATCCGGCGGCGCGTCACACGCTCGCCCACTATGTTCCTGTCTCCCAAGCCCAGCTTCCTCGTGCGCATCGCAACGCCCCCTTTGCATGAAGTATAAGCAAAAAGGCGCTTGCCAAATTTGGTAATACCAAATATAATAAATTTAACTACGCCAAATTAGGCAAACTCATACGTAACCGCAGGGGAAGCGCGATAGGCTTCCCCTGCGGCGTTTTATGGGGGGTGCGAATTTCATACAAAACGCTGATTGGCTAAACCGTTAGACTGTGCTATCATACGGTGTGGATATAAAAGGAGGTTTTCCCAGTATGGAAAAGCAAGGCGCGCCCATCCTCGGGCGCAAAGTGTTTCTGTACCTGACCAGCTTCTTTTCGGGCATGTCCGTCATGGCCATAGAGCTGGGCGCCAGCAGGCTGCTGGCGCCGTACTTCTCCAGCTCACAGATAGTCTGGACGGTCATAATCGGCACCATCATGATAGCCATGGCCATAGGCAACGTCTGGGGCGGCCGCAGCGCTGACAAGCACCCGGAGCCGGAGCGGCTGTTCAAGCGGCTGCTGCTGGTGGCCATATGGACGGCGCTGATACCCTTTGTCGGCCGCTACGTGATCGCGGGCGTCTCGGGTCTGCTGGCGCTGTTCGTCCACTCCAACTTCCTGGTCTGGGCGTCGCTGTGCTCCTGCCTGGTGCTGTTCGTCTTCCCGCTGATGCTGCTTGGCACCGTCTCACCCTCGCTGATGAAGTACACCACCGACAGCCTGGACGACAACGGCAAGACCCTCGGCGAGCTGGAGGCGCTGAACACCATAGGCAGCATCATCGGCACCTTCCTGCCCACCTTCGTCACGATTCCCGCCGTGGGCACGGCGCGCACGTTTTTGATCTTCGCCGCCATCCTGGCCGTGATCTCCCTGGCGTTCTTCATCTCCCGCCACAAGTGGATAGCGCGCAGCGCCGTCTGCGCCGTGGTGATAACCGCGCTCATCTTCACGCCGATGAACTACTCCTTCGCCTTCTGGGGCGGGGACGACATCGTGCTCGAGGACGAGAGCATATATAACTACCTCCAGGTCACGGAGGACGAGAACAGCATCAACCTCTCCACCAACGTGGCCTTCGGCGTGCAGTCGCGCAAGATGAAGTCCGGCGGCATGACCGGCATGTACTACGACTACGCCCTCGCCGCGCCGCTGATGGCCGAGAACGTGGAGGACGTGCTCATCCTCGGCCTCGGCACCGGCACCTTTGCCGAACAGTGCCTGGAGTACTTCCCAGGCTGTAACGTCACTGGCGTAGAGATAGACGAGAAGATAGTCAACATCTCCCGCGAGTACTTCGACCTGCCCGAGGAGGTCAACGCCATAGTCGGCGACGGCCGCGCCTGGCTGACGGCCAGCGACGAGCAGTGGGACGTCATAATGGTCGACGCCTATCAGGACATCACGATACCCTTCCAGATGAGCAGCGTGGAGTTCTTCACCGAGGTCTATGAGCACCTCAAGCCCGGCGGGGTCATGGTCGTGAATATGTCCATGCGCTCCGAGAGCGAAGGCTCCATGAACGAGTACCTGATGGACACCATCAAGAGCGTGTTCCCCTACGCCTGGACCGTGCGCGTCAGCGGCGGAACCAACCTGGAGCTGTTCGCCACCGCGGACGAGGACGCGCTCGCGCGCTTTGAGCAGCGCCGCAGCGAGGTGCCCGGCGACTACGCCACCATCATGCAGCGCGTGGACGACGGTCTGGAGGCCGTCGAGGGCGGGGACTACATCCTCACCGACGACAAGGCGCCCGTGGAGCTGCTGGGCATGGCCGTGCTCGACGAGATAATAGCCAGCGAGCTGGACGTCCTACGCGACCAGATAGCCGAAAACGGCATCATGAGCCTGCTAGAGTGAACCAATACTCCAAATGCCCCCGCCATCAGGCGGGGGCATTCAGCTTGTAAAAAAGCCTAGTAGAGTTTCGCGCCCTATGGCCGCGAAAGGGACTGTGATCATTTTCGGCGGCGGCGTGTACGTCGCCGAAAATGCTTCAAGTTCCCAATGAGTGCGAATCGCACTCATTGGGAGAGGAGGAGCAGCGGAATGACTGAGCTCTCGGCCACGGCCGGGAGCGAAGGATATGCAGCTTGCGACGACGAAGCGAAGGATATGCAGCTTGCGACGACGACGGGGGCAGTTTTTTACTGCTCGATGCTCACGTCAAGGGTGCGCCGGGGCAGCGTTAAGGTTCGGTTGTAGGCGTTCACCCGCTCGAACTGTCCGGTCAGCCACTCGCTGTATATCAGTCCGCTCCCGTCGTAGACGTTCACCTGCAGATAATCCGTCATCGTGCTATTCTCGGGGTCGGAGTAGTCGTCCACACTGCTGTTATTCAGCACCACGAGCCGCTCGCCGTCCGTGGCGTAGAACACGTTGCCGCCGCTGCGGACGTAGTAGCCCTCGTTCTCGTAGCGCTCCGGCGCCGGCGGATTTGAAGTGTCCACCGTCAACAAGGGCGTGTACAGCCCGCCGCCCTCGCTCAGCACCTGCAGCACGTTGCCTACGTTCAGCACATAGTAGCCGTCCACCGGCGTGACGTCCGCTCCCGAGGTCGCGTCTGCCAGCGTATAGCTCTCGTCAAAGCTCCACTCTGAGCCGACCAGCAGCAGCTGCCTCTGGAGCAGCTCGCCGCTCCCGGCGTCCATAACGTTCAGATACAGCGCGTCGTCCTCAGCGGTGAATATAAGCAGCCGCTCTCTGTCCTCACTGAGCAGCAGCGCCTCGCCCTGCACTTCCTCGCCTATGGCGTACACCGGCTCCATGCCGGAGAGCCGTATCGTGTCGCCCTCGCAGGGGATGCGGTAGACGCCCCAGCTCCCGCCGGGCATACGGCTGCCGTCAAGAAGCGTGCCCTCCTCGTCGCGCACACAGAACTTTATGTACAGGTTCCCGTCCGCGGCGCACAGGCTGGAGTCATAGACTCCGCCAATGTACTGGCTGTCCAGAAATTCAATAGACAGCCGGGAACCGTCGACACCGCGCTCCAGCATCACTTCCATCCAAACTTCCTCCGGCAGCGGGATGGGGAAATACTCCGAGACGTCATAGTCAAAGCCGGATTCAGGCAGGTCTTCATACAGGTTCGCACCGTATGCATCCATTGCCACGGGCATTATGTCCGTGTAGTCGTTCAGGCGCAGCCGTCTGGTGTACGTCTCCGCATCGCCGGCCATTTCCACCATGTCGGCGTACACGTCGTAAACGTATTCGCTGTGGAAGTTCGGCTCGCCGGAGTACCAACTATGGCTGTTGCTACCCATGTTTACTGTGAGCGAGATCTGCGGCTCGACCAGCGAAGTGCCCTCGCGGCCGTCCCCTTTGAGCGTCCAATCGCTTTGCAGGGTCTGCTCGCCGGTCTCAAGGTCGTAGTCTATGTTCCAGTTCAGGTGCGATTCCAGCTCCCTGTCGTACGACAGCCGGACGCCGGCGGCGTCGGCGCGCTCGCCGTAGAGCACCTCGCCGTCGAGTTTCAGGTCGTTGCGCTGCGGCCACAGCAGCAGATTCCCCGCCGCGAGTACGGCCAGCGCCAGCACGGCCAGCAGTGCAAACACTCTCTTTGCAAACTTCAAAGTGACCCCTCCAATACTCCGTCCCTCACGCGGCTCAGCCCGCCGGAGGGACGGACAGCTCCGCGCCGTTTATGCTTATGCCGCTCTCGGCGACAATGTCGGAAATAAAGCCTATGTGCTCTCCGCGGATGAGCTCCGAGTAGACCTGCTCCCCGCCGGAGTAGATGCGCAGCAGCCACACGTCCTCAAAGTCATTATAGCCGTAGATCGGATCGCGCAACGGCGTCTCGCGCTCCTCGCCGTCGGAGACGGCGAGCTGTTGCAGCACACACAGCCGCTCGCCGTCGTAGGCGTACAGCGGGGCGTAGCACAGTTTCACGTCCATCCCCGGCAGTTCCGGCCGCTCCAGCTCCACCGTGTCTATGGGTTCGTAGCGTCCGCCGCTGCGGCGGGCCGTCACGGCCACCACGTCCTCGTCCTCGTAGATGCCGCTGAACACGGCGTACTCGCCGTCGGCGCAGCAGCCGTAATCGACGGCCTCGCCGAAGCGCGCCTCCCCGCCGTCTGGGCACAGCTCCAGGCGCTGCGTCTCGGCCGCGGTCTCGGCGTCCAGAACGGTGAGGTATATCCGCCCACCCTCTATGGTGAACAGCAGGACGCTCTCGCCGTCGTGGCTCAGCTCCAGCCAGGCGCCGTCCCAGTCCGCGCCCAGGGCGTGCACGTTCTCAGCGTTTCTCAGGTTCGCCGTGGCTCGGAAGGAGTTTTCCGCCCACCAGCGCCCGGTCAGATCATCCAGCCTCTCTCCATAGCTCACCCAGCCGGAGCTGTTAGTCAGCGGCTCCACCTTCACGTAATCCGAAACCGGGACGCGGTAGACGCCCCAGCCCCCGCCCGGGAGGCCGCTGCCGTCAAGCAGCTCGTCAGTCGCGATGTCGCGCGTGGCAAACACGAAGTACACGTACCCGGAGGGCGCGAACACGCTGTCGGACTCGGTGTAAGTCACGTGGTAAATGTCGCCCTCCTGCGGAGGGTCGAGCATCGTGAACGACGCCGTGTGCCGGTTGCCCACGTATTCGTATGTCACGCTCAGGCGCACCTCGCGCGGCAAAGGCAGCCGGAACATCTGCGAATAGTGTTCGTCCGCAGGATTGCTGTCGTCACAAAGCAGCAGCTCGGTTTCAAAATTCAGGAGGCAGTTTCCCACGTAGTCGTTCAGCAGGAACTCGCCGCTTGCGCTCGGCGTATCCCAGCGCCCGCCCAGCAGGTCTTCGAGTATGGCCTCATATGCGCCGGGCATTGCGCGTATGTCGCCGTCGTACCAGTAGAAGGTGCCGGTATAGAACGCGTCAATGACCTCAATGCCGGGGTTGGAGTAGTAGTCGGGCGTCCATGTATTCTCCATTTTCCAGCGCGTGTCGGTCTCGCCCGTACCCGCGCCGGAGTCCCAGGACGTGTCCCACAGCAGGCGGTCTGCCAGCGACATATCCCGCGACAGCGTCACCCCCTGCGCCGCGCTGCGCTCGCCCGTCAGCACCTCGCCGCTCAGCCGCGCCGAGTCCCGCACCGCGTTCAGCGCCAGCGTCCCCGCCGCAAACACGGCCACCGCCAGCACCGACAGCGCCGCAAACGTCATTCCGACACGTCTCATGTTTTGTCCCTCCCCGTGTATATTAGCTCATATCCGTCCCGGCGCATCGAGTCCGTGTCCTCGGTGCTAAGCTGCTCCGAGTACAGCACTTCCCCGTCCGGCGCGAACACCGTGAGGCGCAGGAGCGCTTTGCCGCCGTCCGTGTCGAAGTAGCGCCCGCCGTCGAGCATCGCCACACGCTCGCCGTCGGACGCGAAGGCGTACGGCTCCGCACCGATGGTGCCGCCGTATTGCAGCGAATCCGGCAGGGCGCGCATGTCCACCACGAAGGGCGCGGCGTATATGCCGCCGTTTTCGGGCACGCACACCACCTCGCCGGCGTCGGTGTCCACGGCGAGGCCGTTTTCAAACACGTGGCAGACCATGCGGTTGACCTCGGATGTGTAGATGTCGATCCCCGGGGCGATGTCCATCAGCTTCATGCTCTGCAGCTCCTCCCCGTCCAGGCCGAACACCGTGAGCCGCAGCTCTCCATCCGCGACGGTGAACAGCAGCAGCCGCGTGCCGTCGCAGCTCAGCTCCAAATCGGCGTGCTCCCAGTCCGCGCCCAGCGCGTGGAAGCACTCAACACTGTCGAAGTCCGGCCTCACGCGCACGGAGTCCGCAGTCCACCAGCGCTCGCCGCCGGTGTCCCCTACCACCTCGCAGGGTATGCGCCACACGCACCACTCGCCGCCCGGGAAGCCCTCGGCGGAGACGCGCTCGCCCGGCGTGCCGCCGTCCGTTTCGCGGATGTCCAGCACCAGGTACAGCGCGCCGTCCGGGGCGAGGACGCAGTCGGAATAGGTATAATAGTACCCATCCCCCGGCGAGGCCTCCACGCCGAAGGCACTGGCGTAGCTGTTCACGGTCACGCTGGCGTAAAGCATCTCGTCCCCGTTCAGGGGCAGGGCGAAGGCGCCGTCCGACAGCTCGCCGTCATAGGTCTCGTTCACGCGCCGGTCGCACCACAGCCTTGGGTCTTTCGGCCTTATTTCGTAGACGGGCACGTCGTCCGTCATGCCGCGGCAGTAGAAGTTCAGCGGGAGTTTGTCCGTGTATTCGCTCAGCGGACGGCTCTCGCCCGCCTGCCCCGACTCGCCGTCCAGAGAGGAATACAGCCCGTCATATATGCCCTGCGCCCAGGCCAGGGGCGCGCCGAGCGTGTTGCGGCCGCGGTCAGGCCAGGATTCGTCCCTGTCGCCGCCCACGCCCTTAAGCCTCAGCTTGGGTTCGGCGGGAGCCTCCTCCGGCGCAAGCTCCGCAAAGCTCCACGCGCTGTCGGAGCGCGTCTCCCCGCTCGCGGCGTCAAAGACGGCGTCAACGCTCAAATGCCCGCCGAGCGCCAGCTCCTGCCGCAGCGTGAAACCCTCGGCCGCCGCCCGCTCGCCGCATATGACCTCGCCGGCTGCGGAGAAGCTGCCTGCCTGCGCGGCGAGGACGCCCGTGCCCACGGCCAGGACGGCCAGCGCGAGGCCGGCCGGAAAAGCAAAGGCCACTGCCCTTCGGAACTTCATACTCTCCCTCCCCGTGCCCCGGCGCTGCGCCGGGGTGATTTCAGCTCAGCCGCCAGGTCTGCGCCGAGATGACGGCAGAGAGCTGGTTTTCCATCCACTCGTTATAAACAAGCCCGCCGTTTGCGTCGTAGATCAGCAGCTGGTACGCGGAAAAGCTAGCTGAGTTTGGGCGGTAGACATACACCCGCTGGAGCGTCACCAGCCGCTCGCCGTCATAGACTATGTCTCTGAATTCGCGCTCCTCCTGATAGACGTTCTCCGCCTTTACGCTCTCCGGCACTCCGGCGGTCTGCGTGTCCACGCTGAAACGGTGCTCGTACCGCCCGGCGTCCACGTCCACCACGGCCGCCGCCATGTCGTAGAGCGTGTAAATATACCCGCCCTCGCAGCTCTGCCGCCTTACATAGCCGTTGACCCAGGCACTGCCGGACATATTTCGCTCCGCGGTCTCCGCCGGGAACAGCAGCAGGCGCTGCTCTGCGGAGCCGGTCCCGGCGTCCAGCACGGTCAGCCAGACGTCGCCGTCCTCCACCGTGAACAGCTCGAGGCGCTGTCCGTCCTCGCTGAGCATCAGGTACGCGTCCTGCCAGTCCTCGCCCAGCTCGTAGAAGCTCTCCATCGCCGCGAAGTTGCAAAGCCAAAACGTGCCGCCGTCGTCCGCCGTGCGCTGTGAGCACGGCATGCGCCACACGCTCCACACCCCGCCCGGCATCTCCGAGGCGTCGAACAGCTCCCCGTCTCCGCCGCGCACGTTCAGCAGGAAGTAGAGCCAGTCGTCCGTGTAGACAAGGCTGCTGCCGGCCTCCATATTGTCATCCGGGCTTGCGGGGAGTATGGACACATCCCAGTATTCGTCGAGCTCCACCATCAGCCGCACCGTGCGCGAGAGCCTTATTTTAATATATTCCGCCAGCTCGCCGCCTCCGGCGTCGACTATGTTATGACCACTCACGCGCATGGGCACGTATTCGGTGTAGTCGTTCAGCCGGACGGAGCGCCTGTCCCCGGCCTCCATGCCGTAACCGAGCACGGTGTCGCGGTATATCTCCTCCGTGAGCGGACTTTCGAAGCGTATCTCCCCGTTCACGCCCTCGCTGTAGCTCAGATACAGACCCACGTCGTGGACTACCAGCGCGGGTTCGCTCGGGAGCTCAATGTCCCTGCCGCTGCTCCTTATCAGATCCCAGCTGCTGTCCGTGACGGTCTCGCCCGTCGAGACGTCGTATCCGGCGCTCCACTTCAGCCGCCTTTCCAGCGAGGCGTCCAGCGCTATGGAGACGTCCCCGGCGTCCGAGCGCTCACCGGCGAGCACCGTGCCGCTCACCTCGAGGTCATAGCGGCTGTCGTTCAGCATCGCCGTCCCCGCCGCCAGGAAAACTGCCGCCAGCACCACCAGCAGCGCGAAGAAAAGACCGTACCGTCTCATGCTCCCACCTCCGTTATCTCCAGTCCGTAATCGCCGCCGAACCAGAGCAGGCTCTCGTCCGAGTGGCGCGCCGTGACGGCGTCCGTCAGCAGCTCCACGTAGTCCATGCCCTCTTCGCCGTAGCCGACCAGCAGGTACGCCCGGCGGTATTCATACCGGCGCTCGCTGTCAAACAGCGCCCGTTCCAGCCGCCAAATCCGCTCGCCGTCGTAGACGTAGTCGCCGCCGCCCTCGTAATAGAGGGCTTTCGTCAGGGCGTAGAGCCGGCTGTCGTCCGTCGCGCAGCGCAGCGCCGTCTCAAAGCCCGCATCCGTCTGCGTGAGCGCCATGACCTCGCCGCCGCAGTCGAGCACCACCCAGCCCTCGCCGCTGTGGAGGCTGAGCATGGACGGCTCGGCTCCCGTCTCCAGGCTCTGCACACGCTCGCCGCTCGCGGCGTCGAACACCTCCAGGCGGAGCGAGCCGGACGCCTCCGTGGCCAGCAGCACGAATTTGCCGTCGCCGCTCAGCCCCAGCGTGCCGTAGTCGCCGCTGACGCTCTCCAGCGTGGAGACGTCGGGGGTGACGTACACCCCGCCCTTCGTCCACCAGCGGTTTTCGGCCGTGTCCGTCCCCGGCGCGAGCGTGCACTTCACGCGCCAGACGCCCCACTCGCCGCCGGGCGTCATCGCGCCGGACAGCTCCCTCAGAGTGTCATCGCCCTCCACGGCGAAGGCCGCGATCGAAAAGTATATGTACCCGTCCGGCGTGAACACGCTGTCGGAAAACATCCGGACGGCATCGAACAAACTCGAATCCGGCAGGAGCCTGAACTCCCCGTTGCTGTAGGAGGCCTTGACCAGCCAGCCCTCCTCCAGCGGAATCCGGAACAGCCCGTCCAGCGCGTCCTCTCCGCCGGCGAAGTTGACCGCATCCAAGTCCAGCGGCGCGCTGGAGCCGAAGTCCGAGAGGTCGTAAACGCCGCTCGCGCTCTCCTGTGCCCCGGTCTCGGCCATAAGCGCGTCGTATATCCCGCGCGCCACGCCCTCGGGTATGTCGTCCGCCGCCCAGCTCAGGCTGAACGGGTCTTCAAACCAGCTGTGCACCCCGACAGCCGGCAGGGACGCATAGCCGTAATCCGGCGTGGACAGCAGCGGCAGCGACCAGCCGCCCTCGGCGGACGCCTCGCCCCGCGCAGGGGAGTACGCCACGTCCCAGCCGAGGTGATCGGCCAGCGTCGTGCGCCCGCGCACCTCCACGCGCGCCGCGTCCGCCCGCTCGCCCACGAGCACCTCGCCCGTCAGCGGATAGTTCTCCTCCGCCGCGCCGAGCATCCCCTCACTCGCAAACGCGCCAAACGCCAGCGCCAGCGCAGAGAGCGCGGCGAAGGCGTATGCCCGGCCGCTCATGCCTCCACCTCCGTTATGCAGGCTGTCATGCCTATCATCCATCCCAAGTTCCAACAGTAGTTATCCAGCTGGGTGCTCAGCCAGTCCGCGCACTCCAGGCCGTCCTCGCCGTATATCAACAGCAGGTACGGTCTCTCCAGATAGTCGGAGTTCGGCATCTCGTCGGGCGACACGTTTATCCGGCGCAGGATTGCCAGGCGCCCGCCGGAGCAGGCTATGTCCATCACATCTCCTTGGCCGTGGAACCTTGCGTCCGCGAATCGCTCGGGCAGCCCCTCAAAGCGCGTGGAGCCGGAGTAGACCTCCTCGCAGCGCTCCCCGTCAAAGGAGTAGCCCGCCGCGTAGTTGCGCCAGGCAAAGGCTATGCCGTCGCTTGAGACGTCGCGCTGGACCTTGTCAAAGCCTGCGGCCATCTCGGAGGCAGGGAGCACCCTCATCGTCTGCGTCACGGAGAGCGTGTCGAGGTCCAGCAGCGCCATGTCCAAGCCGCCTTCCATGTCGATGAGCACAAACAGCGTCCCGCCGTCGGCGCTCAGCTCCAGCCCGGCCGACTCCCAGCCCTCGGGCAGGGGGAAAATGTTCTCCGCGCGGGAGAAATCTATGCTCTCGCCGTCGCAGGGGATGCGGTACACTCCCCAGCCGCCGCCCGGCAGCAGCTCGCCGGAGAGCGGCTCGCCAAGTCTGTCACTCACATCCGGCACGAAATAGAGGTATCCGTCCGAGCCGAGCACGCTCTCGGAGCGCACGTTTATGCCCTTTATGTAAGTGCCGAACTTGTACATCCCGGTGTGGTGCACATAGGCGCCCAGCCTGTCGTCCTCCGGCACGGGGACGCGGAACACCTCCGCGGCGCTCACGCCGCCGGATACGGCCAGCTCCCCGGCGTCAAAGTTCAGCGGCACGAAGTCGTAGTAGTCGCTCAGCGGAAAGCTCAAGCTTACGAGGGGTTCTGCGCCGCTCAGGCGCGCTCGCAGCTCCTCCGCCAGGGCGCGTATTTCCGGCTTGCCGTCAAACTCTGCCTCGAAGGCCGTAGCGCTGTCCCACTCTATGTACTCCACCAACTCACCGCTTGCCGTCAGAGGGTCGTCGTCGCGCCAGGTCTCGCTGCTCTGCTCCAGGTCTGCCGGGTGCGTCCGGTCAAGCTCCCAGCCCGAGCGCGTCTCGCACCCGCCGTTGGCGGCGCTGTAGTCCAGCTCCCAGGCGATGTGGGCTCGCATGGTGGCGCTGAGCTTCACGCCAAAGCCGGAGGCGGCGGCGCGCTCACCGGCGAGCACCTCGCCCGTGAGGGTGTATTTGTCAAGCTCCAGGCGCAAAAACACGCTCGCGAGCGCCAGAAACGTCAGCGCCAGCGCCGAGAGCGCGGCGAAGGCGTATCCTTTTCGCTTCAATTACAGCACCCCCCATGCTCGTTGTCGGGACTTGCCCGTCAGTCTTCCTCTCCCAGCTCGGTTATCGCGCGGCTTATCCTGTCGGCGCGGTAGTTCCAGGCGGTCTTGACGTAGTCCATCAGGCTCTCGCCGCGCTCGTCCAGGTCGGCCATGGAGACGTCGCCGGTGATGCCGCCCTTGTGTATCAGCACGGCACGGCCGATGAAGCCGCTGACCTCCTCCAGCAGATGCGTGGACAGCAGCACCGTCTCGTTCTCGTTCAGGATGCCCAGCAGCACCTTGTAGAAGTCCTCGCGGTTGAACACGTCGTTCCCGGCGAAGGGCTCGTCCATGAGTATGTAGTCCGCGCCCTGGCTGAGCGCGAGCACGACCTCGAACTGGTTCTTCTGGCCGGTGGAGAGGTGCCGCGCGGCCTTGGCCGTGGGCAGCTCGAAGAAGTCCATCAGCACGTCGAAGCGCTTGCGGTTGAACCTGGGGAAGTGCTCTGCGTAAAACTGTGCGTGCCCGGCCGGGCTCAGATCCGGGAAAAAGCTGTGCTCGCTTGTGGCGAAGGCTATGCGCTCTATGTTCTTGTGCGTTATCGGCTCGCCGTCGAGCGTGACCTCGCCCGTGTAGCTGATGAAGCCCAGGATGCACTTCATCAGCGTGGTCTTGCCCGCGCCGTTCTCGCCGAACAGGCCTACCAGCTGCCCGCGCGGGAGCTGCAGACTCACGTCCGACAGCGCCTGCTTTGAGCCGTAGCGCTTGCTTACATTCTTTATTTCCAGCATGTTTCTCCCTCCATCAGTGCGTCAGCAGGTGTACTATCTGCTCCCAGGCGCCGGGCGCAAGCCAGCGCACGGGAGTGGCGTTTATGTAGATAAGACCCATGAGCAGCCCCAGCAGCCTCCATATCAGCTGGCAGGCCACAAGCCCCGAAAGCGGTATGGCACAGCAGCGCACAAAGAACTCGCTGAGCTTGGGCAGGCGTCTCATGGTGTAGATGCAGCGGCTGCCGCCCCGGTAGTGATAGGACACGTAGCGGTAGGCCAGCGCCAGGAACGCCACGCTCGCCACCGCGAAGGCGATTATCCCCGGCAGCAGCATCTGCCTGAAAGTGGGGAACACCGCGTTCTCCAGCTCCACGCGCGTTCCGCCGGGCAGGGTCTCAAACATGCCCTGCCAGCCGCTGAGGTAACTCAGGCCGAAGCCCGTCAGCAGCACCGTGGCCGCCACGGCCAGGAACGCGCAGGCCATGCGCAGCTCGCTGCATGCGTTGAAGCCGGGCGGCACCAGGCGGTCAGTTCTCAGGCGCAACGTCTCCACCTCCGGGGTTGTAGTCCTCCTCCTCCGCGTCCTTGCGCTTCTCGCGCGAGCGCACGGTTCCGATGTAGATACCCGTTATAAACACTCCGGTGAGGGCTATCGCGAACTCCGTGCCGTATTCGCCCACGTACGCCCGGAAACCGCCGCCAAAGAGCGCCAGCGCCAGCACCACGAAGGGCGAGATGGCTATCTTCCCGCGCCTGCCCAGGTAGGAGGAGTACGCCGTCGCCGCGCCCAGTGTGACGTAGACCACCGCCATGCGGAAGTAGACCGGCACATCCCCCAGCGGCAAGAGCGCGTGGGCGAAGGTGTTCGTGACGAAGCTGACCAGCAAAGACATGTTCTCCGCCGCGCCCAGACCCGCGTTCTGCATATAAAGCCCATAGCCCAGGAACACCGCGGCCTGGCACATCTGGAATATGAACAGCGCCAGGGCGTTGACCAGGGTCTGGCACAGGAAGGCCGCCGTCTCCGAGACCCTCAGGCGCTGCATCGTGTACACCGGCTGCACGCCGCCCCGCTCGCGCAAGATGCGCATGAGCAGCACGCACAGCAGCGCTATGCCCACGTACATCGGCGCCATCGCCGCGTCGTAAAACATGGTTTCCAGTCCCGCGGCCGCGTTCCCGCTCAGGCACAGCAGCGTCGCCGCCGCGCCCAGCAGCGAAACTATCACCGTCGGCCACAGCGCGCCCCGCGCCGAAAGCATGCACACAGACAGATACTTTTTCATTTTCTTTCGTCCTCCTCCCAGACTCGGCTGATAAGCCGTATTGCCTCCTCAAGTGTTATGCCCAGCTGTTTGAGCTTAAGCGCGGCCGCCGTGGCTCCGCTGACCACCAGCTCTGCGGTCAGCTCCTCCCTGCGCCCGGCCGTGAAGGTCACAAAGCTCTTTGAACCCGCGTGCGACACGAGTATCCCCTCCTCCTCAAGCATACGGCAGGCCTTCTGTACGGTGTTGGGGTTCACCCCCAACAGCGCAGACAGCATACGGCGGCTGGGCAGCTCGTCCCCGTCCGGGATCTCGCCCGAGACTATACCCCGCTTGACGTGGTTCACTATTTGCAGGTATATAGGCTCGCTCCCGTCGGGCTTGAAGCCCTCAAATGAAACCACGCTGTCCACCTCCCAACTGTATTATACTGCTAGTACAGTGCTCAACTGTATTATAAACGTAGTACAGTTTTTGTGTCAATAGCAAGCTGCATAGAAAACGCCGGCCCGTTTCTGTGGGTAATGCCCAAAGAAACGGACCGGCGCGCCTCAGCCCAGCGCCACGTCCAGCACCATCATGACCGAGAATCCCACCAGCGTGGCGATAGCCATGATGCCGCTGCGCTCGTTGCTCTGGCTCTCGGGTATCAGCTCGGCCACGACCACGTAGATCATCGCTCCGGCGGCGAAGGCGAGCATATACGGCAGCAGCCGCTGCACGCTCAGCACCAGCGCCGCGCCTATGACGCCGGCCACCGGCTCCACCGCGCCGGAGAGCTGACCCATGAAGAACGCCCTGCCCCGGCCTGCGCCCTCCCGACGCAGCGGCACGCTGACGGCCAAGCCCTCCGGGAAGTTTTGCAGCCCTATGCCCAGCGCGAGCATCACGGCCGAGGCCGCCGTCGCGCCCGGGATGCCGTAGGCCAGCGAGCCGAAGGCCACGCCCACGCTCAGCCCCTCGGGTATGTTGTGCAGCGTTATGGAGCTTATCAGCATAACGCTGCGGCGGTTTGCAGCGCCGCGCGCGTCCAGCCGCGCCCAGACCAAATCGCCCAGGAACAGCAGCGCCCCGCCGCCGAGGAAGCCCGCCAGCAGCGTCAGCGAGACGTTCATGCCCAGGGTCGAGGCCAGCTCCGCCGCGGGCGAGAGCAGGGAGAAATAGCTCGCCGCCGTCATGACGCCCGCCGCAAAGCCCAGCATGGCGTCCAGCGCGTTTTTGTCCATGCGTTTGAACAGGAACACCGCCGCCGCGCCCAGCGCCGTCACTCCCCAGGTGAACAGCGTGGCCATAAGCGCCTGCACCGTGTGCGGCAGGGCGAGAAACCAATCTGTCATGCAAAGACCCCGCATATAGAATTACAGGGCGCCAGACGCATCTGCCGCCCTGAGGTCATACTATGCGCCGTCGGCTCCGCACGTGCGTTTGCCGTCGTCGTCGCAAGCTGCATATCCTTCGCTCCCGGCTAAAGCCGAGAGCTCAG
>OLVZ01002003.1_pt1 | contig 16107 bp, 10 predicted proteins | sample 1673341 | NCBI WGS metagenome assembly OLVZ01 (sample SAMEA3178944, study PRJEB25190) | human gut metagenome | biome: human gut; feature: human-associated habitat; material: faeces | place: Austria | collected 2013 | reverse complement strand
GATAAATCCCTTTCTTCTCCAATATGTCAGCCACTTCCTTTTTGGTGATGAAACCTGCATAGACGGTATCTTTGATAACCAATTCCATGTCATTGCACACCTGTCCGGCAGGCTTCCGGTTGAAAGCCGAGAGAGCTACCACCAGATAGGCGATGACGAGCAGTAGGACGATAGACAATAGAATTCTTTTAAACATGTATCAACTATCTAATTATCATTATTCAACTATTAACTGTCAATTGTTAATTATCAATTGTCAATTGCTTTGTGATTTCAGGGACGTAGTTGTCTATATCTCCGGCACCTAAAGTTATCAGAACTTCAATCTGCTTTTGAGATAAGAGTTCCAGTATATCCTCTTTCTTACACATGCATTTCTCAATGCCCGGTCGCAGGTTATCGTATATCAATTGGCTGGTGACACCGGGAATTGGTTGCTCACGTGCCGGGTAGATATCCAGCAGTATCAGTTCATCCAGGAGCGAGAGGCTGGCGGCAAAGTCGGCGGCAAAGTCACGCGTACGGGTGTAGAGGTGCGGTTGGAAAATACCGGTCACCTTGCGTCCGGCATACAGCTCCTTCACGGAAAGAATACTTGCCTTCAGCTCGGCAGGATGATGGGCATAGTCGTCGATCAGGACGATATTTTCTTTCTTGAGATGGAAGTCGAAACGACGGCGCGGACCGGCAAAGGTCGCCATACCATGCTTGATCTCCTCCGGTGTCACACCGTTCAGCCAGGCAAGGGCGATAGCGGCAACTCCGTTCTCGATGTTTACTTTCACGGGCACGCCCAGCTGTATGTCGGGGATGCGGACATCGGGACCGACAAAGTCGAAGAAAATTTCGCCACCTCCGATGCGGACGTTCTCCGCATAAAAGTCGGGACTTCCAGTTGAGAGTTGAGAGTTGAAAGTTGAAAGTTCTTTTGCGTCGAAAGCGCCGGTATAAGTATAAAACTTCACGCCTTCCTGCAGGCGGGGAGTGACGTTGATGCTTTGTTTCATAAGCAGGCAACCGTCCGGGCGGATCAGCGAGGTGAAATGTTCGAAACTTTCACGATAGGCTTCCGGAGTCCCGTAGATATCCAGGTGATCGGGATCGGCCGCGGTAATAACGGCCATATAAGGTTTCAACCAATGGAACGAACGGTCGAACTCGTCCGCTTCTATCACGGTCAGGTCACTCTTGTCGGAAAGCATCAGGTTGCTGTCATAGTTCTTCAGGATACCGCCTAAGAAAGCATTGCAATCCACATGAGACTGTTTCAGCAGGTGGGCGACCATCGAAGAGGTCGTTGTCTTGCCGTGCGTACCGGCCACACACAGTCCTCGGTTGCAACCAGTGATCTCGCCTAACACACGTGCACGCTTCATCACCTCGAAACCATTCCCCCGGAAATAGCAAAGCTCCGAATGGTCTTCGGGAACGGCAGGAGTATAGACGACCAGTGTCTTTGCCGGATCGGTAAAATCGTCAGGAATCAGATCCACATTGTCTTCATAGTGAATGGCGGCTCCTTCATAATTCAACTGCTCCGTCAGACCGGAAGGAGTCTTGTCGTAACCGCCCACCTTCTTTCCCTTCGAAAGGAAATAGCGGATCAAGGCACTCATTCCGATCCCGCCGGCCCCGACAAAATAGACAGCCGTTATGTTGTTTATATCCATATTTTCTTACTCGTTACTATTCTTTGTTACAAAGATACGATCTTCCCACCGTATTTGCCATAAAAGAACGGCATCTTCTTCAGAAAAGGCTATAGCTTTTCTTGTAAAAGACTATAACTTTTTTCACCAGAGGCCATAGCTTTTCCGGCAAAAAGTCATAGGTTTTTCTTTTCGATAATCTTGACGATCTCGTCCACTATGCGTTCCGCGCTCTGGTGCTGGGCCAATGTCGCGATGTTGCGGCCCAAGACACGGAGACGTTCGTCGTCGTGGATGATTTCGAGAGCCTTCGACACCAATTGCTGTTCGGCATCTTTGTCGGCCACCATGACAGCAGCATCTTTACCCACCAATGCCAAAGCATTCTTCGTCTGATGGTCTTCCGCCACATTGGGAGAAGGGACCAGGATCACCGGTTTCTTCAGCAGGCAAAGTTCGGAAATAGAACTGGCGCCTGCACGGGAGATAATCAGATCGGCCGCCGCATAGGCATAGTCCATACGGGTGATGAAGTCCGAGCACCAAATCGGCATTCCCCTGTAAGCCTTCAGATGTTTCAAGGCTTCTTCATGGTAATAGCGTCCGGTTTGCCAGATTACCTGTACGTCGACATCCGAAGCGAAAAGTTTATCCAGATCTCCCTGTATGCTGCGGTTGATCGTCCGTGCACCCAGACTGCCGCCGACCACCAGAATCGTCTTCTTATCCGGGGAGAGGCCGAAGAACTTCAAGGCTTCCTCACGCTTGTCCGACGCCTCTTCCAGATCCTGGCGGACCGGATTGCCGGTCACGACGATACGGTCGGCCGGGAAGAACTTCTCCATGCCTTCGTAGGCGACGCATATTTTGCCGGCTTTCTTTGCCAGGAGCTTATTCGTGACACCTGCATAGGAATTCTGCTCCTGTATCAGGGTAGGGATTCCTAAGGAAGCAGCCATCCAGAGCGTCGGTCCGCTGGCATAACCGCCTACCCCCACGGCAATATCGGGTTTGAACTCCCGTATCGTCTTTTTGGCAAGCTTGAGGCTTTTGAGCAAACGGCCTGCGACACGGATGTTATTGGCCAAGTGGGCACGGTCGAAGCCGCTAACCGGCAACCCCACGATGCGATAACCGGCGGCAGGCACTTTCTCCATTTCCATCCGGTCATCAGCTCCCACAAACAGTATTTCCGCCTCCGGAAAACGTTTCCTGAAGGTATTGGCAATGGAGATAGCCGGGAAGATATGCCCTCCGGTTCCACCGCCGCTTATGATGATTCGGTACTGTTTCATATTTTAGTTTCTGTTGTTGTTTCTTCTATTGTCCGCACGGCCTCCAATGGATTCTCTTCACCCACGGGAGCTTTCGCGGTCGCTTCGAACGGTTTATCCGAAACGGTATCAAGGGTTGCATCCGCGATCCTTTCGCTTTCCGGAAGCGTACCACCTTCGGCAACATCAGCAGTCCCTTCTTCTTCCGGTGTTTCTTCCTCATTTCCCATATTGGCCCCGAAACGGCTAACGCTCAAGATGATGCCGATATAGGCGCAACTGATTACAGTCGACGTACCTCCCCGGCTGACCAACGGCAAAGGTTGTCCGGTCACCGGTATCAGGTCTACCGCCACCGCCATATTCGTCAAGGCCTGGACGACAACCAACAATCCGCAGCCCAGCACCAGGAATTTAGGAAAGAGCTTATCACATCTACGAGCAATCATCCCCACCCTGACAAGCAAGATGATATACAGGAGCAGGACAAAGACCCCCCCGACGATTCCCATCTCTTCTATAATAATGGCATAGATAAAGTCCGAGTAAGCCTGCGGCAGAAAGTCGCGTTGCTGCCCATGTCCGGGGAACTTCCCGAACAGACCGCCACGTGCCAGTGCAATCTTGGCATGCACCACCTGGTAATCGTCACCGTCAATGCTGACAGCTCTTCCCGGTTCAAACTTGACGGCATCCGCCGGATCGGAAAAACGCTCGATACGTGCTTTCCAAGTGTGCACACGATCCGGCATCAAGTCGATCACCTTGTCCGGGGCAAACCGTATAAAACCCACTAACATCAAGACGCCGATGATACCCGCACCGCCCAATCTCAGCAGACGTCCGATGGATATCTGCCCGATGAACATCATCATGAAAGTCACGGCGAACAGCAGAATAGCGGTCGACCCGTTATTGAAGAAGATCAGAAAACAAACACCCCCAACGCCTCCCAAGATGTACCAGAACATCTGTTTATCCGTGAACCAATTCCGCTTGCTCAGGATAAACGCCGTATAACCGATAGCGGCTATCTTGGCTATTTCCGAGGGCTGGAAACGGATTCCGAGAATTTCCAGCCAACGAGGTTCCCCATTTACCACGACACCAACAAAGGGCGTAATGGCCAACAGAACCATCGAGACCGGCAAAAGCAAACTCAACAAGGAATAGAACCTGCACGGTATGTTGTGCATCAACAGTACAAGCACGAAACCTCCCAACAGGAAAGTCGCATGACGTACAATAGGAGCCCAATGATTCGCATTCTTATAAGCAATCGTACTGGTTGCACTGAAGACCTCGATCACCGAGACCAAACACAGGAACATGAAGATCACCCATATCACCCGGTCGCCCTTGAACAGTTTACTTGCTAAGTCCATTTCTTCGTCTTTCTTTACAGGTTACGCACACAAGCCTTGAACTGGTCGCCACGATCCTCATAGCTCTTGAAGAGGTCGAAGCTGGCACAGCAGGGTGACAACAGGACGGTATCTCCCTTTTCGGCCAGCTTATACGCTTTCGCTACGGCTTCTTCCATCGAACGGGCATCCTCGATAACAGGAACCTTCCCGTCGAAGAAACCATGCAGCTTGGCATTGTCCACACCGAGGAATATGAGGGCATGCACCTTTTTCTTCACCAGCTCTTCGATTTCGGAATAATCATTTCCCTTATCCGTTCCACCCAGTATCAGGACCAGCGGAGTGGTCATGCTCTGCAAGGCATACCAGCAGGAGTTTACATTCGTAGCTTTCGAGTCGTTGATATAATCGACTCCGCGCACACGTGCCACTTTCTCAAGGCGGTGCTCCACCCCGGTAAAGTCGCTCAGCGAAGCCCGTAAATTCTCATCGTGGATATCCACCAATTTGGATGCGATACCAGAAGCCAGCGAATTATACAGATTATGCGTTCCCGATAATGCCAATAAATCTTCTTCCATTGTAAACGTTCCGTTTGAGGTTTCAATTATTATCTTTTTGTCTTCCGTATAGCCCTTTACGCCGGCTTCGTGAGTTTCGGCGAACGGGTAGAGAGTTGCCTGCGGATGGCGTTTGGCGATTTCGCGGGCAATAATGGGATCGTCGTTCCAGAATATGAAAGCATCTTCAGCCGTCTGGTTCCGGATAATGCGGAATTTGGCATCCACATAGTTCTGCATCTCGTAGTTATAACGATCCAGATGGTCAGGCGTTATATTCAGCAAGATGGCGATGTCCGCCTTGAAGTCGTACATGTTATCGAGCTGGAAACTACTCAGTTCGATAACGTAGACGGCGTGAGGATCTTCAGCCACCTGGAGGGCAAGGCTGTTCCCGACGTTCCCGGCAAGCCCCGCATCCACTCCCGCCTGCCGGAGGATGTGGTAAGTCAGCATGGTCGTCGTCGTCTTGCCATTGCTCCCGGTGATACAGATCATCTTGGCATCCGTGTACCGTCCGGCAAATTCTATTTCGGAGATGATAGGCGTACCTTTCTCCTTCAGTTTCTTTATGATAGGAGCCTTGTCGGGAATCCCCGGACTCTTGATAATCTCGTCGGCATTCAGGATGTCGGCTTCGGTATGCCGGCCCTCTTCCCAACAGATACCGTGGGCATCCAGCATATCCTTATACTTGGGTTTGATGGACGAGAAATCGGAAACGAACACATCGAATCCTTTCGCCTTTGCCAGCACGGCGGCACCTGCGCCACTTTCACCGGCCCCTAAGATAACAATCCTTTTCTTCATTTGATTTATGATTTCTTTATTCATTTATGATCTATGATTTATGATTTATGCGTCGATAATAAATCATAAATCATAGATCATAAATCACTTTACCTCATCTTTAACGTCACAATCGTAATAACCGCCAGGATGATACCGATCAACCAAAACCGGACCACGATCTTCGATTCGGGCACTACGTTAAAAGGTTTCTGTATCAAAGCCTGTATTCCCGCATTACCGGGCTTCTGGAAATGGTGATGAAGAGGAGCCATCTTGAAGATGCGCCGTCCCTCACCGTATTTCTTCTTCGTATATTTGAAATAGAACGTCTGCATAAGGACGGAGAGATTCTCCACCAGGAAGATGCCGCACAAGATCGGGATCAGTAATTCCTTCCGAATAATGATTGCGAATACAGCGATGATACCGCCTAACGTCAAGCTACCCGTATCACCCATAAACACCTGTGCCGGATAAGCATTGTACCACAAGAATCCGACCGTTGCCCCGATAAAGGCAGCCGCAAACACCACCAGTTCTTCCGCTCCGGGGATGAACATGATATTCAGGAAAGAGGCGAACTCGAAGTGCGACGACATATACGCAAGTATTCCGAGTGCCACCCCGATAATCGCCGAGCTTCCCGCCGCCAGACCGTCCAGGCCGTCCGTCAGGTTCGCCCCGTTCGACACGGCCGTCACCACGAAGATCACCATCAGGACGAAGACCAGCCAGGCTGCCTCTTCCTTATATTCGCCTGCCCAGTTGACCAACTGCGCATAATCGAAATTGTTGTTCTTCACAAACGGAATCGTCGTCTTGGTCGACTTCTTTTCAACCGTATGGTAACGGACTTCCTCGATCACATTGTCATGCCGCACTTCCATATTCTCCTTGATTACCACATCCGGACTCATAAAAAGCACCAGGCCGACGATCAACCCCAGACCGATCTGTCCGATAATCTTGAACTTGCCATGCATGCCTTCCTTGTTCTTCCGGAACACCTTGATATAGTCGTCGGCAAATCCCAACGCCCCTAACCAAATGGTCGTCACCAGCATCAGGATCACATAGATATTGGTCAGCTTCGCACAAAGCAAGGTCGGCACCACAATCGCAATGATAATGATGATACCTCCCATCGTCGGCGTCCCTTTCTTACTCATCTGCCCTTCCAGGCCGAGGTTACGCACCGTCTCGCCGATCTGCAACATTTGCAGCTTGTCAATGATACGGCGTCCGATAGCCGTCGAGATGAACAAGGACAGGATCAATGCCAGAGCAGAACGGAATGATACATACTTGAACATACCGGCCCCCGGAAAATCGAGCTGATCCAAATAATTAAACAAATAATACAACATAAAAAACTTCGTTTTTCAGTTGAAAGTCGAGAGTTGAAAGTTGAAAGTTAAATACTGCTGAATATAACTTTCACCTTTCACCTTTCACCTTTCACCTTTCAACTCTTAAATATTTCTTTTAACTGTTCCCGGTCGTCAAAATGATGCTTCACGCCTTTTACTTCCTGGTAATCTTCATGGCCCTTGCCTGCAACCAGGATCACATCACCTTTCCTGGCGAGCATGGTAGCTGTTTTGATCGCCTGCGCACGGTCCGTAATGCAGAGCGTATGTTCCATATCGGCAGCATTCAGGCCGGCCACCATATCTTTAATGATCTCATCCGGTTCCTCGAAACGGGGATTGTCGGAGGTCAGGATCAGCTGGTCGCTCAACTTGGCTGCCTCCTTCGCCATGATCGGGCGCTTTCCTTTGTCGCGGTTGCCGCCACAGCCAACGACCGTAATCACACGGCCGTTGCCGTCCAGCACTTCATGGATGCTGTTGAGCACGTTCGTCAATGCGTCAGGCGTATGGGCATAATCCACGATTGCCGTATATCCCAACGGAGACTGGATCGTCTGGAAACGACCGGAAACCGAATGCAGATCGCTCAACACCACCAACACTTCTTCCGGATCTTTGCCTAACGAAACAGCAGTTCCATACACTGCCAACAGGTTATAGGCATTGAAACGGCCGACAAAGCGTGTCATCACCTCACGCCCGTTAACCAGCATTTCAGTCCCTTCGAAATGGGATTCCAATATCTTTCCTTTGAAATCGGCCAATGTGCGAAGCGAATAGGTCAGCTTCCTGGCAGCCGTATTCTGCAACATGACAAGACCGGCTTTGTCGTCCGCATTCGTAAGTGCGAAAGCCGAAGCAGGCAGATCATCGAAGAATTTCTTCTTGGCTTTCAAGTAATTCTCGACTGTCTTATGATAATCCAAGTGATCACGCGTCAGATTGGTAAAGATACCTCCGTTGAACGACAGGCCGCTGATACGCTTTTGGTCGATCGAATGCGAACTGACTTCCATAAAAGCATACTCGCAACCGGCTTCCACCATCCGAGCCATCAGATTATGAAGGGTGACAGGGTCAGGCGTCGTATGATCAGTCGGGATTGCTTCGCCATCGATATAATTGCAAACGGTAGAGAGCAATCCTACTTTATGCCCCATCTTCCGGAACATCTCGTACAGGAGTGTCGCAATTGTCGTCTTTCCGTTCGTGCCGGTCACTCCAACCAATATCAGATTGTCCGAAGGATTCTCATACCAGGCAGAAAGTGATTTGCCTAAAGCATCCGCCGAATCTTTCACCCGGATAAAAACCGGTTTGCTTTCGGATACCTGTATGTCTTCATCCGAAAGAGCAGGAATTTCCTCGCAAACGATTGCGGCAGCCCCTTTCCCGATCGCGCTTTGGATATAATCATGGCCATCTACGGTCGTACCCCGAACCGCCACAAACAAAAAGCCTTTTTCCACTTTACGGGAATCAGACTGAATACCGGAGATCTCCACGTCGGTGTTTCCTACGACCTCAAGCACTTCCAACGGATGAATAAGTTCTTTTAGTTCCATAGCCTATTTTAATGTTAATGAAACGGTTTTTCCTTTCGAAACCCGTGAACCGGGAGATACGGATTGAGAAGATACCCGCCCCATACCATTCAACGAAGCCCGTAATCCAACGCTTTCCAACAGGTAAACGGCGTCTTTCGCTCCCATGCCAACCACATTCGGCACCAATCCTTCGCGGATAGGGATATCTTTCAGTTCCACATCTTCCCTGCCGTCCTCACGCTTAGCCGTCACCCATTGGGTTTCGATACTGTCGTTATCGGCTTCTATATCGAGTTTGTCCAAAACATATTCCAACGCTCCCCGTTCACCGGCTTTCGGCTGCGGCAACGTCACTGCCAATGAATCCTTTTCCATGTCGCGGATATCGAATGACATATGGCTGGCATAGACCTTCTCGGCTATCGCCTTCACTACGCCGCCTGACATCGTGCCCCCCGAAGGATAGCCGTTACGCGGCTGACGAATCACGACGATGCAGGAATATTTCGGTTCGTCGGCCGGGAAATAGCCGCAGAAGGCGACCTGGTGGCCAGCCTGGCGGTAAACACCTCCCGAAGCGATCTGGGCCGTACCGGTTTTACCGGCAATACGAACAAAGTCAGAATGGACGGCCTTGCCGGTTCCTTTTTCCACTACGCCTAACAACATATCCTTTATCATATTCAGCGTACGCTCCGAGCAAATGGATTCCCGGATCACTTCAGTAGAGAAACTCTGCACGGTCTTGCCGTTGTGCATGATTTCTTTTGTAAAGATCGGACGCACCATCTTACCGTTGTTGGCAATCGCATTATAGAAGGCAAGCGTATAGATCGGCGGGATCTGAGTCTCATACCCGAAAGACATCCACGGCAGAGCAGTCTTCGACCAGTAACGTACAGTGTCATCCGGCCGGCGGATTTTAGCACGGCCCGCTCCAGGAATTTCCAGACGAAGGTCTTCGTTCAAACCGATACGGTAAAGCCCTTCCACATACTTAGTCGGATTCTTTTCATATCCTTTCAGGATCGTCTTGGCCACCCCGATATTGGAGGAATACCAAATAGCCTGTTCCACCGAAATACGGCCGTAACCGCCTTTATGGTTATTATGATCCGTCATACGGGCTCCTTTATACATATAGATACCGTTGCCGACATCGACCGTATCGCCGGGCTGGCAGACACCATCTTCAAGCGCCACCATGATGGAGGCGACTTTAAAGGTCGAACCGGGTTCCGTTTCGTCTGCCACGGCATGGTTGGTATCCTCGCCGTAGACGCCTTCACGAATACGCCCCATGTTGGTAATGGCTTTCACCTCGCCTGTCGCGACTTCCATGACAACAGCCGTACCCGATGCAGCGTCGATCTTTTTCAGCATGTCGAGCAACGACTTCTCGGCTATATCCTGGATATTGAAGTCGATCGTCGTGCGGATATCCATTCCTTCCACCGGATCGACCTCTACGACATTCGTCCATCCTCCACCGAGACGGCGTACGGAATTCAGGCCGGCTACGCCGTGGAGCAAAGTATCGTATTGCAATTCCAGACCGTTCTTTCCCTTTGTCAGCCCTGTTTTAGGATCGATATCGCGGAACGTATCGCCGATCGTACGGGAGGCCAATGTCCCGAACGGCTTCTGCCGTTCGACCATCTCCCGCGTGTAGAAGCCGCTCTTGAACCGTCCCAAACGGAAGAACGGGAATTTCTTTATTTCCTTCAAGTCGGAATAGGAAACTTTACCGTCACAAACGGGGAACTGGCGGCTTTTCTTCTTCAGACCATTCAGCAGGTAATTCTTATATCCGGCAGGCGTCCTGTCTTTCAATTTGCGGGAAAGGTAAAAAGAAAGGGAGTCGATCCCGTTATGTTTACTTTTCAGAAGCGTATCCAAGCTGTTCCACTTCTTGGTCGGATGGGTATAGCAATCTGCGTTGAAATCGATATACAGATAAAAGCAAGGCACACTGGTCGCCATCAGTTTGCCGTCGGAAGAATAGATATTTCCACGGCTGGGATAGATCAGGCGGTTCGGACGCTTCTGGCTCTCGGCCACCTTCATCCAAATCTCCCTTTCCACAAAAGCCGTATCGAAGGCACGCACCAAGATGCCTATTGCTACCAATCCGAGCAACAGCACGATAAAGAAGTAACAGAATAAAATCCGGTTACTCTTAGGAGCTTGTTCTTTTGATCCGATCTCTTCTTCAGCCATCTTTTACTTATACAATTCATACGGCGGATTCTTCGCCGCTTCCAATTCTATACCCTGTTCTTCTATCAACAGTTCAATCTGCGACTGACGGCTGTTGCCTGTCAATTCCGAAGAAATGGACAGCGCCTCGAACCGCACATCGCGCAATTGCTGTTGTAAGCGGTCGATTTCACGCAACCGCTGCATACAGACATATCGGTTACCGATAAATATGAATATCAGTACGACAACAAGCACGATCATCTTCGTATGCCTGACAATGAAATCCTCTTTCAGGATCCCACCCCCCAATATATACAAAAAAGAAAAACGATTCTCCTTCTTCTTTTCCTTCTGTTTCGTTTCCATTGCCATACTTTTTCTGTTGAAAGTTATCAGACTCTATTATCCAACTCCGCAATCCTTAGCTTTGCACTCCGGGAGCGGGGATTCCGTTCGATCTCCTCGTCCGACGGAACAATCACCTTATTGTTTACCAGGCGAAACGGAGATCTTATATTTCCAAAGAAGTCCTGCTCCGCCTTTCCTTCAAAGTTACCCGTCTTCAGGAAGTTCTTCACCAACCTGTCTTCCAACGAATGGTAGGTGATGACAACCAGACGTCCGCCGGGTTTCAACACCTGAAGCGTCTGTTGCAACATCTCACGCAAAGCACGCATTTCATCATTCACCTCGATACGCAAGGCCTGAAATACCTGAGCCAGGAATTTCTTCTCCTTATCTTTTCCCGTAAAGGGCTTTATCACTTCCAAAAAGTCGGCGATCGTTTCTATCTTCTTCGCTTCCCGGCTGCGCACCAAGACGGAAGCCAGCTTGCGTGCCACTTTCAATTCTCCGTAAAGGTAGAACAGGTCGGCCAACTGTTCTTCCGTATATGTATTAACAATATCCGCAGCAGTTTGTCCAGCCCGGGTATTCATCCTCATATCCAACGCTCCGTCGAAACGGAAAGAAAACCCGCGATCCTTGTCATCAAAATGATGGGAAGAAACGCCCAAGTCGGCCAACAACCCATCGACCTCACCCGCTACACCATGATAACGCATGAAGTTATATAAGTAACGAAAATTACTGCGGACAAATACAAAACGGGAATCCGCCGGAATGTTTTTCTCCGCATCGGCATCTTGATCAAATCCATAAAGCTCCCCTTCGTCATTCAGCCGGTTCAAGATTTCACGCGAATGTCCTCCACCTCCGAAGGTAACATCGACATACACTCCGGATGGTTGAATGTCCAGTCCTTCCAAACTTTCATGAAGCATTACCGGCACATGATAACAGACTTCTTTTTCTTCCATTTCTTCGCTACTTCATGTTAAACTTTTCCTTAAAATAAGGGCCTGTAGTTGGTTGATTTGCACATACATCACCCTATTGGAGGGTAAAAGTACACATTTCCTAATTTAACCGCCAAGAAATATATGGGAAAAGTAACAAAAAGTTATCAACAGGTCAGAAAAACATTCACATTCTGACACCCCTAAACCCTGTCAGAATCGCGTATTTGGACGATTATACAGGGTTATTTTCAAATATCGCATTCTCCGGAAGATAAGCAGCTCCGACTTCTTCAAATTCCCCCAATCATACCACTCGTATATATGCACAAAAAGCCTCTCCGATATTTCTACCGGAAAGGCTTATTTGTTTTCTGCCCTCTTTTCTCACGAGAAGAGGAGCAATCGATTTATTTAATTAATAAATGCATCGAACTTATTTAACGATAGCCTTAACAGCTTCTTCGCCTTCAACAGCTACTACAACTACACCCTGAGGAGCAGCGATTGTAGCATTGTCAGAAGTGATAACTGTGTTAGCAACTGTCTGGCCTAAGATGTTAGTGATAACAACTTTCTTGCCTTCAGCGTTAGCGATTCTTACAGCACCATCCTGAGCGATTACAGTTACTTCAGATGTTGCGATTTCTTCGTTGTCTGTCGGAGTATCTGTAGTAACCACGTTAACAGCGATAGCTTCTTCTTCCTTATCAGTCAAAGTCACGTATTCGTTGATGATACGCAGGTATTTGTTGTTTTCATTCTGAACATAAACAGCACCTTCTTCGCCATCAACGAACGGGAACTTGAACTGGTACGGTTTAACAGCATCGTTCTTCAATGCCTTTTCCGTAGAAGCGATAACCAAGGTATCTTTTGTTGCAACACGTTTAGCTTCAACAAACATGACAGAGTCCGTACGATATGCCCCCAAGAAATTACCGGCCAATGTGTCTTCTTCGTAGGCTGCGCCCTTCATGATGAAGTAAGTCGGTACGTTCAGCGGAGTTTCGCCAGCGTCAAACTTGGCTGTATCGATCCACAATGCAAATGATTCTTTGTTGTAATCAGACTTCAAGTCAGAAGTGATACGACGGAAGATGGCAGCGCTGTCAGCACCCATTGTCAACATATCTTCGCGTCCGTCTGTCTTGATCGTATAGTGACCCGGAGCAACTGTCAGGTATTTCGGAGCGGCAGGAGCTTCCAAAGTGAAACGATCCTGGCCTTCCGGACAGCCTACACCTGAAACATACTGCATATAGTTGTCTGTAGCTTGAGCGTTCAGATACCAAACTGTTTCTGCAGTTTGAGAAGCCATTGTACCTGTCAGAACATTGTATACTGCAAAGTATTCACCGTTACCTGCATTCTTGAATGCAAAGATCACAGGATATGCTCCTTCTTCTTCATCAATGATCAATTGGCCTTTTGCATTTCTGGTTAAAACTTTACCATCTTTCGTCTTGAATGTATAAGTTTCAGCAACCAATTCATCGTTTACACCGTATTTCTTTGTTTCCTTAACTGTCGGATAAAGCAACAGGGAAGCATCGTCAACCTTAACACCCAATACAGAGTCAGCCACAGTTGTTACATAGATATTTTCACCGATACCGTTCACCAAGCTCAATGCGAACTTCTTGTATTCCGGAGCTTCGATCTGATAATAGTCTACGCCACCTTTCTTGATGTCTTCGATAGCTTCGATCTTGAATGTATCCAACTTACCTGTTGTATAAAGGCCTTCACCTGCTTCAAACAGAATCAATGAGAAGTCTTCACCTGTGTAACGGTTTTTGATAGTCATATCTTTACCTTCACCTTCAACAACCCATACATTATAAGAGTTGTCAGCTGAAACTTCGTCTACAAATTCTCTGTAATTGTTAGTAGCTGTACCACACAAGCTATTTACAATATACTTGTCAGCAGTTGCCTTGTTTGTAGACTGGAAGAAGTAGTAACCTTCAGCGATTTCCGGATAAACAGGAGCTTCGAATGCGTAAGGAGCTAATTTACCTTCTTTACGAGAAGACTGTGCAAATACTGTTGAAACCAACTCTGTGTCTTCCAATTTGGCTGTACCTAAAACAGCTTCACCGATTGTGTAGGTATAAGTGCCCGGAACCTGGCTTACAATACCTGTACCCGGATTTGTTTTTACAGTATATTTATAAGTTGCTGCACCATCATATTCAACGATAGAAGCCGGACGGAAAATAACGCTATCTTCGCGGCCTACTTCACGCATCAGAGAGAATACACGCAAACCATTCTTCAAGCTTCCAATAGCTGTAGCATCTGTAATAATTGTATCTGTATCTAAACCGTATGCATAAACATCATCCTGATGTACACCTGCAATATCATAACGAGCAGTGTCAATTGTGAAATATTCAGGATTTTCCAAACCGATCTGTGAAGCCGGTAAGAAAGAGAACATTATTTCGTCACCTGTCGGATTTTCTACTTTGTTCCAAGCACCTGTGTTTGTATCATAAGTTACAGGAACAACCTGGAAGTTAGCCAAGCCCGGAACATTTGTAGACTGGATAACCGGCAAGTTTAATTCAGAATATTTGATATTGACAAGTTTCTTCAATGCATCTTCTGTAGATTCAAAACTCCATGAAGTATAGTCTGAACAACTAGTATCAGCATCTTCGATTTTTTTTACAGCCGTTTTAATACCATCATTAGTAGCTGCAGTAAGTTCCGTTTTTGCGATACGTACCATATAAGCACCATCTACACCATCCAACGTAGGAGTAGCATTACCATTGCGGAAAACACCGATTGCGACAATTGAGTCAGCCACTGCCAAACCATCTTTACCTTGGAAAGTATAAGACAATGAATAACCATTTGAACTTGCATTGGAATCAATGCTCCACTTACGATCTGCGGTTGAAACTTTTGCAGAATCTGTCGTATTATGTAAATTCTGCCAGCTATCAGCAGCCACATCAGCACTCTTTGTAGGCGCGTTGAAAGACAGCTTTAAGTTTTTGTTAGCAACGTTCACAAAGCTATAATCTTTCTTTGAACCTGCATTTTCAGTTACAGTAACTATCCAAGACAAAGAGTCAATGTTGGCTTTAGTTGTAAAATCAGGTTCGAAAACAGGCAAAATACCACCATCTTTCGTTACTTTCAAATAGGTTGTGCCCTGTAAATGAGCAGAATTAGCACCTGTTCCTGCATTTTTCAAAAACAGAACATCACCTGTTTTAAAAGTCGCGGGAGCAACATCTGTCTGTGCAAACGCCCCGACACTACCGGCCAGCAGAACACTGGCCAAAAGAGTAGAAAACTTTTTGTTCATAATCAAATAATTTAATATTAATACTAAAGTGTAAATAAATCAATCAAATAACACGTACGTCTTCTAAATCTTATAATCAAATACCATTGCGTACGATTTTCTCTTGGCAAAAATACGCATAACTTTTCAACCGACAACCCTTTTCCTTCATATTTTTTCTTTTTCTATATTCTTTCTTATCAACAAGATAAGCTATCCTGTACGAAAATGCTTATTTACGAGACAAACTCTGATATTTATAGACGAACTACTCCAAAGCCCTACATATCAAAATTCAATGTACATGCGTACATTAAATATATAAACAAAATCGATCTCTACATGATATAACGGAAACAACTGTCACACCTGTATATTATATCACCAATCCTCACACAAGAAACATGATGCTATGACGATCGTTTCTAATTTACCATTGAAGTTCACATATTGGCAGATATGAATCATTTCAGCTTCACCCACCCTTGAAACCTTTTGATTATCATATCACACAAGGGTGAAGACAGACATCCGGACTGCCTTCACCTCAAAAATTTGCCTTCACCCTGTCTCGTCCTGATTTGGGTTGGCCATGCCTCCCCGGTTTCACATCCACATATTTAAGTAAAAAACAAGGAGGCTACAATATCAATTAATCAACAAATACACAGGTATTAACAGCTATTACTACCACTCCTTTACTTTTCGCCCTTAGTCGAAAAGGTTTTTGACCTGTGT
>OLVZ01001996.1_pt1 | contig 16133 bp, 8 predicted proteins | sample 1673341 | NCBI WGS metagenome assembly OLVZ01 (sample SAMEA3178944, study PRJEB25190) | human gut metagenome | biome: human gut; feature: human-associated habitat; material: faeces | place: Austria | collected 2013 | reverse complement strand
TACTTTTATAAACCGAATCCATTTCCACGAATGCATGTTTCAACTGTATATCGGCAAAATCAAAATTCGAACTGATAATATCCCTCTTGTCCAAAGCACAGGAACTACAGACAAGCAGAAAAACAAAAAAAAGAATTTTCAGTTTCATTTTGTCCATTTTGTGTTATAAGAAGGGGTATGAAATCATCAGTCATTCCATACCCCAAGATTATTTAAACCTACTCAAAAATTTTCTTACAAATTCGGATTGATCAATGAATCATGCTCCGGACAAGGGAAATACAACCGTTCTTCCGTTACATTCTTCACCTTTTCAGGAAAATTTTTCTGGAAATATTCCTTCATTACCGTCAGATAAGTGCCCCAGCGAACCAAATTGAAACGATAGATCCGTTCGTGTGTCGTCTCTAACGTCCATTCTTTTTGGATTGCCTGACGGAAAGTCTCTTTAGACAAACCGGACAAGTTATCCAAACCGGCACGTACACGCAGTTGATTCACGGCATCATAAGCTGCAGCCGTCGGACCATTGGCTTCGTTTTCCGCTTCGGCAAAGATCAGCAAGACATCGGCATAACGGATGATAGGAATGTACATATCCGTACGCTTGTTACGCTGTGAGAAATTTTCACGACCTCCATCACACCATTTCTTTCCATGTGGATACGGACTACCGAAATTCTCAGTCGTATAGGTTTTATTATCAACTGTACTGACAATTTCGGTCAAGAAGGTAGCGGCTTTCCGTTTATCCTTATCATCAAATTTATCGATATAGGATTGTTTCGTATAAAAGAATCCCCATCCTGATTCGGACCCGATACTGGTCGGACGCCACTCGGCTCCACACTGGTTATCTCCTAACCCATCTGCAAAATTCAGGGCAAAGATCGATTCTTTGTTATACCGATTGTTGACCAGCCAAAGATCGGCATAATTTTCTTCCAGCTTAATACCGTAAGTAGCGGCATTATCAATGACTTCCTTCGCTTTGGAAGCCGCCTTCGCCCACATGGTATTGTCTTTAACCTGTTCACCGGCCATCGTGATATAAACCCATGAAAGCAAAGACTTGGCGGCAGCGACAGTCGGACGTTCCGTTCCAGAATCCCATTTTACGGGAAGATTGGCTTCTGCATATTCCAAATCTTCAACAATCTTATTATATATTTCTTTAGCCGGTGTCTTTGTCATGTTATTCGCACTGGTAAAGTCATTCACCGGCGTGTCCAGATAAATAACATCATTAAAGATACGCACCAGATAGAAATAGGACATCGCACGCATATAACGGGCAGCTGCGACATAACGTGTCTTGACCTCATCCGAAACTTTCGAAGCATTCGGAACTTTCTCGATCATGATGTTAGAAGCATTGATACAAGCATAAAATTGCTGCCAGGGCTTATAAAGGCTCTCGTTATCGCTTTGCCAAGTCAAAGAGTTCATTTCATCGCGAGCCACATTATTGGCTGTAGCACTGACAACAGCATCAGTCGTTGCTTCGGCTATAAAGTTAATATGACGTTCGAAGTTGTTGCTACGCCAATAAGACAGCGATCCCATCAGCAGCATATTGCATTCAGCCTCCGTGTTCGGTAAGTTTTCAGGCGAGAGGAAATCTTTCGGTTCTTCCGACAAGAAAGACTCGCAACTACTCATCAATAGCATCAGGGAGCACACCCCTGCAACTGCTTTATATATATATGTTTTCATTTTCGTCTTTATATTAATGGTTCAATTATAATGTAAGATTCAATCCGAAGGTATAAGAGCGAGTTGCCGGATAACTACCACCGTCAAAACCTAAGTTATAGTTACCTGTACGGGAACTGACTTCAGGGTCATAACCGGAATAGCCGGTAATTGTAAATAGGTTCTGTCCGCTCAGATAGAAACGTAAGTTAGAAATGCCCCATTTGGATGTAACTGATTTAGGAAGAGTATAGCCGAACGTCAAATTTTTCAAGCGAATATAAGATCCATCTTCCACAAAACGAGATGAAGACGGACCCACACCCTTGTTAAATGCCTGTTGCGTATTCGAAGTTCCTTCACCTCTCCAGGAATCCTTTACAAACGCAAAAGCATTTCCGGTATTGTTCGAGTTGCTCGGTAATTCGCTGAAAGTCACTTTCAACAAATTATAGACATCATTGCCATAGGTTCCCTGAAACATAAAGCTCAGATCAAAATTCTTATACGAAAAGTCATTACCAATACCAAAGATAAAGTCCGGGTTAGCATTACCAATGATCGTACGGTCTTCAGTCGTAATCTTGTTATCACCATTCAAATCCTTGAACTTCACGCTACCGACATCATCTTTTGTCAGCCCCAACGCCTTGGCTTCTGCCTCATTCTGATAGATACCGTCAAAGACATATCCGTAGAAGTTCCCCAACGGCTCACCGACCTTCACAATACCAGTTTCATTGAAACCAGCTCCCAAAGCACCTCCGGAACCATTTGTATAAAAGTATTCATCATCGCCAAGGTCAAGCACTTTTTCCCGATTCAAAGCGATATTCAAAGAAGTAGACCACTTGAAGTCACCCACTAAATTCTGTGTATTCAGAGAAAATTCCCAACCTTTATTGGATTTACTACCGATGTTCTGTGTCTGTGAAGAATAACCTGTATAGTACGGAAGGATCTTGTCATAATGCAGATCGACTGTCTTTTTATAATAATAATCCGCAACCAAAGATATACGTCCGCCCAATACGCTCAAATCAATGCCTATATCCGTCTGTTTAGTTGTTTCCCATTTCAAGTCGGGATTCGGTACACGACCTGGAACAAGAGCCACTGCAGAACTTCCGTTTAGGACATAACTGGTCGTACTGAAACTAGCCAACGACTGATAGGCTGTAATCGCCTGGCTACCTGTTTCACCATAGCTGGCACGCAGTTTCAGGTTCTGTATCCAAGAAATGTCTTTCATAAAATCTTCCTCACTGATACGCCATCCCAAAGCAGCAGAAGGAAAATATCCCCATTTATTATTCTTCGCAAACTTGGAAGAACCGTCAGCACGGAAACTAACAGATGCCAAATATTTACCTTTATAAGCATAGTTCACACGGCCCAACCAAGAAGCAATGGCAGAATGGTTTCCACCGGAAGCGACAGACAACAGACTGCTATTGGCAAGTCCCATATTCCAATAACCAAGCGATTCGATGTCGAACCCTTTACCACTGCTGTTATTGTTGAAATAATCGGAAGCCTCAGCAGTAAAACCGGCAACAACATTCAAAGAGTGATCTTTATTGAATGTCTTGGAATAAGTCAACGTGTTTTCACCAAGCCAGTTTGTGGTTTCCTGATCGTTCATGTAAGCATATCCCTGCCCTTTATAAGAAAGAAGATTCTCTCCGGAAGTAAACTGGCGTTGTTTACGGTCGCTATATGTGTAAGTCCAAGCTGTCTTAAATTTCAAGCCGCTCAAGATTTCCCATTCCAGAAAAGCAGTACCCTGAAAATAATTACGGAATTTATCCACAACCTGATCATTAATCAGAGCTACCGGATTATTCATCTGTGCTCCATCCTTTAGCGGACCGCTAAGGCTGCCGTCTTCCTTGTAGACAGGGACCAATGGCCCAAAACCTAAAGCAGAGAACGTGACACCACCACCATCAGAACCGTTCATCTGATTGACACTGGCGTTGGAAGACGACGAACGGGAAGCATTGATAAGAGCTCCGACCGTCACCTTCTTTCCCAGTTTCTGTTCGATATTGGCACGTATGCCGGCACGATTGAAATCAGAGTTCTTCACAATACCCTGATGCATCAAGTAGTTACCAGACAAACTATAGCGTGTCGTTTCTGTTCCGCCACTTACAGACAACGAATGGCCCGTGATAGGGGCCGTACGGAACACTTCACCCTGCCAGTCGGTATTATTCAAGTTATTAGGATCTATCCACTCCGGTATTTTCAATGCTGTCGTAGGATATTTCTCCTGTGCTTCTTTCAATAAGCCATATAGTTCCTGACCATTCAGCATATCCATTTTCTTTGATACCTGCGAAAGCGAAACATAACCACTATAAGAAACGGTCGGTTTACCAGTCTGCCCACGTTTGGTCGTCACCATGATGACACCATTCGCTCCGCGGGAACCGTAAATAGAGGTAGAAGAAGCATCTTTCAATACTTCGATAGAAGTAATGTCATTCGGGTCTATCAAAGAAAGGTCACCACCGAGAACACCATCAATCACAACCAACGGAGCATTTTCGCCTTTCAAGGAGTTACCGCCACGAATAATAATGTTAGGCGATTCACCTGGTGCAGCCACACTATTCTGTACCATCACACCGGCCATCTGTCCTTGCAAAGCCTGATCGGTACGTGATATGGACAATTTTGTCAGATCATCGCCTTTCACAGAAGAAAGAGCTCCGGTCACGTCACTTTTCTTTTGTACGCCATAACCGACCACTACCACTTCGTCTAATGCTTCGGAATCTTCTTTCAGAATAATGTTCAGAGGAGCATTGCCTTTTACTTTTACTTCCTGCGATTCAAATCCAATGTAAGAGATAACCAATGTACAACCGGCAGGAGCTTCAAAAGAAAAGTTTCCGTCTATATCGGTGACGGCACCGATTGTCGTACCTTTTACAAGGACATTAACCCCTAACAGAGGTTCACCATTCGAGTCTTTTACCACCCCTTTCACAACAGATGACTGCAAGACTTCATTCACGATAGCCGAACTTTCTGCATTCGCCCTGCCAGGCAGAGCAGCCGAAGTCAGGCACAATGTCATGCACAGAGCACAACCTTTCATGTACGTGTAATTCATAATATTGTTATTAAGATTGAAACTTTTTGTGTTTTTCTTTAGTTGCAAATGTATGAGATGGCGGTTTCGATCTATTTAAAATTTATCTCTTTTACTTTAAAATTCAGTTCTGACAAAAAATTAAAAACCCGCATTCAAAGCGAGTTTCAGAAAATAGATACAATATTGAAAGAAAATAGATCCATTTTTTAAACCGTTTTCATAGCCACAATAACGGATGTCGGATCGGCAAGTTACGGATTACCTCATCGTTTGTCGGAAAATGTTCCAAACTTTTCCAAATTTCCAGATAAGTCCTATTAGATGTGTTACAAATACTGAATAAAAGGGCAGGCTGGGCAACCGGCCATTCATCCCAAAACATGACATCTTCGGCAAAAGGCCAGCTCGATTTATCTGCTATATACGGGAATAGCCAAGCAACCGCCTTTTGCATATTGCGACCGTCGTCCATCGAGTACTGCCACAAATCATCTTCCCCGTCCGAAAGAATATGGCAGATCGTAGCCATGGCATCCAGATTGAACAAGGAATAGCCGTACGGTTTCGTCCGTTTCAGTTCAAGCGGAAAACTGCCGTCCTCCGCCATCTGTGAAGGAAGCAGAACAGACCTGTAACGGTTCCGGCAAAAGTCGAGAATCTCCTTATCGCCGGTATACTTAGCAAACTGGGCTACCTGCATCACCCAACAAGTTCCATGATTGTTTTTAGCATTCATCTCGTCTACCCCGTAAGGATGCGTTGTCAACCATTTCAGATAATCGGAAAACCAAGCACGGCTACCAGCCACATCCTCAACAGAAAGAACGCCGGCCTCTTCCATCCTGATAAGGGATTGCACGACCTCCAGGAGATGGATCGTATCGATGATACCAATCCCCCGTCCTGTCACGATCCCTTTGATCGCCTGCGCGTATTGCAGGTCTGGATTCATCCGGGTTTCGGGGGCGATGAACCAGGCGCGGATATGCTTAACTGCTTGCCGAATATATTTCTCGTCTTTCGTCACCAGCCAGGCGGAGGTCAAGTCGCCAACCAGCGAACTGAAGCGGATCATGGCATGACGGTGAGCAACAAAGTTATCGGGATTTGTCTGCCCATCTCGACGTATATAGGCACTATCCGGATTTATCGGATTGGGCCACCAATAATCGCCTTCGGAGTAGAAATCATGAATTCCTCCGGTACTTCTTTCCGCTCTATATGCAGTAATGGTCACAGGTTCTTCTACCAAGGCCTTATCTCCACGAATAACAATTTCAGTTCGGAGTAAATCCGTCACTTCTTCCTTTAAAGAAGGATCTCTCTTGCATTGGCAAAATAACAAAAGAATAACATAAAGTAATAATTTATACATGATATAGATTTTTTTTATTTTGTTGCACATATTCGGTCGGCGACATGCCGTACATCGCTTTGAAACAAGTAGCAAAATAAGCATGGGAATTGAAACCGATATTGGCAGAAACTTCAGATATGTTCATATCCGTTTCCAGCAGCATCCTTGCAGCAATCTCAAGACGTTTGTTACGGATCAAATCCACCGGCGAAAGGTCGGTTATCGCTTTCAGCTTCCTATAGAAGTTGGCACGTCCCATACCGACTCCTTTACATAGAATCTCCACATTCAACCCCGGATTGGAAAGATTCTGCTCAATCACCCCGAACAATTTTTGCATAAATGTATCGTCCGCCGATGTCGTCTCGATACCCAATGACTCCAACGAAAATTTTTTCCCATACAATTCCTTCAACCGTTCACGAGAAGCCAAGATATTCCGAATACGACACAGCAGGACCTCCATATTGAAAGGCTTCACGATATAATCGTCCGCACCGCACTGGAATCCCTCTTTGATATGCATCACCATCGATTTCGCCGTAATGATGATAACCGGGATATGTCCGGTCCGCAAATCCTGCTTGATCTCCGAACAAAGTTGCAAGCCGTCTTTTTTCGGCATCATAATGTCGCTTACCACCAGATCCGGCAAGGTTTCTGCAATCTTATCGAAAGCATCTACCCCGTTCTCCGCTTCAAGCACATCGAAATAAGGTTCGAGATGTTTGCAGATATACCGACGGACATCCGGATTATCTTCGGCTAATAACAAGGTATAACGCTGACCGGAAACAGGCAGCTGTTCCTGCATATTGTCAGGGACTTTGGATTCATCCTCAGCTACTTCTATTCCTCCGTAGGGATTCCTCGCAGAAGAGTCATCTTCTGCAAATTGCTCATGAGCATATGCTTCGCGGTTTACCGGAATCAAGACACGGAATACAGCCCCTTTTGGTTTGTTGTCTTCTACCCATACAACCCCTTTATGCAATTTCACGATAGAGAGTACCAGACTTAACCCTATACCGGTTCCAGCCGTATTCGACTCACTTTCATCCGTTCCCTGGTAAAAAGGGGAAAATATATGAAACTTGTCGGAATCGTCTATCCCTTTCCCTGTGTCTTCTACAGACAGACAAACATATCGAGAAGTTCCCCGAACTTCCCCACTTATCCTGCCGGGAAATTGCTCCTGCAATCCGGCAACTGAGAACAATTGCAAACGAATGGTTATCGACTCATCCGGAGCCGTATGTTTGAAAGCGTTCGACAAAAGATTGAAAAATACCTTCTCCAGTAAAACACGGTCGAACCACGCATCTATTCCCGACTCATCGGATTCCAAACGAAAGGTAATCCGTTCCTTGACCGCAATCTGATTAAAGGCAATATATATCTCCTGCGTAAACAGATACAGATCATTATGCGAAACACGTAGTTGCAGGTTGCCACTCTGGTTCTTCCTCAGATCCATTAACTGGTTCACCAGCAACAAAAGACGCTGGGCATTTCCATAGACCAGACGCAACGAACCTTTCAGGTTCGGGTTCATATCTACCCGTTGCAACACCTCTTCCAAAGGAGACAGGATCAACATCAACGGTGTACGCAATTCGTGCGAAAAATTGGTAAACATGCGTATTTTGGACTGATGGAACTCCTCCTGCCGCTGCTGCTCCTTCTGCTTTTCGACCAGGTCCTGTTCCAGCTTACGCTTCATATGCAGATAATACCAGACCACATAAAGGATGCCACCTATAATCAGCAGATACAACATATAGGCATACCAGGTCTGCCAGAATGGAGTCCGAATATGAATCGACAACGACCGCCCTTCATCGTTCCAAAGACCGTCGTTATTGGAGGCGCGAACACGAAAAACATAATCTCCCGGTTTCAAGTTCGTATAGAAAGCCTCCTTTCGAGAACCAGCATCATTCCAGTCCGTATCATACCCTTCTAGCATATAAGCATATTTATTCTGATTCGGATAAAGATAGTTTAAAGCGGCATACCCAACAGAGAAGTTATTCTGATTATAATCAAGATCTATCGCCTGCGTATAATCAAGAACTTTATCGAGCAACCCCGAAGGGTCGCCGGGAACAACCGGTTTATTGTTAACCGTAAAAGAGGTCAGTACGACCAGAGGTATAAAACGGTTTTCTATCAACCGTTCAGGGTAAAAGGAGACAAGGCCGTTGCTTCCGCTGAAATAGATTCGGTCACCGGGCAATTTGATGCCGCCTTTCATGCTGAATTCATTAACTGGGATCTCGCTTCTACCCATATAATTGGTAAACTGGCGCGATTCAGGATCGTAGGCAGAAATACCGTTACCGGTACTGATCCAAAGTTTACCGTCGTCTCCGGGAATTATCGAATTGATATTATCGTCGCTCAGCCCCTCGACGGCCGTCAACCACTCCATAATGCCTTTTTCTTCGTCAAAGCGACAAAAACCTCCACCGAAAGTACCGATCCAGATTCGCCCCTCCCTATCCTTTACGATATTACTTACCTGGTCGTTGTATAACTTCCGGGAACCTTCCTCACGAGTATTATATTTTATCAACTTATGCGTATGGGAATCGTAGAGCGCCAGTCCGCCGGTATGCATACCTACCAAATAAACACCGTCCCGTATCTCCAGGAAACTGCGTACACTTGGCAACAAGGCGAAAACAGAATCCGACGGAGCGATCCTGCCGTCTGGAAACACACGGACAATTCCCGTGTTGTCTGTCGTTCCCAACCACAATGCACCATCACTGCAACGCGTGATCGTATAAATACTAACCTCCTTATGAAAAGTATAAAAAAGAGAGAATTTCTTTGTCCGGGTATCGAATCGGTATAAAGTGCCTTTCTGCGTTCCGCACCAAACGAAATCGCCCTCCACAAACAGAGATTTGATAATATTCCGATCATTCAGAGCATTCGGCCGAGCATCCAGCAGAAAACGTTCAAACATATCTGTATTCAAATCCAGTGAAAGTAGGCCTCGCCCTTCCGAAGCAATCCACAAAGTATGGTCCGGCTGATAGGCCATCGTGGCAAAGATTCCAAACAGCTTGTCTGAACCACCCTGCAAATCGTAAAAAGTAAAACGGCTGTTCAAAGGATTACTGTAACTGACACCTCCAGCGTATGTGCCAATCCATAACGTATTCGCATTATCTACGAAAGCAGAAAAGACGGAAAAATGACTAAGGCCTCCTTTTTGTTCGTCAAAATTCGTATAGGTCGTACATGAACCGTCCACCAAGTTCAAAAGACTTAATCCGTTAAAAGTTCCGACCACTAGTTGACCATTATAAGTATTGATTGTACGAACCGAATTATTTCCCAGTCTGCCGTTCCAAGCAGTATAATGCGTAACAGCATTTGTCTCCGTGTCGATCCGGTTCAATCCACCCGAACGGGTTCCCACCCACAGACGTCCTTCGCTGTCTTCATGGATAGCAGATATATTATTATCCGTTAATGAAAAGGGAGTCGTATTTTTAAAATAATGAGACAAGAGATTCAACTTACTGTCACAGATATAAAGTCCGTTTTGTAAAGTTCCGACTAACAGATTGCCATCATGGTCTTCGTTGATAACCATAATCTGGTCACGTGGCAGTTCTCCCTCCAAGTCGTTCAAGATAAACGAATCATTCTCATAATCATACAAGTATAGACCTTTATTTGTTCCAACCCAAAAACGCTTTTGTCTATCCACATACAAGCTTGAAATCCACGTATGATAAAGGGGAGACTGCTTATAAGCAGCCATATCGTTGAGAGAATATACACGATCCACCCTCAAATCCATCCGGTTCAGACCGTTCATCGTGCCTACCCACAAGTTTCCACGGTCATCTTCAGCCAATGCTGTCACATGATTACTGGACAAGCTTAATGAGTCGCCATTACTATGTTTATACACGACAAAAGAATTACCGTCATAACGATTCAAGCCGTTACGCGTGGCAAACCACATGAAACCGCTCTTATCCTGATGTATTTTCAAGACGGAAAGCTGCGACAAACCTTCTTCCATTTTTAAAGAAGAAAAAGAAAAAGGTGAAACAGCCCCATTCAGCAAGGCACTAAAGCAACAAAGCAAAAGAGTGATCAAGTATGTTTTCCTCATAACGTAAAAGCATTACGCTACAAAGATACGAAAACAGATCAAATGCCCAGTCCTGTCACAAACAGAAAACGTACTCCGTCCTCGCATCCTGTAAAACCAACGTATTTATCCCACTGTTTTCATTATGCAAAATAACATTTGAATGGAATCAGTTGTTTACTTATTAACATATATGCTTTAAACAAGGGATAAATATCCGGCAACCCCTTCCGCACACCGTTCACCATCAATAGCAGCAGAGACGATTCCGCCTGCATAGCCGGCGCCTTCTCCACAAGGAAAAAGACCTTTCAAGGTTATATGCTGGTAGCTTTCCTTGTCGCGCAGGATACGGACGGGCGAAGAGGTCCGGGTTTCCACCCCGATCATCACCGCGTCATTGGTCAGGAAGCCTCTGGAGACTTTACCGAAATGGCGGAAGCCCTCACGTAAGCGGCCGGTGACGAACTCCGGCATCCAGAAATGCAACGGGGAAGCCAGCAGACCGGGCGTATAAGAGGATTCGGGAAGATCGAAAGAGTTTTTCTTATTCACGAAATCAACCATCCGCTGTGCAGGGGCGGTTTGCTTCATCCCGCCATTCAGCCAGCAAAGTTCTTCCAAACGTTCTTGGAAAGCCATCAAAGCGAGCGGCGAATCCTTGCTGACCGCCATTTCTTCGTGTTTCATCAATTCGGAATAGTCTTCCGGGCGTATCTCCACCACCATGCCGGAATTCGCCCAGCGGGAACCACGATTGGAAGGAGACATTCCATTGACTACCACCTGGCGGGAACTACTTGCCGCCGGGACGACGAAACCGCCTGGACACATACAAAAAGAATAGACTCCCCGTCCGCCGGCTTGCGCCACAAAACTATATTCGGCTGCCGGCAGATAGTTTCCTCTACCCTCCTTACGATGATATTGTATCTGGTCGATCAGCATCTGCGGATGTTCCAAACGGACGCCGACAGCAATGCCTTTGGCTTCGATAGGGATTTGCCGGTCATGGAGGTAGCGATACACATCCCGGGCGGAATGACCGGTTGCCAGGATGACCGGTCCCAGAAAGTTCTCGCCCGTATTCGTTTCGACACCTACGACTTCCCCACTCCGGATGACCAAGGCATCCATTCGTGTCTCGAAATGGACCTCCCCACCACAGCGGATAATCTGTTCGCGGATATTCTCGATCACACGCGGCAACTTGTCCGTACCGATATGCGGATGGGCGTCCGCCAAAATCGAAGTGCTCGCCCCGAACTGGCAAAAGACATTCAGAATCTTGTCAACCGAACCCCGTTTCTTGCTGCGAGTGTAAAGTTTGCCGTCAGAATAGGCACCGGCTCCCCCTTCACCGAAACTATAGTTGGACTCTTCGTCCACCTTATGCTCACGGCTGATCAGAGCGATATCCTTTTTACGTTCGCGCACGTTCTTTCCACGTTCGATCACGATCGGACGTAGGCCGAGCTCAATCAGACGAAGAGCAGCAAACAAACCACCCGGCCCCGCTCCTACCACCACGACAGGTTTCCCAGCTGATACGTCTTTATATTCCACCAATTGAAATTCTGGTTCATCTGGCTGCTCATTGATAAAAGCACGCAGTTTTACATTCACATAGATCGTACGCTGACGTGCATCGATAGAACGTTTTAGTACCCGAACGGTGTGGATGTACGGGGCAGATGTTCCCGTCTCGCGAGCCACCACCTGCTTCAGCGACTGTTCGCTGACTGCTTCTTCAGGCAATATACGGAGTTGTAATTCTTGTATCATTGTTACTTCTTTAAATTCAAACAAAAAATCAAACCGACTTGTGCCCTGTATCCGCTCCAATCCACTTTGAAAGTCGATGGAAAATCTGGATTCCGACTCTGACACTTCTGCATCACAGCATCCCATTCATAAGCGATACTCATGTTTAATGCAACATAGCGGCATAGGCTAAACTTGATGCCAAAAGTAGGCTCCACAAAGAAGTTCCTGCCGGAAAAAGTATTATCCTTCCGGTATCCAACTTCCGGGTCGGACTCGACGAACAGGCGGTTTATCTCGTTCACCTTGTTCAGCACAAAACCTGTCGAGAGCCCCACATACGGCTCGAATGTAAAGATACTGACTTTTTCCTTCACCAGACAGAAGTGGTAAAAAGTACCGAGCTTATATCCTTTGTTACGCAACTCGTAGTCGCAAGAGCCGGAATAATCCGTTACTCCATTCTTGCCCGCCGTATTCATATAGTTAAAAAGAAATCCCACATGATGGCGCCGCCATTCGACTCCGACACGGGCATCTTGCGTCACATAACCGGGGAAATTATCTGTAACCTGTGCATTGGTAACAGGAAGCATCTGATTTTTCAATATATCTTTCATATCGGACATCTGATACGAACCGTGACCAATATTATATTCGATTGTCAACGACTGAGCCTGCCCGAAACGGTCGAAAAAGAACAGAATGGCTATAAATAATAATACCTTTTTCATATATTCGGACAGTTTTCGAGGTTAAACGAATAATTTGCATTCTTATAACCCCAGTCACCGACGGGAGAAAAACGCAATTCAACCACACGCTCTTCCTGCCCGGCAAGAGAAAATTCCGCAATGCCGTCCGTCACCTTCTCCGCCACGATTTCACCACCATAGACGACATCGACTGCCGAACGGTAAGGATATGTCCAGGACAAGCGTATACGATCTTCCTTCATATATTCTACCTGCACCTCTGGTTCAGCTTGCTCCAAATCAAGCGATCCAAGCGAACGGGGACGGTCGGCTTCCGACTTGAAATAAATATAGACCTTATATTCCCCCTTCTCCCCAGCATATCGCTTATCGGCATAAAAACATTTGTCGAAATCCGACCTTTGCGTGATATAGGTTGAATGAGCATTCTCGTCAATCGTACTGAACTCTATCTGGTAATGGTCGAATCCGGCACGGAGTGCCCCGTCTACCTCCCAAAATATTTCGATCAGTCCTTCTTCATTCACACGATGCCGCAAAGAGAACTCCGACTCGGTACGCGCGTTTATCTTGAGGGGCCAACTACGCTTTTCCACATATCGCTCGACCCCGACCTGTCCGGCAACCGTCCCATTATTCGTCCGGGCGAAAACCTCGCACGACAACTCATAAGAGCCATTCGGAATCAGATCCACATCCAGCATGAAATCACATCGTGTCCCATCGCTTTCCCATTCCATCTCTCCAATGCGGACGATCTGCTTCTCAACCTCAAATCCGGGCAACGGACTGATTTGGCAAGCAGCATTACCACTATGTTCCACCACAAAGATTTTGTTTTCCCAATCATGGATAAACGGACCATAGAAGTCCACACTCATCGCAACCGAATCAGCCTGCCACTTTTCAAAATCCATAAAATTCTCCCCCAGCTGATACTCGCAGCTTGTAAACAAGAAGAAAACACTTACAAATAGATAAACAACACTTTTATTCATATACATATAAACTTATCCGAACAATTGCCGGAAAGCCTCTTCCACCTTGCGCACTTGCACGATTTGCATCTTGCATTTGGATGTGTCGAAACCTTTCAGGTTATTGTGCGGGATGATAATGCGCGAGAAACCCAATTTTTCCGCTTCTAGGATGCGCTGCTCGATACGGTTCACCGGACGGATCTCTCCCGAAAGCCCCACCTCGCCACACATCGAGATACCCGGCTCGATCAAAATGTCGAGGCTAGAAGAAAGAATTGCACTGATCACCGCCAAGTCGATCGCCGGATCATTCACCTTCAGCCCACCGGCAATATTCAAAAAGACGTCTTTCTGAACCAGCTTAAATCCGGCACGCTTTTCGAGCACCGCGAGCAACATATTCATACGCCTAAGATCGAATCCTGTCGCGCTACGCTGAGGCGTCCCATAGACAGCAGAACTCACCAACGCCTGTGTCTCGATCAGGAAGGGACGGATGCCCTCAATCGCAGCCGCGATCGCCACGCCGCTCAATCCCTCATGATTCTGCGTTAGGAGTAGTTCAGAAGGGTTACTGACTTCGCGAAGACCATCCTGGCGCATCTCGTAAATACCTAATTCCGCTGTGCTTCCGAAACGGTTCTTGATGCTGCGGAGGATACGATACATATAATGCTGGTCGCCCTCAAATTGAAGTACGGTGTCAACGATATGTTCCAACACCTTCGGCCCAGCAATACTCCCTTCCTTATTGATATGGCCGATCAGAAGAACAGGTGTGCCGCTCTCCTTCGCATATTTCAGAATAGCCGCACTGCACTCGCGTACCTGCGAAACACTTCCGGGAGAAGATTCGACCACCTCCGTATAAATGGTTTGTATCGAGTCGATGATAACTATGTCGGGTGCGCATTCTGATATGTTGGCGAATATGTGTTCGAGCGTCGTTTCGCACACCACGAAGCAGTCGGCCGTGGCGTTTTCTATGCGTTCGGCGCGGAGCTTGATTTGTTTTTCGCTTTCTTCGCCGCTCACGTAGAGCACTCTTTTTTCGGGCATACGCATTATGGTTTGCAGCATGAGCGTTGATTTGCCTATTCCCGGCTCTCCGCCGATGAGTATGAGCGACCCGGGCACTATTCCCCCGCCGAGCACGCGGTTCAGTTCCGTGTCGTGGCAGTCTATGCGTATGTCGGCCGTAGTCTTTACACTCGAAAGTCGTACCGGGGCAGGGCGTCCTTGTGCGGGGTTGGCAGCGCGGGAGGCCATGCCACGTGCAGTGGGTGCTGTTTCGGGAGCTATCTTCACTTCCTTGAACGTGTTCCAAGCGCCGCACGAGGGGCAGCGCCCCAACCATTTCACGCTTTCCTGTCCGCAGTTTTCGCAAACGTATGCGGTTTTTGTCTTTGCCATTATCGAAAGGTTTTTTGTTTTTGCGGCCGGCTTGCAGGCCTGCCGTATGTTTACAAAATTACTCAATTCGCGATTAAAAAGTTTTACGTTTGACAAAAATTCCTACTTTTGCAGATTGTTATGCCACATCCTACGAACATTTCCGGAGTTGCGGAGCACAAGGCGGGCATTCGCCCTCAGATTGCGGTGGTCAGTGCGAACACGCTTGCCGCAAAGGGGTTGTCGGCTTTGATAGAGAGCGCCTTGCCGGTTGCCGAGGTGCGTATTTTCCATAACTTTCTGGATTTGTCGGAGGAGACTTCCGACAAGTTCTACCATTATTTCGTCACTCCCGAAGTGCTGTTGCAAAACCCGTCGTTTTTCACGGCGCGGATGAAGCGTACAATAGTTGTTGTGGTGGGGCACATGCACACGCAGATACCCAAATGCTTCAAGACAATCGACGCCACGCAGTGCGAGAAAGACCTTGTGCGTTCATTTCTTTACATGGTGCAGCAAGCCCACGGCGGCGGCCGCCTAATGCCGAAACAGGTGCGAAGCGGCGCAAACGGGATAATGGGAAACGATATGCTCACGCCGCGCGAGAAGGATGTGCTGCGCGAAATAGTATCGGGACATATAAACAAGGAAATAGCCGACAGGCTTAACATAGGCCTTACTACGGTAGTTTCGCACCGCCGTAACATAATGGAGAAGCTGCACGCCCGTTCGGTGTCGGCGCTAACCATTTATGCGGTAATGCACGGCATTGTACGCATTGACGAGATTTGATTCTTTCCTTTTTGCAGCTTTCGGAAAAGTGCGCGCCGGTTGTGTTGAAACGGACAACGGACGACGCAAAAACGGGGCGGTAAAACGGCCTTTTTCGGAGCGAAAAATTGAAAACTGATTTTCAGCGCGTAAAACCCACATGGGAGAAAAGAAAAAATATCTCTGAGATAATTCAAAATATGTCTGACATAATTCGAAATATGTC
>OLVZ01001989.1_pt1 | contig 16163 bp, 12 predicted proteins | sample 1673341 | NCBI WGS metagenome assembly OLVZ01 (sample SAMEA3178944, study PRJEB25190) | human gut metagenome | biome: human gut; feature: human-associated habitat; material: faeces | place: Austria | collected 2013 | reverse complement strand
TCAACAGGCCGCACGACGAGCGCATCAGCCCGGAGAATATGAAGTGGGCTGAGAAGAACGCCACGACGAAAAAAGTATTTACCGACCGCACCCATTCCGGCCTGCTGGACATATTTGCCACGCGCCTGCGAGAGAGCGAGCGCAAACGCGCCAGGGAGGCAGAACGTTGACGGAAAAGCGCAGACGCCGCGTGAAGCTCATGACTCGCGTCACCGAGGAGGAGTATGCGCAGATTCAAGCGCGCATGGCGCTCGTCGGAACAGGTAATCTGAGCGCGTTCCTCCGCAAGCTCGCACTTGATGGGCGCATCGTTTTGCTGGACATGGACGAGATAAAAACGCTGGTGAGCCTTCTAAGGCGCACCAGCGCGAACGTGAACCAGATTGCGAAGCGTGTCAACTCCACGAGCCGTGTGTACGAGAATGACCTTGCAGAGATTCAAAACCGGCTCGGCGAGGTGTGGCTCGCGCTGGATGATGTGCTGCGTAAGCTGGCGGCGGTGGAGTAGATTTTACTCTGCCGCCTTCTCTTTGCGGCGGGATTTTTGCTCTGCTTTCTTTCTCCGCTTGGCGTCAATTTCATGCAGCCACTCGCTCACCGGAGCCTTCCAGGGCTCGGGCTTGCTGGGTATGTTCTTAATAAGGCTGCGTGGATTGAGGCCGAGCCGCCTCGCAAGTTGTATATCTTCGTCGCTCAGCCGGCAGCGTCGTTTCGCCTCCTGCCACTGCTGCTCACTGTAGGCCATTTGCATCACCGACTTCATCATAACATGAGCTAACAACGTAGTAAAGGGGGACAAAGTTATTGCGGCTACACGTCTAATATCTATCCGAGGCTCGAAAGGCCAGAGCGTTATAAAGTCTCTGACAGAGCGCACGGATTACGTCAAGAATCCGGAGAAAACCGAAAACGGCTCACTGGTCTATGCCTACGGCTGCACACCGCAGCTCGTCGCGGCTGAGTTCGCACTCTCGAAACGTCAGTACGCGCTGCGCACGGGGCGCAAGGCTCCCGGCGTGATTGCCTACCATATACGCCAATCGTTTAAGCCCGGTGAGATTACTCCGGAGGAGGCAAACATCGTAGGCCGCGAGCTGGCCGAACGCTTTTTGAAAGGGCGTCACGCCTACATTGTCTGTACGCACACGGATAAGCGGCACATACATAACCACATCATTTTCAACTCCACCACGCTCGATGGCACGGCGAAATTCCGCAACTTCCTCGGCTCCGGGCGCGCCGTTGGACGGCTCTCTGACCTCATATGTTTGGAGCACAACCTGTCTGTCATTGCCAACCCACGGCGCTACACTCACCCAACCTACGACAAGTGGCTGGGCGAGAAAAAGCAGCCATCGCACCGCGACGTGCTGCGCGCTGCCATCGACAATGCACTCGCGCGCAAACCGAAAACTTTTGAAGATCTTCTTCAATTTGTGCGCGAAAATGGCTACGGGGTCAGTGAAAACAGGGGTATCACTTTCTACAAAGACGGGCAAAAGGGCATCAAGCTTCGCACGCTCGGTGCGGGCTACTCCGAGGCTGAGCTGCGTGACGTCATTGCCGGGCGCGCGACACACAATCCTCGCGGCAAGCGCGAGCGTGCGAGCCTGCTCATAGACATTGAGGCCAAGCTCGCGGTGGGAAAAGGTTCAGGCTACGCCCAATGGGCTAAGGTTTTCAACGTCAAGCAGATGGCTAAGACACTGTTGTATTTGCAGGAGCATGGCATCACGGGACGTGAGGAATTAAACACTAGAGCTGATGCCGCGAGTGAAAAGCTCTCTGCTTTGAACGACCGCATAAAGAAAATTGACACCCGGATTGCAGAAACAACTGAGCTGCACGGGCAGATTGTTACCTACGCCAAAACGCGCAAAACCTTCGACGAGTACAAGGCTTCGCGTTATTCGCGCAAATTCTTCGATGCTCATGCCGATGAGATTGAGCAGCACCGCGCGGCGAAGCGCTATTTCAACGCGCACGGCATTGAGAAGCTGCCCAAGATTAAAACGCTTAACGCCGAGTTCGACGCACTCGTTGCAGAGAAGCGCAAGGCCTACGCAGAGTACCGTGCGATCCGCGACGAGCAACGTGAGCTGCTGGTGCATCGGCACAACGTAGAAATGTTCCTCGGCGAAGAAAAATCTTCCGACGCCCGCCGCGACCGCGGCGAAAGATAAGCGCCCGCAAGGGTGCGCCGCCGAAAAACTGCCCGGCTGCAAGGCCGGGCAGTTTTGAGTTTTCAGGGTTTGGGACGAAATCCCAACAAGCGTTTTTTCGAGAGTGGCCTGCCACTCTCCCTGCTTGCACCACTGAAGATGTCTTCTGTACTAGTCAATTTTAACTGGCTCAGTTTTATCTCCTATCATAACTATTATTTATACTTTAACCGATAATTTTAGACATTTTTATCAAGTATTCAACTATTCACCAGCCAATGCCTCTTGTACCCACGTTGCGCATTGTGCATAAAATAGAAAATCAAAAAGCTTATTGACATGTAATATAAGCTCAATTATTATAATGTTATAACATTTCAAGAGGGGTCTAGTTATGGACGCTAATTCTCCGTTTACACTACAACAACAGCTCAAAAGAGAGTTCTATGAAAAGATAGCCAACAAGGAATGGCTGCCGGGACAGCGGATTCCCAGCGAGAAAGAACTGTGTGAAGAGTATGGAGTCAGCCGGATAACTGTCAGAGAGGCACTGCGTGAGCTTGTTCAAGCAAATTATCTTGTCCGTAAGCAGGGCAAAGGCACCATTGTCACCGCACCCACTGTGGAGTTTACGCTTTCCAGTGTATTTAGCCTGTCAAAAGAGCTGGAGACTCGCGGCTTGAAGTCAAAGTTCACGATTGTCAATTTTGTGAAGGACAGTCCCAGCAATTTTCTACAACGTGCGTTCAAGATTCCCGCGGACGAGATGGTCATGCGTATTACCCGTATAAGAACCATAAACGGCGATGCGTATGCATATGAGGAATCAATTGTCCCAGAACGTTATCTCATAGGAGCAACTTTGGATGATATAGACAAGTTCGGTCTGTACCCAACAATTCGGAAATGCAACGGCTTTTTCCCTGAATATGCAGACGAGGGTATAGAATCAGTCATATGTCCGGATGAGGTGGCAATAGCAATGGGGATCAAGAGCAAGAGTGCGGTATTTCTTGTCAAGCGCTATACCTTCGCCGAAGAAAAGTGTGTCGAATATTGCAACAGCTATGTATATGGACAACGGTACAATCTCCACCACACTATACGTCAGCCATAAGTACGAGCATTGGCAGTCATGCTGGGCTAAGGATGACTGTATGCAAAATATTAACAACTGTCAGAAAGGAAGAATGGAATGAAAAAGATTTTAGCGCTGGTTTTGGGTCTCATTATGCTGGTCGGTCTTCTCACTGGCTGTGGTGCTGATCCCTCCGGTGAGTCTAGTCCCCCGGCTTCCGATCCCAATGCCAACTCGTCCGGGGCGCCTGAAACCGTGGATCCCATGGCGCTGAGCGTCGAAGAAAAGCTGGCATATGCTGCTTCTCTAAGCAACGAAGAGCTCTATGAACTTGCAAAAATGGAATCTGGCACGATGATGGTGTATTCTACCACCAGCCTGTGTGAGACCGCAATGAACAATTTCCTTGTCAAATATCCGGAGGTCAGCGGCGCATACTCCTCTGTCGGAGAGGCTGATATGTTTACCAAGCTAAGCACCGAGATCGGAACCGCAGCCGAAGGCGCCGACATGGCTCTGCTTCAAAACGCCTATCGCATGGAGAACGAACTCATCTCTGAAGGTCTGCTGCTTAACTATTTCCCTGATATGTATAAGAACTCCGTAGCTGAAGAGTACCAAGATCCCTGCGCCGTACTGTTCTGCCAGAAGATCTTTATATACAACAACACCGGCGGAGATATAGGGCTCGAGAATGTTTGGCAACTCACCGAGGACGAGTTTGCCGGCAAGATCTTCTTCAAGGATCCCTCCACCGAGCCCGTAGGCATGAACTTCCTTGTCATGCTGACCGGAGACGAATGGTCCGGTAAGCTGGCTGAGGCCTACAAGGAATACTACGGCAAGGAGTGGAGCCCGGATTCCGGGTTCACAAATGCTGGTTATGAGTTCATAGACGGCTTCCTGGCTAACTGCAACTACACCTATACAGCCGACGGCGGCATAGCTGAGGGCATCGCCACAGGCGCTCCCGGCAATGTCGGCCTGTTCGTGTTCTCCAAGCTGCGTTCCGGCTCTGTCGTCAAGGAAAACCTGTGTCTGGCTCCCTACGAGGCCAACGAGGGCAATGGCTTGACCGGCTTCTCCGGCTTTATGTATGCAACATATGCCCAGATATGCAAGGATACGGATATGCCTTATACCTGCTGCCTGTTCATCAACTATCTCTTCTCCGAGGAGGGCTTCTCTGCCTGGAACAACGAAAATAACATGGGCGTATACTCCCCCAATGTGGACATTGAACTTGTTCCTGATGACACCGGGCTGGACAAGGAGATCAGTTACTGGCTGAACTGCTTGGTAATCGAAGACGGAATAACCGTTGCTGAACAGTATCCCGAGGCATACGAATTCATTTCCACTCGGCTTTCCTGAGTAATTTGTCCGATATAGGCCGGGGTCTCCCCGGCCTATATACTTTTTACTTGCAGAATTAGCTCTGCACTGAGCTTAATTTTCCGTTCTGCAAACTAATTCCAGTTGCAAGGAGGACGGGTCATGCCCGGAAATTACAAAGTGGCAACGGAACGGCGTGTGAACCATGTTAAAACTTTTCTATCTAAGCCGGCAAATGTTATGCTGCTGGTCTTTGGAATCGTTTTAACAGTTTTGACTTTGATCCCACTGCTGTCCATTTTGCGCGAAATGTTTGTCGTCCATGTTGGGATAGAGAAAACAATGACCGGACTCAAAACCGGCGAATTTACTCTGTACCACTGGAAGAAGCTAATTTTTGACGGTGGAGATTGGCCTAGAACCACATTTTGGGAGCCGCTTTTGAACTCTTTTCTTGTGGGTCTGGGTGGCGCTGTGCTGGGCATTGGAATCGGAGGGACTGTGGCCTGGCTGCTGGCGCGCTCCAATATCAGATGTAAAAAGGTCATTACATCTCTCTTTATGTTTCCCTACATAATGCCCGCATGGACATTGGCTTTGTTTTGGCTCACTCTGTTTCGCAACACTAATCTCGGTGGAGGAAACATGGGTCTTGCACAGGCCATGTTCGGTGTCTGCATGCCAGAATGGTTCGTTTATGGGCTTTTCCCATGCATCATTGTTACCGGTCTCCACTTCGCTCCATTCGCCTATATCCTTATCGGTGGAATCTTGCAGAATATGGATGCCACGCTTGAGGAATCTGCAACCATACTGAAGGCGAGCAGAATGAAAATACTGCGAAAAATAACTCTGCCCATCGTCATGCCTGCGGTGCTTTCCACATTTCTTCTGGTTTTCTCCAGCGGTTTTGCATCCTATACAGCTCCCGTTTTTCTGGGTGGTGCGGTAAAGTTCTATACTCTCGCTTCCAAGATGAAATCGCTGATGAGCGCTGGATACAGTGGCCAGGCATATATCATCGCTAGCGTTATGATAGCTGCAGGCATTTTTATATTGTGGATTAATCAGAAATACACTGGCAAGAGAAAATCTTTCACCACCGTAACCGGTAAGTCCGGCCAAATCTCCCTTGTTGACTTGAAGAAAGCAAATACGCCCATTACTGTTGTTCTGCTTGTGCTGGTTGTTTTCTTCTCGGTAATACCTCTGATTGTCTTTGCGCTTCAGACCGTCACAATGGTACCCGGCAATTATTCCATGGACAATATTACTCTGGACTTCTGGATTGGCAGGGACATGGATTCCTATATGAACGGCATGGTAGGTGGTGTTCTGGTCAACGAGACAATTATGTCTGCTCTGATACGCTTGCTGCTGCTGTCTGTTTGCTGTGCACTGTTTTCAGGCACCAGCGGACTACTTATCGGCTATGCATCTGTCAAGCGCAGGGGCACCAACCTGGCTCGTGCGGTTGAGAGCTTGGCATTCTTCCCCTATCTCATCCCCACCATCGCGTTTGCGACACTGTATCTGTCAGTCGCTTCAACACAGGCTTTTTCCTTCCTCTACAACACCTTCATGCTGTTGGTGATAGTGGGTGGAGTAAAATATCTGCCCATGGCCTCCCGAGGCTCTATCAACTCAATGCTTCAAATCTCACCCGAGATAGAAGAAGCGGCTGTGATAGTCGGCGTACCTTGGTGGAAGAGGCTAACAAAGATACTGATTCCAATACAAAAAACCAGTATAATGTCCGGATATCTCCTGCCTTTTGTAGCCGGCATGAGAGAGGTTGATCTGTTTGCGCTGCTGGTTCCAAACAGCAATTACCTTTTGACTACGATGCTGCTTGCCTTCAATCAGACCGGCTACGAGCAATACTCAAGCGCCATCACACTTCTTATCATCGTAATCGTTCTGATCGTAAACGGGCTATCCAGCAAATTGACCGGAGCATCTATTGCCAAGGGCGTGGATAGTGGTGCTCCGATAGGTGGAAGATAGGAGCGATAATATGCCAGAAATAGTACTTAAAAATGTAAGCAAACGCTGGGGAGATTTTGTTGCGGTCGATAATCTGAATATGACCGTTGAGGACAGGGATTTCATTACTCTGCTAGGTCCCTCTGGTTGCGGGAAAACAACAACGCTGAGAATGATAGCCGGTCTCGAAACTCCAACCGAAGGAACAATCACCATAGGTGGCAGAACAGTGTTCGACTCCGAGCGCGGAATAAATATCTCGCCAGACAAGCGCGACATAGGTTTCCTGTTTCAGAATTACGCTCTGTGGCCGCACATGACCGTCTATCAAAACATCTCTTTCGGACTTGAAAACATGAAGTGGAAAAAGGCAGACATCAAGGCAAGGGTGGACGAGATGCTCAAGCTCCTGAAAATTGAGGAGTTTTCAAATCGATACCCAGCTGAGCTATCCGGCGGGCAGCAGCAACGCGTGGCCATAGCCAGAACTCTCGCACCGGCTCCCAAGGTTCTGTTTATGGACGAGCCATTGTCCAATTTGGACGCCAAACTGCGCAGTGAAATGCGTACCGAGCTCAAACGCCTACACGCCGATACGGATGCCACTTTCCTCTATGTGACCCATGACCAACTGGAGGCTATGACTCTGGCAACAAAAATATGTCTGATTGACAAGGGGCATCTGCAGCAGTATGAACCGCCTTTGAAGGTCTATTGCCGTCCCAAGAATCTGTTTGTGGCGGATTTTGTCGGCAATCCCACAATGAATCTCATTCCGGCAAAAGCAAAGCTGCTAAACACAAAGGAAGTGTCCCTGCAGATGCTTGGACTGTCAGTTCTGCTAAAATCGGACGAGGAAATCGAACTCGTGTCAGAGGACACCATAGTTGGCATCCGTCCCGAATCCCTGCCTATTACCGATACCGGCCGCGTGAATGCTACGGCATACTCCACTCTGCCGGCAGGCATGGAAACCACGGTAAAAATTGCTATCGACGGTCAAATTCTATCTTCGGTTGTATTCGGCGCGATAGACTACGGGGTTGATGAGCCGATAAAGTTCGACTTTTCCGGTGACGGCATCTGCCTGTTTGATAAGGGCTCCGGAAACAGGATTGCAATTGGCAGCATTGAGGTAAAGTAGGTGACGGCGATATGGGCAAAAAACGCATTGTCGGATTAGCATATGCTCAGAGTTGCATTGACGGCTTCGATGCATCAAACGCATTGGACGGCAAAGCGAATACCCTTTGGAAAGCAACCCCATATTATCAGTGGTGGTTGATGGACTGCGGCAGCGTACATAGCATTGAATCCATCACGGTAGATACTGGAATGCCCGACGGCGAGTTCTGCCACTACGCGATAGACTACAGTTGCGACAGAATCAACTGGACTGAACTCATCGAGAAAACTAATGATCTAGAAAGCCCGGACTCGGGTGACTGTTATCGCGCGGATATCAATGCCCGCTATATCAGGATAACGCTCACCTACTGTTCATCTGGCGATACCGTATCGCTCAGAAATATCACAGTCATCGGAGAATCCTGCGGCATACCCGATGAGGTGGGCAGTTCACTTGTGCAGTCTCGCACGCGCGCAACTTTTTGCGATGCTAGTGAAGGCTTTGAAGTCAGGATAACAGACGAACTTGAACCTGGGTGGACAGACAATATTCTGATATCTAGCTGCGCGGGTGCCTGGCTTGCATTCTACAAGGTGGAACTGGGTGAACTCTGTGGGCAGCAATTGTGCGGTATGTTTTTCTTCCCAAATAAGGACAAGGATCTTCACGTCTGCGTTGAGCTCCGACTGGATTCTAAAGATGGCCCGCTGATAGGTTCGATGAATGTGACTAGGCAGTACACTCCATGGCTGCAGCTAGCCTGTGACCTTGAACCCGGAAACTACGGTACCCGCGATGTCTACCTGTGTATAACGCATATCGATGCTCCACAACAGTTAGGCATTCTGTGGTTAAATATAAAAAAACATCCACAATTAAGTGACAAAATCATCGACCACGCTGATGAACCGGCTTCAGCGGACGGATCATATCAAGTGTTTTTTGGTAATCTTCACTCGCACACTGGTTTTTCGGACGGCTCCAGAACTCCTGCTTATGCCTATGACTACGCCAGGAATGTTGCAAAGCTGGACTTTCTAGGAATCACAGAGCACAGCAATTTGTTTGATGATTCCTTTGATGCGTCGCTGAGCCGAAAATGGCGCGACCTCAAGAGAATAGCAGAGGACAAAACTGTAGATGACGAATTTCTTGCCATCATGGGTTCGGAGACAACATGGTACAACCAGTTTGGACACATGAACATCTACGGCGCCGACTTTTTTCTCAATCCCTACGAAGTGAAGTACAACGACACGGCAGTGTACTACAAAACGCTCAAACAGTTTCCGCTCGTCATAAACCAGTGGAACCACCCATGGTCCTGCGGAAACCGCCATCTGGATATGTTTGAGCCTTACGATCCCGAATTGGATCGTGTGATGTATACCATAGAGCTCAACAGTGTCGAGGTTCCAGAGGAAAATTGCCTGATGTACTATATACATGCACTTGACTTGGGATGGCATGTCTCCCCAGTTGGAAGTCAGGACAATCACGGAGAAAACTGGGGCACGGAGAATGACATTAGAACAGGTGTGGTTCTGCACAGGCTCACAAAAGCGGATTTTTATGACGCCGTAAGAAAGCATAGAACCTACTATACCAGTGCCAAAAATCTGGTTATCGTATTTTATGCAAACGGGCTCTTGATGGGATCAACGATTGCAAAGGCAAGTGAGGTCAAGTTTAATATTTCCATTCGCAACAAGGAATCTGACGCTGAACTAGATCACGCTGAAATCATCGGGAAGAGTGGGAAAGTACTTTCTTCATATGGATTGTCAGGACATTCTGCGGAACTGCTAGCATCTGTTGACGAGTCAAGCCCATATTATTTCTTAAAAGTGGTACAAAAAGACAAAAAGTTTGCTGTTACAGCGCCGGTATGGATTGACATATGAGAAAGGATCAAGCTATGAAAACAAAATACAGGCCATACATTACCGCGCTTCTAATCATATGCATGGTCATTACCATGTTTCCAGTCCCCGCTACTGCAGCGCAAAGTGGAAACCTATCGGAAACCATCTCCAGCGCCGCTGATCTTTCAAAGCTCCGCGCAGATCCGGATGGTAATTTTGTCTTGACAACGGATCTTGTACTGAGCGGTGACTTTACTCCTATTGCTAATTTTTCTGGCATCCTTGATGGGCAAGGACATACGATATCCAACCTATCCATTACTGCAACATCTAGTCAGCCGTCGGTTGCCTTTATCATCTCTAACGGCGGTACAATAAAAAATCTCGGTTTTATCGACGTGACAGTCACAGGCATTAGTACTAGCAAAACCAATTGGGCCGCCGCCATAGCTACACAAAATACTGGAACAATTGAGTCCTGTTACGTAAAGGGTACTGTTTCCGGGGGCTACAGATCCGCAGGTATCTGCGCGCACAATTTCGGAACAATCAAAAACTGTTATGCAATTGTGAACTTGAGCGCCAAGGTCGAGTGCGGAGAGATTGCCTCGGTCTCGGAAGCCGGCTCGCTGATAGATTCCTGCTACACCATTCCTCAGGTACATTCTGACGTGAACAATACTGGTGGAATCTCCGCATATGCATATACGGGCGCAGTCATCCGCAACTGTGCAGTATATGCAGGCAGCGTTTCCAATGTCAGCGAGGAAAACATAGGCCGTATAACTGGACGCCTCAAAGGCTCTCCTGTATTTTCCAATAACATAGCTTCTAACAGCGTACTCATCAACGGCTCTGATGTCTCTGGCGGCGAGTTGATAAATAAAAATGGACTGTCTGTCTCTGACGGGGAGCTGTTGCTCCAGTCCACATTCGAAATTGATTTGGGATGGGATTTCACTTCTGTTTGGATGATGGATTCTGCACTGGGTCGCCCTGTACTTAGACAGGTAAGGGAGCTGCCTAGAGGAACTACTTACACTATATCAAATGCCGCCGATCTGGACCTTTTGAGAACATACGGACAAACATCGGGTAACACCTTTGTCCTATCCAACGACATTGAATTGACAGGAACCTTTACACCCATAGATACTTTCAAAGGTACTCTGAACGGAAATGGCCATTCGATAATCGGATTGACGCTTCAAGCAGACAGCGACTTGCCCACAGTTGCATTTATACTCAACAACTACGGTGTTATTGAAAACATAGGCTTCAGTGAAGCTGTAGCGTTTGGAATTGATGACACTCAATCCAACTGGGCCTCGATAATTGCAGCAACGAATTATGGTGTTATCAGACGTGCCTATGTCTTGGGCAACGTTTCCGGAGCGCACAGGTCTTCGGCAATCGTTAGTTGGAACAACAATGTCGTTGAGAATTCCTATTGCGTTGCTACGATCGCCGGCAAGGTGGAAAGCGGAGGCATAGCAGCAGTCGCTGACAGTGGTTCTCTTATCGAAAATTGTTATGCTGTTCCAGTTGTCAACTCGACGTTTAACAATACGGGAGGAATCAGTGCATATGCATACGGAGGTGCTGTCATTAAAAACTGCGCTCTGATAGGCGGCCTGATTGAGAACGGCGGTACAACCAACATCGCAAGGATAGTCGGACGCCTGAATGGAGCACCAACTCTTATCAACAATGTCGCGTCTGAGAATGCGCTCGTTCAAGATGCTCTGGTTTCCTCAACCGACTCATCATCAAATCAGGGACTTACTATAGCTCGAAACGAGTTTAAATCCCAGGATATATACACAGACACATTGAACTGGGACTTCGTTGATTGCTGGGAAATGGATTTTTCGCTGGGCCGTCCCGTTCTATCCGATATAATGGAGGTAGCCAACGAGAGGTTCGTGTACAACGTTATAAGTGATACTCAAAGCATCATTTCCCAAGGCGTAACGCGAAGGGAACTTGTCATAACCGATGTGAATGGCAACAGGCAGGTGATTAACGCTATAGAAGCCGAGCTCTCCGACGGAGCAAATAGCATCATCGTCGGCACAAAGAACAACGCCCAGCCTCCCATTGATAGTGATGGCAACTATATACGCTACGTTGATTCCGAAGGACACGATATATTTAAGGGCACTCTTGCTGAACAGATCTCCACTACTAGGGCTACTGGTGTAAACGCCGTTGCCGGTGTAAACGGGGAGTTCTATACACAAGAAGGCCCGGAAGGCTATATGATAAAAGACGGGGGATCTGTTATAAACGGCACACGCATATCTACGGCCGGAGGTGCTCAATATCCTTTCCATGGTTTTTTCGGCATTTTGGATGACGGCACCCCTGTCATAGGTACCTATGACAATGACTGGAATTCTTATAAAGATGAGCTGTATCAAGCGACTGGGGGACAGTATCAAGTCCTGATAAACGGCCAAGTACAAAGGTTTTCGAACGAGATAGAGTGTGATACAACAGATATTAGCTATGACCAAGAAACGTATTACAGGTATGTGTCAAGGCATCCCAGAACAGCGGTCGGTATAAAAGACGAGACAACCGTTTTGCTCGTGACCGTTGATGGTCGCGGCTACAATGGTTCTACAGGCGTATACATTGAGGAACTCGGCCTTATCATGAAGTACATCGGAGCAACAGAAGCCATCAACATGGATGGCGGTGGGTCAACAACTGCGGCATATTACAACTCTTCGACCTCCACGGTAGATATTCTCAATGACCCCAGCAACAGCTCTGGAGAGCCTTATCAAGGGAAGACACTTAGGTCGATTTTCTCTACCGTCCTGATAGTTTCTTCTCCGGAACAACAAACGGTACAGGGTTGAGAAATCGGAGACGATAGTTTGGTAGATCTTATCAGTGGTAGCGCAGTAACTACGGAAATAATTGCCGTGTTTAGGCTCTTACTCGCCGCGCTCATAGGTGGAATTCTGGGAATCGAACGAACCAGAAAGCTGCGTCCCGCAGGACTCAGAACCTATATGCTTGTCTGCATAGGGGCATGCACTGTCATGACTATCGGCCTATTGCTTTTCGAAAGGTATGGTAAAGCGTTTGACCCAGCACGCATGGCGGCACAGGTGGTTTCCGGCATCGGGTTTATCGGAGCTGGAACGATTATTGTGACGTCCAAACATAAGATAAAGGGTCTGACCACTGCTGCTGGGCTTTGGGCCGCTGCAGGACTTGGTATTGCAATTGGTTGTGGGTTCTACCTGGTCTCTGTAAGTGTATTTGTGGTTTTGCTCGTCACTATGCTGCTTGCCGACAAGCTGGAATTGATTCTGTATAGGCGGCTGCGAAGGCTGAACATTGCGCTCGTAATTTCATCCCTCGACAAGATGAAACATATCTCATCTTCAATGGAAACTCACGGCGTTTTACTGACATCAGTTGAGTTCACCGAGTCGCTCAATAACGATGTAGTCACTCTGACGTGCGTCGCTAGGCTAAAAAACAAAATGACACACGACGAAGTGATACGCATGCTATATTCCATTGACGGAATCATCTTTGCCGAGAGGCTTGACCTGTAACGTGAGATTCTGCACCACCTTCAAGCTGCGCACTCATTGAGCATCCGGGGGCGTGTTGAATGCTGTTTGATGCCGGTACTGACCGATGGCAAACGGAAAATTCCGTCCTCTCTGGGGACGGGATGGCATCACATCTATGAGTCCGAACTGACAATGTCAGTTCAACTTTCCCAATTGGGGATTAAGCAATCCAACATTTGCGGTATCATTATATCACATATACATATTCCACATAGACAATATTAAGATGTATTTGGACTTACGTTGCCAGAAAACGTTCGGATAGTACGTTGGGAATGCTACATGGCCAAGTACCCATGACCTCCTATCCTGATCCTAAATCAATCAAGACAGGAGGTCATTTTTATGGCATACAACTACGCCAGGGAAAAGCGAAAATTTGACGCCGAGTGGAAACGAAAGGCGTTATGGTACAGTAAAGAGGGCATGAGCGAGAAGAATATCGAGGCGATGTACCGCTTCGACCTCGCACAGTTCAACCGCGACAGAGCATACGAGAGCCGCAGGCGTCCGTTGGAGACGGCCTGTGGCTCTTGCTATGTTCAGGCTTCGGAAGTGCCCTCGGAGCGTTACAGCTGGATTGACGAGATGAGCGACGCTCAGTTGTCTGAGCGTCTGCACAGACTATCAGAAGCTGACTTGGAGCTGCTCACTTTGATAGCAATCGAAGGTAGAACTCGTCAGGAAGTTTCTGAAATGCTGTCGTGCTCGCATCAGAATATCAGTCGTCATATTGCACGAATTATAAAAATTTTGAGCTGAGCATTGCGAAAATGCTGTTCCCGCTGCCTATATAGTGAGAAGCAAAACTTCTTGAGAGCTCATGACAACTGAATACACGGTGCAGGAGTTAACTGCCCGCGTGGGTCGAAAGACCCAGCGACATGGGAGGGGGCGCGATGATGGCTTTGTCCGGAGCGATGAACGCCGGCCCTAAAACGGTTTTGGCAAGCCGTCTCGCGATGAAAGCGTGGGCAGACAATAAATTCTCGCGCAAGCGCTCCCGTAGACTTGGGGGCAGCCCTGCGGTGTTCGTGAGGACGGCACAGCAGAGTTGAGACAGCTTTGCCAAAAGCAGCTCCTGTAACCCCCTACCCGCCGGGGCGCGTGGCAAATGCGGCGGGAGACGAATCAACAAATTACCCCACGGCATTATTATGCCGTGGGGTCTTTCACGGAGGTGTTCGCATGAACCAGACCTTCACCCAAAATGAGAAAACACCGCGCCGCCGCAGGACAATGGACGCCCCGTCCACATATAAATTCGAGCAGGCCAAGCGCGAGTACATAGTTGAACCCGTTTTCAAGTCCGAGGGCGAAACTTCGCTTTTCTCGCTCCTCCTTAATCTCATGCGTCTCGACGCCATGGGCTGACATCCGTGACAACTTCGGCAAGCGGCGTTAAACTAATAATACCACTTGCCGTTTGCCACAAGAAGGAGGAACGTATGAGAAAGACAAACGGTAAAACCCGCGAGACAACAGCGTTTCTCTATGAGCGCCTCTCGCGTGACGATAATCTCGAGGGCGACAGTTACAGCATACAAAACCAAAAGAAACTGCTCACCAAGGTAGCGAAGGAGAAAGGCTACACCCACCTCGTCCACTTCTTTGACGACGGCATCTCCGGCGTCACGATGGACAGGCCGGGCTATAAGGACATGATAGCCCAGCTCGAACTCGGCAAAGCGTCGGCGGTTTTCGTCAAGGATCTCAGCAGATTGGGACGCAATTATATCGAGGTTGGCAGACTAACGGAGGAATTCTTCCCTGAGCACGACATACGCCTTGTTTCCGTTTCCGACGCCATCGATACAGACGAGGGCGAGAATGAGCTAGCGCCGATCCGAAACCTTTTTAATGAGTGGTACAGCCGGGATATAAGCAAAAAGCGGCGAATCAGCAACAAAATCCGTGGAAATGCGGGCGAACCGATGGGACCGCCGCCGTATGGCTACACCAAGAACCCGGACGGCTCAAAAAGCTGGGTAATTGACCCGGAGGCTGCCTCCGTCGTGCGTCGCATTTTTATGCTCACGCTTGACGGTCACGGCAGCGAACAGATAGCCGCCATGCTTACAAGTGAACACGTTCTCACGCCGACGCATTACTGGAAAGAGCACGGCGTGAGCCGTCCAAACCGCCCGTTAACTAAGGAACCGTGCCATTGGAACGGCTCGACCGTAGTCGGCATCCTGACCAAGCAGGAATACTGTGGCGATGTTGTCAACTTCAAAACTTACTCAAAGTCCTACAAGAGCAAGGCAAGGTTGAAGAATGACCCGGAGAATATGGCGGTGTTCAAGGATGTCCACGAAGCCATCGTGCCGAGGGAGCTGTGGGAACGTGTACAGCAGCAGAGGGCCGGAGTCAGGCACTACAAGGCCAAGGACGGGGAACGTAATATGTTCTCTGGCTTACTTGTGTGCGCTGACTGTGGATACAATCTCCACTATCACTTTAATCACAAGAATCCGGAGATAAAGTATTTCTCCTGCCCCAACACCAAGAGCGAGCGCGGCACTTGTACCGGCACACATTACATACGCGTAGACTTTCTCGAACAGGTAGTTCTCGGCGAGATACGCCGCCTGACGAAGTTTGTGAGCCAGTATGAGGCGCAGTTCGCCAAGTTGATGATAGGTTTCACGCAGAAAGCGATGGCATCTGAGCGAAAACAAGTGCAGCTTGAATTGAGCAAGGCAAAAGCCCGCGACCGCGAGCTGGACACGCTGTTCGAGAAGCTGTATGAGGACAACGTGGCTGGCAAAATTACCGACGAGCGGTTCGCCCGTATGTCCAAGAAGTACGAGGCTGAACAAGCGGAGCTTCGCAGCTCAATCGAGGCGCTTCAAGCCGACATCGAGCGAATCGACGGCAAAGCCGCGACCGCAGATATGTTCATTTCAGCCGTCCGCAAATACACCCGAGCCAGAAAGCTTACACCACGGATGCTCAACGAGCTGATAGACAAGATTGAAGTCCATCAGGCCGAGAAAGTGAACG
>OLVZ01001956.1_pt1 | contig 16336 bp, 13 predicted proteins | sample 1673341 | NCBI WGS metagenome assembly OLVZ01 (sample SAMEA3178944, study PRJEB25190) | human gut metagenome | biome: human gut; feature: human-associated habitat; material: faeces | place: Austria | collected 2013 | reverse complement strand
GAGAACTAAAACGGGAGTGTTCGCAAGAACGCTCCCTTCTTACGTTATAAGGAAAAATACTGCGTTTCTGCGGAGTGTTTATCTTAATCGAAGGTTGAAGGCTGATAAGATAGATTTGTTGCATATTGTTTGCGGAAGCGGAAGTCTTCTGGAATTAAGATGAAATAATTAGATAATTTTAAATATTTACACGGTGATTAAGACAATTCTAATTAAATAGAAAAACAATAAAAAAAGCTGTTTGGCAAAATGCACAAAAGATTTGAGATATAAACAGAGTGTGGATAAATTCCTGTGGATTCACGCACGAGTTATCCACAGTGAAAAATGTCGAATTTGCTGAAAAATAGAGTTATACACTGAGTTATCAACATTATCCACATTTTTTGTGCACAAAGGCAGTGTTTATAAATTCCAAAAAACAAACGCACGTTTTGTGAAGAAATGATAAGTGATGTTTCCAAACGTCAAAAAAGTGAAAAATCGCATATTTGTATACTTATAAAAAATGAGTGAATTATCAGAAAATTATAATTTGCTCATGGAAAGACACCTGCGTCGAGACGCTGCCGCCCCGCTGGGCCATGCCGTGTACCTCGCTCTGCTTCACGTCGAAGCCCGCCTGCATGAAACCGTTGGCCATGATTTTGGAGATCAGGATGGCCCCCTGACCGCCCACGCCCACCAGCAGCGCACTTTTCACACCAGACATCACACTTCCTCCTTTACGATGGCACCGAAGGGGCAGACCTGAGCGCAGACGGTGCAGCCCACGCACTGGGTACGGTCGATGACCGCCTTGCCCTCCTCCATGGAGACGGCGGGGCAGCCCACCTTCAGGCAGCTGCGGCAGCTGCGGCACTTATCCGGCTCCACATGGCACATTCCCTTTTGGAACCTATCCCGCTTGATGAGCAGGCAGGGCCTCCGGGTGACGATGGCGGGATGCTCGCCCCGCTCCAGCGCCGCCACGGCCCGGTCCACCGTCTCCTTCATAGCCGTCAGGTCCTGCGGGTCCACCGTCAGCACCGGGGCAAAGCCCATGGCCGTGAAAATTTTCTCCACGCTGAGCATGGGGGCCTCGTCCCCCAGCAGGGTATAGCCCGTGCCGGGGTTATCCTGATGGCCGGTCATGCCGGTGATGCGGTTATCCAGCACGCAGGGGATCATGCGGCCGTTGTTGTAGATGATCTCCGCAGCGCCGGTCATGCCGCTGTGGAAGAAGGTGGAGTCGCCCATGACGCCGAAGACGGTCTTATCGGTGACGCCCTCCCGCTCAAAGCTCTTGGCAATACCCATGCCGGCGGAGAAGCCTGCGCCCATGCACACCACGGAATCCATGCAGTTCAGCGGGGCGGCGCTGCCCAGCGTATAGCAGCCGATGTCGCCGGTGACGACATAGTTTTTGTTCTTGGACAGGGTATAGAAGAAGCCACGGTGGGGACATCCCGGGCAAAGGGCCGGAGGACGGCTGGCCGGGGTTACATCCGTCTTGCGGAAATCTGTTTTCTCGCCCAGCACCCGCTCCCGCAGCAGCTGGGTATTCAGCTCGTACAGAAGGCCCGTCAGCTCCTTGCCCACGCAGGGGATGCCGGCGGCCTTGATCTGATCCTCCATGAAGGGCTCCAGCTCCTCGATGACATAGAGTTTTTCCACACGGGAGGCAAAGTCCCGGATCAGATCCATGGGCAGGGGGAAAGTCAGGCCCAGCTTCAGGAAGGACGTCCCCTCCGGGAACACCTCCTTGGCGTACTCATAGGCCACGGAGGCCGTGATGACGCCCACCTTGCCGTCGCCCAGCTCCCGCTTGTTCAGGCCGTTTTCCAGCGCACGGGTGCAGCCGTACTCCTCCAGCCGCCGCAGCCGCTCCTCCACCAGCGGGTGGTTGGCGTAGGCGTGGGCGGGGGTGCAGACGAACTTGCGGACGTTGCGCCGGTAGGGCGGCGCCGTATGCTCCCGGCGCTCCCCCCACTGCACCAGCCCCTTGGAGTGGCAGACCCGTGTGGTGGTGCGGTACAGCACCGGGGTATCGAACTCCTCCGACAGCTCACAGGCCAGAGCCACGAAATCCTTGCACTCCTGCGGGTCGCTGGGCTCCACCATGGCGATCTTGGCCGCCCGTGCATAGTGGCGGTTATCCTGCTCATTCTGAGAGGAGTGACAGCTGGGATCGTCCGCCGTCACCACCACGAAGCCGCCGCCTACGCCCATATAGCCGGCGGTGAACAAGGGGTCCGCCGCTACGTTCAGGCCCACCATTTTCATGGTGCAGAAGGAGCGGGACCCGGCAATGGAGGCTCCGTAGGCCACCTCCACCGCCACCTTCTCGTTGGGCGCCCACTCGCAGTAGACGTCCTTCTGATAGGGGGGCAGGTTCTCTAAAATCTCCGTGCTGGGGGTGCCGGGATAGGCGGAGCATATCTTGATGCCTGCCTCGTACACGCCTCTGGCCGTGGCCTCGTTGCCGCTCATGAGATGCTTCATATGATTTTTCACCTTTCTGTTCCGGTTGGTATCAACATGACTATGCCGGGATGTATTTAATATCTTTCCGCCTGTGCCTCACCGTGGAGCACCCGCAGGGCACCCTCCGCCAGCGCCCGCATCTCCTCCTCGCCGGGAAACCGCAGGACGGGAGCCAGCCGCCCCACATAGGCGGTGATATCGTCACAGAAAAACTGCTCATAGGCCATGCCACCGGTGTAGACGATGGCATCCACCTCGAAATGCAGCACCGCCGCCATGGCGCCGATGTCCTTGGCCAGCTGGTACACCAGCGCCCGGTAGGCCGCCGTGAACCGCTCGTCTCCGGACACCACCCTGGCGCAGATCTCCCGGAAGTCCGTGGTACCCACATAGGACAGCATCCCGGAGCGGCGGCCCAGCGTCCGCTTGACCTCCTCCCGGCTGCGCCCGGCATAACAGTAGTCGATGAGCTGATTCACCGGCAGGCCGCCGCCACGATCCATGCCCATGGCCCCCTCATCCTTGACGTTGAACACGTCCACCACACGGCCATGGTCATGGGCCGCCACGGACACGCCACCGCCCAAATGGCAGACGATGAGCCGAGCCTCCTCGTAGGACTTGCCCAGCTGGCGGGCCGCCTTGCGGCCCACGGACTTCTGGTTCAGGGCGTGGAACTGGCTCAGCCGCCGGAACTCCGCAAAGCCGGAGACATGGGCCACCTCCGTCATCTCGTCCACGCACACCGGGTCCACGAAAAAGGCCGGGATACCGACCAGATCACCAATGCGCCGGGCCAGATACGCCCCCAGATTGGAGGGATGCTCGCCGTAGGGGGCCTGCTCCACATCCTGCATCACCCGGTCGCTGACGGCGTAGGTGCCGGAGGGGATAGGGCGGTACAGGCCGCCACGGCCGCACACGGCATCGAAATCCTCCAAGCGGAAGCCGCCCTCCGCCACCGCCTCCAGCACAGCCCGCTGGCGGAACTCCGCCTGATCGATGACCCGGTCGAAGCCCTCCAGCTCCTGAGCCGTGTGGACGATGCTCTTCTTCAGCAGCTCCTGCTCCTCCTCAAACACCGCCACCTTGGTGGAGGTGGCGCCGGGATTGATGACCAGTACCTTCATCCGTTCCCCCTCTCCCGGTGATGTCTTTCACCGAATTACTTAATGAATGATTTTATTATGGCAGTCTGCCGCCGGTTTGTCAATGTCCGGCGGGGAATTTTCCAAAACCCGTCAAAGCCCACAAAATTCTCCGCCGGAAGCTGGTGGAAACGCAGAAAAGAGGAGCCGGATGGCTCCTCTCTGGGATTTTTATTCGTTGGGCGGCAGACGGTATACCTCCAGTCCGTCGGTGCGGCCCACATAGGCAAAGCCCTTTTTCTCAGCGATGTGCCGGGTGGCGGTCTGCTCCGGGACGCACTCGATGACCGCCGCCTTTCCCGCTCGGTGGGCCAGCTCCACCAGCCGGTCCGTCAGCCGGGAGGCATAGCCCTTCCCCCAGCAGTCCGGGGAGAGCACCCAGCCCAGCTCCATGCTGTCCGGGTCATAGGCGTGGTAGATGACGTAGCCCAGCAGACGGCCGTCCTCCGCCGTGCCATACACAAGGGGCGGCTCCGCAAGCCCCGCCTCCCGGAGGAACTGCTCCGTTTGAAGGCGGTCATAAGGCGGCTCCAGATAGCGCATCACCTGCCGGTCGGACAGAATCCTATACAGCGCTTCGGCGTCCGATGGCCGAAGCCTGCGGATGGTCAGGGCCTTCATCCCCGCATCCCCTCCAGCAGATGCTCCGCCATGCGGCGGCCCCGCTGGGCCAGCGGGAAGCCGCCCTCATAGATGCGCCACTCGAAGAGCATCCCCCGGTGCAGCGTCACCAGCTCCTCCACCACCTCCGCCGTGGTCAGCTCCTGCCGGATGCTGCCCTCCCGGCGGCACAGATCCACCAGCTCCCCCAGCAGGCGGTAGTATACCCGCTTCTCGCTGCCCTTCAGTACGCCCTGCTCCGGGTAGCGCAGCCCGTGGATGAAGGCCTTGTACAGCACCTCGTCCCCCACGCTGATCTCCAACGACCGGCCCACGAAGTCCAGCAGCTTCTCTCGGCCGGAGTGATCGGTGTCCGCCAGATACGCCTGCTCCAGCACCTGATACGCCTCGTCCACGTGCTGGGTCAGCTGGATGGCCAGTTCGTCCTTGCTTTTGAAGTAGTGATAGATATTGCCCACGGAGCAGCCGGCGGCCTGTGCGATCTCCTCCACGGAGACGTTTTCAAAGCCCTCCCGGTCAAACAGATCCAGCGCCGTCTCCTGAATCCGGCGGCGCATCTCCATGGCCTGCCTCTTTCGTGCGGTGATCCTCTCTGCCATCGTACTTTCCCCTATATTGTAAATTCTGCCTGTATCATACCGTTTTGACGGCGGAAAGTCAATATCCCGTTGACGCAGCGGCCTTTGACAGCTACAATAGAGAAAAAACGCAGGAGGCAGCCATGGCCCACATCATCTCCATCACCGATTTCGACACCCCGGAGCTGGACGTCTACGCCCGTCTGACGGAAAACCAGCTGGTCAACCGGGCAGACCCCGCAAACGCCCTCTTTATCGCAGAAAGCCCGCTGGTCATCGGGCGGGCGCTGGAGAGCGGCTGCGTGCCGGTGTCCTTTCTCATGGAGCCACGGCACCTGACGTCTCAGGCCCTGCCCCTGCTGGAGCGCTGCCCGGAGGACATCCCCGTCTACACCGCTGCGCCGGAGGTGCTGACCCGGCTGACGGGTTTCCATCTGACCCGTGGGATGCTGTGTGCCATGCGCCGCCCGGCCCTGCCCACGGTGGAGGAGGTGTGCGCCAACGCCCGGCGCATCGCCGTGCTGGAGAATGTCATGAATCCCACCAACATCGGGGCTATCTTCCGCTGCGCCGCCGCTCTGGGTATGGATGCGGTGCTGCTCACCGCCGCCGGGAGCGACCCCCTGTACCGGCGGGCTTCCCGTGTCAGCATGGGCAATGTGTTTCTCATCCCATGGACGTATCTGCCGGAGGAGGCTCCGTGGCCGGAGCGGCTGCGGCGGCTGGGCTTCCAGACGGTGGCCATGGCCCTGCGGGAGGACTCGCTGCTTCTGAACGACCCCCGGCTCATGGCGGCGGAGAAGCTGGCGGTGGTGCTGGGGACCGAAGGGGACGGTCTGTCCGACGGTACCATCGCCGCCTGCGACTACACGGTCCGCATCCCCATGACCCACGGGGTGGACTCCCTGAACGTGGCTGCCGCCAGCGCCGTGGCCTTTTATCAGCTGGGGCTGATGAGCGGGGGGGCGCTCCGACGTAACGAAAATTGCTTGCTGCACTCTGCAAAAACCAGCCCCATCGTATGAATACGATGGGGCTGGTTTTTATTTCTTAATCCGCCGGGGTGATTCGCTTTGTGCGGAAGTAAACGATCATGGGGATGAGAGTCAGTACCAGACATGGCAGCCAAATCAGCAGGGTCGTAGCCGGAGGCCCACCGAAATAGTGCAGCGGCATTTCATCCCGGTAGGCGGTGAGTCCGCCGTGAGCCACCAGTTCATAGACGGAAATCAGAAGGATGATACCGTTAAAAATGCAAAGATCCCGCAGCTTTGTCCGGCGCTCCACGGCACTTTTCCACCAAACATGGATGACCATCAGCAAGGCAATGAGCGCAGCCACCATGGCAAGGGTTTCGGCAATCCCCATCAGATGATTCGACAGGAAAAACTGATGGAAAAATTCCTCATTCCGTTCCATCTGCGTGTTGGCCGCCTCATAATGAAGATTGCCGCCAGCGTAAGCCCCTGCACCGCAGAGATGGATGAACAGCAGCACATTGCAAATCAGGCAGATGACCGCCGGCACCGTAAAACGATCCTTTTTAGAAATCTCAGACAAATCGTCATCTCCTTTCTATTCCACGTATGGATGGCTACTGACAATTTCAATATATCAAGCCCCTCATCATTTGTCAATATAGTGCAATGATTTTGTATAATATATGCAATATATCAATTAAGAATTAGCCGCCTTGCCAAAATCTGAAGCAATCAGCTTGTGGGAGTTCTCTCCATGAGAAAGCATAAAAAGGACCGCAGAGCTTTCTGCGGTCCTTTTTAACATCAGAACTTATCGCCACGGCTGAAGATCTTCAAAATCTCGTCGAAGGAGCGGTCCACATCGCTCTCCTCTGCCTTCTCGCCCTCGGCCTCGTCCAGAGGCTGGGGGGCGGCGGCGGGGGCAGCGGCATCATCCTGCGTGGGCTGCTGCGTATCGGCAGCGGCGGGGGCAGCAGGGGCTTCCTGCTGGTCATTGCTCTCGAAGCCGGTGGCAATGACGGTGACACGGATCTCGTCGTCCAGCTCCTCGTCGAAGGTGGCGCCGAAGATGGTCAGGGCATCGGGATGTACCGCCTGCTGCACCAGCGTGGCGGCCTGCTCCACCTCCTCCAGACCGATGTCCATGGAGCCGGTGACGTTGATGAGGACGCCCTTGGCGCCGTTGATGGAGGTCTCCAGCAGGGGGCTGGAGATGGCCATGCGGGCGGCCTCCTCGGCCTTGCCCTTGCCGGCGGCACGGCCCACGCCCATATGGGCAAGGCCGGCATCCTTCATGACGGCGGTGACGTCGGCAAAGTCCAGATTGATAAAGCCGGTGTCCCGGATCAGGTCGGAGATGCTCTGCACCGCCTGGCGCAGCACGTCGTCGGCAATTTCAAAGGCGTTGCGGAAGGTGATCTTCTGATCGGTGGCGTACTTCAGCCGCTCGTTGGGGATGATGACCAGAGAGTCCACCTTGCCGCGAAGCTGCTCAATGCCGGCCTCCGCCGCACGCATCCGCTTCTGGCCCTCGAAGCCGAAGGGCTTGGTGACCACGCCCACCGTCAGGACGCCCTGCTCCCGTGCGATCTCCGCCACCACGGGGGCTGCGCCGGTGCCGGTGCCGCCGCCCATACCGGCGGTGATGAACACCATGTCGGTGTCCTCCAGCGCCTTGGACAGCTGGGTGCGGCTCTCCTCGGCGGCCTTCTGGCCCACCTCCGGATTGGCGCCTGCGCCCTGTCCGTGGGTGAGCTTCTCACCGATCTGGAGCTTATATCCGGCGCTGGAGGTATTCAGCGCCTGCTTATCCGTATTGACGGCGATGAAATCCACGCCCTTTACGCCGGAGCGCACCATGCGGTTGACCACATTATTGCCGCCGCCGCCGACGCCCACCACCTTGATACTTACCACGTTCTCCGGTCCTGTTTCAAACCCAAAAGCCATGACGCTTCCTCCTGCCGTAATTTGTATGTCAAAGACACGTTTTCTGTCCGTATACCCAAGATACAGTATTTTGTTTATTGTATTACGGTTTACCTGTCCCGTCAAGTGTTCCGACGGGATTTCCCGAAAAAATCCCTTATCCGGGAATAAACCGGGCGCTGCCCTCGGCATCCCAGCGGATGGTGCCGGTCTCGTTTTCCTCCAGCTTCTCCAGCACCGCCGCCAGATATCTCAGGCGGTAGGCGAAATCATCCTCCCGGTCCAGATACACGTCCAGCCGGTCCTGATACCGCAGGACGATGCCGCTCTCCTCGAAGCGGATCTCTCCGATCTGGGCGGTCATGCCCTTGGAGCGCAGCTGGCGCAGCAGCTCCAGCAGCCGGGCAAGATCCCCGGACTGCTCCTCCGGCACCGCCGCAAGGCTCCCCACCTGCGGGTCTGTCAGGGGCAGGCCCACGACCATAGGGCAGCCGTTTGGGGCCTCGGCGGGGGAATCCACCAGCTTGCCCTCCGGGCTGATAAGCCAGCAATGGCCGTCCTGTTGAATGCCCGCCGGGTCACTGCACTCCACGATATCGATGCGCAGAGTCCCCGGCAGCTTGCGGCTCAGCCGCACCGACTCCACATAGGGCAGGGCCTCGGTGATCCTGGCCGCCGCATCGTACTTGTTCAGGAGGAAGAGATTATCCCCCTCCGAGACGCCGCTGGCGGCCAAAATCGTCTCACGGGAGTAGCGGTCGTTGCCGCTGACAGAGATGGTATCCACCTTGAAAAACAGCACCAACGCTCCCACGATGGCGGCACAGATCAGCACGAAGCACAGCAGCCTATAGAGGAAGGCAAACCTTCCCCGGCTGCGCCGTCTGTTTCTTCTGCTGCGTCTGGCCATAAGTGCTCTCCTTTTATCGTTCCTCCTGACGGATGTCGGCACCCAGCTGCGCCAGCTCCCCCGTCAGGTCTTCATATCCTCGTTGAATGTGCTCCACGCCGGTGACGGCGGTCTCGCCCTCCGCCTGAAGGCCCGCCAGCACCAGCGATGCACCGCCCCGCAGCTCCTTGGCCCGGACAGTGGCTCCGTGGAGTCGGTCTACGCCGCATACCACGGCCACCCGGCCCTCCAGTCGGATATCCGCTCCCATCCGCACCATCTCCGGCACATGGCGGTAGCGGCTGTCGAAGATGTTCTCCACAAAGACGGTGGCTCCCTCCGATCGCAGCAGCGACGCCATCAGCACCGCCTGTGCGTCCGTGGGAAAGCCGGGATACGGAGCCGTGCGGATGGGGCCTGCGCTTTGCAGCCGCCGGGGAGCCTGCAGGCGGATGGAGGTCTCGCCGCAGGTGAGGCGGCATCCCGCCTGACGCAGCATCGTGGCAACGGCGGAGAGGTGACGGTAGTCCACGCCCTCCAGCCGGATATCGCCGCCGGTGCCGGCGGCGGCCGCCAGATAGGTAGCGGCCACAATTCGGTCCGCCACCACCGTATGTACGCAGCCATGGAGGGGTGCGCCGCCTTCCACCACCACGGTGGAGCTGCCCGCCCCCTGCACATGGGCGCCCATTTTCTGCAAAAAGGTCTGCAAATCCACGATCTCCGGCTCACGGGCGGCGTTGGCGATGACGGTAGTTCCCTCTGCACCGCAGGCCGCCAGCATGGCGTTCTCCGTGGCTCCCACGCTAGGGAGGCTCAGCACGATCTCCGTGCCGGTAAGGCGCTCCCGGCGGCAGGCCAGCCGTCCGCCGGTCTCCTGAATGGCCGCCCCCATGCTCCGCAGCGCCGCAAGGTGCAGGTCAATGGGCCGGGCTCCCAACTCACAGCCGCCGGGATAGGTCATTTCCGCCTGTCCGCAGCGGGCAAGAATGGCTCCCAGAAACACCACCGACGAGCGCATCCGGCTCATGAGGTGATCCGGCACATCCCAACGGGTCAGGTCTGCGGCGTCCACCAGCAGGTCTCTGCCCTGCCAGTCCGCACGGCAGCCCAGATGCCGCAGGATCTCCATGGCCGTCTCCACATCCCGCAGACGGGGACAGTGCCGGATGCGGCACACCTCCCCGCTCAAAAGGGTGGCTGCCAGAATGGGCAGCACGCTGTTTTTGGCCCCCTGCACCGTCAGGCTGCCGGAGAGGGGCCGCCCGCCCCGGATGATGATCGCACTCATATGCCCCCGCCTTTCTTAGCGTTTTCGCCATCCTATGCAGGGGGACAATGTGTGGTGTTACTTCCGCAGGGCCATGACGGTCCGATAGATGCGCTCCGTGGCGTCGGGGATGCCCAGCTCCGCCATGCCGGCGCTCATGCTGCGGCGCAGCTCCGGGGAGCGGAGGATCTCTCCGGCGGCCCGGTAGAGGGCTTCGCCGGTGGCATCCTTCTCCAGAATGACCCGTGCGCCGCCGTGCTTTTCCAGGATCCGGGCATTCTTCTCCTGATGGTTGTTGGTGACGTAGGGGGAGGGGACGATCACCGCCGGGACTGCCAGCGCCGTCAGCTCGCTGACGGTGGAGGCTCCCGCCCGGCAGATCACCAGATCCGCCGCACGCATGACATCCGCCATGTCGTAGATATACTCCCGGACATCCAGTCCCGGTGTCTTCGTCAGCTGCTCCACCTCCAGCGTTTGGCGCATGGTATCCCAACTGCCCTTGCCGGCGGCGTGGATGTGGTGAAAGGGCATTCCGTCCCTCGCCTCCAAGCGGAAGAAGTCCAGCATATGCTCGTTCATGAATCGTGCGCCGAGACTGCCCCAGAAGGAGACGGCCAGCGGCCGGTCGTCGGTGAGTCCCAGCTTCTGCCGGGCCTGCTCCCTGGTCTGGCGGAAGAAGTCGCCCCGCACCGGTGTGCCGGTGACCACGATCTTCTCCGGGTGCTTATAGTGCCGGCGGCACTCCTCGAAGCCCACCATGATGCACCCGGCATAGCCCTCCAGCATTTTGGTGGTGAGACCGGGGACCATGTTGGACTCGTGGACTGCCGTGGGGATGCCCTCCTTGGCGGCGTATTTCACCATGGGATAGCTGGCGTAGCCGCCGGTACCCACCACCAGATCGGGGCGGAAATCCCGGAGGATGGCACGGGCTCTGGATCCGGCCAGCGCCAGATTTTTAAGGCTTTTCACGTTGTGGGCAATGCCCGCCGGGGACAGGGACCGCTGGAAGCTGGAGACCTCGATGGAGCGGAAGTCGTACCCCGCCTTTTCGATGAGTCCCCGTTCCATGCCACAGGGCGTTCCCACGAACAGCACCCGCAGATCCGGATGCCGCTCCTGCATATAGCCCGCCAGCGCCAGCGCCGGGTTCACATGGCCCGCCGTGCCGCCGCAGGTAAAGATCACGTTCATATAGCTTCCTCCTAACCGTTGCGGGGCGCCGGAATCTGGCGGGATACGCTGAGTACGATGCCCATTTCAAATAATTGCAGCGCCAGTGCCGTGCCGCCGTAGCTGAAAAACGGCAATGAGATACCGGTGGCGGGAATCAGTCCCGTGACCACCGCAATGTTCAAAAAGGTTTGCAGGCTGATGAGGGTCATAATGCCCACCACCATCAGGGTGCCGAAGCGGTCCTTGGCGTGGAGGGCGATCCAGAAGCCACGGAGGATCAGCAGCGCAAACAGCAGCATCACCACGCAGGCCCCGATGAGACCCAGCTCCTCGCACACCACCGCAAAGATGCAGTCGTTGTGCTCCTCCGGCAGATAGAGGAACTTCTGCCGGCTCTTGCCCAGTCCCACACCCAGCAGGCCGCCGGAGCCGATGGCGATGAGGCTCTGGCTGATCTGCCAGCCGTCGCCGTGGAACCACGCCTCGTTGAAGGGGTCACGCCAAGTATCGATACGGCCCTTACCGTATTGAATGATGCCCTTTTCCACCAGCTGCACATACAGCACCGCCACGATGCCCACGCCGCCCAGACCAGCGGCCACCAGCCAGCGCTGGATACCGCCCACGATCATCATGAAAATGCCCGTCCCCACGATGAGGATGGTGCCGGACAGGTGAGGCTCCAGCATCATCAAAATGGCGATCAGGCCCAGCACCGCCAGATACGGCACGATGCCGTAGCGCCAGGTCTCCATTTTCCGTTTTTTCTTGGAGATACTGTCGGCAAAGTAGACCACCACCGACAGCTTGGCGATCTCGGAGGGCTGGAAGGAGAAACTCTGCGTACCCAGCCAGCGGGTGGCGTTGTTGTTGGTGATGGCCAGAGGGTTCTTCGGCACGATCACCAGCACCAGCAGGAAGACGGCAAAGCCCAGCAGCAGCTTGGAGGCCCCTCGCAGCCGCTGGTAGTTGATGCGGGACATGACCACCATGGCAAACAGCCCCAGCACCGCAAAGATCAGCTGGCGTTTGAAGTAGTATGCCCCGTCGCCGGTCTCATAATAGGCCGAGGGGAAGCTGGCGGAAAACACCATCACCAGCCCCACGCCGGTGAGCAGCAGCGTCAGAAGCAGGAAGGGAAGATCCATGGGTCCCATGAGGGACTGGCGCTCCAACTGCGTGGTGCGCTGCCGGCGGTCCCGGCTGGTGCGGGCCTGCTCCCGGCGTTCCGCCTCCTCTCGCTGGCGGCGGCGCTGGGCCTCCCAGCGGCGTCTGTCGTCGTCGGGGCGGCGTACCGTATTAGGCATAGGGATCCCTCCTTTCCCGCAGAATGTCAATGAGTCGTTACAGGGAGAAGCGATCGGCCACGCCCCAATAGGCCAGCAGGCACATCAGGGCGCTGACGGCGGTGAACACCGCCACGATCTTCTTCTCGTTCCAGCCGCACATCTCGAAGTGGTGGTGCAGCGGCGCCATCTTGAAGATGCGCTTGCCGTGGGTGGCCTTGAAGTAGGCCACCTGTATGATATCGGACAGGGTCTCGCACAGGTACACGAAGCCCACCAGCAGCAGGATCAGCGGCATATCGTAGGCGAAGGCCAGCGCCGCAATGGCGCCCCCCAGAAACAGGGAGCCGGTATCGCCCATGAACACCTTGGCGGGATAGTGATTATAGTACAGAAAGCCCAGCAGGCCGCCGAACATGGCCCCGGCAAAGACACCCAGCTGCGTGAAGCCGCCCCACACGGCACCCATCACCGCAAAGAACAGTGCCACCGGCAGCGTCACGCTGGAGGACAGGCCGTCCAGTCCGTCGGTGATGTTGACGGCGTTCACCGTACCCACGATGACGAAGGCAGCGAAGATCATGTACACCACCCAGTTCATGACGATGTGGGTGTTGAAGAAGGGGATATACAGGTTGGGGCTCAGCATCCCCTCGTAGCGCATAAGGCACAGGAAGGCCACCGCCGCCGCCAGCTGGAGAATGAACTTCTGAGGGGCCGTCAGGCCGGTATTCTGATGGTGCTTCACCTTCTGATAGTCGTCGATGTAGCCGATGACGCCGAACACCAGTGCAAAGGCGTAGACATACAGGTGGGTGAAGCGGCCCTCCAGCATCTCCGGCCAGCCCGCCGCCAGAATGGCCACGCCGATGCCGATGATGAACATGAGGCCACCCATGGTGGGGGTCCCCTGCTTGTTCATGTGCCAGGTGGGACCGATCTCCTTGATGCTCTGCCCCGCCTTCAGCTTCACCAGGGCCGGGATCAGCAGCTTTCCTGCGATGAGTGTCACGATAAGGCTGATAACGCCTGCCAGTATAATATACATATTCTTCTCTCCCTCTCGCCCCGCAGGGCGGTGTTATCCGTTGGTGTATGCCGCCACCAGCTCCCGCTCGTCCATGTGCCGCTTTTCGCCGCACACCTCCTGATACGTCTCGTGGCCCTTGCCGCACAGGACGATAACGTCCCCGGGGCGGCTGTTTTTCAGTGCCCAGCCGATGGCCTCCCGCCGGTCGCAGATGACGACGCTCTCGGCGGGGCCGGTCAGGCCCGGCAGGATATCCTCGATGATCTTCTCCGGCTGCTCCCAGCGGGGGTTGTCGGAGGTGACCACCGCCACATCCGCCAACCGGGAGACGATGCGGCCCATCTGCGGGCGCTTCTCCCGATCCCGGTCGCCGCCGCAGCCGAACACCGCCACCACCCGGCCCTCGGCAAAGCCCCGCACCGCCGTCAGCACGTTTTCCAGCGCATCCGGCGTATGGGCGTAGTCGATGAGGACGGTACACGGCAGGCCCGGCGTGGGGACCACCTCCATGCGTCCCTTGATGCCGGAGGCCGTTTGCAGCGCTGCTGCCCCCTGCTCCGGCGGAACGCCCAGCATATGGCAGATGCCCAGCGCCGCCAGTGCGTTATACACGGTGAAGCGGCCGGGAATGGGGACGGTCACTGGGATGCGCCGCCCGTCCAGAAGGGCGTCAAAGGCCACGCTCCGGGCCGTCAGGCGGAGGTTCTCCCCCCGCAGGCGGCTGCTGTCCCCGGTGCCGTAGCGCAGCACGGGGCAGGCACATTCTCGCAGCAGCCGGGGCGTCCACGGGTCGTCGCCGTTGCAGACGGCGGCCTCGCACTGGCGGAACAGCTGCGCCTTGGCGTCGCAGTAGTCCTCCATGGTGCGGTGAAAGTCCAGATGGTCCCGTGTGAGGTTGGTAAAGGCCCCCACCCGGAAGTTGATGCCCCATACCCGCTCCAGCGCCAGCGCATGGGAGGACACCTCCATCACCCCATAGCGGCATCCGGCATCAGCCATCTGCCGCAGCAGGCGGTAGACGTCGCAGGACTCCGGGGTGGTGCGCTCCGTCTCCAGCTCCGTCTCGTCGATCAGGTTCCGGATGGTGCCTATCAGGCCCACCCGCACCCCCAGCGTCTGTCGGAGGATGTGGCGCACCAGACAGGTGGTGGTGGTTTTGCCGTTGGTGCCGGTGACGCCCACCACCGCCAGTTCCCGGTCCGGATGGCGGTAGAGGCGTGCGCTGACCTCCGCCAGCGCACGGCGGGGATCCTGCACGGCGGCCCATGGCAGCTCCTGCACCGGCTCCCGGCTCAGGACGCACACGGCCCCTCGTGCCTTGGCCTCGGCGATGTGGCAGCGGCCATCCTCCCGGAAGCCGGGAATAGCTACGAACACGTCGCCGGGGCGTATCCTCTGTGAATCGCAGCAGACACCGGTGACCTCCGGCACCTGCGGCACGGCGGCGGAGGTGAGTCCCGCCAGCAGCGCCCTGAGATCCACGAAAAGACTTCCTTTCTGCTCTGTTTTAGCTCAGTCGTTGAGGCTGGTATCGCCCAGCTGCACGCTGATGACGGTGCCGGGTTCCACCTGAGCACCGGCCTCTACATCCTGATTCAGCACCACGATGCTACCGGAGGCGCTGTTGGTGGCGCCGGTGAAGCGCAGGATCAGTCCGGCGTTGCTGGCCAGCGAATTGGCCTCCGACGCCGTCCGGCCCAGCAGGTTGGGGACAGTACACAGCTCTGTGGCTTTCTCCGCCCCGGCATAGAGGATCACCGTGGCGTTGCCGGGGATGATGGCCCCGCCGGCGGGGGTCTGGTCGGTGATGGTATCGCCGTCACCGACGATCTGGCAGCCGAAGCCACGATCCTTCACCCGCTGCTGGGCTTCCTCACGGGTCATGCCCACCACATAGGGGACGGTGGTGTCGGCACCCATGAGCTCCTCAGCGGTGTAGGTGGGCTCGATGCCCAGATAGGGGAGGATCTCCGCCATGATCTTGCTGGCCACCGGAGCCACCATGGCGCCGCCGGAGGGGTAGGTGCCGGTGTCACGGGCGGGGGAGTCCATGGCGATGAGCATGATGATCTGTGGATCGTCCGCCGGGGCAAAGGCCGCGAAGGACACCACCACGTCGCCGGTCTTGCCCTTATCCGCCGTACCGGTCTTGCCGCCAATGCGGTAGCCCTTCACCTGTCCGTTGCGGCCGCCGCCATCGGAGACCACATACTCCAGGCACTCACGGGCCATGGCGGAGGTCTGCTGGCTGACTACCTGACGCAGGGGGGTGTTGTCGTGCTGATACACCACAGCGCCGCTGCTGTCCCGGACCTGTTCCACCACATGGGGCTGGTACAGGTAGCCGCCGTTGATGCAGGCGGCCTGTGCGGCGATGAGGGAGATGGGGGTCACGTTGAAGTTCTGGCCGAAGGCGTAGCAGGCCAGATCCAGCTGGGAAAAGTCGCTCTGGGCCATGAAGATGCCGGTGGCCTCACCGGCCAGATCGATGCCGGAGCCATCCAGCAGGCCGAAGGAGCGCATATACTCGTAGAAGGTATCCGTTCCCAACCCCAGGCCACAGTTGATGAAGGCGGGGTTACAGGAGTTACCGGTGGCCTCCTTCAGGGTCTGATGCCCGTGGCCGCTGGTGTTGCTGCAGTGGATGGTCTGGCCCATGACGGTGATGGAGCCGGAGCATTCAAAGGTGGAGCTCATATCCACCACGCCCTCCTCCAGCGCTGCCGACAGCGTCAGGATCTTGAAGGTGGAGCCGGGCTCATAGGTGTCGTTGAGGGCCTTGTTGCGCCACTGGCGCAGCTGCTGATCCGCCAGTGAGGCGCTGCCGTCCTCGATGGCCGCCTTCAGGCGGGCGTCCGACACCTCGGAGTAGTTGTTCAGATCGTAGTTGGGGTAGGACACCATGCCCAGCACGCCGCCGGTCTTGACGTCCATGACGATGCCGGTGGCGCCGTTGGCAG